>Ga0335074_10015273_pt1 | contig 10780 bp, 9 predicted proteins | sample Lox_Sample_23_FD_206715 | JGI IMG/M metagenome (GOLD analysis project Ga0335074, IMG submission 206715) | Soil microbial communities from Loxahatchee National Wildlife Refuge, Florida, United States - Lox_Sample_2.3 | ecosystem: Environmental > Terrestrial > Soil > Wetlands | place: USA: Florida... | reverse complement strand
GGTTTTGGCGGCTCGGGTTTGGGCGGAGGTGGCGGGGGAGGAGGCGCTAGGCTCGGGAGCCCGCCCAGAACGCCGCCAATCACGCCGCCGGCGGTCCCACCCGCCACACCGCCGACCACGCCGGCTACTTCCGAAGGAGGCGGCAGATCCTTGATGTCATTTACGGCCGCAATCTGCTTGGGAATGGTCCTGGGAGCGATTAACTGGCTCAAATCGAGCTTCCGGGGCGTCATTCTGGTGGCTTTTGCCACGTGGACGGCGGCGGGCGGCGGGGGTGGGGGTGGCGGAGGAGGAGGCGGCGGCGCAATCAGCACAGCGCTGGTCAGTTGCGATATCGGAAGCGACTGCACGAAGAAGAGTGGAATCGCCAAAAGCAGCCCAATGACTGCTATTTGGCCCGCAAAAGCGGCCAAAACCGTCCATGGACGTCGCGTTTTCCCCGTTGCGACGAAACTCTGCTCAAACATATAGGCCTCCCCAGCCTCCCGGGAGCCCAAAGCCCCTCGCAGGAGCTCTATGTATTTGACGTGCGGGCAGGTATCCCCGATTCATCCCGCGCGGGCTGTATTCAGAGGGGCACGTTACTCGCGCTATGATGTGAAGCGCGGTACGAAGCCGCAGTATTTGTCGCGCCTACCCGAACACCCGAACTTTGAGGATTTGAAGAAACAGGCTAAGGATTTGTTGCGGCAATACCAGGCCAACGATCCTGCCGCTTTTCATCGCTTCCGCGAATCACTCCCCGCCGCGGGGGGATTGGACGACGCCGCCATCGCCTCGCTCGGCCTCAAGCTCGACGACGCCCGGTCCGTCATCGCGCGCGAATACGGCAAACCGTCCTGGCGAAATTTAAGAAACTACGTCGATTGGCGCAGCAGTAAGCTCTCTTCGGCGCGCCAGGACGCCGTCCCGCTATGGCTCCACAATGTCTACGGGCACGACCATGACCGGCCGCGTCCGGATCTCGCGGCCATGGCTCTCGCCGAGCGTCCCGATCTCGGCCAGGGCGACCTGATGCTGGCCTGCGCCACTGGCGACGAAGCCGCGGTGAGCGCTGCGATCGCAGCCGACCCGGCCCGCGTTCATCGCCTTGGAAATCCGTGGATCTGTGCGGGATGCAAGCTATCGCTGGCCATGCCGCCGCTGGTTGCGGTGACGCACTCCACGTTGCTCCAACTGCCCCAGTTTCGGGACAAAATGCAGCGCTGCGCACGCCTGCTGCTCGCGGCCGGCGCCGATCCCAATCAGTCGGTGGAACATAACGGGCATCCGTTGAGCGCTCTCTACGGAGCCGCCGGAAAGAATCACGACGCCGATCTGACTCGGCTACTTCTGGGGGCCGGCGCGAATCCGAACGACGGTGAATCGCTCTACCATTCCATGGAAACGCGCGAGCTGGAATGCGCGCGCCTGCTGCTCGAAGCCGGAGCGCAGGTGGAGGGCAGCAATGCGCTGCATCATCAGCTCGACAGCGACAATCTGCCGGGGTTGCTGCTGTTGCTCCAGTACACCAAGGATGTCAACGACCGTTCGAGCACGATCGGCAGCCCGCTCATCTGGGCCATCCGCCGCGGGCGATCGCGAGCCCACGTCGAAGCGTTACTGGCCGCCGGCGCCGATCCTCACGCGAAAACGAAAGACGGCGTGAGCGCCTATCGCTTCGCTCTCGAGAGCGGGTTGCCTGAGGTGGCCGATGCTTTGGCAAGCGCCGGTGCGGCGGAAGAGCTTTCCTGGCAGGACCAGTTTGTGGCCGCGTGCGCCCGCTCGGACCGGGCCGAGGCCCTGCGCATCCGCGTGGAACATCCCGACGTATTCAGCCAGCTTTCGCAAACCCAGCTCCGGCAGCTTCCCAATCTCACCGAAGCGGGCAAACATGCGGCTGTGCGCCTGATGGTGGAGCTCGGCTGGCCGATCGCGGTCCAGGGCGGCGACTGGAAAGCCACGGCCTTAAACCTGGCGGTGTTCCAGGGCAACGCCGGCCTCGCGCGCTTCCTGCTGGAGCAGGGCGCGAGTTGGAAAGAGCCCCACGGCTTCGGCGACAATGTCAACGGCACACTCTCCTGGGCATCCCGCAATCAGCCCACCGAGAATGGCGACTGGGTGGCGTGCGCCCGGGCGCTGGTCGAGCACGGCATGCCGATCCTCGAATTGGAGGGTCATTATTCCGACCAGGTGACTGCGTTCCTGGCCCAAGCCCGAGACCAGCTCAAGTCTCGTTGATGTAACATAGTTCTGCGCCTGTGATTGTTCGTTAGACGCTGATCCATTTCCTTCGAGCTCGACCGCGGAAATCGTGTGCCCGATGGATCATCGTCCCTGCTGCTCCGCAAATTCAATTCAAACATGGAGCAAAACAACAATGACAGAGCGATTTTCGGGCGCCGATCGGACGCTCGCGCGCAGAATTGAAGCCGGGCACGCGCACTCCGCGGCGGCTTCCATGCGGGGCCTGGCCGTCGAAAGGATTGGAGACAGCTGGGCAATTTTTCATCAGGTGGATTCGCCGGTCAGCCAGGCGATTGGTTTGGGAATGGATGGCGGCATAACGCCGGCCGAGTTGGATCGTCTCGAAGCGTTTTATCATGCCCGAGGGTCGGCGGCAGTGATCGATTTGTGCACCATCGCCGATCCCGGCTTGCTCGCCATGATCTCGGAACGCGGATATACCATTCGCGAGATCAGCAACGTCGTGGTGCGGCGTCTGGACCGTGCGGAACAATTCGCGGAGACTCCTTCCATCACGATTGAGCCGGTGGCGGCAGATCAATTTCCGTCCTGGATGCGGATGGCGGTGGAAGGCTTCGCGAGCACGCCAGACGTCCCTGAGGACGCCGCGATGCTCGGATCTGCCAACCCGTGGCCGGAGGCCTTCTTCGGGCTGTGGGATGGCTCGCGCGCCGCGACCGCGGCGATGGACATAGACGCCGGACTCGCGACCCTGATCGGCGATGCCACGCTCATCCACGCGCGCGGCCGCGGGCTGCAACGCGCGCTGATCCGCCACCGGCTCCGGCGTGCAGCGCAATTGGGCTGCGATCTCGCGACGGCCTCGGTTCAGCCGGGCAGCGTATCGCATCGCAACTATGAGCGGGCGGGATTCGAGTTGCTCTACGCGCGAGTGATGGTGAGCCGCGCGGCTCCCGCTGCATGAATGGCGTCCGAGGCATAAAAAGTGTGAGACCGCTTTCAGGTTTGCGCAATTCTTGCGTCAAAAAATCGACAGCCACCCTGCTGAATACGGCCCATTCTGCCGTTTATTAAGGTGTGGAACTAGGGTTCGTAGATGCGTTGCCAATATTGCAATAAGCGCCTGGGAATCGTTGACATTCTGCGAGGCCGGGAATATTGCTCCCCGGAGCATCGGCAACTTCACCTGAACGCGTCCTTAACGGCTTATGAACGCTTGAGCGCATCCTTTACCGATCCTGCGCCCAAGAAGCCGATCGTGTGGCCGTCCGACGCGCTGGCGGATGCGGGGAAATCGCCCGAGATTCCAGCGGCTCAATTGAAAGCCAAGCCGGAAGCGGAGCAGACATCCGAGGCTGTCGAAGCTCAGCCCACGGTGATCAGCGGGCAGGAATCCGCTGCCGAATCCCAGATTTCGAATCTGGCCGAAGCTGTGAGCGAGGTTCCGGCGGCGACGCCGGCCGCGGAAAGTACAGTGGGCCAGGAAGCGCCACTCGAAATCGCCAGTCTGGCCGACGCTCTGGAAAGCACCCGGGGGAGCGTTCTGCCGGCACCCTTTCTCCCCGAGATGGCTTCGCCTCAGGCCCCGCCCGAGTTGGAATTGGAAGGCTACACCGCGGAGTTGCTCTCCGCCATGGTCCCGCGGCTGGCCAGCGCCGTGGAGTCTGCCGTACTGAGATCGCCTCGTCCCACCATCGATTTCCTGTTTACCGAACCCGCTCCCGTCACGAAGTCCGGCGGGGGCGAGGCAACCTGGCTGAACGTCCCGGAGAATTATCCCCCCGTCGTGGTTACGCCTTTGGCCACGCTAGTGCTGGATCCCAAAGGGACGGATCTGATACCGGCTCCGATCAAGCTGCCCCATTCCGGGCCGCCTCCGGACCCGATTCTTCCCGCCGGAATCAGCGAACCCCTGTTGCAGCTTCCTGTCTTGCCCGAGGCGCAACCCCAGCGGGGGGAAGCGGAGCCATCCGCTCTGCTGGCCGGTCTAGCCCTGATCGCGGCTCACGATTCGGCATGGACGGCACGCCAGGGCCCGGGTTACCCGGCCGAGCCCCTGCTGGATCCATTGCCGCCGGAGCGGCATTTGTCGCTGATTACTCCGCCATTCGCGTGGGGGGGGTATCGAAGCCTGCCGGGCTCCGCGGCGTTCATCTTCGAGATCCATGTGCCGATGCCAGGGGCTGAAGGCCCCCCTGCTCCAGTACCCAACCTTCCGACGGCGCTGGTCCCGCGGATTCCGCAGATTGACGTGGGCGCTCCGGGGGGCACAGCCCGGCACCTGCCTTCGGCCGGCGCGCTCGGCTCGATGACAATGGACGCTGCCGCGCAAATGGGCGCTGAACTGCCGCTCTCCGAACCGCTTGCCGCGGGTCCGCGCAGCGCTGTGAGGGGCGAGCCTGTGCGAATTCCGGCTGCTGCGCTATCCATGCGAACGGAGTTCAAAGCGGCCGCAGTTCCCCTCACCCTGGAATACGCTGCGATTTCGGGGACGGTGCAAGCGCTGCAGATATCAGCCACGTTCATAAGCGCACCACCAGCACCCCTGCTGCTGCCCCGTTTCTCATCCATCCCCGCGCTTCGCTTGCCATGGTGTTCCGGAATTGAGCACATTACACTGCGAGCGCCGGATCTCGCATCCCTGAGCGGCGCAACCCGGCCTGCGCTGAGCGCGGCGTACCTGCATCCCTCGCTTCCCAGCCCGCTCTCGCTGGTAACCTGGTCGCAATCGATTTCGGTCACGATTCAGACTTGCGAGCCATCGTACCTAAGCCGAACCGCTCCGGTGGCGTGGAGTGCACGTCCCATGCTTGTGCCCGGGCTTCGTCCTTCCGCCCCCGGCCGCGGGCAGCGTCTCTCGCCATTGCTGCCGCTTCCGGGCAGTGTGGCCGAGACGCCCATAGCACCCACACCCGGTTCCCAGTGGCCGTTCGTCGTTTATCCGATCCGGCCCTCGGCCGACGGCACGGCAGCGCCCGATGTTATCGCAAACCGGTTACTTGCGGCATCCCTGCCAGCGTTGCCCGCAGCGTTTTCAGCGGCCGGCGCCGGCCCCCAAACTGGACCGGCAAACTCAGGCCCGATGCGGGAAGACGCGTATGGGCTTCTCTCGCAGGATATGGCCCCGGTCTCTTGGGCCGCCCTTGGGGAGCTAGGGAGCGAGTGCGGCGCCGTTCTTCCCGCCTGGCGTGCCCGGCGATATACTCCGGCTATGATTGTGGCTCCCGCAAACCTGGCAGTCACCAGCGGCGTCTGCCCTCCAGTCGAAACTGGAGCCACCATTCAACCGTTCGGGGTGGTTCCCCGCTTAGCGTGGTCATTGATCGCTTACCCGGCGCCTATGGACCTGGACCCAACCCTAAACTCTCAGGCCTAAACGCCTCTGGAAGGCTCACAAGCGTATGACCGGCAAGGAAGAAATGGTCGCGCATGCACTCTCGTCACTAAGGCCCGCTTGATTTTCTTGCGCAAAAAGCCGCAACACCTATAAAGAGAACGCCTTAGGATACCGATGAAACACCTAAGCAGCAAGCAAAATGATTCTGAAATGTTTTACATTTCGCTCGAACTGAGACTGCTTGAGGTGAACTAATGGAACAGACGCTGAGGACAGATCACAGCAAGGCCGGCGGCCCTGGCGCCCCCCTGGCCGGCCAGATCGTTCCGGAGCCGGCCTCTTCGGCCCGCAATCTGGCGCGCGCGGTGTCGCTTTACATTCAGGGCGAGAATGCGCAGGCTCTGCGGGCGCTGGAGGGTGCTGAATCGGGTGCCGACGAAAACGGCCTGACCGAAGTCACGGCGGCCCGGGCTCACCTCCAGTTCGAGCTGCAACATTACGAAGATGCCGCCGCCAGCTACGCGCAGCTTGCTACCTTGTGCCCCAAGGATCCCGAAGTGCGTGCCAGCCTGGGCTTCTGCTTGCAGAACCTGAGCCGGTATGCCGAGGCCACGGACAACTTCCGTCAGGCGCTCGCGCTGGGCGCCAAGGCGCTGGATATGCATTTGGCGATCGGCGCCTCGCTGCTGCATCTGAACGAGCCCCAGGAAGCGCGTGAGGCCTTCGATGCGGCGCTGGCCCGCGTCCCCGAGAGTGAAGCCGCCATGTTCGGCAAGGCGGTCTCGTTGCAGATGGGTTGGGAATTCGAGGAGGCCGCCGCGCTGTATCAGCGCATCTTGGAGCGCAATCCCAAAGCCGAGGACTCGCTGGTCAACATGATCAGCCTCTCTCTGCAGCGCAAGGACTACGATATGGTCCGCAGCTATGCCGGGCGCCTGCTGGTGCTGCACCCCGATGCACCCGCGGCGCTGGAAGGACTGACGGCGGCGGCGTTTGCCCGCGACGACTACGAATCGGCTGCGCATCACGCTGCCAGACTTACCGTATTGGCCCGTCCAGTCTATAACGACTGGTTCAACCTGGGCGTGGCTTATCAAAGACTGGGCCGGCTCGAGGAAGCTATTGAGGCTTACCAGAAGGCGCGCGACATCCGTGAGGAAGCGCTCTATGCGCACGTCAACTTGGGCGTCGCCTATCAGGAACTCGAAAACTTGACGCAGGCCCGTGCATGCTTCGAGCGCGCCATACAGATCGCTCCGGATCGGGATGATTTGCGCTTCCAAGTGGCTTGGATGACAGAGCGTCAGGGACACCTGGACGAAGCCGAGGCCGGGTACGCGAAGCTGGTGGAGAAGAATCCAGCGCTCGAAAACGCCTGGTTCCGCCTGGGGTATCTGCAATTGCAACGCGGCAATAACATCGGCAGTATCGCCGCGTTTGAAGCCTGTCTCGCCAGGCGGCCGGACTGGCCGGAAGCAGAGATCAACCTGAGCATGGCTCATTCCAACGCCGGCGCTTACGATCAGGCCGATGCGGTGTTGCGGAAGCTGCTGGCGCGCCATCCGGATGCGGTGGAAGCGCTCAAAGGCCTGGCCGCCATCGCGCTGAAACGGGACGACCGGGAGCAGGGCCTGAAGTACCACCTCCGCTTGATCGAAGCCGGCGTGGCAACGTCGGAGATCCTCTACAATGCCGGTTTGTTGTCGCAGCAGCTCAATAAGCCGGAAGAAGCCGCGAAGTTCTACCGCATGGCGCTGGAATCCCGGCCGGACTTCGCGGAAGCCAAACTGAACCTGGGGCACGCACTCGAAACGTTAGGTCAGAAAGAAGAAGCGCGCGCCTGCTGGGTCCAGGCCTTGGAAGTGAAGCCGGAGCTGGCCAGAGGTTATTTCCGGCGAACCGCTTCCTGATTGCCGCTCGCCGGGTTGCCAAGTGCCTGCCAAGGCTTCGCTTTTCAGGCTGGAACGGTCTGGAGCTGCTCGATCCTTTGAATCATTTGCTGGGGAGTCTCAGCGGGCTTCCGTTCCACCACCGACACCTTCAAGCGAACCGGGACGGTCTGGATCGCGCCGTCCACCACCGCCGAGTAATCCCCCGTAAGCCATTGCGTAATTTTGCCCGCTCGCTGCGCGGCGTCTTTGCTCGGACACTCGAAAATGACGGCAAATTGGCGCTGGCCCCAGCGGCCGATCATATCGCGTGGACGCACCAGGTCCGCCAGGCGATCAGCCACTTGTTTGGCGATGGCCTGGCTCGCATCCTGCGGAACCGTATCCAGCTCTTCCCACTCGAATATGAGGGCCGAGAGGGCAGCCGGAGAAGACCAGCACGCTTCCAGTTGACGCTCGAGCTCATGGCGATTGGGCAACCCCGTGGCCAGGTCCGTGGAGTTTGCAGGATCGGCGCGCGTGAGCCACTTGGCCAACTGGTCCGCGCGGCATTGCAGATCTTTCAACGAAGAAAGCCGTTCGTCGCCTCGTTGCCGCAGATAGGAACGTAACCCGAGCGCGTAGCGCTTCAGGGCGGCCCGCAGATCGCTATCGGAGTCCACCTCCGCCGACACCGACATTTGCTCCGCCAGGTCTTCCAGCATCGTGATATGCAGATTTTGCCCCTCGGCGGTGCAAGGTCCGAGCGCTGTCGTGATCTCCAGGATCTCCCTTGCCAGATTCGAACCGGCATCCACCCAGGCCGTAGTGGCCTCCGTGTATTCGGCCAGGTCCGACTCTAGAAGCTCTCTGCTTTCTTCGAGTTTTTCCGGCCCGGCGTCGAAAGCCAGCCTCCGCGGAAGCCTCATCAGGCGGTCGCCGAAAACCAGGCCGGCTCGTGAACAGACCGAACGCATGGACTTGGCCATCGCCAGCATCGCCCCCAGATAGCAGGTGAGCGCGGCGCTGCGGTCGCCAGGACCGGACGGGCTTGGCGCAGAAACCATCACCTATGTTTATCGACCGGCTCTAACCCGCTCCGTGTAGTGTACAAACCTTAGTTCCTGCCCACTTCGAACACTGGTCGGGTACAGAAATGGAGTAATGCCGACGATGGCGCTAGGAGAGGGGGCAATGCAGCACTCGACTGTTAAGCGAGACCGCCGGCGCCACGCGCGAAAAGCTGTGACGAAAGTCGTGCCGGTCCTGTGGGAAGACGAGCAGGGGCGCGAGACAATGATGCAGGGTTGCCTGGTGGATGCATCCGTTTCCGGCGTAAAAATAGTTGTTCCGTCCCGCTTGCCGCCGCGGGCGGCGCTCAGCTTCAATTGCGTCGCACTTGGCCTCAGCGGCCGGGGAACCGTGCGTTACTGTAACCCCATCAAGGGTGGCTACGAAATCGGAGTAGAGATCAGCAATGGCAGTGGGTGGCGCGATCAAAACGCGGACCTGCAAAAGCTCGCGGCGGGCCTCGCTCCGGGGGAGTCCGCGCCGCCCAACAGCGCCGAGGATCGCACGACGCCCGCCGCGCGGATTATGCAGGCGTTGAAGCCGAAGTGAAGTTCCGGCCCTAACTCGCCAGCAGATCCACCAGCTCGCCCACCAGGCGCGACTCCGAGTGACCCAGCGCGCTTTGGCCCAAATCGATCCATTCCTTGCGGCGCGTGTTTTGAACGAAGAAGACCTCGTCCACGCGGAACGTTTTGGGCAGCGTGCATTCAGCCCAGCGGGCGCGCGCCACCCGGGCCAGCTCGTCCACTTCGTCGCCTTTCAGCTCCTGCGCCAGCGTGATGTGGGGATGGTAAGGATAAGGCTCGGCGAATTTCAGCCCGTCCACATTGAGTCCCGCGTGCATCTGCTCCAGCTCCGCGCGGCCCCGGCCGATGCCGATATAAATCACGTCGGTGACCGGAAAGACTTCCATTTCGGTGAGATCCACGTCGAAGGGCGCGAAACGCGGAGCCAGCGTGCGAATGGTTCCCCAGGCCGCCGCAGGCTTGGTGGAAATCGGACGGGGCGGCAATATCGTCACGTGGGCGCGCAAAAAACAGTTCGGAACCAATTCCTGCCGCAGCCTGTCCAGGAAACCAGCCAGCGGTTCGGGGATGTAGCTGACCAAAGCGAAGGAATTGATCCGATCCCACGCGGCGGGATCGTTATACATACTCTTGTAATCCTATGGTACCGCCACTGGCTCCCGAGTGGCGCTGGGCGCGGGTTCCGGTACGTACCAGCGCGCTTCTTCAAAGCCGATGTATTTGAGGATGCGCAATTCGCCGCCGGGAGAAGCGCTAATCACCTCAATGAGATCGCCCACCGCGATGGCCCCCTCTTTCTGGCGCAGAGCAATCCACAGCGCGTACGGGCTGGCGGCTTCCACGATGGCTCCGGGCTCATAATCCTTGGGTTTGACGATGGTGACGCCCGGAGTGTGCGGCGCCCAGCGGAACTGCTGGCGCGGCGCTTCCTTCATACGATGAATCCGATAGGCCGGCATGTCAGTCCTTATTCTCGCGCAAAACAATTCGCAATGGAATGTTTTATTGCGGCGGCTTGCTCCTCTCCGGCGCGAATCCAGGCTTCGGCGTTGGCCCGTGTCCAGTATATGGCTTCGAGCGGCCGTCCGAGGAGGGCGGGCGGCGCGAGGCGCAGCACTTCGATTCCCGCCGGAACCTCGGGATGAAACGGCGACAGCATACGCATGGCGCCCACGAAAGCGCGCGCAATGCTGCCGGGCGGCGCGGGCAGAACGTCGATCACCAGCGCCTTGGTTGCGCCCATCTCCGCGGCGGCCCACAGCGGCACGGCCGAAAGCAGACCGCCGTCGGAATAGACGCGGCCGCCCAGGCGCACCTTATCGAACAAGCCCACGATGGCGGTGGTGGCCACCAGATGCTGCCAGCTGGCTTCGTACCCGCGCAGCACGCGCGGGCGCAGCTTCATCAAATCGGTCACCACCATGGCGAAATGCGTGCGCGGCTGGTAGGACTCGTAGAGATCGCGAATGGCCCGTTGCAGCGGCGCGGTGTCGAAGACGCCCTGTAAAGGAGTGCGGGGGAATTTCCAGCGATAATGGCCGGCGCATTCCAGATGCAGCCAGCGGTCGATCAGTTCATCCGGATCGCACCCGCCCGCGATGGCCCAGCCGCTGAGAGCGCCGATCGAAGCGCCCACCACGAGGTTCGGACGGAAGACATCGGCGAGCGCTTTCCACGCCCCGGCCTGATAGGCGCCGTACATGCCGCCGGCGGACAGAACCAGCGCCGTCATGAGCCGCGAATCGTGCGCCGCGCGGGTTTCAACCCATCAGCCTCGCCGCGGCTTTGTC
>Ga0335074_10015272_pt1 | contig 10780 bp, 8 predicted proteins | sample Lox_Sample_23_FD_206715 | JGI IMG/M metagenome (GOLD analysis project Ga0335074, IMG submission 206715) | Soil microbial communities from Loxahatchee National Wildlife Refuge, Florida, United States - Lox_Sample_2.3 | ecosystem: Environmental > Terrestrial > Soil > Wetlands | place: USA: Florida... | reverse complement strand
CATCTTCACGGCGATGCCCATCTGTCTTGCGGTCGCAATCGTCGCCTTCGAATCCTCCCGTGGTGGATCGAAGAGAGGCAATACGCCGAGGAAGCGCCAGACGCCGCTCGCATCGGTGCGCGCTACCCCGAGCGACCGGTAGCCCCTGGCGGCGAATTCCTCCACCGCATGCTGTACCGGCGCCAGCGCGGATGAAGCCCCACCGAGCAGGGCCAGGATGACTTGCGGCGCCCCCTTGCTGACTTTGAAAGTCGCGCCGTGCTCGTCGGTCAAAGTTGCTTCCGTGCGTTTGCTGACCGGGTCGAAGGGCTGATAGTGAACGACCTTGACGCGGCCATCCGCCACGGCCGCTTCGGCGCCGCCCAGGACGGCAAGATCGATCGGGTCCTGATCCTCCGCGCGGGACGCGAGCGCCGCGCAGCGAACGACCTCCTCGGCAGCGACGCCCTCGAGTGCGAAAGGAGTCCCGAGCGTCAGCCGGTTCTGGGTCAGGGTCCCGGTCTTGTCGGAGCAGAGCAGGTCCATTCCCGCCAGCTCCTCGATCGAGACGAGGCGGCTCACGATCGCCTGCGCGCGGGCCAGAATTCTCGCACCCACGGCCATCGTCACCGAGAGTACGGTGGGCATGGCCACGGGGATGGCCGCGACCGTCAGCACCAGCACGAACTCCAGCGTCCGCAGCATGGGATCGCCGCGATAGAGCGCCACGCCCAGGATCAACACCATCATCACGAGGGCGACCAGGATCAGAAAGTCCCCGATCTTGAGCACGGCGCGCTGAAAATGACTCACCGTGTGGGCCTCCTCCACGAGCCCGGCGGTCTTGCCGAAGTACGTATCTCGCCCCGTTCCGTACACCAGGGCATTGAGCTCTCCGCGCTTGATGATCGAGCCCGAATAGACGGTTTCGCCCGAAGCGTGGGTCACCGGCAGCGACTCCCCGGTCAGCGCGGACTGGTCGACCTCGATCGGGTCTCCCTCGAGAAGGCGCGCATCGGCGGGGACGATGTCACCTATGCGCAGACGCACCACATCGCCGGGCACGAGCTCCCGGCTCGGGATCACGGTCCAGCTGCCGCCGCGGCGCACACGGGCGCGCAGTGCGAGTTGCGCCTTGAGCGCGGCGATGGCGCCGGCGGCCTGGTACTCCTCCCAGAAGCCGACCACCGCGTTGGTGAGGAGCAGCACCAGGATGATGTAGAAGTCGGCCCAGTGGTGCACGAGCGCCGAGAGGATGACCGCGATCTCGATCATCCACGGAATCGGGCTCCAGAAATACCCGAGGAACTTGCGGAGCGGATTGACCCTCTCTTCCGGCAGCTCGTTGTAGCCGTGCTGCTCGAGGCGACTGCGGGCTTGCTCCGCACTCAATCCCTCGGGTGAGCTTTGCAGCCGCTGCCAAAGGTCCGCCAGCGACAGCTGCTCCAGCTTCGCCCGTTCCAGCATCAATTCCTCCTCGGTTGCGGCACAATTCTCCGGTAGGTCGTGACCGCGCGCCAGCGGGTAGGTAATTTCCGCAATGTTTTTGGCTGACGCCTACCGCTCATCATCCCTTGGTAACGAACCACACTCATTCCGGGCCCGGCGCAGCGTATGTACAAGAGAATACTCGTTGCCATCGATGGGACCTCGGCCGCCAGCCTCGCGCTTGCGGAGGCGATCGAGCTGGCGCGAGATCACGGTACTGAGATTCTACTCGTACACGTGATCGACGACTTGAGGCTCACCGCGGGCGACATTGGCGGTGTCAATCTCAGCTACGAGGCACCCAGATTGCGCGAGGCCGGCAAGGCATTGCTGCAGGACGCCGCAGCGCGCGCTCGTGCGGCGGGCATTGCGGTGAGGTCGGTGCTCCTCGAGGAGCTAGGAGTCGGAGTGGGCGCTTGCCTCGTGCAACGGGCGCGCGAGTGGCAGGCGGATCTCATCGTCTGCGGCACGCATGGGCGCCGCGGTATTCGCCGGCTTCTGATGGGCAGCGACGCCGAATACATCGTGCGCCATACGCCGGTGCCGGTCCTTCTGGTGCGCCACGCCGATGGCAACGACGCCCGGTGATCGCATCACGCAGCCAGCCCAGCGCAAGTCAGCCCGTACCCGGTGCCGCGCCGCGACCTCCCGGAGCGCGCCAGGTGCCCCACCGATGAACCCCCACCGAAACCAGCCAGCAGGAGAGAAAGAGGCCGATCACCCCAAAGCCGAGTGCTTCCGGATGACTATTCCACTCGGCGACATGACGGGCCAGTGATCCTTCGAGACCCAGACGGTCGCGGATCAGCCCGAGCGCCTCCACGCCTCCAACCAGGAAAGCAACAGTTACGGAGAGCAAGGTCACAACGACGTTGTAGCGGAGCTTGCGGATGGGATTGATGAACGCCCAGCCGTAGGCTCCGGTCATCAGCACTCCGTCGGAGGTGTCGATCAGGGTCATCCCGGCGGTGAAGAGCGCGGGAAAGAGCAGGGTCGAAGCGATGGACATGCCGTGAGAGGCTTGAGCGGCGGATATTCCAAGGAGCAGCACTTCGCTCGCCGTATCGAAGCCGAGTCCGAACAGCGCTCCGAGCGCGAACATGTCGCGGCTGCGGCGCACCAGACGGAAGATGGGCTGCAGCCATCGGCTCACGAATCCCTGCTGCGCCAGCAGCGCCTCGAGATCGGGCGCGCGACCACCGTCTCCGCGCCGCGCCTGCCGCAGCGCCGCGAGGGTAGCCGGCAGGGAGAGCAGGTTGGCCGTCCCGATGAGCCATAGAAATCCAAACGAAACCACCGTGCCGAGCGTGGCGCCGAGCTCGCGTGCTTCGCGCAAGTGCGCCCCGGCGCTCGATGTCATGAAGGCGACGAAGGCCGAGGCCAGTATGACCACACTCGAGTGTCCGAGCGCGAAGAAGAGTCCAACTCCGAGCGGTCTCTGCCGCTCCTGGGTCAGCTTGCGCGTGACGTTATCGATTGCCGCGATGTGATCGGCGTCGACCGCGTGCCGCAGCCCGAAGGCGTAAGCGGCCACTGCCGTCCCGATGAGCACGTATCGCCCGCGGCATGCGATGAGCGCCCACGCCCAGATGGCAAGGTTGAAGGCAATGAGTCCCGCATAGAGCGCGATGATCCGCCCGCGCACAGACCTCGTCGCGGGCAAGGACGGCCGTTCTCCTATATTCATGCGATCATCCGCCCGGCCTCGGCAGACCGGATGGCGCAGGCGCGAAGAGCTGCCCGGCGCGCCGCTCGAAAGCGCGCAGGACATCGTCGGCGGCCGTGGGCGCCAGACGCTCGAGCCCCCGTTGCACGAGCATGGAGCGCAGATCGAGCTCGATACTGAGCGCCACGCGGCAGCCCTGCTCGCCCCTCGCCTCGAAGTCCCAGAGGAGGCAAAAGCGCCGGAACTGCGGATCGTCCGAGGACACCTCGATCCGCTCGGGCCGGCGCATCTCGGCCCGCGACCGGAATCGCACGCGCACGAGACCGAAACCCAAGACCTGCTCCGCGTACCAGACATCGATCTGACGCTCGTAGATGCGCGCGGAGATCCAGCCGGTGAGGTACTCCGGGTACTGCTCGACGTCCGCTGCGAGATCGAAGAGCGCAGCGCGAGGATAAGGCAGCACGCGCTCGCCGAGCGAGGTCAGCATGACCGAGCCTCCATGTGCCTGCGGCCTGCGAGCTCCACGATCTGGCCGTAGCTCAGGCCGCCGTCGTTGCACGGCACCTGCTCCCCGAGGCAGACGCTGAATCCCTCCGCCGCGAGCAGATCGATCGCCAGCTCCGCGAGGTGCTCGTTCTGAAACACGCCACCGGCGAGGCCGACGCGATTGACGCCCTTGGCGCGCCGCTGCGCTCGAGCGATCTCGAGGATGGATGCGGCGAGCACGCCGTGCACCATGGCCGCACGGCTGGCGAGACTCGGTCCCGCTTGCAGCAGCGAGAGGATGAGCGGCGCCCAGTCGAGACGCAGGAGGCCGTCCGCATCCTCACGCAGCGGCAGGGGCATGCAAACCGGCGAAGCCGCATCGCCCTTCCCTCGAGCCGCCGCTTCCAACAGCATCGGCGCCTGCCCCTCGTAGCTCGTCTCGCGCAGATCGAGCACGAGCGCGGCGGCGGCATCGAACAGCCGGCCGACGGAGCTCGTCCGCGGGCAGTTGACATTCGCGCGCCACGCCGCGCGAATGGCGGAGTTGACTCGGGGTCCGGGCGGCTCGTTGCCGATTTCCCAACACAACGCGGCGGCGCACCGCCACGGAGCGCGGGCGGCGAGATCCCCGCCCGGGAGTCTGAAGGGTCGCAGGCTCGCGACGCGCCGCCAGGCCCCGGGTGCGCCGAGGAAGGTCTCCCCTCCCCAGAGCGTCCCGTCCTCGCCGAATCCGGCGCCGTCCCACGTGAAGACGAGCATCGGGCTTCTCGGGTCGCCCTCTCCAGCCACCGCGGAAGCGTGGGCATGATGGTGCAGCACGCGCGTCACCGGCAATCCGCTCGCCTCCGCCCAGCGCGTGGTCGCGTAGTCCGGATGCGCATCGCAAATGACCTCAGCAGCCCTGACGGCGTAGAGACGCTGCAAGTCCTCGGCGACCTGCGCGAATACACGCAGACTCCGTACCGTTCCCATGTCTCCCACGTGTGGAGAGATCACTACCCGATCGTCCCACGCGAGCGCAATCGTGGTCTTGAGGTGTCCCCCGGTGGCCAGTACCGGATGTTCCAGGCGCCAGGGCAGAGCCAGCTCCCCTGGCGTGAGTCCTCGTCCCAGACGCAACACCCGCGCTCTGCCTCGAGTGCAGCGCACCACGGAGTCATCCGCGGGACGGGCAATGGGGCGATCGTGATGCAGGCAGGCGTCCACCATGGACGCAAGATGCCGGCGAGCGGCAGCCTCGTCGCTGATGACGGGCTCGCCGCTGAGATTACCCGACGTCGCAACGAGCGGACGAGCGACATCGCCGAGCAACAGGTGATGCAACGGACTGTAGGGAAGAAAAACGCCAACCTCCGCGAGTCCGGGCGCGATAAGCGGCGCCAGAGTCGTCTCGGGCCGCCTGCGGGCGAGCACGATGGGTCTTGCCGGGGAGAGGAGCAGTCGAGCCTCCTCCTCATCGAGCTGCACTTCGGCTCGCACGCGCGCGAGACCCTGCGGCCCGCTCTGCGGAAACATGACGGCGAGCGGTTTGTCCGGCCGGCGCTTGCGCGAGCGCAGCCGGGCCACCGCCGCGTTGCTGGTCGCATCGCAAAGAAGGTGGTAGCCGCCGACGCCTTTCACGGCCACGGTCCCGCCGGCGAGGAGCACCTCGACCGCCCGTGCGAGCGCAGGCTCGCCGCGAGCCGAACTGGCCGCGCCTGCGGACGGTCCCGATGCGCACTCCTCGAGCCAGACCGCCGGCCCGCAGGTCGCGCACGCGACCGGCTCGGCGTGGAAGCGCCGGTCGAGCGGGTTGAGGTACTCGGCCTGACAGGCCGCGCAGAGCTCGAACGCCGCCATGGTGGTGTTGGGCCGGTCGTACGGTAGTGTCTCGATCAGCGTATATCGCGGACCGCATTGCGTGCAGTTGATGAAAGGATAACGATGGCGGCGGTCCCTCGGATCAGTGAGCTCGGCGAGGCAGTCCGCGCAGGTGAAGGAGTCGGGCGGCACGAAGACCCGCACACCCTCGCCCGCCGCGCTGTCGAGAATCTCGAACCCGCGTTGGGGGCCGGGTGCCGCCTCGCGCGTGCCGATCAGCTGGGGTCGCGCGAGCGGTGGGGCACACGTGATCACTTCCCGGCAGAAACGCTCGACGGCCGCGCGCGGTCCGCCGATCAGGATGGCGACCTCGCCTTGCAGGTTCTGCACGGTTCCCGAGAGCCCGAGGTCCTGCGCCAGACGGTACACGAACGGACGGAAACCCACCCCCTGCACATGACCGGCCAGCCGCAGCCGACGGGCGATGCGCTCGGCGCCGAACCGTGGTACATCGACAAGCTCAGCCGGCAGGAGCGGTGGCAGCGGCTTGCTCGCGTCCAAGGTCGCCTCGATCGTTGCGGGCGGGGGGGCGCAGGCGGTGGCGGCGGAGCTCATCGGCGAGCCACTCGCACCAGCCATCGATCCCCGCGGCTCCCCGGCAGGAGGTGCGGATTACCGGAGCGGCGCTGCCGACCGCGCGCAGGCTCGCCTCGGCGCGCCTGGGGTCGAACTCCGGCAACAGCGGCAGCAGATCGGCCTTGGTGAGAACGAGCAGATCCGTCGCCCGGAACATCACCGGATATTTTTGCGGCTTGTCGTCCCCTTCGGGCACCGAAAGCAGTGTCACGTCGCGGTGCTCGCCGAGATCGAAGCTCGCCGGGCAGACGAGGTTGCCGACGTTCTCGATGAAGAGCACATCGAGCCCGTCGAGCTCGATCTCGTGCAACGCATGGTGCAGCATCCGCGCATCGAGATGACAGGCGCTGCCGGTGGTGATCTGCACCGCTGGCACGCCCTTGGCACGAATGCGCCGCGCGTCGTTCTCGGTCGCGAGGTCGCCTTCGATGACGGCAATCTTGAGCATCCCCCCGAGTGCCTCGATGGTGCGCTCGAGGAGCGCGGTCTTGCCCGCGCCCGGCGATGACATGAGGTTGATGGCGAGGACCCCATGCGCGTCGAGGTGCTCGCGATTGTGGGCCGCGATGTGGTCGTTTTCCGAGAGGAGATTGCGCAGGACCGAGACCGGCTCGACGGCTGCATGGGCGAGCGGGGGGAGCTTGCCGCGAGGGTTGCTGTCGGGGTGGGCTTCCGTGATGCCGCAACCACAGTCTTTACACATGAGCGCTCTCCTCGCGGCCTGCCCGCCGCCCCCGGTGCCGCGCCAACGACAGCGGCGTGCGCGACTTGGGAACCTTATAGATGAAGTTGTATCGGGCGACGTGGTAGCTCGGGTCGAAGCCGAAGAAATTGCGGTGCATGCGCGCGAGCTCCTCGGCGCGGTAGGCCTCGAGGGGCTTCTCCGCTTCCTCCCGCTCGCGCCGGCGGCGCTTCTCGGCGATGCGCCGCTCGAGCGCCTCGTCCGCGGAGGCCGCGCGGGCCATGCCGGCGATCACCTCGGGATTGCTCCGGGCCGCCTCCGGCAGCAGACGATCGACGAGGCCGAGGCGGCTCGCTTCCGCGACGCCCATCGGCAATCGCCGCTGCATGATCCGCGCAGCACTCTCCGCGCCGACACGCCGCGGCAGAAGGTAAGTCCAGTACTCCGAGCCGTAAAGATTGCCCATGTCCTTGTAGTGGGGATTGAGCACGACGCCGCGGGCGGCCCATACCTCGTCCGCGGCGAGCGCCAGGAACACTCCGCCCGCCCCGGCGCCGCCGCGCAAGGCGGAGACCACCAGCCGGTCGGTCGTCGTGATGATGTCGCGGGCGAGATCATCGATGGCGTTGATGTTGCGCCAGGACTCCTCCGCGGGACTGTCGGCGGCCTCGATGAGGCCGAGATGAATGCCGTTCGACCAGTAGTCAGGTCCCCCCATGAGCACGAGGATGCGCGTCGGACGCTCGAGGGCGCTTGCATAGGCGGCGCGCAGCGCGTTGCATTGCGAGGTGCTCATGGCGCCGTTGTAGAGCTCGAAGTGCAGCAGCCCGATGCGGCCCTCTTCCTCGTAGCGAATCGGCTCGTAACCGGTTGCGATCGGTAGCCCCGAGCTCTCCTCGGCAAACACCGAGCCAGCGGGCAGCTTGAGCGCCGTTTGTCGCTCCTCGCGAACGTGCCCGATCCAGACGGCGCCATCGGAGGTGGCCCGCGCGAGTGCATCGCCGCAGCGCGCGATGACCTCGCCGGCGCGCCCGGACACTGCATCAGCGCGGTGTGCGTCGTAGAGGCGGACCGGGCGGCCGAAGAGCGTGTCGAGCACCCCGGGCGAGCCGTCGGCGCTGCGGATCTTGCGCAGCACCGTCTCCGTGGGGTCGGTCCGCCAGTCGATCGCGCGGTCCGAAGGCCGGCACACCGGCCGCGCTCGTCCGCGGATGGCCGGATCGTGCAGGTCGACGCGCGCCGGAGCAGAGCCTCCGGCCTCGATGCGCGCGAGCGATGCGAGCACCGCCCGCACGGCGGCATCAGCCGCCTCGCCGCGATAGACATTCGACTTCGTTGCCGCCCGCAGCGGAAACGTGCTGGAGGCCCACACCGGCCCGGCATCCATTTCCGCTTCGGCCTGCAGCACGGTGACGCCCCACTCCCTCTCGCCTTCGAGCAGCGCCCAGTCGAGAGCGGAGGGGCCGCGGTCGCCGGGGATCCCCGGATGCACGATGAGGCAGCGGTGCGTACGCCAGATGTCTTGCGGAATCGCACGCTTCAAGAACGGTGCGACGATCACATCCGGATCGAACCTTGCGACTCCCTCGCGCGTCACGGCGTCGTTGACGTCGAGTTCCACTGACATCGTGTGTCCGCGCTCGCCGAGCTCGACGTAGAGGCGCTGCGCGAGGCTGTTGAAGCTGTGAGTGAGCAGGAGGATGCGCACGGTCCGCCTCAGCAGATCCGCGGCAATTGCTCGCCGGCCAGCCAGTCGACGATGCGCTCGCCGCCGAAGGCGGTTCTCATCTGCACGAAGCAGTGCTCGTCGGCAACTGTCTCACCGATGATGGCCGCGTCGCGTCCGAGCGGATGAGCCCGCATGGCCGCGAGCACCGCGGTCGCCGATCGCGGCGCGACAAAGGCGACGAGCTTCCCCTCGTTGGCGACGTAGAGCGGATCGAGCCCGAGGAGCTCGCAGGCGGCGACCACCGCGGGCACGACCGGAATCCCTGCCTCCTCGAGCCGAATGCCGACGCCCGCCTGCTGGGCGATCTCATTCAGGGTAGCGGCGAGCCCCCCCCGAGTCGGGTCGCGCATCGCGTGCAGGTCTTGCCCGCCGGCGGTGACCATGGCCGCGACCAACTCGTGCAGCGGCGCCGAGTCGGAGACGATCTCGGTTTCGAACTCGAGGTCATGTCGGCGTGACATGACGGCAACCCCGTGATCGCCCATGGAGCCCGAGACGATGAGCCGGTCGCCGGGCCGAACTCTCTCGACAGACACCTCTATCCCCGCGGGGACGACCCCGATGCCCGTGGTCGAGATGAACACCCCATCGCCCTTGCCGCGCTCGACCACCTTGGTATCGCCGGTGATCACGGGAACTCCGGCCGCGCGCGCCGCCGCACCCATGCTGTCGGCGACGCGCTTGAGGTCGATGAGGGGAAAGCCCTCCTCGAGGATGAAGCTCGCCGAAAGATATCGCGGCTGCGCTCCCGCCATCGCGATGTCGTTGATGGTGCCGTGCACCGACAGCGAGCCGATGTCGCCGCCGGGGAAGAAAATGGGAGAGATGACATACGCGTCGGTCGTCATCACGAGTCGGCCGCCCTCCACATCGAAGGCAGCCTGATCGTTCCCCCGCCGCAGCCAATCGTTGTCGAGCGCCTCGTGGAAGATGTCGGCGATGAGCTGTGCCATCGCGCGTCCTCCGGCCCCGTGCGAGAGGTCGACGCGCCCCTGGCGCAGGTCGAGCGGTCGCCGCCAGGCGCGCGCGTTGCGAGGCTCCGTCCCCGCGCCCTCTGAGCCCCGCGTTGATTTTGTCATGCCGCGACGTCCGCGCTCGGCGTCGACTTGCGCTCACCATCCCTGAAGCGCTTGTAGGTCCAATGCGCGGCGCAGGCGCCTTCCGCGGAGACCATGCATGAGCCCATGGGCGTCTCCGGCGTGCACACCGTGCCGAAGAGCTTGCAGTCGGTCGGTTTCTTGACCCCGCGCAACACCGCTCCTTTGGCGCGCACCTCCTCAAGGCCGAAGCGACGCTCGGCATCGAACGTGCCGTACTGCCGCTTGATGCGCAAGGCGCTGTAGGGGACGAGGCCGAGGCCGCGCCACTCGAAGCTCTTGCGCAATTCGAACACTTCGGCCACGGCCGCTTTGGCGTGCTCGTTGCCCTCGCTGCGCACCGCGCGCCCGTACTGATTCTCGACCTCGTGGCGGCCTTCATTGGCCTGTCGGATCAGCATGAGCACTGCCTGCAGCACATCGAGCGGCTCGAAGCCGGCGATCACCACGGGCTTGGCGAACTCCTCGGCGAAAAAAGCATAAGGCTGGCTGCCAATCACCGTGCTCACGTGTGCCGGCCCGATGAATCCATCGAGGCGCACCCGCCCGAGCTCGCGCACATCGGGACTCTCGAGAATGTTCTGAATGGCGGCCGGTGTCAGCACGTGGTTGCAGAACACCGTGAAGTTGCCGAGCTGCAGCCGCTCGGCCAGACGCACTGCGAGTGCCGTCGGTGGCGTGGTGGTCTCGAAACCGATGGCAAAGAGCACCACTTGCCGCCGCGGCTCGGCACGGGCGATGGCGACCGCGTCGGCCGCGGAGTAGATCATGCGGATGTCGGCGCCCTGAGCCTTGGCACGCAGGAGTGAGGTTCCCTTCGAGCCGGGCACGCGCATCAGATCGCCATAGGTGCACAGCGTCACCTCTGCGCGTGCGGCGAGGCGGATCGCGGTGTCGATGCGGCCCACGGGCAGGACACAAACGGGACACCCTGGGCCGTGGATGAGCCTCACCTGGGAGGGCAGCAGGTCCTCGAGTCCGTAGCGGGAGATCGCGTGCGTATGGCCGCCGCAGAACTCCATGAAGTGATATCCCTTGGCGGCGGTGGCCTCGGCGGCGATGCGCGCGGCAAGCCCGCGCGCCAGTCGGCCGTCGCGATACTCGTCCATGTGCTTCACGCCATGGACTCCGCCTTCTCTTCCAGGCCGGCAACCTCGCACAGGGTATCGAACATACGCCGCGCCTCGATCTCGTCGATGACCGCCATCGCAAAG
>Ga0335074_10015271_pt1 | contig 10780 bp, 10 predicted proteins | sample Lox_Sample_23_FD_206715 | JGI IMG/M metagenome (GOLD analysis project Ga0335074, IMG submission 206715) | Soil microbial communities from Loxahatchee National Wildlife Refuge, Florida, United States - Lox_Sample_2.3 | ecosystem: Environmental > Terrestrial > Soil > Wetlands | place: USA... | reverse complement strand
TCCAAAGCCCACTCTCATACCAGGTCGGGTGCCTCCGCTTGGAATCGTCCAATTGCATCAATATAGCTCCCCAACCTTTAAGACTTGCATCAACAGCTAAGATGATCTCCCCAGCTCTGTCTGTATAGACAATCTTGGTTAGAGCGGGTGCGCTTGTTAGAGCCACTTTAAGGGTATCCATCGCATTGTCTTGCTCTGCTCCCCATTGCCAGGGCACTCCCTTCTTGAAAAGACGATATATAGGCTCCGCAATAGCAGAAAAGTCCTTGATCTAGATCCTGTAGTAGACACAAACCCCTATAAAAGCCCGTGCTTCCCCAATGTCCGCGCAGGGTTTCCACTCAAGGATCTTAATGACCTTCGCACTATTTGGAGTCCTACCTTCTGCTCCACAAACAAAACCCACAATCTTAATCCCGTCCATGCAGAACTGTGACTTCAGGCCAATAGTGCAGCCAGCTCTTTCTAATCGTACGAGGGTCCTATCTAGGGCCTGGATATGCTCTATTACAAACCGCCTGATGCCTGGAAGTGCTTCCTTATTATTGTACGCAGACAGTGGGCCTTTAACTCCTATATCGTCCAGAAAAGGGAGACAATCCTTAGGGATTAAGTCTTCAAGAATCTTAGTCACAATCCGTACGAACTAGGCAACTGAGTTTGTAGCACCCTGCAGAAGCGTAGTCATCCGCAAAAGTCCAATAGGTATCTAGAAAGCTGTTAAGTCCCTGCTCCTAACATCTAGCTCAATTTAGTCGTATCCAGAGAAGAGATCAATCATTAAAGCCATCTGACAACCTGCAAACTCTTCAGAGAACTCGTCTACAAACGGAGGGAGGTTGGCATCCTATATGGTGCGCCTATTCATCTCCACAGCAGCGTTTATCAAGCGGTACGCCTTGCTCTTCTTCTCTACTAGGAACTATAGGTTTCTATACGGACCATCGCAGTATTCGAGGACTCCATTCTTAAGTCTCTCACGCAGCATCTTAATAGCTATAGGCTGCAAAGCTCTAGGAATAGGGAAGCTGGGGACCTACCACGCTTTGTGCTCAACTGTCTTAATAACCTGAGGCGGTACCACTTCTAGTCTGACCTTCCCAATGTGTGAGAAGTCAAATGCAATAGCCTTTTCCCGATTATAGAGCATTTCTAGGAATAGCTCCCTTTCCCTTAGCCAGAGATTGTCCCCTACAACAAGGTCCCTAATGCGCTTCTCTGTAAGACGAGAACCCTTTTGCACACTAGAAAACTTAGGGGTAATCCAGTCTGAAAACTGCCCTAGATCTTAGCAAGGAACGTCATCTGCCTTTAACATTTCAAACCAGTCCAGACACCCTCCAAGCTTAGAACCATCTGTCTTCCCAGGGTCTACCGGACGGACCTTATTGGCCTTCGTCTTGTATGCAGTCGCCACTTGAAACCTTAGAAATTGTCGTCCGAAATAGGGGTCCTAGCAGAAAGAAAAGTCGTCCACGATCCTTAACAGTCTGTACCCACCCGCACTAAGCTCCTTCACTCCAATAGCCCTTAAGCAAAACACCTAGATAGCCCCCACACGCTTTACGGACGCTTGCAGACGTCTTACGGGTCCCTATAGCTCTTTACGGGTCCTTACGGGTCTCCCTGGGCCCGTAAAACCTGTAAAACCTCTTCCTATCCGTAAACTGTCCGTAAACCCTCCATCCACCCGTAAACCTCCCGTAAAGTCCTTATAGTCACCCGTAAATTGATTTCCTCTACCAGGCGGGTGAAATGGGCCAGCGAACCGCACGCGCTTCCCCAAGGACTTCAATGCCCGGCCAGTGCGCTGCCCTGCAGGCGCACTGGCTACTCGTTTCCCTCTAGCTCCAGCTCCATCCTTCTCTCTCAATCCTACTTGCTCTATAGAGCACACACGCGGACTGTAGCTACCTTTTCCCAGTCCTCACTTAGTAGCTTTGCATATTAGTTCCCAGAATCGTCATACTCAAACGTGACTTAGGCATCATGGAAGAATAGGGCTCCAAGTATAAGAGTGTGCTCGCTCTTATTAAGAACAAGCAGCGTCTGGTAATTGACTACACCTCCAATATCAATCTCTACATCTTCACATGCCCCGTCAAACACCCATGTGTCCCCAGAAACTGCCTTTAATGCTAAAAGGAGGTCTGTCCGGACTAGAAGTCCTAGCTCGTCTGCTGCTGCCCGGGTTATAACATTGACTTCTACTCCAATGTCCAGCATTGCTCGAGTGGGTGCTCCATCAACCTTTACTAATAGCTTGAGTGTCTTAGCTGCATAAGTCTTTTCCTTCCTATGCCGGACCCCAACAGATCCTACACTTGCAGCTAGAACATCCGCTGCTTCCCTTATAGAAACACCCTTAAATAGCAACTTGGCAAAGGTAGGAGAGCACGCAAGAAGATCCTGTAGCTTAATAGTCACTAGCTGCTTTATGACTTCGTCAAAGACCGCTTCCAGGTCCGTAGTCTCCTTAATCACATCCAGATACTTCTTCTTTGGGGTCCTTAGTCGTCTCTTCTTCTTCTCAGGATTGTCCTCAACTCGTACGAGGACTGCTTCCTCAGCTGGCTCTAGGTCCACTTCCATGCCTTCATCTGTAACATCTATAACAGTCGCTGGCTTCCACTCTCCAGGTCGTACGATCTTTAGGACAGCTAGCTTCCGCTCCTTAGGTTCTATCCTCTTTATAATCTTAGTCGGGTTCTTCCACTTCCCGTCTTCAGCACGAGTCCGCTCCACTCGCACTGCTAATGTCTGGTAAACCTCCAGCTCCTTCCCTTCCAATTCCTCCTCGTCCTCGCTGTCAACTCTATTAAGAAGAGTGATGCTAGCTACCTCTACTTCCAATGTCTGCTGCGGGCCGCATTTAGGACGATTCTTAATGTTCTCATCTTCAAGGGTCCCTGCAGTCGCCAAAACTACCTGGGTTCCCTTAGGGCGGCCGGGCTGAATGAAGAATTCCGGGGCTCCCAGGCGAGGTGGTCCACGTGCAAGTCGCCCATTCTCATTGACGTGCGCTGTCCCAATTGCCAGGTGCCGCTTGTACTATGAGCATCAATCCCTAAACCTATACGGAGGGTCTTAGTAGAGAGGGTTCTAGTTGAAACAGTACCAGCACACATCCATTAGCATTCTCAACATTCCCCGGCTTCCTACTGCGTAAGCTCCCACATTTACAGACGGCGGTTTCTCATTCTGGGGTCTATTTGGGTCTTCCAGACGGTTTACGGGTGGTTGCTGATCTGTAAATCGAGAATATCGCCTGTAAGGACCTCCAGCTAGCAGATAGGGCTGCCTCTAAGACTGCACTTGCTGCAATAGATTGACACTTAATTTCTCAAAGGCTTTAGTAAGCTGATCTACTACTACAGTCTCCGATTTAGTTGATTTAACCACAAGCTCTACAAGTCGCTGCTCTTTCGTCACAGAAACAGTAGGCTGTAGCTGCTGCACCACTTGATTTACTGCTTCCGTCTGCTGCTAGGATGGACTTCGTGTAGCATTCATTCGCTAGATGGCCTTGTCGGACGCAGTCTGCTTTACAACTTGCTCAAGCAGCTTCTTGTAGTCAACTGTCTCAAGGTCCTCAGTGTCAATTTCCAGCTTCCAGATGAGTTTGCTGGCAGTAGGGAGTGGCAGTCCATGGATAAACCAGATCCCAGCCGTATACTCAGTTAGAACCTTCTTTTCCATGCAATGCTAGGCAATCCGGTCAAATTTGCAACAATAGTCTAAGACATCATCCTTCTCCGTACGAGCAATGTTCTTATACTTCTCAAGGAATAAGACGGAATAGAGAAGCTGGTGAGTATCGTCATTTCTGTACTCGGCAAAGAGAACCTTCTTCAGCGCAATATAGTCTCAATTCTTCCACTCCTTTAAGGACTTAATTGTCTCTGCAATAGGTTGGATGCAGTAGCATGGGAGTCTTATAAGTCTGTCCTCGTCCGTCACACGATAATCTAAGCAAAGGTCTTCATAGCGCTCAAGAAACTCAGTCACATTGGCTCCCTCGAACATCAGGCTCCCTGGGGTGCCAGGTAGAGGCATTAGCATATAGAACATCATCGACATTGTTGCTTGCTATAGGGGAAAAGTCTGAAGACTCTCCTAACTGTTGCTAGAAGATGAAGAAGAAGGGGTTGTAGCAGTAGATAATATCACTAGCAATACGCTCACACTTAGATGTAGGAATGTAGTGTATAGTAGGTCTGCACTATAGTCCATTAAGTGCGTCTAGTCGTCTGCAATGTCTATAGAGTCCTTTACGGACGCCTATAGTCCTTTACGGGTCCGTACGGGTTCTTTCCGGTCCGTAAAACCTATAATGTCGTCCGTAAAGCTGTCCTAGTCCGACCTGCCTGTCTGTAACTTTGTTCCCTTGCTACAGCTCTCCCTATTATAGTCCCCGTCTTATCTCCTTACTGCCCCCTTATCCAGCCATCTCTCAACATAACCTGCTCCTACAGCGCCCACTCGCACTATTACCAGCAAAATCAATAGCGTCGTCCTTAACGTCTCAAAAATAAGGGTATATCCAAGACCTCCTATTTCCTAGAAGTCATCCTTAAGCCCCCTAACTGGTCCAATGCTTTCCAGACAGTCCCATAGCATCCTAACACTACCAGCGTCCAATTTGCTCCTTTTCCAGGACGAGTTTGGTCCGTAGCCACTATTAGACTTGCACACTCCTTTAGTAGGGCGTAATCTCAGCTCCAATCTCAGCTCCAATCTTAGTCCTTCACCGTCGTTGTTAGCAGCAACCTGCCGCAATCTCCGTCCCCCCACTTCCTTCTCTGCTTTGCCCCTTAATTTTTCGAATAGGTAGGCACCGCCCACCTCTCCTATCTTCTAGTCCTTAATGCAGTCCATTCCCCCACTAGCAAACCTCTTGCTTTGCGCTATAGTTTCCCTTCCCATAGTACTCTAAGCAACCATTTCGAATGCCTCTCTCTAGTCACCAATGTAGAGGGCTAGGGTGGGTGTGCCGTCGCAGTGCACAATCGTCAGGGCGATAGGTGGGTCAGCGTGCTCTCAATAAGGTGCTTAGCAGAAGGAATAGGACCCAAAACCACACAATAAGTAGCCAACACAAGAAACATCTGCATTCTACGTCCGTAAAGTCCTATAAACCTGCAAATACCATGCAGGTGTCCGTAAAGCTCAGTCTATATCTGTAAAACTGTCCGTAAAACTGCCCAATCCTGCCGTGGACAGCTTCGTACGTCCGTCACGCGTCCCTTACTGATCCCTATCTAGTAATAACCCTTCCCGGATGATAACCTTAAATGATTCCTCCACAATGTCCTCCAAACCAGCTATATACATCAAGGTGCCCCAGTATAGGAACAACAATTGCCTAGATCAGCTAACCCGACCCAACTCAACCTCGCTTAAACCATGTGATTTTGTAGGGGACCATGGAACCCTACCACAATACTACAATATCTAGCAGTCTATAAGTCTAATAGACGTATTAGATGTATAGTCAGGCAGTCTCCTTCGCGTTAATGTTCTTAAAACATAAAATAGAGATCGTACGCTTACCAAATCAGTCGACTAAAACTAGCACTATATTGTATCTGTTACAGTCTGTAAGCAGTTCGTAGAAATCCATTAAGATGTGCTGCTATAATCTATTAGGGATAGGTAATAGCTTAAGTAAACTAGGCGTTTTATCTCTTAGGATCTTTAAGCGTTAGCAACTGTTATAATTGCATACAAACTAGTTAATGTCTGCTGTTATCCCTAGCTAATAGTAATAGGTGCAAAAGAGTTTATAGGTCTTTAACTTACCTAGGTGGGCCGTGGACACTTATCTGTAAGCCTTAGCAATAAGTCTTATTTGTAAACCTAGTTCGTCTGCTACTATAAGCTGGCTTTAATGTTACAAACCGGCATCGTCCTTTACGGGCTAGCGTTATGTCTTACCAGACCGACTCAGGCCTCTTGCAGTCCGTTAAGACCTAACAACAGACTACGCCTGTTTGAGCCTGTCACATAACCCGTTTTCCCTTATATATATACTGCTTTACGCATTATAAATTAGCTTTAATCATAATCCTTACTTACTAATATATTATATACACATTTCAAGCACTAGCTGTAGCATTTTAGTAGCAATACTCTTAAAGACCTAAATGTACCTTTAAGAGCTAGTTATATAAGTCTCTCTATTGTTTTAAGAGTACCATTTAAGTCTCTTTATTGTTTTAAGAGCACTATTAAAAGCCTCTCCATCCTTAAAAGCACTATCTAAAAGTCTCTCTATTATTTTAAGAGCACTATTACCACTTTGTTTATGCTTACAGACCCCCTTGCAAAGCTTGCTAGTCAACTACAAGCATTCATTCGCACCAAGCACCCATTCATCGGCGACCTCGATTTAGCAACTCTACAATCAGTTGAGTCGCGCGCTCACCCGTCAAGCTTATTACCAGCTTTATTTTCTTAAGAAAGGGCCTCCCGTTTGACTGCCTAGCCCCCCAAATCATCGCCCTACCTAGTTGAGTAGGCAGACTCTCAAGCCCACCTTCATACTGCCATCCAACAATTTTAAAGACTCCTAAAACAACAGACTGCCTTAAGAGCTAATAGTGCAGTACCACCAGCCTCTAAGTCACACACTAACTCTCTTACAGACTAAAATAATCTAATTACAGACCCAATCAGCTCTGCCAGCTAGGACACTACTACTATAGCAAGCTCTTCTAATTCGTTTACAGGTTAAGGAACCTCCCATCCTAACGCTAACAGACGCTAGGAGCTCTATTAGGAGATCATGCAAATAGTAATAGACCTCCTTGATTAACACTAACGCCAATTACAGCTACTAGCTGATCCTACAGACCTTACAGGCCGTATGGGATCTACTACTAGCTCTAAAATTACAGCTCAGGCCACACTAAAAGCATTAGAGATCAGATATTTCTTCCCTAATATGCTACTAGACTGAGGGGACAAGGATATCGTTGAAAAGGAGGGCAAATTGTACTATTAAAACGTGTATAGCTTTACCAATTGGATCCGAGTAGCCATTAAAACCTAAGATCCTATTAAGGTTAAGCAAGTACTTGACATATGCCTCCACAGAGAAGTTGAGCTCTAATAGAATAACTAGCTTGACAATGTTTTACAAGCTAGATATCTAGCTACTCTAAGCGTTAAACGCTTCTATACAGCCTTAGAGATCCGTTTTCAGCTACTACTATTTAAAGCTCTAGCCAAATACAATACCACTTGATATTCAGTTGAGGACTGCTGCTCCTAACAGTTAATTACTAAGTTTGTAGCTACATTGGAAGCTGCTGCTAAGGCTTGCAGTTTCAAACTAGTTTCAACTAATCCGCAAAAGCGCTATCTAGTCATTTAAGCCTAGATGCACCTCGACCTAGCACTCTAAGAGACTGTAGATAAGCCGTTTGAGGACCTATCTTTAGATGAATTCACTAAAGTCCTCTTATAGAAACAAAATAACTAGTTCGACTAGTATCCACCATACAGCTTAAGGCCACACTAGCTGACTTACTACTAAGGACCGTATTATTAGCAGGCACGCTACCAATTTGAACCCCAACCTGCCTAATACTAAGGACCTTAGCACACGCTAGGATCTAGCTGGCAACCTACTAGTGCGAGACTAGCCCTAGTCTTATACCCAAGCCGTCCTAGCCTGTTAGGCCACTTAAACACTTAGAATAACTAAGGGCTTAAACCTCCTTATCGCCTAAATACGACTTACTAATATAAGTTCCAATCTAATTAGCTAAGCCCAAATACTACTAGCCAGCCGGCCTAATATTAGGCCTAACACCAAATTGCAACTTAAGTCCCAAACTGAAACTAGGACCCCAACCGGCTTTAAAGACAACCTTCTAGTCCTACTAGTACTTAAGGTACGCCTTACAGTTAGGACAACCGTACTTCCTTCCAGTTAAACCTTAAGCTACTAGGCAACTTCAAACCATCTAGCCAACAAGCCTTTACAGCTGTCCCCTACAACAACAAGACCTATCAGGCGGACTTAGCACTTAAAGATCCTACTTCTAGGCCTAAAGCTAGTGCCGCAGAACCGTCCGGCTACTAGGTAGAACCCTCAAACATTAAGGACGCTTTACAGCTTGAAGTCTACAACAAAACAGACGCATACTATAGTTCCTGCAATAAAATGGACCTACTAGATACTACAGCATATTTCATGAAGGTGGAAACTATACTATAAAGTGGCTGGCTTAGCTCAAGGAGTTTCCAGCCTACCAAACAGGGTTTACAGCCTAGTTTAAGGACCTTTCAGCCCCGTTTATAGCTGCATACACAGGAAATCCCAACTGATTATGCTTGTAAAGCAACAAGAAACTATCGTGCGATCTTACTAGCATTAATTTTTAACTGCAACAAGTGCTAGGCATCATTTACGTTACAAACGAAGTTATTTAGACACTTAGAGCGTTACTTGTATAATAATACAAACGAAGAACTACTACCTACAACCTAAAAGGCGTCTGTAGCAGACGAACCTACCCGTAAAAAACATTCTAGTGCCTTACCACTTAGTATTAGGATTAGTATGGGATATTGTGGTTTCACTTATACTATAACACCTATCCGCCTATCTAAAGATTTAAAAGTAGAGCCTTATTGTTTTAATACAAGCTGCTCTGCCTCCCTTATTGATTAGCAATTCTTAAAGGCCTAGGACTCGTCCGCTAAGATCCAGCTTATAGCTAACCTATTAAAAATTAGCGGAATCGCTAGAAATTAGCACACAACAGCTAAATACGTAATTGCCACCTTATAAGTCTTAAGAAAAGACAAGGACGGCCTAGTAGAAGCCGTTATTACTTGTAAGCTATACGTTGTCGACCATTTAGATGCTAACATACTAGTTGGAACAGACGTTATACTGCCTAAAAAAATAGACATTCTACTCTCAGACAAGATTTTACAGATTAGCACTTGCAATATTAATGTCCTAGTCCAACTACAAGTCCGCGCTAGCTACTAGCAGCACCTTTTCTTAGTGCATGCTAAGGCAACAACCTCTATTCCACTACGATCAACTAGTATAGTCCCAATTCACTTACTGTTAGTTGTCGCCGACTAAGACTTCTTATTTGAGCCTGTCAAGCTTGACCACCTATTACTATTCTTACATATTATAAATGCTAGTGTGAAAGGTATCCTAATAAAAAATAGTACTAGTAGACCCATTAAAATACCACGGAATATGCGATTAGGCCACCTATAAGAGCTTAAGACTAAGCAAACCCTAATAGCATTAGCATTCCTTAAGACTACCAACTAGGACCTTGCTGTAATAGCAGAGCGGCTACCACGCTAGCGTCATACTAGATAGTTCACTAAGGCAATTGCTATGCTTGCAGCTATATATGCAGTAGCTCCTACGTTTACAGCTGCTCCTAGCACTCCTACAGCAGCTACTACAATTGCTTTTAGACCTAAAACGGTTGCTTCTAAGCCCGAAACGGTCCTACCTAATAGAGTTACCATTTACAGACTGTTAGACAGCTTAGATGTCGCTAAGCTTGCTTAAGTCGTCAACGAATACCTAAGAATATAGACTGATACTAGGACTTTCATTAATATCCTATAAGACGAGTGGATGAAGATCCTACTACAAAATAACTAGGAGAATAGGATGGCAGTAAAAGCCCTTAAGGTCTATCTGCTAGGCACTAAGGACAGGAAAGTAGTAGATAAGACCTTTAACAAGCTCTATGAATAGGACTGAATGTCTTAGACTACTACTAGTACCCCATTCTCCTACTTTGTATTTGTAGTTTGAAAAACCCTACCTTTAAGGGAATAGAAGGGCCAAGTAGTTGTTAACATCTACAGACTCAATTAAATCTCCCAGACTGATTCCTACCTGTTGCCCCTCCAAACAGACATAATTGCAGCCGTATAGGGCTATAAATATATTACGGTTGTTAATTGTGCTTCCTTCTTCTACTAATAGCAAGTCTACCCGTCTAACTGTTACAAACTAACTGTTATATCCTACTGCAGTTAGGAACACTTTAATGTCTATGTTATTGCTACAGCTAGTGCTTGAAATGTGTATATAATGTATTAGTAAGTAAGGATTATAATTAAAGCTAATCTATAATGCGCAGAGCAGTATATATATAAAGGAAAACGGGTTATGTGACAGGCCCGAACAGGCGTAGTCTGTCGTTAGGTCTTAACGGACTGCAAGAGGCCCGGGTCGGTCCAGTAAGACACAACGCTAGCCCGTAAAGGACAACGCCGGTCCGTAACAACCTGCTCGGTCTAGAAGAAGCTCGACGCCCACGTTGAGCTAGTAACTTGTAGTCTGCCCGGTCTGATCCATTTAGTGTTCGTATTCCTCAATTAGCTCCTAACAGTCTCCAAGGTCCTTCAGTTGATACTACCAATCATATTCTAAGCCCCATCCTTTCCACTAAATCTGGTATTATATTAAGTACCTGCAACCCTTACGTATTACCTGTTTATCTAGTATTCGCTCTACTTCGTATGCGTCTATATCTAGCTTGATAGGGCCAGGTTCGTTAGGGATAGGACGACTGTACAGGTTAGATCCTAGCTCTAGTGCTAGTTCAAGCTGGGTAATAGTAAATACGTTGTAGATTTTCTAGTGATCTAAGATCTTAAGCTTGTAAGCTAGCCTACCAATCCGTTCTAAGACCTTAAACGGACTGGCATACTGTTAGTCTAGTTTACAGTTAGTTGCAGACGGGATATTATATCCACAATGCAACCGTAATAGGGC
>Ga0335074_10015270_pt1 | contig 10780 bp, 11 predicted proteins | sample Lox_Sample_23_FD_206715 | JGI IMG/M metagenome (GOLD analysis project Ga0335074, IMG submission 206715) | Soil microbial communities from Loxahatchee National Wildlife Refuge, Florida, United States - Lox_Sample_2.3 | ecosystem: Environmental > Terrestrial > Soil > Wetlands | place: USA... | reverse complement strand
GGTTGCATGCCTGGCGCTGTGGTGGCGGCGAGCCCACCCGGTGGCGGTCTTCGTGCTTGCCTTCGCTGCCGCAGTGTTCTCCCCGCTGGCCCAGTTTGCCGCGCTGGTCGCCCTCTGCACAGCGGCCTCGCGGGTCCGAGGCCGTGGCCTGATCGCGGTCGCTCTGCTGGCGGCGGCCGCCAGCGCCGTATTCCCGCTCGTCAACCCGGCGGCCGGCGAAATCGTCAAGGTCGGGTTCCCCGCATTCTTGGTCACCGTCATCGCATTGGGGTGGGGCCTGTACCTGCGCGCCCGGCGCGAGCTAGTCACCTCGCTCCAGGAGCGGGCCAAGCAGCTGGAAGCCGACCAGCAGCGCGCCGCCGAGCACGCGCGGGAGACAGAGCGGCGGCGGATCGCCCGCGAGATGCACGACGTGCTGGCTCACCGGTTGTCGCTGCTCAGCGTGCACGCCGGGGCGCTCGAGTTCCGCCCGGACGCCCCGTCAGCCGAGATCGCCCAGGCTGCCGCGGTGATCAGGACCTCAGCCGCCGCTGCCCTGAGCGACCTGCGCCAGGTCATCACCGTGCTGCGCGAAGATTCCGCGGTCACCGACGGGCCACCCCAGCCCGGCTTCGGCCGGCTGGCCGATCTCCTGCAGGAGTCACGGTCAGCCGGGATGGCCCTGCACGCCCGTATCGACCTGCCCGACGCCGGGGAACTGCCCGAAGCGACCGGTCGCACGGTCTACCGGGTCATCCAAGAGGGCCTGACCAACGCCCGGAAACACGCCCCGGGCGCGGCAGTCCAGGTGACGGTCACCGCTACTGGCCCGACGGTAATCGCGGAAGTCACCAGCCGTCGGCCCGTCGTGACCGGCGCGCCGGGGGCCGCACCGGCCGCCGGTGCCGGGGCCGGGCTGATCGGCCTGGCCGAACGGGTCACCCTCGCCGGAGGCCGACTCGAGCACGGGCCGAACGCGATCGGGGATTTCCTGCTGCGCGCGACCATTCCAGGGTCGCCATGACCGGGCCGATCCGGGTTCTGCTGGTCGACGATGACCCTCTCGTCCTGTCTGGGCTGAAAATGATGCTCGCCGGGGCCGGCAATATCGAAGTCGCTGGCGAGGCCCACGACGGCCGCGAAGTGCTGTCCGCCGCGGACCTGCACCATCCCCACGTGGTGCTGATGGACATCCGGATGCCCCGCCTCGACGGCGTCGCCGCCACCCGGCTGCTCCGCGCGCAGGCCAACCCGCCCCAGGTCATCGTCCTGACTACCTTCGATGCCGACGAACTGGTGCTGCGTGCGCTGCAGGCCGGGGCAGCCGGGTTCTTGCTCAAGGACACTGCGCCCGCAGACATCGTGGCCGCCATCCAGGCCGTGCACGCCGGCGATGGCTCTCTCTCGCCGGCGATCGCCCGCCGCCTCATCGCCTTCGTCGCCGGAGACCCAGACACGGCAGCCCGGCAACAACAGGCACGGCGCCGTCTCGCCTCGCTCACCCCCCGCGAGCACCAGGTGGCGGCCGCCATCGCGCGAGGGCGCTCCAATGCCGACATCGCCGGCCAGCTGCATATGAGCCTGGCCACGGTCAAGGCACACGTGTCCAGAGTGCTGGTCAAACTCAGCGCCGACAACCGGGTCCAGATCGCACTGGTGGTCCAAGACGCCGCCACCAACCGTCCCCACGACCCCCGCTGACCACCATCATCGGCACGTCGTGGGCCTATCCACCCGTGAATAGAACCGTCGCCCGGTCAGGCAGGGCTGGAGAACCGCGGTCAGGCAGGGCAGGAGAACATGGCATAGCGAACCGATTCCTCTCGAATGTCGAGGGCCTCAAGGAAACGGAGGTACGTGCGCTGATCACGTCCGGCGCCAAGATCGCCATCAGCTCCGGCAACCGCCCGGTGTGCAGCGCCGCCAGGAAACGCTCTGTCACAGCCTGCTGCCCGCATGCGGTTGAGGGCCCGGCGGGTGACGATCCTGACGAGGTACGACCGCGGGTCGCGCACCTGCGAGCGGTCGACGCCGGCCCACCGCAGCCAGGATTCCTGCACCACGTCCTCTGCGTCGGCCGCCGATCCGAGCATCGCCGCCTGCCAGAGCCTTTCCACAACCATCTCGCCGAGGCCGGCCGTCCACGGCCGTATCTGCCACCGCATACGGCGATCATCTCCCAGACCTCCGCCACCCCGCCGACACTCACACCGGAAATGCGGCGAACAGACTACGCCTGGGTCGCCGAGATCGATGGCCAGGTTGCCGGCCTTGCGGGCCTGCTTGACCGCGGGACCAGCGGTGAGGTCGAGCCGGTCGTCGTCATTGATCGTCTCCGCGGCCGGGCATCGGGCGCCTTCTCATCGAGCGGGCGGCCGCTGAGGCCGTCGCCCGCGGTCATGAGTACCTGGCGATCCGGCCTGTGGCCCGCAACGTGAGCGCGATCCGGCGGTTCCACGATGCCGGCTTTCAGACCCTGGGCGGGCATGTCGACCTGGCGATGGACCTTGCCAGCCGGCGGCACGGCTGGCTTGACGGCGCGCGCCTGCACGGCCTGGAATTCCGGTACTGACCTGCGCCCGTGCCCGCGTCCACCGTGACGAACGCACCAGGCTGGAACCTGACAGGCCATACCGACTTAATGACATTCTGGCGACTGTGGTAACCCCGCAAGGTAGTATTCATGGTATGAAGATGAGTGTCAGCCTCCCGGAGGAGGATCTCGAGTTCCTCGATGCCTACGTGAAGGAGCAGGGCGCAGGATCCCGGTCCGCAGCCCTGCATCAGGCCGTGGGGCTGCTGCGCGCCGCGCAGCTCGCCGACGCGTACGAGGATGCCTGGGCCTCATGGACCTCCTCCGAGGACTCCGAGGCCTGGGATACAGCCGCGGCCGACGGCCTGGACAGCTGAATGCGCCGCGGCGAGATCGTCAGCGTTACGTTCGATCCTGCCCGAGGATCGGAAGCCGCCAAGACCCGTCCCGCCGTCGTCGTCAGCAATGACGCGGCCAACGCCACGGCAGCCCGGCTCGGCCGGGGCGTCGTAACAGTGGTTCCTGTGACCCCAAACGTCGAACGGGTCTACCCGTTCCAGGTCCTGCTGCCAGCAAGCCAGACCGGGCTGTCCCGCGACTCCAAGGCGCAAGCAGAACAGGTCCGCTCCGTGGCCATTGAGCGGGTTGGCCAACGGCTGGGACAACTGCCCGCCGCACTCATCACCGAACTCGACCGCGCCCTGCGCCTCCACCTGAGCCTGTTAAAACATCAGGTGTGACCGCATCGATGGCCGGGAGCAGGAAGCGGATGCGGGTGTCGAGGTTGGCAGCCATCCGTTCGAAGGCCGGCGGCCCGGCCAGTCCGCCCTCGCCCGCCGCGGGGTCGGGCAGTGACCAGTGGATGCGGCCCGGCCGGCCGGCGAACTCGGGGCAGGCCTCACGGGCCTTGTCGCACAGGCTGATCACGTAGTCGAACCGCTGGCCGGCGACGGTCTCGACGTGCGTGGGCCGGTGACTGCTGATGTCGATGCGGTACCGTTCCCGCAGTGTCGCCACCGCGTCCGGGTGCACGGGCTTGGGCCGGATGCCCGCGCTCATTGCCAGCATCCGCGCACCGGCCCGGTGGCGGAGCAGCGCCGCGGCCACCGGGGACCGGGCGCTGTTCCCGGTGCAGACGAACAGCACCCGGTGCCGCTTCCGCACTCCAGACGCGGCCTGACCCCGCTCGGCCGGCCGTATCGTGAGGCCTGGCAATTGCCCTAGGCCGGGATGCAGGCTGGCCGCCCCTTGCGCCAGCGCTCGCGCGCAGCCATCCAGGTCGAGGCTGTAGTAGGTGTCCCGTGCGTCGAAGCTGCTGCGCCGCGCGGTCACCAGCCCGCCGTCACGCAGTTGCCGCAGGTGATAGGAGACGAGGTTCTGCGGGTGTCCGGTCGCCGCAACCAGTTCGCGGACCCGATGGTCGCCGCGGGCCAGCTCGCACGCCAGCTGCCACCGCACCGGATCGGCGAGCAGCCGCAGCACCACCGGGACTCCACCGCCTGACACCGCCACCAGCCCATGATAAATCCACCGGGCTTGATCGATTTGATCAGCGGGCGACGGCGCTGGTCACTCGCCTGCCCGGTCGCGGATGTGCGCGGGGACCGGGATCTCCTCGCGCAGCAGCGGGTCGGGCTGCGGCGTGCCGAAGGTGACGGAGATGGGGAGCACGCCGGCCCAGACGTCGAGTTCGTAGTCCTCCGGCTCGTCCTTGGGCATTCCGGTGCGGACCTTCACCGAGGCTTCGGCGAGCGGGATCGACAGCACAGCGGTGGCGGCGAGCTCCTTGCCGGTAGGTTGCCGGGCGGCGGCCCACCGGCCGGGGATGAGGTGGTCGGTGATCAATCGCAGGGCGTTCCAGCGCTCGTCTTCGTCGGTAACTACCGTCGCCTGGCCGAAGACGACCGCGCTCCGGTAGTTCACCGAGTGGCTGAACACCGAGCGGGCGGCGACCAGCCCGTCCATATGCGTGACCGTCACGCAGATCTGCTGGCCGTCCGCCGCCCAGAAGGCGCCGTTCGCTGACGAGCCGTGCAGGTACAGCGTGTCGCCGTCCCGGCCGTAGGCGGTGGGCAGCACGACGGGCACGCCGTCGGCGACCACGCCAAGGTGGCAAACCAGGCCGGCGTCGAGAATCTCATACAGGGCGGCGCGGTCGGTCTCGGCACGCTCCTTGTGCCTGCGCAGCTTGGTGCGCGGGGTGCTGGACAGGGGCGTACATGGTGGCGTGGTGTCAATGCTCATGATCTCGTAGCATATGGATCAAGTGGACTCCTTCAAATAGCCACTTACGGAGAAGTTCTGATGACCACTCTGCCTTCCGGGTTGCCGGTCGTCCTCGACCGCGGCGACGGGCTGCCACTCGCCGTGCAGATATCCGCTCAGCTTGAGGCGGCGGTGGCGGGCGGAGTCCTGCGGTCGGGGGACCGGCTGCCGTCCAGCAGGGACCTGGCTCAGGTGCTCGGCGTCAGCCGGACCGTGGTGACCAACGCCTATGCCCGGTTGTTCGCCGAGGGCTGGCTGGAGGGACGGCACGGCTCGGGAACCTACGTGGCGAATGTCACCTCGGGGACAGTCGCTGACGGCATGGCCGGCCCGGCCATTGGCGGCACAGTGGGCACGGCCATCGGCGGCGCGGCGGGCAGCACCGGTGCGGGCACAGCGTCACCGGTACTGCCGGACGATTCGCGACCCCTCATCGAGCTGCGGCCGGGGATCTCCTGGGCGGACGGGATCGACCCCGCGATCTGGCGGCGTGCCTGGCGGCAGGCCGGCACCAGGCTGCCCTCAATGTGGCCCGACCCGCACGGTCTCCCGGAGTTGCGCACGGAGATCGCGGCGTACCTGCGCCGGTCCCGCGGCCTGACCGTGCCACCCGAGCATGTCCTGGTCACGCAGGGGGTGGCGAACGGGCTCGCGCTGCTCGCGGACGCCGTGGTGCGCCCCGGCGACCGGGTGGGGGTGGAGGAACCCGGCTACCCGAGCGCCCGGGAGGTGCTGTGCCGCGCGGGCGCGCAGGTCGTCCCCTGCCGCGTCGACGCCCACGGCGTCGTCCCCGAGGATCTGCCCGATGACCTCCGGCTGCTCTACACGACACCCGCGCATCAGTACCCGCTCGGCGGGCGGCTTCCGGTGGGCCGCCGGCAGGCGCTGATCTCGTGGGCGCGGGCGACCGGTGCGCTGGTCGTCGAGGACGATTACGACAGCGAATTCCGCTACGACGTCGGGCCGCTGCCTGCCCTGTACAGCATGGACCCGGACGTGATCGTCTACCTCGGTACCGCGTCAAAGGTGCTGGCCGCGGCGCTCGGGACGGGCTGGCTGGTGGCCGCCCCGGCGCTGGTCTCCCGGCTGGCGGAACTGCGGCCGCGATTCGCCGCCCGGATTCCCGAGTCGGTGCAGCACGCGTTCCTCGCTCTGCTCACCTCCGGCGACCTGGAACGGCACATCCGCAAGATGCGTCTTGAGTACGGCCGCCGCCGCGCCGCGCTGGTCGATACACTGACCGGCCAGGACGCCGGTCACCCGTGCGCCAGCCGGCCCGCGACGGACGGGTCGCGGTTCGAGCCGGTGCCGTTCCGCCTGCTCGGCGACACGGCCGGGATGCACGTGGTGCTCGAGCTTCCCGACGGCTACCCGGCCGCCCGTCTGGTCGACGCGGCGGCGGCGCGCGGCGTGGGGATCTACACGACCGACCGTTACTTCGCCGGGCCGCCCGCGCTCAGCGGGCTGATCCTCGGCTCCGGCACGGCGACGGTGCCGCAAGTGCGCCGCGCCGCGGCCGAGCTGGCCATGCTGCTGACCCGCGCCTGACGCGGTCGGCGCGGGTCAGCGGGGTTGCGGTTTAGCTCAGCGCTCGATCGGCATCGTTTCGTCGGAGGACGGGGCGAGGAGCGGTGGTCCGATCTCGTCGACCTCCGGGGCCAGCGACACGATCCGCCCGAAGGCGAAGGACGCGATGCACACGATCACGACGCCGAGGCCGGTAAAGAAGCCGAGCTGCTCCGCGATCCGCATCACCACCGTGGCGCTGGCCGGGCTGCCGCCAAGCGGCACGTTGTGGTTCCAGAGCGGGCTGAGCACCGTCCCGAGCGTGAACCAGGCTCCGGACGCCGCGGCGAGCAGCGCGCCGAACCCGGCGATGTGCCTGCCGTTCGAGCCGATGAGCAGGATTCCGCCGAGGAAGGTGGCCGCGCCGGGCAGGATCTCTAGCCAGAGCCTGGCCGTGGTGTACGTCCAGGCGGTGTCGGGCGTGTAGGCGTAGTGGAAAGACGGTCCGATGAAGGCGATGAGGGCGCCCCAGAGCCCGAGCAGGACCAGCAGGATCCCGCTGGCGACTCCACGACTGCGCCTCATCCGCAGCATCCCAGCCATGATTGTCACTTCCCCAAGTTGGAGTTTGCGGCTTATTTCGCCGTTCCGCTACCCCTCAACCCCCGGGGTATTCACGAATGGGGGATGCTCGTCTCATGGACACCGATGCCCCGACCCCTGCCCGGTTCCAGCGCTTCAGCCCGATTTTCCCGGTGCGTGACCTGCCGCGCGCCCTAGCGCACTACGCGTCGCTTGGCTTCCGCGTGCAGCCGTACGCGGACGGCGACGGCTACGGCTTCGCCGACCGCGACGAGGTGAGCCTGCACCTGTCCCTGGACACCGGGCACGACGACGACTCGGGCCATGACCATGAGCATGTCGGGTCCGCGTACCTGTACGTCGAGGATGCCGACGCCCTCTACGACGAGTGGGCCCGCCCCGGAGTCGGCGGGCTGACAAGGCGCGTCGGCGACACGGCTTACCAGCTTCGTGAAGGATCGCACATCGATCCGGACGGCAACCTGATCCGCTTCGGCTCGCCGATGCCCAGCCGGCCCGCGAAGCGACTTCAGGCGCACCTGGAGGCGCACTACGGCGTCCGGGTGGTCGCGATGACCGGCCTTGACATCGGCGTGTGGCGGGTCGGGCGCGCTGACGGCCCGGACTGGGTCGCCCGCTGGTTCCCGGCCTCCCGGACGGCCGAGGCGGTGGCCGGGGACGCCGAGATCCTCAGCTACCTGGCAGCCCACGGTTTCCCCGCGGAACGGTGCGCGAGCCCGGAGCCGGTCTCGGTCCTGGGCGGCCGGCCGGTGCTCATCACGGAGTGGGCCGAGCCGGTGCCCCGTGCGCAGCGCCGCGAGGCGATCCGCGCCGCGGGCGGCCTCAGCGGGCTCGGCGCGCTGCTCGGACGGCTGCACGCGCTGCCGCCCGGCGGCGGGGCGCTCGACCGCCCGGGCGGCAGCTGGCATCACCTGGCCGACGGTCTCCCATCCGCGGAGGTCGCGGCCGCGTCGCGGATGCTGGCCGAGGCCGGCCATCTGTTTCCCGACGGCGAGCGGGCGGCATACGAGGCGCTATGCGCCGAGGTCGCCGCGCTCGACCCCGCCGAAGGGCTGCCCGAGGCGCTCACTCACCCCGACTTCGTCTTGGCGAACGTGATCGCGACACAAGGCGACATGGTCCTGGTGGACTGGGCAGGCGCGGGACGCGGCCCGCGGGTCTGGTCACTCGCGTTCCTGCTGTACGCGGAGGCCTCGAAAGAACTGCGCCGGGCGGGTGCGGTGCTGACCGGCTACCGTCAGCACGTCACGCTGACCGGCGAGGAACTTGACCGCCTGCCCGCCATCGCCCGCGCTCGGCCGCTGGTCCTCAGCGCCTGGGCGGTGTGCTGCGGCCGGATGACACCGAGTGCGGCCCTGACGCAGGCCGGCCAGGCGAGGGCCCTTGCCGAAGCCATCGGCGGCAGGATCCGCGCGGCGCTGGCGGATTAGCCGAGCGGCTGAGTGCTAGGCCTGCGCGCCCTGCTGCGCGGCGAGCTGAGCCCGCACGTCGTCCATGTCCAGGCCCTGGACGGCGCCGATCAGCTTCTCGAGCGACGCGGCGGGCAGCGCCCCGGCCTGGGAGAAGACCAGGATGCCGTCACGGAACGCCATCAGCGTCGGGATCGAGGTGATCTGCGCGCCCGCGGCCAGCGCCTGCTGGTCCTCGGTGTCGATCTTGCCGAAGGTGATGTCCTGGTGCTGCTCGCTCGCGGCCTCGAAGACGGGGCCGAACATCCGGCATGGCCCGCACCACGACGCCCACCAGTCGACGAGGGTGATGCCGTCCTTGGTGACGGTCTCCTCGAAGTTCTCCTCGGTTAGTGCGATGGTGCTCACGCTTGCTCCTTGTTATCCGCACCGCTTACTGGGCAAATCCCAGCAGGCATAACGCGCGCGGCCGCGATACATTCCCGCGGGCTGTCCCCGCGTCAGGCGGTGGCACGGGTGAAGCGGGCGCCCCAGACGCGGATCTGTTCGGTCAGCTCGGGCGGGGACAGGACGCGGAAGTCGGCGTCCGCCATGCCAAGTGCGATGAGCGGCCAGAAACCGTTGGCTGGCGGCGTCATCGTGACCAGGCAGCGCGCGGGCCCGGCTTCCGTCACGGTGGCCCAGCGGCCGATGCGCTCTGCGACGGCGGCGGCTGGCGCTTCGATGATGGCCTCGACCTGGTAACCGGCCGGGGTGGAGACGATGCCCCGGCGGACGAATTCGGCCGCGTCGGCGGCGGGCAGCTCGCGCTGACGGAACCGGGCACCGGTCGGCTCGAGCGGTCCCGCGACCCGGTCGAGCCGGAAGCTGCGCCAGTCGTGCCTGGTCAGGTCGTATGCGACGAGATACCACCGGCGGTCGAGGACCACCAGCCGGTGCGGTTCCACTTCTCGCCGGGTGCGCTCGCCGCTCGCCGCGGTGTAGTCGAAGCGGGCACGTTCGCTGTCCCGGCAGGCCAGGGCCGCGGTGGTGAGCACATCCGGGTCGATGTCCGCCCGCTGGCCGGAGCGCCCGGCGTCCCAGGTGGCGGGCTCGGTCATGGCCGCCAGCGCCTCGGCCCGGCGCCGTAGCCGGGCCGGCAGCACCGCGGTGACCTTCGCGAGCGCCCGGGCAGAGGCTTCCGCGATGGTGTCCGCGTCGGAGCGTGCCCTGTCTGTGAGTGCCCTGTCTGTGCGTGCACTGCCGCCGAGACCCGCGGTGCCCAATGTCGCGAGGCGCAGCCCGACCGTGAGGGCGATGGCTTCCTCGTCGTCTACCACCAGCGGCGGCAGCGCCGCGCCCGCGGCGAGATGGTAACCGCCGTCGACGCCGCGGTGCGCCTCGACCGGATAGCCGAGCTCGCGCAGCCGGTCAACGTCCCGGCGGAGCGTGCGGGGCGACACGCCGAGCCGCTCGGCAAGCTCGGTCCCCGGCCAGTACCGGTGGTTCTGCAGCAGGGACAGCAGCCGCAGCGCACGGGAGCTGGTGTTCGCCATGTTGTTGATTATGCCCGCCATTGCGGACAGAAACTGACCGCAATGGCTCGTAGCGTGGGTTTCATCAGGCAGTTTCCACGCGTGAAAGGCGAGACCCATGACCTCGAGCGACGGCGACACGACGACCATGAGCGGCGAGCGGGCGGACCTGCTGGCGTCACTGGCGCACGCCCGGCACTTCCTCCGCTTCACCGCGCGCGACCTCGACGACGAGCAGGCGCGGCAGCGCACGACTGTCAGCGCGCTGACCGTCGGCGGCGTGATCAAGCACGTCACAGCCGTGGAGCGGAACTGGACGAGCTTCATCGTGCACGGACCGTCGGTGGCTCCAGACTTCACCGACATGACCGAGGCCGACTACGCGGCCTGGGCCGACGGCTTCCGTCTGCTGCCCGGCGAGACTCTGGCCGGCGTGCTCGCGGAGTACGAGGCGGTGGCCAAGCAGACCGACGATCTGGTCGCGACCCTGCCGGACCTCGACATCAGCCACCCGCTGCCAAATGCCCCGTGGTACAAGCCGGGTGAGCGCTGGTCCGCGCGCCGCGTACTGCTGCACATCGTCGCCGAGACCGCGCAGCACGCCGGGCACGCCGACATCATCAGGGAGTCCCTGGACGGCGCGAAGTCCATGGGCTGAGCGGTGTTCCCGCCGCTCGCCTGCGGGCGCTCGGCTCGCGGGGGCGGCTCCACCACAGCGAGAGCGCGACTGCGACGGCGATGAGCAGGCCGCCCCCGCCGGCGAACCAGGAAGCCAGGTCAATGCGCTTGCGGACGATGGTGAAGGCGGCGGGCAGCTTGGCCAGAGCGTTCTTGAGCTGACCGGCGTCCGCCGCCCGGAAGAAGGTGCCGCCGGTGGTCTTGGATATCTGCTTGAGCGCGTCGTAGTCCGCCGTGTTGCCCCCGGCGCTGTTGCCGCCGAATCCCCCGCCACCGAAGCCCCCGCCGCCGAA
>Ga0335074_10015269_pt1 | contig 10782 bp, 5 predicted proteins | sample Lox_Sample_23_FD_206715 | JGI IMG/M metagenome (GOLD analysis project Ga0335074, IMG submission 206715) | Soil microbial communities from Loxahatchee National Wildlife Refuge, Florida, United States - Lox_Sample_2.3 | ecosystem: Environmental > Terrestrial > Soil > Wetlands | place: USA: Florida... | reverse complement strand
GGCTCGTTCGATATTTGTCCCTGCTGCAACTTTCAGTACGGCTGGCTTGATGCGCTCGGAAGAGAGACATGGGAATCGTGGAGACGGAAATGGGTCGCCGCCGGGGCGAATTGGGACCCTGACGGAGCCGGCAGACCAAGTCATTGGGACCCCGCGCCCCAGCTTCGGAACATCGGCATAGATCTCAAAGAACTGCGCGAAGACGTGCAGCGAAGTTGACGGTATCTCCGTGAATGCCTAGCTGATACGTGGAATCTGAGGCTTTGTGGAGCGAGAAGTGGACGAGCGAGAGGGTTCACGTAAATGAATTGGTCCCACAATCACTTCGCGACGCATTCTCCGGGTTCGCCGCCGTAAGATACGCTTCGGATGGCGACGGCCTAAATGTAGTCTCGGGGAATCCTCTGGAGGTAGATAGGATACGAGTCGCATTCGAGTCGGGTTGTGCGCCCTGAGGTTGTTGCTCGACGAGGAAGGCTGAAAGTCTGGAGCCCGGCGCAAAGCGGAGTCGACGTACATATGGGCCATTTGGACCAAAGGAAATACTTCGGCAATGGGAGATTAATCCCACACTCACGAGACCGGGTAATCGTGGGATCATGCTTTCATTTTCGGGTGGTCAATGACGATTACGGATACGGATAAGCGGGTGCTTTTGTGCCTTGCTCGGGGTATGCAGAGCAAGGAAATCGCTGCGGATCTTGGCCGGAGTAAGCCGACAGTCGAATCCTATATTCGCAGCCTCTTCATCAAGCTGGACGCGCAGACGCGTGCCCAGCTGGTGGCGATCGCCATCGAGAGCGGCGTCATTAGCTCCGCGCCGGGGCGTCCTGTCTAGTGTGAACTCACCGGAATTTGCACGGTCGCTGAGAAGCCGTCGTTGCGATAGGCATTGAGCGTGAGCTGCTGCACCGGCTGCGCCGGCCCGAGCGCCAATTGGCTCGCCGGGAACGTGCCCTGCCACTTCCCCGGGCCGACCTGATTGAGCGCAACGCTCGCGCTTGGTGTGCCGACTTGGACGCGCGCGATATTCGTCGTGGTGACGACATCGATGGAGACCATGGTTGCGGGTGTCATGACCGTGGGCGCAAGGCGCGCATAGAAGATTTGGGGCGCGTCTTGCGGCTGCGCGAAATTGTTCGTGGGCGCATGGCCGTATTCGAAGACGTTCGATGCCGCGAAGGCCGACGGCGTGGGGCGCGGCGCCGGCGACGAACTCGGGGGCGGGGTATTGAGCACCGGCAACGGACCCGGCGTTGCCATGCCGCTCGGGCGCACCGTCGGGAGGGCCATGCCGGGCGGAACGGTCGGCAGCGGTTGCGGGGTCGGTAAGCCCATGGTGGCGCCGGGCGGCGGTGTCGCCTGACCGTCGCGAATGATGTGCGGCGTCACGACGATCACGAGCTCGTTGCTGGTATTGTTGGTGTCGTTGTTCTTAAAGAGTCCCCCAATGATCGGAATGTTGCCGAGCACCGGCAGGCTGGTGATCGTGCGCGTGTCTTCTTCCTGAATCAAACCGCCGATCACGAGCGTTTGATTATCGTGGAGCGTCACCGTGGTCTGGGCGTTGCGCGTGGAGATCTCGGGCACGCCGTTGGGATCGCCGGAGAGGCTGTTGACGGTGGGATGCACGGTGACGGTGATGTCGCCGTCGACCGTTACGATCGGCGTGATGTCGAGCGTGACGCCGGTGTTGAACGATTGCAACTGCGTGGTCACCACCGTGCCGACGCCGCCGCCGGTGGTGGTGAGGATCGAAAGCGTGTCCCCGGCTTGGAAGTTGGCGTCGTGGCCCGAGAGCGTGACGATCCGCGGATCGGCGAGCACGCGGCCGTCGCCGTGCTGGATCAGCAAATTGAGTTCGGCGGTAAGCTGCATCGGCGTGCGTGTGATCGGCTGAATCTTGGCGATGCGACCCGGATTGCCGTAGGGATCGGGTGTCGGCTGAACCTCCTCGAAGGTCGTGCTCAGGACCGCCGTCGGCAGTTCAAAGCCAAGGTTCTTAGCCAAGCTGCCGTCGATCTCGAGCACTTCCGTATCGAGCTCGACCAATGGCGGCACGACGTCGAGTTTGGCAATGAGTTCCTTTGCGAGCCGGATGCTCGACGGATCGCCGGTGAGAATCAGCGACGTCGAATTTTGCATCACGGTCACGTGGAGCCCTGAGGCCATCTGCCCGAGCGCCTGCGTAACCGCCGTCGCAATGTCTTGCGCGGTGGTCGACGGCGCGCCTCCACTGCCCGGGATTGCAGACTTTAGCTGCACGACCGCGATATTGCCGTCACTTATCGCGGCTGCGCCGAATCCGGGCTGACCCATCATGCCGGGGGAGCCGCTCTTTCCATCGAGCTGGTCGATCGCGTCGGTAATGCGGTCCTGCTCGGCGGCGGTCGCGCGCACGGAGATCGCATTGAGATCGGTGTCGACGACGACGGCCGCGTCGGGATAGGTCTTCTGGATCAGATTGGCGACCGATGTCGCGTCGACGCTCTTGAGGTGGTAGACCTGCGTCAGGTTCGATCCCGCCGGGGGCACGTCGAGCTCCGCCACGAGAGTCTTGGCCGCGGCCACGGATTGCTGATCGCCGGTGATGAGCAGTGAGGATCCGCTGACGCTGATGCGCACGCGCGGCACCGTGCGCTCGACCGCGCGCGCGACGTATACCGGTTGCGCCAGTTTGATATCGACCGCGTCGACCGGGTCGGGCGGCGGAGGCGGCGAGGCAACGGGGGGAGCGTCAAGGCTCGCAATCAGCGCCTTGATTTGGGTGGCGTCCAGCGGCTTGGCCTTGAGTAGCACGCTGTTCTTCGAGGCGACCGTGATCGAGGCAGCGGGAAAAAGCGGCGCGACTTTATGCACGAGTGCGTCGGGCTTAATCGTGCGCAGCTGCACGACCTCGAGCGTGGGCTGATTGGGATTGCGTACGTCGAGTCCGGAGATAACGGTACTCACGGTTTCGACGTCGGCCGGCGCGCCCACCACGACGATCGCATTGGCGGCAGGGTCGGTGCGCACGCGCACCCGCGGAAAAAGCTGGTGGACAATGGCCGCCGCGCGGTCGACCGGCATGACTTGGACTTGGATAACCGCGGGAATCGGTGACGGCGTCGGTGATGGAGCGACACGCGATCCGGCAGCCTGCGCGGCGGGAAGGAACGCGGCAAAGGACGCGGCGGCGAGGAGCGCGACGATCGCCGCGCGTGACATGAACGAACCCATGAGGCGATGCGCACTCTTGAATGAAGGCGGCCATCGAAACCTTCCCCTTGGCTATCATTAGTGATTATCAAAAGTGATAATCACTCTTGATAATCACAACTGATAATCACTTTTGATCATCAAAATTGAGGGCACCAACGGCTAGGAACGATGCATTGCGTACGACGAACGCGCCCGCCACAATCGCCATTGTGTGGGGGAGTTATGCGTCGCTTTTGTGCGCTCGTTCTCATTGCAATCTTTTCGCTGCAAAGCACGGCCTCGGCCGCATCGCCGGGGCAGGTGCAGGCACCAAATTTGGAACCACTCATTTCCGCGATCGAGGGATCCCAGATCTTCGCACTGGTTATGGGTCAAGAACAGCGTTACGCGCTTATGCACGCGCCGCGGCCGCAGTTCAACCGCTATAACCTTCCCCAGCCAACGCAGCAGCAGATGAACTTCAGCGCTTCGCGTAAGGTAAGGGCGATCGTGCGAGAGGGTGTACCGCATCCGCTGAATCTAAAGCAGCTCGCAAACGCAGAGCGAGCACTTCACGACCCGCTTGCGGCGAAGTCGACGTCGATGTCGACTACGCGCGGACCTGTTCCGGTGAGCGTGGCACACACGGCGATCACTTGCGAGGTGGGCAAAAGCAGTAGCGTTCGGCCGATGAACTGCATCGGTCCGACGCCGAGTCCGACGCCGAGGCCGACGGCGACGCCGACACCGACACCGACACCCGAGCCGACGGCGACTCCGACACCGAAGCCGACCCCCACACCGACGCCGACGCCACTCACGACTCCAACGCCGATCCCCGTCACGCCAACCCCTGTCCCTACCGCGACGCCGGCGCAGTCAATGCCGGTGGCAACGACAGGACTAAATCCCTGGTGGAGCTACGAAACCGGGGCAATTCCCGGCATAGGGTCCTGGATGGTAAATGTTAGCAATGGTAATCTCTTGGTGCAGGCTGCCGACTTGAATGTTCCGGAGCGTGGCATCAATTTCACCTTTGGCCGCACGTACAACTCACAGAGCACCCACGATCACATGGGTACCGACGGATCGATTCCCAGCGCATATGGTGATGGCTGGACAAATTCACTGGATGCTCACCTCGCGTATAACGCAAGCCTGAGCACTATCAGCGTGTATGACGTAGACGGTGCTCGGTACGACTACACCAGTAACGGGACCAGCTGGACTGCGCCCCCGGGCCAACACGCGGTGCTGGCCTACGACGGTGGTTGCGGATACACGTGGACAAAGAAAACCGGCGTTCAGCTCGTGTTCTATTCGCCGAGCGCCACGTCGTGTGCTGGGCTCAGCGGCGGCTGGCAAGCTGGCTACAGCGGGCGCCTGACTGAAATCGTCGGAAGAAATATCACCAACTATATTCAGTTGACGTACAGTTGGGCGAACGGCAACGCATCAAGTGCACAGAACCTCACGGGAATTCTAGCGCAACATAGCGACGGCCAAGCTCTCACGCTAGCGTTCGGCGCTGTCAACGGGTACCCGGAGCTGGCCTCGATCACGCTTCCGGACGGTCAGACGACGATCACGTACTCTTACGACTCGAGTAATCGATTGATCGATGTATCGCGTCCTGGCAACAACGCGGCGACCCAATTGCCTGAGTCATACAGCTATGGGACGGGCTACGTTCTTGCAGGTGCCGCCGGCCCTCGGGCGACGATCAGTGAACAGGCAAATGGAGGAACGATCACCGACGGAGACGCGGTGCTGTTCACTGAGAATTCTAGCGAGCAAGTAACGCTGATCCAAGACAAAGGTGTCGTAAACTTCACGCCGAGTGATGGCACGGGTGCGCTGCTTCAGCCTGCATTCTCGTCGGGTCTGGAAGTGTGGCGCTCGGAGACCTTCTCCGGTTACAACGGCACGACGACCGTTGGCGACAGCTACGGGCACGCCCGTGCCTGGACCTACGATTCATCGGGGCGAGCGATTCAGCTCCAGGCCTGGTCGTCGGCAAACTCGGCTCTCGTTACAAATGCAGTTTGGGACGCTGGCAACGACCTGGTATCGGTCATCGACGCTCGCGGCAACGAGACGGATTACGCCTACGATGGGAAGGCGAACAGGATCGCGGCCGCGGCGCCGAGCGTTTCTACCAGCGAGGGGACGCTACGTCCAACCGCCACGTTTTCGTACGACCAATACAACAATGTGACCGCGGCTTGCGACCCGGTAGATAACGCGCAGAACAGCCGTAATTGGACTGCTACGCCGGCTCCAAGCGATAGCCTTTGCCCAGTTGGCACCGGTGCGACCGGCGCAGCGCAGTACGTCTACGATTACGCTGACAGCAACGAGCCATACGGCCTGTTGGCGAATACGTACAGCCCATTGGGCTACGAAGAGACTTATACGTACTCAGCGCCTGCGCAGTTCGATGATTTTGGCATACCAACCGGCGTGGCCGGGACGACCATTAGCCAGATCGACGGCACGACGCGCACCCCGACGCAGACGTTTAGCTACGACGCCTTTGGCGACGTAACGAGCTTTAGCGACGGCTCGGGCACTACCACGATCGCGTACAACGCGCTCAACCGGCCAATTGAGGTGACCGACGCCGACGGGCATTCGTCGTACACCTATTACAACCCCGACGGGAGCGTGTCTAAGACCGAAACGCCATACCAGCATGCAAACGGTTGGGGCAGTACAATTGGCTACGACGTCGACGGCAACGCGATCTCGCGTACAATTATGCGCCAAACCAGCCCGACAAGCTCGCCCACACCGGAGACCACCTACAGCTTCTACGACGGTGAGGACCGGCTGGTCGATGTGAAGCAACCGCAGGACCCAAGTTACGACACCTACACAAATCCGTGGATCACCAGGTATCTCTACGACGTCAGCCAAAGCGTTGGTGTTTCCTTCAGCGGTGGTGCCATTTCATTTCAAGCCTACGGGAATCTCTACAAGACGCAAGAGCTACTCACCAGCGGCAGTGGTCCGGTTACGCAAACCGCGACAACCCCGCAGTCGGTCGTGAATGCGGCGTTTCAGGACCTGAAAGGCTCTGCGTATGATGGGCTCGACCGCGCCATCGCTAAGTACTCATTTATTGATGCAAACGGCGGCACCGCCGATTCGGTTTTGACCGAGACGCTCACATACGACGGCACCAACGAATACGGGACATTCCCGGGCCAGCTCACAAGTGATTGCACGGCTGTGCCCCAGTGCTCGTACCAAGGGTATGACGCGCTCGACCGTGTGGACGCGATCGGCTTCTCTGACGCCACGCCGAGCCGCTTAAGTAAATATGATCCTGATGGGCGGACAGCATCGATCACGTCGAGCACGTACGGGAGCCAAGCGTACACCTACGATGCTGACGGAAATAAGTTGACGGAGCAAGAGGCGACGGGCGGCGGCGTGACCTCGCCTGCGACTTTCACGCACGTATATTATCCAGACGGGACTCTGCAGCAACTTAACGTTACCTCGAGCGGCCTGACACAGACGGCTTTGTTGGCCTATTCGTACCGGGCCGACGGTCTCGTGCAAACGCAAACAATCAACGACGCAGCCCAGTCAAATGTGGGAAGCACATCGGTCGCGTTTACCTATTATCCGTCGGGGCGGCCGATGGAGCGGGCGGAAAGCGGGCCGGGCGGAAATCCGAATCCGACGACATGGCAATATGACGCTTACGGCAGGCTTTCGCAGGTCAGCTATCCCGCGTGCACCAGCTGTAATAACGAGCCGACGTCGATTGGGTTTTCTCTGTACGATCCGCAGGGCCTGATCCTAACCTCTACCCTCGGAACAAATTCGCTCACGAACTACCAGTACACAGCGCGCGGCGAGTTCGAAGGTACCCTGCCGTTAGGTGGACCAACGTTCTTTGCTAACGGCATTGACGCACCAGCGGTCCTGAGTGGTTCCGGATCGACCGCGTACTCAACGACGTGGGACTCGCAGAGCGGCGCCCGTGTTTCGGGCACGTCTTACACACCGGGCAACAGCTTCATGTCACCAAACGGCACGACGTCGAATTTCACCTACGACCAAGCGGGCCGGCTCACAACTGACACGGCGTCAAGTTCGACTGCGTCCTTGTACCGCGGCGCGGCGGGGACCAAAACATTGTCGGGGGCCTTTACTGCTACACTCTCGCGAACGTACGATGCCGAGAACCACACGATCACCAGCAGTGATGCTTTGACGGGGTCGCTGGGGTTTGAACAAGGTGAAACCACGGTTTACGGTTGGGGCCCAGCAGGACATCCAGTCCAGATCGGATCGGCAACGAGTACGTCGTCCACACCAAGCCTAAGTTCGGTGCAGTATGACACTCTTCACTGGGATGGCAGCCAGCTGATCTTTGAGACCACTCAGTCCGGGCAAGTTGATGACATCAAGATCGGCACTAGTGGTGACATTACACCGCTGGACGCGGTATTCAACGGGCTGACATTCTGGGATCGGGGCGTCGGCGGTCTGATCGCGTTCGCCCATACCGCCGCAGGGACAGTACCCTTCCAGGACGTGACAATGGAGACTGGTGGTGCCTGGTTGGAGTCCAGCGGCAGTACGTACACTGTACCGACGCCAACGAGTTTCCAGTGGTACACCGCCTCGGGGACCGCGTTCTCGTGGTCGGTCGGCGTCGGCTATCCCTATCCCTCGGGAGTGGGACAAGGCGGGATCCTCGGCATGATCCGTACCGACGGCTTGACTGATCAGCTCAATACGATTCAAGGAGTGCGCACGTACGATTCGAACGCCGGGACGTGGACGACGCCCGACGCATTCCTTGGATACGACACTGATCCCGCGGGTCAAAAGGCGTATGCTTGGAACCATGGAAACCCGCTGGCGTACCAAGACCCGTTGGGAAGCATGAGCTGTAATGGGCCATGTGGCGTGACTGGCGGCTTCTTCCCGCCGGACTGGGGTTGGTGTGAAACGGACTGCAGTAGTATCGACACCGATTTGACTTCCATCGACACGCCGGACATTGTTGTTTCGGTGCCTGGGGGTTTGTCCGCTGGGGGTCTCAAGATCATTGCGACAGTGCATAGCGTTAGTCACGGCTCTTTGTGCGCAGGCGGTGCAACGATCGGAAACTTTCCGCAGGGTGTGAATCTCTCAGATGTGGTCGGGGCTGGGCGCGCAAATCCAGTTGCCCTTCGCGCGTTCGGCATAGGCGGGGGCGCGCTCTGGTTGGCGCAAGCGTGGCGCGACATTGGCCCCGGAGGGACTTACGATGTCCAACGCTGGGGCCGAGGGCATCACTTCAACTCCGCTTACCGGAGCGGAGCGAATTTCAATACGGGGGTATACATGGCTGCCACTGGTGCCTCGTTATCAGAGCTTATCAGCGACGCGTCGAACGTGCTGACGTATCTGGAGCATCACGCTGACGCCATAGCGGGCGACAAGCCGTACTGGATTGCGGGCTACTCCTGGTACATATCAAATTGCCAATAATGAAAGCGCGTGCTGCCCAGTGGACGAGCGAGTGACCGTGACGGTGCAAAGGCGGTTGCCACCCGTCCTGATCTTCCCGGTCGGGTGGCTTCTCGGCGTGTTAGTGATCTGCCTCACAAATGCTAACGGCACCGTCGGGACCCTCGTCGCGATCGGTTGGGGCTTAGCGTGTGCCGTGGCTGCGGCGCTTGTTGCTGAACAGCGGTGCGCCCAGTGTGGTGGGGAGTTCCTTGCCTGGGGTCTCGCTCGGGTCGACCCGCGGTGCTCGGATTGCGAGACAGCGCAGCCGGCGCGCCGGTCCGCATTAGCCTTTATAGCTGGGCTGGGAGTGGCGACTGCGGTATTCGCGGTGATCGTCTTTGGGTCAATATACCTCATCAGGGCTTATGACTGGGTCACATGGGATCCAATCGGTGAAGTAAGTGACAACGGTTGGGGATGGTATGGGTGTGAGAAGAACGACGTGCAGACGGTTCCGAATGGCAGCGGTTTAGTTTCCACCGTCCGCCGGACAGAGTGTCCAGGCTTCTTCTTCGCAGGAGATGTGACGCTAAGCTATTTCGTTTTTGTCAACGTGGCGCAGCAGCCAATTACCCGTCACGATCTTGTGCTGCGATACGAAACGACAGACGCCGGTTGGGAATCGCCGCCTCAAGTCACGTGGACCGGTGCGCGCGGCTTACGAATCGCGGTTGGATCAGGTGATATCCTGCGGGTTACTAAACAGTCATTATCAAGTGACGGGGTGCGCATCGAATATGCGATGAGTGCGGCGCTTCTGCCACCTGCGTTGAAATATTGGCAACGACCATTCTGGTAAACGGAGACTTGCAAGCATGAAATACTCCGCCATGACTCTACTCAGCGCCGCTCTCGCTGGTCTAATTGCTGCCGGCCCAGGTACGCTCGCGCACGCCGTCGCTAAGCCGTCTCCTACGGCCAGGGCCACCAATTCACCGCGGGTTGACCCAAGGATCGAGGCGCTCGCAAAGCAATGGCTGCACCGCTTTACTGTAGGAGACATCGATCGTTCCCAACTCACCGCCGAGAACAGCACCACGATCACGCCTGGAAGAATCCAGCAGGGAATGGCGCTGCTGAAACCCTTCGGCCCCCCAATCGGCTTCGAGTACCTTGGTTCAGAGCCGTTCCAGGCTGCCACTGGGTATGACTTTCTGATAACGTACAAGCACGGGCAGATCGTTGAATCGATAGCACTGGACAAGTGGGGAAAAATCGCCGGCATTAACTTCCAAACGTATGTTCCGGAGTAAATAGCGAGGCGGTATCGGACCAGGAGCAGGCAAATTAGGTAGCATTCGCAGAACGCGGCATCTGCGATTTCGTAGACAAATATCTGTTGGCAAGAGCCCCGTGGAGGTCACCGTATGGAGTTCTCGGCGCGGAGGAGCTACAAATTGGGGCTGGTAGCAAGAGCGTATCCGCGATCTTAGCGGGATCGAGTCATCCGAAATGGATGTATTCTTCAGTAAAGACACTGACACGTTGAAGGCCTCTCTCGGCGACCACCTGAGGGTTGTTAGCCGTGATATTAGCCGACCCAACCACCCGGGGCAGTGACAGCAAATCGGCCAGATCGCTTTCCTACGCCTTCCTCTTTCCTAATATGAAGCCAGACGCATTCCGCCGGCCTCAGCTACCAACTACCGACCCACATTTTTCGCCTCGAAACAGTTCAAATCCGTGGGTTAAGGATTGTTAGGAGGCGCGCATGTGAGTGGGCGGCGTATTATCGTGGGTGCTTCCGGCGTTTGGGAATTCTCAGGATCTGAGCGACATCGAAGAGCGGCTAGCCAAGGCTCCCGGCGATATTTCGCTGCTTTTCCAGCGGGCGTGTACGCTCGATATGCTCGGGCGGAATGACGAAGCGCGCGATGCTTATATCGCAGTCATCAAGCGCGACGGTGCGCATGTGGGTGCGCTTGGCAATCTCGGCACGCTGCTTTACAACGCCGGCTATCGCAGCGCGGCGCGGCTGACCTATCGCGAAGCCCTCAAGCATAACCCCAACGATCTGCGCGCGCTCGTCAATCTCGGCAACGTGCTCCTCGAATCAAACGACTTTAGCGAAGCCCGGCAGCT
>Ga0335074_10015268_pt1 | contig 10782 bp, 5 predicted proteins | sample Lox_Sample_23_FD_206715 | JGI IMG/M metagenome (GOLD analysis project Ga0335074, IMG submission 206715) | Soil microbial communities from Loxahatchee National Wildlife Refuge, Florida, United States - Lox_Sample_2.3 | ecosystem: Environmental > Terrestrial > Soil > Wetlands | place: USA: Florida... | reverse complement strand
TGGTAAATCGAATTGCCATTCGAACTCTCGTAAGTGAAGCTGTGCGGGTAAGCCGATTCCGTGGCTCCCGGAGCCACCGAGTTAGGAATGAACTGCTGGTCCAGCCGGGTTCCCTTGGTCCCCAGGTACCCCACGGTGGCGAACATCGACCCCGGCAAGTCCCGTTGCACGGTCAGGTTCCAACTCTGGGCGTAGCCGATGCGGTAATTGGGATCGACCGCGTAAGTGCTGCCGGCGCCGCTCGCGGAAGCCGCCAGGAAGGCGCTCCGGATATCCAGCGGCGCGCTCTCGGACGCGGCCACGCTGAGTGACTCGGCGAAGGGCGGCTGCTCGGCCATGTTAGACGCAATGGTATTGTAGACGGAGGTGTTGTGGTAGATGCCATACCCGCCGCGGACCACCAGCGACCCCTTGGTCAACGGGCGCCACGCGAAGCCCAGGCGCGGCGCGAATGCGTTGCGGTCGGGGCGGATCAGGGCGGCCGGCAGGCCCCCGTAATAGGTGGAAGTCTGGCCCGGCTCGATCTGCTGAATGGTGGCGTCGCCCGGCCCCAGTAAGAGATTGGTCAGCCGGTTATATAACTCACTTACTGGAGTGGCGTACTCCCACCGGAGGCCGGCCAGCAGGGTCAGCCGCGAAGCGATGCGCCAATCGTCGTTCACAAAACCGTCATAGCCCGCGCCCCGGAAATAGTTATCCGGATTGCCGTAGCGGATGGAGGCGGTGGTAGGCATACCAAGCAGAAAGTCGGCCAGGTCGTAACCGGTGCCGCTTTGCGCCACGCCATCCACCAGCAGGCTGGTGGCGGAACCGTTGAAGGTGTAACTGCCGCGGCCGTTGCTGTCCGAGAAAGTATTGAACTGCATCCGCCGGTAATCGCCGCCGAAGGTGAAGTTATGCGCGCCGTGGACCCATATGAGGCTATTGGCCACGGAGCTGGTCTGGTTGCGATTCAGCGACGAGTTCGCGTCGGTTAAACCGCCGTAATTGGTGAAGCTGAGATTAGGAGGCCCCCAGTTAGTCGTAGCCTGCGAAGTCCCCTCGATTCCTAACTCCGCTGCCACGTTAGTGCGGCCGGCGAAGTAAGGATTGGTTTGCTGGCGCATGCGGCTGAAGGTATATTGCAGGTTATTGGTGAGGTGGCTGGTGAAGGCGTGCGACCACGCCAGGTTGGCGTTGATGCCGCTTCCCGAGCCGGTATCGGCGAACTGCAACAGGTTGGGAGTGATGCTGTTACTGCCCTGGTAACCCAGGCCGAAATTCAGCCGGTCTTTGGCGCCGATGCGGATGTTGGAAATGCGCGCGTTCAGGTTCTGCGAGTTATTCAGCCCAATGAGCGAAGTTTGATAGTTCTGCGCAGCATCGGCTAAGTTGGGCAACGGAAAGTATTCAAGCAGCGCCGCCGAGGCCGGATTGATCCGGCTGCTGGGGATGCGGTTATTGGGAAACGGCGCCCCGGTGGTGGGATCGTAGATAGTTACGGCCGCGCCCGGGAGAAGCGTCTCGGAGAAGTCGCCCGTGCGTTCCAGGGCGGTGGGCATGTTCACCGGGTTGGAGGTGCTGCCGGTGCGGTTGCGGGTGAACTGATAGTTCACGCTGAACAGGATCTGCCTTGAGGCGCTCACCAGCTTGGGGATGCGCAGCGGGCCGCCGAAGTTCAGGCCGCCGCGTCCGTTGGCGTAGGGCGGCTTGCCCAGGTTGGCGCCCGTGACCGAGAAACTGCGTGCGTCCAGGGCCGAATTGTCGAGGCTGAAGGTGGCGCCGAACTGGTACATACTGCGCGGGTCCCGGCGTCCGTTGCCGAAGGCCATGGCGTTGGGCCGGCCCATCCAGTCGGGTCCGCCGGGGGGTGGGCCGCCGCGTCCTCCGCCGGGACCACCCGGCCCACCGCCGAAGCCGCCGCCCGGACCACCCCCGCCCGGTCCACCCGGTCCGCCGCCGGGCCCACCCCCGCCCGGTCCGCCGGCAAATGCCGCTCCGCCCGGTCCCCCGCGTCCGCCGCCAGGGCCGCCCCCGCCCGGAGGTCCGCCGCCCGGACCCCCAGGTCCGCCAGGGCCGCCCATCCCCATTCCGGGTCCACCAGGCATATCCATGCCGGGGCCGCGCGGACCCCAATCGTTCTGCACGCCTAATCCCAGGGCGCTGCTCATGCTGCCTTGCACCAGGAACGAGTTGGCCGAGTTCTGGGTCAGGTCGGCGATCTCCTCGGTCTTGAGGGCGCCATCGGCCGAAGTGGTTGTATCGGAGGTCTGGTTCACTTGCAGGCGTTGAAATCCCTGCCGCTGGCCCACCGGCGCTGGCGGACGGTGTTCCGGAGTTTCCGTCGTCCCGCCGCCGAGGCTGGTCAGCAGCGCCTGCTCCGAGAGATACTGCAAGTCCCAAACGGGCGATGGCGCATTCGAAGCTACCGCTACCTCGCGGCTGAGGCGCTCGAAGCCGACCATCTCCACGGCCAGAGTCCAGGCGCCGTCAGGGAGATCGGCGAAGCGGAATGCGCCCCGGTCGTCGGTGGTGGTGGCCAGTTTCTTAGCGCCCTGCGTGGCGGTGACGGTTGCGCCGGGGAGGGGAATCCCGGCGGCTCGGATGACGCCCCGGTATTCGGACGCCGGCAGCGAGACGGCTGCCAGGAAGAAGGCCAAAGCGCCCGCGATACAACCTGCTGGTTTGGATGACATAATCGGTTGGTCCACCCGTGAAGGTGTTGCGCGGGGACCTGAAGTTTCCCCTTCGGGCGCAGGCTTAACGTTCTTAACTTATTCTTTACACAAGGCTTGTTGGATAATAGAGGGTATGGGCAAGGGCGCCAGAACGGAGCGGTCCCCCAGCAGGTTCCTGGGAGCGTGGCTCTTCGTGTACGCCTTGTTCGGCCTGTGCGCGGTGCTGGGCATCCTGCAATACCGCGCCATTGCCGAGGTCAGCATCGCCGCGCGCGAGCGCCTGCGCAGCAGTCTGGAAGCCAGCCTGGTGGCCTTCAGCCAGGATTTCAACTCCGAAATCTCGTCCGCCGCCGGTGCGCTGACGCCTGCTTCGCCGGAGGATGCCGAAGCCGCGCCGCCCGCCTTCGCGGCGCTATACGCGCGCGGCAGGACGACGGCCCGCTACCGCCAGTTGTTCTCGCGGATCGCCATGGCCGTTCCGCAGAAACGCGGGCTGGGCCTGCTGGTGTTCGACGCCGCCGAAGGCGCCTGGAAACCGGCGGAATGGCCCGCCGAATGGAGCGGGATGCGCAGCCGTATCGAGTCCCGGCAGCCGGGCGGACAGCCGCCCACGCCGCCGGTGCGCGACGAGGGGACGGTGTTTGAGGTTCCGGTGTTCAACAATCCGCCGGGCGGGTTCGGGCGGCGCGGCCCGCGATTCGGCCGGGGACCGGCGGGGCTGCCTCCAAGCCGCCACGAAGTTGTCTGGCTGATCTTCGAGGTCAACATCCCCTATGTGCGCGAGAGCCTTCTGCCCGAGTTGCTGCAACGCCATCTGGGCGCGGATTATCAGGCGGAGGTGGTCACGCGCAGCACGCCGCGGGCGGTGATTTACCGCTCCGACCCCGACCTGGCTTCCAGCCTGGAGCAGGCGGCCGACGCTTCGGCAAGCCTGTTCGATCCGCAGGGGGAAGGGATGTTCCACCGCGGTGGGCCGCCCGGCGGGGGATCGCATGGGCCCGGCCCCGGCTCCGGCCCCGGCCCCGGCCGCGGTCCATCGCCGGGTATGGGGCGCTGGCTGATGTTCGTGCGGCACCGCGCCGGGTCGCTGGAGGCGGTGGTGTCGCAGGCGCGCTGGCGCAGCATGGCGGTGACGGCTGGAGTGCTGCTGATGCTGGCGGCCACCCTGGCGGCGCTGATCCGCTACACGCGGCGGGCGCAGAAGCTGGCGGAATTGCAGATGGAGTTTGTGGCGGGAGTCTCGCACGAGCTGCGCACGCCGCTGACGGTGATCCACACGGCGGCCCACAACCTGCGCGGCAAGGTGGCCTCCAATCCGGCCCAGGTGGAGCGTTACGGAGCGCTGATCCAGCAGGAGAGCGGGCGGCTGAAGGAGCTGGTGGAGCAGGTGCTGCGATTCGCCGGGGCCAATGCCGGCCACGTGATCCAGGAGCGCGAGCCGCTGGCGGTGGAGAGGCTGCTCGATGAGGCCATCGCCGCCAGCCGGCCGGTGACGGAAGCCGCCGGATGCGTGGTGGAGAAGCGCGCCGAGGCGGACCTGCCGGCGGTGGCGGCCGATCCGGTAGCGCTGCGCCAGGCGCTGCAGAACCTGCTGGCGAACGCTGCCAAATACGGCTCCGGCGAGAGCCGCTGGATCGGGATTGCGGTGTCCAAGACCCGCGGCGCGGGGGAACCGGGGGTGGAGATCCGGGTGTCCGACCGCGGGCCGGGGATTCCGGCCGAGGAGCAGGGGCGCATCTTCGACCCGTTTTTCCGCGGCGCCCGGGCGGTGGAAGACCAGGTGCATGGCACTGGCCTGGGGCTGAGCCTGGTGAAGAAAATTGTGGAGGCGCACGGCGGAACCATCCGGGTGCGCAGCGAGCCGATGAAGGGCGCGGAGTTTGTGGTGTGGCTGCCGGCCCTGGCAGCGCCGGCCGCGGGAGTGGCGGGATGAGCGCGCGCATCCTGCTGGTGGAAGACGAGCCGGGCGTGGTGCTGACGGTTTCGGACCTGCTGACCGCGGAGGGCTATGAAGTGGAGAGCGCCATGGACGGGCGGACTGGCCTGGCGCGGGCGGCCGCGGAGCCGTTCGACCTGGTGATTCTGGACGTGATGCTGCCCGGCAAAAGCGGCTTCGACGTCTGCCGCGAGCTGCGCCAGAGGGGCCGCGATTGCGCCATCCTGATGCTCACCGCCAAAACGCAGTTGACCGACCGTGTAGTGGGGCTGAAGCTGGGGGCGGACGATTACCTGACCAAACCCTTCGAGCCGCCCGAGCTGCTGGCGCGCATCGAGGCCCTGTTGCGGCGCGTGCACCGCGAGAAACTGACGCCGGTGGTGCGGTTCCAGTTCGGCAACGTGGAAGTGGATTTCGAAAAAGGCGACGTGCGCAAGCTGGGCGCCCCGGTGAACCTGGCCGGCAAAGAGCTGCACCTGTTGCGCTACCTGGTGGACCATCGCGGGAAGGTGGTTTCCCGCGAGGAGTTGCTGGAGGCGGTGTGGGAATACCAGCCGGGCGTCTCTTCGCGGACCATCGACGTCCACGTGGCGTGGCTGCGCCAGAAGCTGGAAGACTCGCCGGCCAACCCGCGGCACATTCACACGGTGAGAGGCGTAGGGTACCGCTTCGCGGTGTAACGGCGGACGGCCATAGCACTAGGGCGTGGGCGGGGCGCCGAGGCGGCCGCGGAGGGCTTCGTCGAGAGTGATGTGGTCGGCGTCTAATACGGAGCCGGTGGCTTGGGCGAGAGTGACGCGGGCTTTGGCGAAGGCGTCGCGGGCCTGCAAGTCGGCCAGTTGGGAGGCGAAGAGGTCGCGCTGGACGAGGATGACGTTGTAGGAAGTGGAGAGGCCGGCGTTGAGCTTGATCTGCTCGGCATCCAGCCTGCGCTGGTTGAGGCGCACGGTTTCCTGCGCGGCGGCCACCTGGGCTTTGGATTGCTTCAGCGCAATCACGGCGTTCTCGACGTCCACTTCCACCTGGCTCTTACTCCGCACCAGGGTATCCTGGGCCTGCTTCAACTCCAGGCGGGTGCGGACTTCATCGGCCTGGGCCTGGCGGTTGCGGATGGGGAAACTGACGCTTAAACCGAAGGCGACCTCGGGGTATTTGAAGTGGATGGCATCGACCATGGAAGTGCCGAAGACATCGTAGAGTCCCACGGTGGTGATCAGGCCGAAGACGTTGACACTGGGGAGCAGGGCGTTGCGGATGAAGGGCATCGCATCCATCTCGCTTTTCAGGTTGCCTTCGGCGATGGAGAGCTCGGGGCGGTTCTGCATGGCGATGGCCTTGGCCGCATCCACATCGGGAATTTCGGTGTCATCCGGTTCGGGCAGCGGATCGAGGGTCTCGATGGTGGCGGAAGCCAGAGGCTCGTCCAGATTTTTGCTGATCAGGGCCTTGAGGGCCAGTTCGGCGTTTTGCACGGTGGTTTGGGCGACGATCAAATCGCGCTGGCTGCCGGCCACCTGAGATTGCGCGCTGACCACGTCCAAGGGAGCCATCGTGCCGATCTCGAGCTGCTTGCGGCTTTCCCTTTCTAACTGCTGGGCGACGGCCAAGGCTTCTTCGGCGGATCGGACGGCTCCCTGGTCGGCCACCAGATCCCAATAGGCGTCCTGAGCGCTGACCAGCGCGGCCATGGCCTGCTGACGGAAGGATGCGCGCTCGATCTTCTCCTCGTTTCTAGCGACGTAGATCAATGCCCGGTTGACGGCGAAACCGAAGCCGTTGGCCAATTGCTGGCTGATGGTGGCGGTGAACCCAGGGGTGAAATCGGGGTCATAGAGCAAGTGGCGTTGCGTGGAACCCTGCCGATCGACGGCGTATTGGACGCTGAAGCTGGTGCCGGACGAGAAGGCCTGCACATAGCTGACGGAGAAGGCTCCGGTGCCGGTGGTGACCGCGGGTAGTCCGGCGACCACTTCGGTATTGAGCGGGCTGTCGGTATGGTCGACGCTGAAACTGAAACGCAGGGTGGGATCGAAGACGCCGGAAGGGCGAATGTTGACGGCGCCGGCCGATCCGGTAATGCCGCCGGGGTTGGAGGAACCACCGCCACTGCCGCCGGCGGTGCCCAGAATGCTGCCGCCCTCGGCGCCGGCGAAGACGCCGCTGGGAATGGTGCTGACGTCCACGCCGCGGGGCGAAGAGCCGGAGCGCGCCCGCAGCAAATCGGTCTGGGCCATGGAGGGGTAGTAGCGCGCGGCGGCGATGGTGAGGTTGTTCTCGATCACCAGGCGGACCAGTTGGTCCATGGAGAGGCGCAGTTTGCCATCGTGCACTTCGAGGGGGGGGTTCTCCGCGTTGGAGAAATTGGGCAGCGGGATGCGCGGCGCGGAATAAGGTTGGAAGATGTGCGGGAAGATGCTGGGGGCTTTGCTGTAATCGGCGGCGGTCTGCGCGGCGGCGGCGGCGGCCAGGCAGAGGGCGAGCGACGTTTTCACCGCGGAGACGCGGAGGGCGCGGAGAAAGCGCGGAGAAAACCAGAGTAAAAGCGGTTGGAAAATAGGCGGGCGTGGGGCCCCTTCGACGCGGGGAGTGCCCTGCGGTCCCGGAGGGGCGGAGGAAACGCGGAGAAGACGCGAGTCGAAGACGGGCTGCGGAGGGCGCGGAGTTTCCGGAGATACGGGGAGAAAGCGCGGAGAAAACCAGAGTAGAAGCGGTTGGAAAATGGGTGGGCGTGGGGCCCCTTCGACGCGGGGGGTGCTCTGCGGTCTCGGAGGGGCGGAGGAAACGCGGAAAAGACGCAAGGTAAAGAAAGATCGCAGCGGAAGCAGAGTTTCGGCGGAGACGGGGAGGGCGCGGACAAAGCGCGCGGAAAACCGGAGTAGGAGCGGCAGGGGACGGGACGGGCGCGGAGGAGCCGGGGGTTCCGGAGACCGTTCGCGGAAGGCGGAACTGGGGGTGGCGAGGATCATTTTGCCGAACCTGCTCCGGCGGCGACGCTCTTTACGGCTCCGGGTTGGGGCGGGACGGCTTGGGAGCGCAAGGGCGTGGGGGCGTTGGTGACGGTTCCGGTGAGGGCGTCGCTTAACTGAATGCCATTACGTTCCAGCAGATCGCCCATGGACTGATCGATGGCTACGAGTGCCTTGGCATAAGCGTCGAGGGCCTGCACTTCGGCATATTGGGCGGTGACCAGGTCGCGCTCGCGCAGCACTACGTTATAGGAAGTGGAAAGACCGCTCTCCAGCTTTTTGCGTTCGGCGTCGAGGGTGAGCTGTGCCAGGCGGGTGGCTTCGTGCGCGGCGGCGACTTGGGATTTGCCCTGAATGATGCCCACGCGCGCCTGGCGCACCTGGAGGTCGATCTGGTTGCGGGTGCTTTGCATGCCGATCTGCAACTGGTTGCGCTCCAGTTGGGAGCGAATGCTATCGGCTTGCGCGGAACGGTTGCGGATGGCGCCGCTGAGGCTGACGCCATAGGCCGTCTCGGGATAGGCCGCGCCGAAGGACTGGCCGAGGGAACCGGCCGCGCCGCCGGTGGTCAGCGCGTTGTTGCCCTGCAAGCCGGAACTGGCATAAAGCCCGAACGCCGCCAGGCTGGGCAATTGGTTGTTGCGCGCGTAGGCAATGGCGATCTGCTGGTTGGCCAGGTTGTTGGCGGCTTCGCGGAGCTCGGAGCGATTCCGCTGGGCGGTGGTGAGGGCTTCCTGCAGGCCGGGCAGGTCGGTCTCGCGCGGCTCAGGCAGCGAATCGGTCACCACGATGGTGGCGTTGTCGAGCGCCGGGTCGCCCCTTTTGCTGATCAATTGCTTGAGGGTGGTGGCCTGCTGTTGCAGGTTGGTTTGGGCGACGATCAGATCGCGCTGGCTGGAGGCCACCTGGGACTCGGCGGTCACCAGGTCGAGCTGGGACATGGTGCCGATCTGCTCCTGCTTGCGGGTTTCGTTGAGCAGTTCCTGGGCGGCGGCCAGGGATTCCTGGGCCACGCGGACATTTTCCTGGAAGGCAGCGAAATCCCAGTAGGCGTTTTCCAACTGGGTGACGCTGGCGATGACCTGCAGCCGGAAGACTTCCTGGGCGGTGCCCACGTTGTTGCGCGCCACCAGCATGAAGCGCTCGTTGGGCAGCTTGCCGAAACCGGCCAGGAGCGGCTGGTTAAAGCCGATGGAGAGGCGCGAGGTGACATCGGGGTTGAAGAGGGTGTTTTCCTGGGTGGTGCTTTGGCGCAGGGCGCTGAGCGAGACGGAATAGCTGGCGCCATCGGTAAACATCTGCGCGTAGCCGAAGGATAAAGACGTGGCGTAGCTGGTGGTGGTGGGGATGCCGGAGACCACCAGGGAGTTCAGGGGGCTGGTGACGCGGTCCCAGCTAAAGCCGAAACTGACGGCGGGATCGAAGGCGCCGGCGGCCCCGATGGAGACAGCGCCGCCGCCACCGGTGATGCCGCCCGCATTGCCGGTGCCTCCCGTGCTGCCGGAATTGGTGACGCCCGCTCCGATGGCGCCGGAATTGAGTTCGCTGGGGAAGAGGGCGCCGGTGAAGCCGCGGGCGGCCTGGCCGGACTTGGTGCGGAGGATATCGGTTTGAGAGAAAGGCACCACGTAGCGGCCGATGACGATGTCGAGATTATTTTCGAGCGTGAGGGCCATGGCGTCGGCGAGGGACAGTTCCAGCTTGCCATCGTGAATGAGGCTGCCGAGGCGCGGAGAGTTTTCGAGGATGGGCAGGCCGATGGGGCGCTGCTTGTAAGGCTGCCAGAAACCCGGAAAGAGGCCGGGCGCCCTGGAGTAGTTTTCGACGAAACCCTGGGCACCGGACGGCGGCCCGCCGGATGCCCCGGCCTTGGGCGCATCCTGGGCCAACAGGCCCGATGCGCAGGGGACGAGCGCTAACAGGCTCAGGCGGGCAAACAGGGGATTGGACAGACTACGGTACCTCGCTCTCATCGGAAGCTCCTGGATTGTTCTTTCAGCCTACCGCGCCGGGAAGTGCGCAGGCGGGCGATCACCGCGGATATCGCCATAACCAAATAGGGCCAGCCAATTTTGCAACCATTATGTGGGAAACGGGGCGGGCTTGGCAACCGCAGGGCGGCGTGGGGAGACGGCGCGAGGTTGGCTAGCGACGTCTTCGACCTCAAACCGACGAGGCAGGTGGACGGGGCCTTAGTGGATCTCTCGCCAAGCCGGTAGACGAGGCAGGTAGACGCCGCTCTCGTAGATCTCTCGCCAAGCCGCCAAGTCGCAAAGAACGCAAAGCGAGAGGGGCTGTTGGCGAAATCCGCACGACGGGAGATATCCCGATTCCGGCGACTCGGCCGAAATGGCTGAGAGCATTGCCCTCGTGGCTTCTGTGCGGGCACCGGATGGACGGGACCTGCGGTCATTTCAAAACTTGACACTTTTGTGCAGATCCTGATCTTGAGAGACGTCTAGAGGCGCAGGGCGAGGTTGCCGAGGGGTGCGCGGGAGGCAGCGGCGGACGCGGCGGCGACGGCTGGTTGCGGCTGGTGCGCGGGTGCGGCCGGTTGCGGGAAGGGTACGGGAGGACGCTCCGCCTGGAGGGACAGCAATTCGTCTATGGCGCGGCGGTAGAGGCGCTCGGCCTGGGACTGGTAGCGGAGGAAGGCCTTGAAGCCGGGGGTTTCCAGGATGGTGTGCAACTCGCCTTCGGGCGCGGATTGGAAGAGGCTGGTTTCGAGGCGGGCGGCTCGCAGCATGGATTGCTGGGCGAAAGCGACGCGCTCGACGGCGAGCCGCTCCTGAGAGCCGACGGGACGATAGAAAGCGATGAGGTCTTCGCGCAGGCGGGCGAGTTCCCCGGTAGGTTCGACGGAGGTCGGTGTGTGGTTGGGCATCGGGAGTTCCTTTCCGAAAACTCACATATATCAGGCGAGGAGACGATGACCTGGGGGGTGAGGCGGCAAGTGGTTGAGGGGAAAGGAAATCGATTTGGCGAAGTTTGCGAACAGGAGACGGCGGCGCTTCGCTTGGCACGCGCTTCGCTTGGCGCGCGCTTCGCTTCGGCACAGGAGAGGATGAAAATGAACGCGAACAGGAGCATAGTGGAAATTGCCGGTGGAGCGATATAGGCCGGCTCCATTCTGATGCTTCCGCTCGTTTGTGAACTTGGTCGGGACGCGTTTGGAGAATTGAAGAATGAGGCTCCTGCCGCAAGGTGGGAAGCCCGTAAGGGA
>Ga0335074_10015267_pt1 | contig 10782 bp, 11 predicted proteins | sample Lox_Sample_23_FD_206715 | JGI IMG/M metagenome (GOLD analysis project Ga0335074, IMG submission 206715) | Soil microbial communities from Loxahatchee National Wildlife Refuge, Florida, United States - Lox_Sample_2.3 | ecosystem: Environmental > Terrestrial > Soil > Wetlands | place: USA... | reverse complement strand
CGTCGAGGACTGAGTAGCCGAGCATGTCCACGAGGACAAGTGCGGCCTGCTGCTCAGGAACCAGTTGCCGCAGCGCGGCCCGGACGTCGATAGCGGTGTCGCTGCGCTCTGCTGGATCTGCGGGCAACCGGCCGCCGGCGTTCAGCGCGTCCAGTGTGTCCTCGTCCTGGCAGGACGTGGTTCGGCGAGCCGCACGCCGGCGCATGCGGTCCAGGCCGGCGTTGACGACAATCCTGTATAGCCAGGTTGTGACGGCAGAATGGCCCCGAAAGCTATCGGCTCCCTGGAACGCTGCGATCATCGCATCCTGCACAGCGTCGGCCGCCTCCTCCGGATCGCCGAGTGTACGGACGGCAATGGCCCATAGCCGTTCCCGATGCCGCCTGAACAGCTGCCCGAATGCATCGCGATCGCCTGCAACGTGCCTCCTGAGCAGCTCGACGTCGGACGGATCCTTCTCCTGGGCTGGAGCGTTCCGGTGCGGGAGCACGCCGTCAGCAAGCGGGGCAAACTCGTCCGGGCTCGCGCGTCGCGTCATGACTCATCACCCTCCTCCTCCGCTGGGCGGGCGGATCAGTCCCCGGCTGGCCGCGAAACTGTCGCGGCCGCTGTCGCCTGCTTGGCGGCTGCGGTCCTTGAACGCCTTCCAGAGGCGTATTAGCAGGGGGATCAGCAACATGGGTGTCGGCTCCCTTCACGTCGTCCGGATCGGTTCGCTGACCAGCATGCGAGATAACCACGGCGGCGTCATCGGGCACGCGGTGGACACCCGGCTGGACTTCGCGGTGCAGAGGGTGGCCTAGGGGTGGAGCCCGCGGCCGAGCCTCCACCCGGCTCCACCCATGGACCCACCCGGCGGCCGAGGCGGGTCGCGGCCCGCGGGCCGAGGCTGGAAGACGTCTGAATTCCTATTTCAAGGGAGGCGTTATGCCAGCGAAGGTCTGGTTGTTCAACCTGATCGTTTTGGCGGTTCTGCTGGAAGCGGATCTTGGTCGGCGCAACATCGGCTGGTTCCAGGTGCTGCGCCCGCTGATCGCATCAGTCGCAGCGATCGCGCTGTTCACGACCAGCGTCCCGACTACCGGCAACAGCCTCGCCCTGGAGGCCGTCGGTGTCGGTGTCGGCGTCCTGGCGGGCCTCGCCGCCCACCTGTTCGTCACCGTCGGCTTCGACCCCGCTCGGGGCAAGAGAGGCGGCAAGGGGAACGGCGGCCGGGCAGTCAGCTGGGCCGGGTTCGGTTACGCCGCGTTCTGGGTGGTGGTCTTCGCCGTCCGGCTGGTGTTCATCTACGGCACCGAGCACTGGTTCTCCCGCCCCCTCGCCCAGTTCCTTATCACCCACCAGCTCGGCGCCGCCGCTCTGACAGACGCGCTGCTCTTCATGGCCATCGCCATGGCACTGGCCCGCAGCGCGCTGCTAGCCGTCCGCGGGCGGGCGGCCAGCCGCCATGCGGCGGCCGCGCACGGGTACCCGGCGGCCGACCTCCATCTAGACAGCTCAGCCAGCTAGCCGGACCTCAAAGGAGCCCATCATGATGATCACGCACCTGCTGGAGCACCTGGGTGTGCCCGCCGTCGCGGCCACTGCCGTGGGCATCGTCGCCATGCTCGTCAGGCTCGGCATGGGCGCTAAGGGGAGGCCGGCGCGCAGCAATCGCGCGGGAAGGTCTCCTCGTGACGATCACTGACAGCATGGTCAGAGTCACCGGCGTCGGCGGCGGGCACGGGTCGGGCAGCTGCTCCGGCCACGTGGGGCAGGTGGCCTCCTGGTGTGACGGCCCGGTGCGGGCAGGTGACCACAGCAGGTAGCCAGCAGGAAGAGACTGGTAACTATGGACAGGCTGTCGCGGTGGTTCGAGGGGCACGGGAACGCGTGGCTCCGCACGGCCGGGATCTGCGGCCTGGGGCTGGTGCTGGCTGACATCTCCCGTGACCGGCCGGCGCCCGGGTTGTCCGGCTCGCACCTGGTCGTGCTGATCGGGATTGTTCTGGCTGGGCTGGCGTGGCTTGCACATGGCCCTGCCGGGACAGTCAACCACCGCATCTCGGTGCTAGTGCTGGCGGCGGGGATGGTCGGAGGCGGCCTCGCATCTCTGGCCAGCCCCAGCAGCGCCGCCCTGGCGCTTCCGGGGGTGATCGCGCTGCTGGCCGGCGGCGCGCTCTCCCTGCTGGAAGCTGCCGGGGTCGCGGCCTGCGGCGTGGCGACTTTCGTGGCCGGTTACCTGGTCGGCGCTGCTCCGGGATTTTCTCTGCCCGGCTCGTGCCTGGTCGTGATCGGGGCCCTGTTCGCCGGGCTGTGGCGGCGCCAGTACCTCGTGCGGGCCGAGCAGGCGGAGCGGGCGGCCACCCAGACCCGGCTGGCCGAACAAGAACACGTCCGAGCTCAGGTGCTCGAAGAACGTGCCCGGATCGCACGGGAGATCCACGACGTGCTGGCCCACACGCTCGGCGGCCTCGTTGTCCAGCTGGACGCCGCCGACACCCTGCTAGGCGAGGGTGGCGACCCTGAAGGGGGCAGTAACTTGGTTGCGGGCGCCAGGCGGCTGGCTGTCGAGGGCCTGGAGGAGACCCGCCGGGCTATCACGGCGCTGCGCACCGACCCGGTCGCGCTGCCCGAGGCGCTGGCCGCCCTGGTCGGCGGTGACAGCAGCACCCAGATCAGCCAGCACGTGCTCGGCACTCCCCGCCAGCTCCCACCCGAGGCCAGCCTCGCCGTCTACCGCACGGCGCAAGAAGCCCTTGCCAACGCCCGCAAGCACGCCCCCGGCGCCCCCGTCACCATGAACTTGTCCTTCGACCAGCACCAAACGGTGCTGCAGATCGCCAATGACGCGCCGCTGGGTGACGCCACCAGCGCGCCCGCAGGACCCCTGGCGGCCACCGGCGGCGGCTACGGGCTTGACGGTCTCACCGAGCGCGCAAAACTGCTGGGCGGAACCTTGCGGGCAGGACCAGACCATCAAGGCGGCTGGACCGTGGAACTATGGCTACCAGCATGACCGAGCAAAGCACGCCGGTACGTGTCGTGGTCGCCGACGACCAGCGAGTGGTCCGCGAGGGCCTGGTCACCGTGCTCAGCGTCATGTCGGGCATCGAGGTCGTCGGGGCCGCTGCCGACGGTGAGCAGGCCCTGGCACTGGTCAACCGGCACCGGCCACAGGTCGTGCTGATGGACCTGCGGATGCCCGGCCTGGACGGAACCGAAGCCACCCGCCGGATCCTGGCGGCTCACCCCACCACCGCCGTCGTCGTGCTCACCACTTACGCCGACGATGACTCCATCTTGGGCGCCCTGCAAGCGGGCGCTCTCGGTTACCTCACCAAAGACGCCGGCCGCGACCACATCGCCCGTGCCATCCACGCCGCCGCCAGCGGCCAGGCCATCCTCGACCCCGCCGTCCAGGCCCGCCTCGTCGCCACCGCCGCCCCCGCCCCCGCCGACGTCCTTCCCTCCCGGCCACTGCCGGACAAGCTGACCGCCCGCGAAGCCCAGGTCCTCGCCCTCATCGCGGCCGGACGCACCAACACGCAGATAGCCAAACTGCTCGTCGTCAGCCCGTCAACCGTCAAAACTCATATCAACAACATCTTTGCTAAGACCGGCGTCAGTGACCGAGCCCAAGCCGTTCACTATGCCTACCAACACCAACTTGCCGACCCCGGCAACACAACTCAGCCATGATCCCCGGCTGACTTGCCAGGTCGGCCGGCCTGTTTCGAGGTGAGGCCAGAAGCCGGGCTATCTGCTCGATCGATCTCCAACTGGCGCTGATGGCCCATCGGGCTGACGCCGGTGCCCGCACCGAAGGCCTTGGCGAGCCGGGAGCAGGAAAGGTGGACTTCCTCGGCCAGCGAGCCGAGAGTCCGCGCATCGGTGGCCGGCTTGCAGCCGGTTGGCCGTGGGACGACGTGCCCGCGGACGACGCCGCGCGTGGTGAGCATGGCCGCGCGCATCGTTCCTCGCGGCCGGCCGCTACGAGCCGCTTCAGCTGGCCTCGGCGGCGAGTGCCTGGTCCTCCTCCTGCCCGCTCACTCGCTGGCGCTGGCTGCGAACCATCGTGGTCGCCGCGTCCCTGTCGCGGACAGTGAGGGCGACCAGTATCGATATCAGGGCGACGGCGGCGGCGGCGAGGAAGCCGGCGTGGTAGGCACTCAGGTTCGCGGTGAGGTGGCCGGCCCGCTCCTGGGTGGGCCCCGCGGCGGCGAGCACGGTGGAGAGCAAGGCGACGCCGGCAGCGCCGCCGAACTGCTTGCCGGTGTTGAAGATCGATGAGGCCCGTCCGGTCTGGGCCTTGGTGATAGTCGCCATCGACGCGGCCTGGTTGGGGATGAATACCAGCGAGACGCCGATGCCGAGGGCGAACATGATCCCGCGCACCAGCCATAGGTTGGTGCCGGCGCCGACTTGGGCCATCAGGACCATCGCCCCGGCCACAAGCAGCAGCCCCGCGGTGATGAGCCTGCGGGGACCGATCCGCCAGTACAACACCCGTGTCACCACTTGACTACCGGCCATTACCCCGAGCGCGGAAGGGAAGACAGTCAGCCCGGACTGCACGGCGGACAGGCCGAGCGCATCCTGCAAGAACACGGCAGCCAGGAACAGCGCGCCGAGGTAGGCGACCGAGGCGAGCCCATACAGGCTGGTCGCGGCCGCGAACAATCGGTTGCGGAATAGGCGCAGGTCCACCAGTGGGCTGGCCGTGCGCAGCTCGACGACAACCATTGCCGCCAGCAGCATTAGGCCCGAACAGATAGCGGCGAGCACCGGCGCGGCCAACCAGCCCTGGGTCGGCCCTTCCGAAATCCCATACATGACCGCCCCCATGCCAAGGCCGGACAGCGCCAGGCCGGTCACGTCGAGCCGACCCGGGTGGGACGGGATATGGCCAGCGAGTGCCACTGCGCCGAACACAAACGTTGCCATGCCGATCGGCAGGTTGACGAAGAACACCAGCCGCCACGACAAGTAGCTTGTGAAGACGCCGCCGAGAATCGGACCCAACGCTGGAGCCAGCGCAGTGACCACGGCGAGGACGCTCGACACCCGCACCCGCTCGGCCGGCGGGTACACGCGGAACAGCATCGCCAGCCCCACCGGGGTCATCACCGCGCCACCCACACCCTGCAAGACCCTGAATGCGACTAGTTCGCTCAAAGTGCTGGACAGGCCGCAGAGCCCGGACGCGATCGTGAACACCCCGACCGCGGTGAGCAGCGCCCGGCGGCCGCCGAGCCGGTCGCCGAGCCAGCCCGAGGCGGGGATGAACACCGTCAGGCTGACCAGGTAGGCGATCGAGACCATGCCGACGCTGTCGGCTCTCACGTGGAAGCCCCGGCCCAGCGTGGGCAGGGCCACATTCACGATCGTCGTATCCATGATCGCCATGAACATCGCGGCGACATACACCACGGCCACGACCAGCTTCTGGTTCCCGCGAAGATCCATGAAGACATTATCACTGACACTGTCAACTACTGAGACAGTCATTGATTGGCAATGTCAGTGATAGCGACTATCATCTGGGTCATGACCCCTGGTATGGCAGCACCGGTCCCGGCAGCCGATACTGAGGACCCGGCAGCCGAGGCGTGGCGGCGGATCCGCTCGATCAGCCACGACCCGGTGGCGATGGCCGCCTGCCACCAGATCACGCAGGAGACCGGGCTGCCGCTCGCTCCCCTGCGGGCGCTGCTGGTGCTTCCGCTGGACGAGGCGATGCCCATGCGCCAGCTCGCCAGGCGCCTAGGCTGCGACAACTCCTACGTGACCGCCCTGGTCGATGCTCTCGAAGAGCGGGGTCTGGCCGTCCGCGAGCAGCATCCGACCGACCGGCGGGTCAAGGTCATCGTGCTCACGGGCAAGGGGCAAGAGTTGGCCAAGCGGGCGCAACTCGCCGACATGGCACCACCAGCTGCCTTCTCCGCCCTCAGCCGGGCCGAGATCGCCAGCCTCCGGGACCTGCTGCGGAAGCTCGATCCCGGGCCAGCCTGACGGAGTGCGCCAGCTGACGCTGTGCTGAGACAACCGAGTAGCCCAGGGTCATCCAAGGCAAGCATGTGACACGACGTGAGACCCCACATGCTTGTCGTCAGGCTGCGCGACGGCCCGCCAACGCGCAGGCTGGCTCGGATTCGTCTTGCTGCAGCGACGCCGCCGTGCGGGAAATCCGCTGAAGCAAGCGTTTGGCCGGCCGACACGTACCATGGCTTTGGGGGAGGCGCGGCCTTTCGCTGTGGTCGCCGCCTACCTTATCGCCGGAGGGCCTGCAGATGACAGCAGTCCAGGATCGACGCGAGCTGATCCTGTCCACCGCGGCGGAGATGTTTGCGCGCAGGGGACTACGGGCGACAACGGTGCGCGGCATCGCGGATGCAGTGGGCGTCTTGTCCGGCAGCCTGTACCACCACTTCCCGTCCAAGGACGCCATCGTCCACGAGGTGCTGACCAGGTACCTCGACGCCATCAGGACGCGTTACGCGGTGGTGCTCGAAAGTGGCAAGGATCCCGCAGACTGCTTGCACGACCTCGTGGTCACCTCGCTTGAGGTCGCCGAGGAGCAGCCACACGCGACCGCCATTTACCAGAACGAGGCTCAGTACCTGCGCGAGATGCCGGGCTTCAGTGCTATTCAGTCGGCGGCGGGCGAGATCCAGCAGGCCTGGCTGCAGGTGATCGCCGCCGGCGTGGCTGACGGCAGCTTTCGCGACGACATCCCGCCGAGAGTGTTCTACCGGCTGATCCGTGACGCGGTCTGGCTGTCCGTCCGGTGGCACCGGCCCGGCGGCCCGTACTCAACTGGTCAGCTGGCAGAGGACGTGACGTCGTTGTTCCTGCACGGCTTCGCCGCGGGAGAGGACGCGCGGAAAAGGGCGAACGGCTCGGTCAAGGTCAAGGAGAAGAATGGGTGACCATCGGCTTGGCCGGGTCGGGTCTGCGTGGCCGCCTGCGGCGATATAGCAGCCAGTAGACCAGGGCAGCCGGAGGGTGGACGCACAGCAGGATGCACAGCAGTGGCTCGTCCAGGCCCCTCCCCGTGCGTGACGGTTGCTTCCTGGCGGGGAGATCGGCGGTGAGATCGCTCAGCTCGGCCGTGGTCCGCGCCGCATAGGCGGCAGCGGCTCGTTCCTCGAGTTCGGCCTGGGTCAGCCGGCCGTCGGTGAAGCCGTGCCGCAGCAGTGCCACGGTGTGCTCTCGTTCGGCGTCGGAGGCGCGCACGGCCGGGCCGGCCTGCTGTGAGGTGGCATCGCTCATGCCGGGCTCCTGGGCGGGGGGTCGGGATCCGGACGGTCTTGCACGTCGACGAGCGCCAGGACCACCCGGGTCCAAGTCCCGTCTGCGCAGTCGGCGAACCGGGCGGCGAGCTGCTCGATATGGCCGCGCAGTTCGGCCAGGGCCTCATCAGTGAGCCGGAGCGTGCCGCGCTGCAGGCCGACCTCACGGCGACGGCCCGCCTGCTTGGCCTGATAAGCCGCCGTAATGTCCATCGCCGTAGCCTCCAGTACCGATCCGAGGAATGCCGCGGTCTCCTGCGGGCCGGCGTCGCCAGGCGGCTCGGTTTGCGCGGGAGCGTAAACCCGCTCGACCTTTCCCCTGGCCATCGGCCGGTACTCGGCAACCTCGATCAGTCCCGCTTGCTCCAGCTGGCCGAGGTGGTAATAGAGGCGGTCAGCCGGCATCCCGGCGCAGTCGGCTAGCTCCCGCGCTGACCGGGGCGCTTCAGCCAGCCACTCCCACAGCCGGATCCGCAGCGGGTCAGCCAGCGCCTTGTGCACCGCATGCCAGGACTTGCGCGGCACCTCCGTCCGCGACATGCCAGGTTCTGCTGAACTATCTTCCATTCATTGAAAATTATTACAGCAAAGGGTTCTCGTCAACTGCTGCGGACGCCTGTGGGGCGTCTGCGGCAGAGGGCACGGATGACATCTCGAGTGGCAAGACGAGCGGCGACTATTCAGCACGCGCGGCGAGAATAGACGGCGGGTCCGCGTCCAAGTCGGCCTCGGCGAGGAGGCTGGTGGCGGCAGCGGGGTCGCGCAGCAGGGCAGCGAGCAGATGGCGAGCTGGCCACCGGCTCGCGGCCCACGCGAGCCCGCACGCGAGCCCGCCGATTCCAGCCGCGTGCACTGCGCCCGCCGTGTAGCGCCACGGCACTTCGATGCCATCCACGACAAGGCGGTCATGGGCGTAATACTCCGCGGGCGCGTCCGGCAGTACCGCCCGCACGATTGCGGGTACCGCGGCGCGCTTCGGTGCCGAATCGATCTGGCCGGCAACTTCCTCAGAGGCCAGCGGAAGGTCGAGGAGGTCGGCGAGCTGTGGGGCAAGGTAGTACGGTGCCAGCACCAGGGGGTGACCAGCCACCAGCGGCCACAAGTCGGGCGTGTCGAGGACCACGGCTTCGGCAGCGTCAGCGACGACAACCTCGTCGCGGCGCACGGCGCGCACCCGGTCGGGAGGATCGACGTCTGCGACTGCAGACAGCGCGATCCACAGCGCCCGGAGCTGCGCCCGCGTGACCGACCGCGCGGGATCAGCCAGCCGCGCTAGTAGCTCGTCAGCGCCTCGAGGCTCAGCGAGCAGTCCTGCAAGCGAGGTGCGAACCCCAAGCGCGCGGGCGAACTCCGCGTCGGCAGACAAATCTGCTTCGTCATAGAGGTCTGCGAGCAGCGGATCGGCTTGGGCCGCACGCATCTCACCAGGCCTGCGGCCGCCGAGGACCGGATGGCTGCGCAGCCACCAGCTTGTGTAGGACGGCACATCCGCGTAGCGGCCGTCGGCGAGCAGCACCCTGGTTGGCTCGACGAGCGCGGCGCGCAGAGACGGTGCTGCCAGGAGATTCAGTGCCAGTGACCAGCGCTCAGGGTCGACGAGCTCAAGGTCGCGGACGGCCAGCAGCTCGGGCGCTACCACCGGCACGCCGGGTGCCAGCCGGGCGCGCACTTCATCGGCCCACTCTGCGACGCCGTCAAGATCGAGGTCGGGTGCGTCAATGACGACGTCCTCGGCAGCCAGCAGGCTGAACGACGACAGCACGCCGACTGCCTCAAGGGTGCCGGAGCCGTGGCGTTCCAGCACGGCGGGGCTGACAGTACCGAACGGGGTGTCTGAACCGACCACCTCTGCCAGCGGGCTGCCCGGCAGCAGAAGCTCACCTGCCGGGTACCACTCTCCATCGGCACCGGGCAGTGCCAGGTCAGCGAGCCAGGGGTGGTCACCGGGCCGCAGGTGCGCTGCTGCGGCGAGGCTGAGCACGGCATCCGCGATCGGCCCCGGATCCTCCTCGTCGTAGGACGCCTCGACCGCCGCGCGCACTGCCGGGTCGGCAATGAGACTCTGCGGCGTGGCCTCAACTGCGCCCAGCCGTGCCAGCAACGGGTGCTCGGCGCCGGAGTGCACGACCCGGAAGCCGAGTGCCGTCAGCGCCTCCGCGTGCTCCAGGCCCGGGCCGGGCAGGAGGAGCCCTCGGGGGCCGCGCACCAGCCGGCCGTCTGTCAGTGGTACGGGCAGCGCCCCGAGCTCGCTGAGCTCGGCTGGATCTGCCGCGGCCAGCACCTCATACAGGTCCCGCCACCACGCAGGATCGCGATCGAGCGAGGCCAGCATGTCAGCGAGATCGGCCAGCCGCAGCCGCCGGACCCCGAGTACGGCAAAAGCCGGATGCCGCGCCGGACCGGCGGTCAGGTCTGGCAGTACCGGCGCCATGATGCTGGTCAGCTGCGGCATGCTCGCGTCCAGGACGACAGCATCGCTCGGCCGCACCCGCTGGCCAGTCGGCTCGGCTGGCGGGAGGAACGCGGTGTCGGGTAGCAGCCGCAGGATCCTGTCGCGCAATTGCGCGTCCAGTTCGCCGTGCGCGACCGGAGACGGGACCATGTCGAGCAGGCTGGCTCCGGGTGCAAGGCTGGGCAGCAGCCCGGCGTAAACCTCGGCAGCCTGGTCTAGCAGGAAATCGGTGAGCGGGCCTGGCGCGACGTGACGGCGATCGGGACTGAGCGGAAACGAGGCGAGCAGCAGCGCCGGGAGCCCGAGCGGCTCGTCGGTAGGCGTCGGCGCGTGGACTACGGCGCCGACCCCGGCAGGCAGGCGGCTGGCGGGTAGATCGCCCTCGTCGCTATCGGCGACAAGAGGCACGGCCCAACGAACCGACCAGTACGGACGCGCCCTTTCCTCGGCAGGGCGGTCGGCCAGCAGCCGCTCGTCGGTTCGGCCCCCAGCACCCGAGGTTCGCCATCTGCCGACGGCACCATCGACGGTAGTGGTGACGCCTTCACCGTCATGTTTCGCGGTGAGCAGCCGGGTCGTGCCGTCGATGTCGATCTCGATGCTGACGAGAGCGGGCAGGGCAAGCATGATCGCGGGCCCGGTCTCCGCGAGCAGCCGATCAACCAGCAGAATGGCCGCTTCGTCCCGCAGCGGCAGCGTCACCGCTGTCGCGAAGCCCGCGGGAGGCTCGCCCGTTGCGGCAAACGGCAGGCGCAGCACGGGGAGCTGGCCCGAACGACGGGCGAGCTCGGCGGCCACGCCGGGTATCTCCCGGAGGAGGTTGCCGGCTGCGATGCGCGACCAGGAAACGGCGCCAGTCAGCGACGCAATGTGCGGCTCATCGCTCACCGCAGCGACGGCGGCGAAGCCTACGCCGAACCTGCCGACAATCGCTTCGGGAACGTCTCGGCTGGCGCCTGCGGCAGGCTCTCGCTTACTTGACGCACGCAGGGTGGACAGCGAGGCAACGCCTGCCGCGTCGAGTGGCGCGCCCGTGTTGGCCGCCACGAGCGTCCG
>Ga0335074_10015266_pt1 | contig 10782 bp, 5 predicted proteins | sample Lox_Sample_23_FD_206715 | JGI IMG/M metagenome (GOLD analysis project Ga0335074, IMG submission 206715) | Soil microbial communities from Loxahatchee National Wildlife Refuge, Florida, United States - Lox_Sample_2.3 | ecosystem: Environmental > Terrestrial > Soil > Wetlands | place: USA: Florida... | reverse complement strand
TGAGGATGAGGATGAATTCGATGAAAATGATCTAGATGGTGAGGACAATGAAAATCATAGCGATGAGGATGAAAGTCTCGAGAAAAACAACGACCAAGCTCTAGACACACCGAACGGTACTCTAGAGCCCTTTGCCTCTCTCCCGGGAGCTCTTAAGGAACTAATGGGTCAACTAATGCCGGATTTTGTCCAAAAGGAGGGAGAGGAACCTGACATGAAAGAAGAATTCATGGAATTTTTGGATAGAGAAAAAGCAAGAGGTACCATGACTCGTCTGATAAATTGCGTTACAATGAAACTAACAAACCCATAGTCTTTAAAGAAGTTTGGCACCAGGCCGACCTGGAACCGCAAGCACAAACACACTACATTGAGATGAAGGAGATGGCCAGGAAGTCTCGTAAATTCAATCAGCGAGATTTCGAAAATCCTACCTGCATTCTCACTTTTTCGTTACTAAAGTGGTTGGATGCTTTCAGAGACGACGCAAGAGATCTCCACAAAGCTATCGGAAAGCTATCTCCTTTCTTCTATCCAGAATTTCTGGACTCGGAGCAAGGGCAGGCGTTCAAGGAATCTCTTCTATTCAAGCAAGAGGAGCGTGCGAAGCACCTTCCCGATATTCGATCAAGTGTTGGTAATGCGCATCGCCCAAAATCATTCTGGAAGGAATGGGATGAGCTGAAGAAGAAAACGAAGAACTTGGATGATACGCCGGCTCAATGGGATGTTGCCATCCGCCCCATCATCGCCCATTGTAAGTTGATGCTCATGCTCTCCTAACCGAAAAATCGCCAATGACTAACACAATTCTTCTCTCAGTATACAAGTCCGGCGTAATCCGCAATCGAGCTGAAGAGTTCTTCGCAGGCCAAGCAATAGCAGCTAAAGAGCCTCATCGTGACAGCTGGGACCTCTTCATTGACTGGCGAGGGACAATCTCCAGCATCACGCTCCCCGCTACGATGCAAGATCCCTTCTCCATCCCCCCCTTCCTCACCACCGCACGCAACTTCTCCGCCAAGCACCCCACCGCGCGCTTCGCCATCCTCCGGCTCTGGAGCGCGCCGCATTTCTACCCTTTGATGATCGGCTTTGACAACCAAGACGGGACTTCCTTCCAAGACCTGACAGGCCGCACGTTCGTATGGATGTTTGTGCCTAAGGACATGCCAAATTCGGAGTGGAGCATGCATCATACTGCGCGGCAGCGGATTCAGCCCTTTGCAAAGCTGTTTGGCGACAAGGTGATTGTGAAGAGGAATGCGTTCCTGGTCATGGGGAAAGATGAGGAGGAGTTGAAGCGGTTGGCGATGGCGACGACGTATGCGATTCAGAGGAAGCCGTGGAGGTGGGAGGTTGATTTGTGGAAGAGCTTTGTGAATGTGGATTTGGAATTCTTGGAGGGGTTGAAGAGTGAGTGGCTGGAGTAGGAATTGGAAGCGAGGGTGTTGGGAGTGTTAATATCTTCAACATAACGTATCTAAAGCAGTCATAAGAAAACATAGGGTCAGAAACATGACATGGTAGCCTCGCTCGCACTGCTTCCTAGACGGCCTGCTACCGAGCAACGGACCATCCCTTTGAGGAAACGGCCAGAAATACCACAAACCAGTCCTAAGACCAACGTAATACCGAATTGAATATTACTTTTATTGGGGGTTTGGAGCAAATAGTTTTCATACAATTGCGGAAGATAGTTTATCTTGCAACATTGTCTCTGCCTATTGTGAGTTGTGCCTTGTGGGCATTCATTTTCAAGCCTCTTCGATTCCTCGAGCCAATGAATGTAGAAGAAAGGATTCACCCAACATGACGCGCCCGGTGACACCTCTATAGTCTACATAGCACTCTAATCCTCCTTCCTCTAGATCATGAGGAGGTGTTCGTTCTGGCTCCGGGCTATGCATAAAGTGTAGTGTTTACACGTCCATTACATCTGTCAATTATAAATTTTGACTAAGTCCAGTGGATTGAATAATGCCTATATCTTATTCAGCAACCACATCAATTCCTCACAACAACTTTTACACCTTCGCCCTCGTGTTTCACTGACTGCTACTAGACGAACGCATTCATCAGTCTAGGGCCACCCAATACAAGCACCTTCCTCCTGCTTGGCTGGCAACTCACCTCACAATACTTCTCGCTAGGGCTGTGTCCTAGTGGATATGCAGTCGCCTGCTCAACATTCAACGCTCTTGGCAGCCTCACCGAAACACAAGCAAAATGCTGCCCTTCGAGCTACACATGCTAAACTTGCAGAGACTGGCCATGGTTCAGTACGGAGCATTGCGCTCGAGATTGGGATAATTTCCCCCAAGGCTCGACTATTTACATTATATCCCCGGTAAACTCCATGGCGACTGTGTGTCATGGTGAACGGCAGCGTGAATGCGTACGGTGTCTCAATTCGGAGGCAAGCGCAGGACTTTCTAGCTCTTACTAGCCCAATGACAAGTAGTAGGTCTTGCACAAGCTCTCCACCCACAAGTAATATGCCATTGCAAAGCTCCTCGCCCACAAGCTCCTCTCCATTCGCCACACAAACGCCAAACGGAATGGGCAGTCAAGGCTTGAGCGTCGGCGCAACAGCCAGAGTCGCCGCCGGCGCCGCTCTGGGCATTCTCGTCATGTTGATCCTGCTCGGCTTGCGCGAGTGGCGACGCTTAAAAAATAGCGGCGCCTGAAAAACTTGAGCCGGCGAGGAGTGCTTTACAAACATTGCTGTGCACAGATGGGCTGCAGGAGATGGAGAATACGGGGGCTCAACATTAGTTACGCAGGCGGAGAATTGAGGGTTATGAAAGGCCGGTGTACAGTACGGTGCTGATGCGAGGGGTCGCGGGGTTGTTGTTGAGCTACCCGGTGGATAGTTCGGGGGTGAGAGATAGCTGGTCGAAATTGTTGACCAGTCTCCCGCCCTTTGTGTATATGAATTGAAATGTGGCATAATTTTTCAAAGTCCTGGATAAGGCTTTCTTCGAAATAAGGTTCTCAGGTGGCAGGAAGTGACATGTAGCAGTCACGTGGTCGGTCAAAGATTCGCTAGAAACGTCATTGTGCTGCAGAAAGTATTAGTTGATTGATCAGCATATGCTTCCGCATTCAGAATACATCGGCGGTTACAATTATTTGTACAAGGGCTAAATGATTGGGTGACTTTTAGCCCCAATCCTAACCAGACTCGGCACAATGGTCTGTGGCTAATATCAGTTGTGAAGGGTAACTGTTGGTAAATAGCTAAGTAGGATAGCAGTGACTGCTAAGGATCAAGGGGATTTCATTGTGAACGTGAGCTCCTGCCGTAGCTTGTTCTGTTTGGGGGAGGTCCAATTCAGATTCTCTCCCTAAGCATCATCGAGCATCGTTGTTGAAACTTAGCGAAAACAAAAAGACGAAGCCGCTTGACAAAAGAGAATTGTAACGTGACTAAGAAAGGGGAACAGAAGAAGAGCAGTGCTTAGGAGATGATCAGTTGGTTGGGTGAGATGATTGAGCCACGGGCAAAGGCAGCACAGCTTACTAGCCGAATTTGGATCCGAAGGAAAACTGTAAAGCGTCTTGCATGAATGGTATATGTCACATGGTCGTATGGGATGAAGTCAAATTGTGATATGTTACGTGTGGCTGAGCGAGACGGATATAAAATGGGCCCCGGAGGAAACCCTCGAATTATTTCCAATTTAAGTTAGACTTGATGGAAGTGCAACGGAGGAACCAAATCGGGTCGCTTGCGCTGGGTCAGGCTTATCTGCTTCCCACCTCGTTGCATTCGCTGCTAAATCACCCAATTCTTGGACGCCAATTCGTTGTAATGGGAAAATAGTAAACGGACTTGGGTTCAAATCATCTCTACCCCATTGCGGATGATCGAGTTGCGATATTTCCGGTGTTGGTCGGGTCCAGCGCCTCCGGAGTTAGCAATGCATCTTCGGATTTAGTTTTTTGCCTTTTTGGGCATCGTGAGGCTTTACATAAGAGTCTCGTTTGGGATCAAAACCCTTCTTCGTCTATAATTTCAAACGGGTCCTTTAGGATAATACCATCCTAAACATTATAGAGCTACCTATCCACCACCACCACCGTCAAAATCATGAGCAAGATCCTCGTCATCTTTGGCGCTACAGGCAAGCAGGGCGGCTCAATCGTCAACTACATCATTAATGACCCGAAACTATCTAAGCAGTACAAGGTTCGCGGCGTCACACGCGACCCCTCAAAGCCCGCTGCCCAGGTTCTACGGGAAATGGGGGTCGAGGTCATGAAGGGCGATGCAGATGACAAGGAATCCCTCAAGCAGGTTATGGAGGGCGCACACACCGTATTTGGCTTTACTGCCACCGTATATGACGGTCAGACCAAGTCGAGGAAAATTGCCCAGGGCAAAGCGCAGGCGGACGCGGCAGTTGTTGCAGGTGTGGAGTACTTCATCTACGGCTCGCTATCAAATGTAGGCAAGATCTCGGGCGGCAAGTACCAACATGTCGAGCAATTTGACTCAAAGGCCGAAGTTGAAGAGTACATTCGCACCCTACCAATCAAGAGCGCATTCTTCGTACCGGGCTCTTTCATGCAGAACTTTGGGGGTATGATGGCGCCCCATCCCATTGGCGACGGGACCTACGCCATTTCCAACGTCGTCACGCCCCAGACGCGGCTCCCGCTCATTGAAGCCGCCACCGACACGGGCAGGTTTGTTGGCGCCATTCTCGCCGAGCCGGAAAAGTACGAGGGTAAAGCCCTCTCAGCAGCAACGAAGCTCTACTCGTTCGAAGATATCGTACAGACGATTAGCAAGGTGACTGGCAAGACCGTCAAGTACAATCAGCTGCCCGAGAGCGTCTTTCGCGGGTTCTTGCCACCTGCAGCTGCTGACAACCTCATTGAGATGTTGTTTTACTTCCAAGATTTTGGTTATTATGGTCCACAGACGGAGGAACAGGTCGAATGGACGGCTCAGAATGCTCGCGGAAAGTTGACCACTTTTGAGGAGTACATCACTAAGAACCCGATTCATTTACAGTGACCAATCTAGCATCAAGAGCTACAAATAAGGCACCAACTCGAACTTATAGCTATTATCAAACTTTTCTGTAATTAGCCATAGTTATATACAAATGCCTTAATCTCACATTTGAAGCTGTATACCCAGTATGACGCAGACTGGTTGGTACCTTTGACTTTTAAATTTCTACCTTTTTACCTTTTTTACTGACCTTATTCATTCATTGTACATGTATAAGGTATATCTAGAATACTATATGCTCATTCCCTTGTCATTTTCCAGCAGTCCTGACTATGCACTCCTATTGTTACACAAGCGTCACGTGTATGCAAGCGGGATTCTTAAGGGTTGGACTAAGCGAGATTCGTCGCGTACCTTACAGCTGCACAAACTTGCCCTGACCGCGACTCGTCCTCAGGCGACCTCAATACACCTAAGAATACGATCTCAGGCGTTTCCTACGCCAAAATACAAGCACACAAGGGGCATGTTGACTCTCCATCGTTGGAACTTTTGCTGACTTTGCTAAGCATTGAACCCAATCCTACCACCTCACCACTCCTTAATCTCCCCCAGGAACTACGAGAAAAGATATGACTTAATGTATTGGGAGGTTAGGATTCACATCAAAGTTTTTGCCAAGACCTCAGCCGGACATCCAGCTACGGAACAGGCGCCGAAAGCCTGATTGGACGCCTGATAATGTCGACCCTGACGGTACTTTTACCTATACTGCTTGCGAAGCAGAGATATCTGATCGAGAAGGCTATAAGCTCTTTCAGAACAGCAACATCATAGACATCAGAGAGCGTGTGGTCTTGATATACGATTGTCTCGCGACCGTCACGCAAAATGCTACAAGCTTTACAGAGATTCTCTAAAACACGATGAGAACGGAGACCAGTCCAGAGACTGCGAGCGGTTTGCAAGCAATAGAATTCACCTCGCTCTATTACGCGTTTGTCGCAAGTGAGTATTAAAAGTGAATCCATTCCTTAGAGTACCACAGCTTGGTCATGTACTGAGAACACGCATTAGACTTCTATAAGTACATGTATGAGTGCAACGCCCCCAAAGACGTTCTTTGAGAAGCCTACATTTTGAAATCAATTGGAGTAGAGGATACCTCTATAACTTTAAAGTAAGGGTGGGCTGGCGGAGCCATAACTAAAAAGTCAATCCTAGAGAAATTCCAGGCGCTGGAGACGCTGCACGTCAACACCAGGGAACCACATTATTCCTCGGATATATTCCCTGGATCCTGGAGCAATGATGGATTCTCCAGTGTGACCCTGCAACGTTTGCCCGTGAAGAATATTACTGTAATTGTGATGAGAAGACTTAATAAATATCGGTAGCCTAAGATTCATGCAGCAAAGCTGGATATGGCTAAAGCAACTCGTCCGAGACTGCTGGGCTATCAAGGGGCAACAGCCAAGGAACAGTTGGAGAGGGTAGGAGAAGCTGAATGCTGAGAAGTCAGTGAAAGTGGGAGGAACGATGGAAGAGAATGGTTGAGAAGGTAAAAAATTACAGAGCTCGTGATGAAGCAAAAGATAGGGAGTAGAAAATCTTCCAGGGTGAGGGTTTTATAAAGAATTCTTTGGCTTAACAGGATAAAACAACTACAGGCACAAGCAAGTTTGGGTCCTCGTTCATAGTCTATTAGTATGTTCACGGATACGAAGGCGGCGGCAAAAAGTAATTTAGCAAATTTGGTACATCAAACCAATAAAATTAATTTACACAGAACAATACCACAACTAGAACTCTAAGTATGCTTATACTAATTTTCAGGTGTAAGACCTATATTGGTAATCGTTTTAGTAAACTAACACCGCATGAAATTGCGCTGTAGTGTTGCAAAATCGTAATATTATAAGTCTGTTGGAAAACACTGATTAGTCCATATGTCATATACGAGCGCTGTAGTTTAGTGATTATGGCCCTGAAATTTAGCAGTGTGCAATGCCTAAGTACAACACTTTAGTGATTCTACTACGCTAGATCCAAATTTTCGGCTCGCTAAAATTTGCTAAATTACTTTTTGCCGCCGCCTTCGTACATCCTTTAAATAATTCGTCTAATCATCTTCAGTGGTTTCAGTGGGTACAGCCCATTTAAATTGGTGGCTTTAGTAGTCTCTGCGAATTTTTCAGTTGGTGTAATATGTTTAGTCAGTTGGCTCAGTACTTTTAGTGGCTCTGTACTTAGGGTTCTAGCGAGCGTAGTGGTTCAACACTACCAGAAAGCCTATAAGGCCTAAAATTTACTGTTCAACACTGACTAGGCACCAATTGACGAGTAAACAACCCAATTAACCTGAGCCTATATGCGAATTCTAACAGTAGAAGTGGGTTGGTACTATCCAACTGTAAGTACTGTGGCAATGGTTCAGAGAAAGTCTGAACTACAATATCTACGGTTCTGGGCCTTAATACTGTGTTTTAAAAGGAGGCATTACTTCAAGTCAAACTTTAGTTAGCAACGGCCATAAAGTTGTCTTTTACGGGTCGGATAGGTTTTACGGGTTATTTATGGGATTTACGGACGGACAGAGAGAGTTTACGGACGATATACGGGTCTTTGGACAGAGATTTCTTTACAGACACGGAATAGAGTTGTTTCTTTTGTGTGTTTTGGCTTCGAGTCTGTACGCTGACCTACCTATTGCCCTGACGATCGTGCACTTTGACGGCACACCCATTCTATGCCTCCACACTATTTATAACGAGTATTCGGCGTCTAGTTAGTGGCGATGACACTGTTTAGAAGTGTCTCTTTATTCGTTGTACGTTTTTGTCTCAACCTACAATCTCATGTATCAATAGAACGCCTTTTAAGCTAAAAGGGACTAAGTGCTTTCTATGAGCTGCAAGAAACTATTAGATATTGCTGATTCTCTAGTAAAAAAATTGTTGTATTTACAGAAAGAATAAGCAGAGACAAGCCTAGGCGCTGCTTTTATTATATGTTAATCACGTTGTATATAACCAGAAAATCTTCCTCTTTCAGCTCTCCAAATTTGTTTATATTGCTGAAATTACAGGAAGAGAGTAGTAATTATGTGCGCAGCATAGAATAGAAATTCATTGATAATAATACAACTCTGTGGGATGCAAGTCCCCTATATATACACATTTTAGATACTAGGTTCTCCAAGGACTTTAAGGTCTTAGAATTGCTACTAGATCTAGACTTGTTGATCCCCAAAAACTCTTCCAAGGATTGACAGTCTAGGTTCGTCGACCCCAACGGACTGCTACTAAAGCTGTTATTCTAATAAATATTAAAGTGTGTCTTAGGGAGAGAGTATTTATCTATCGACTCAGAGTGGTTAAGACATTTAGAGCTCTTGCTTATTACAAATTTTTGTGACCAATCGCATTAATCTCTACCTAATATACTATACGTACTTGTCTACCCACAATGCCCCTAACATTACTTGATTTGAGCTTGTAGAAGCAGTTGACTATAGTCTTATTAGGCTGAGACTGATTCTTGTCAAAATAATCTATTGTGACGGCACGTACGGAATGCTATTCAACGAAGGATGAAGGGAGCTCTGTAGATTGCACTTATCGAAGATACCAAGCTAAAGAGAGAAGAAAAGGACGGAAAGGGAGAAGATAACTATCTATATACACAAGCTGTATTCTGTGACAGCGCAACTGTAGATAACGCTCAACGCAGTTGGCGGTTTTAAGGGCAGTTGGCGGTTTCAAGGGCAGTTTGATACAGTAGTCGTTGCGTATATGAGACGAACCGTTACATCTATAAGACCTTGTAGAAATTTGTTGAGGGCTTAACTGCATGCTATAAGATAGTACAATAAACAATAATAACTATATAATAGGTAGTAGCAGTAAGCATGAGATTATTAGTAAGTTTAAGAACTAAAACGCGCTAAGAGTCTATTTGCATGGATTGTTGAAGACTCAAGCATTCCAAACAGCTTATAATAGTCTATAAGCTTCCCTGCTTTTACTTTCAACCAACTATTAAAGTCTTTAAGAGGGCTTCAACATCAGCTTCTGTCTTTCCTTTTACTCTTAAAAGCTCGTTGTCATCCTTCGCGAACTGACCGCTATACTCTAGTAGTCTAAAAATAGCTTAGAAGAGGTAGACTATTATTACTAACTGAGTTATTTGACCCTTCACTAGGCTCTTATTAGACGACTTCTCTATGTTCGCAGTGCTAGCATGTATAGGCTCCTCCTACTTCCTTGCAGGGTCAATCTTCTTTGCAATCTCTAAGAGGTGGTTCTAGGAGATGTCGATATTTTTAACATAGACGAATTAGTTTTTAATCTCCTTAGGGCAACTTAAAACACCAATAACAGCCTGTCTGATAGAAGCAAGCGTGGTAGCACTAAATAGAGTGTTGCCTCTATTAAAGAGCACGGGCTCTCCTTCTAGGCGAGTAAGTGGTTCATCTTAAGACCCCAATTTAGAATGGCATTATTGCAAATTAAGGTGTATGTAAAATCCTACTTGGCAGCAGCTGCCCCTAACAAGGTCCCACCAGACAAAAGGGTTGCAGCGCACGTACGAGATACTACCTTAAAGGACCACTGCCTCCACGAAAACCTATACAAGGCCGAAAGCTCCCTAGCTACGCAACTTCGTACGGAAAAGATAGGATTTAACGCGTTCCTTGCACAACTAAGAGTCCCAAATGTATCCTCAGACTGCACTTGCGGACACCCAGATCAGACGGTCAAACACGTCGTGCTCTTCTGTCCGGATATCGATCGCTCGAATGAGAATCTTAGCCCCTCGTCCGACCTCAACTCAATCCTCACAAACGCTGCTAGCCTTAGGAAAGCCGTTCGGTGGCTTATAGGCCTCAATATACTCCCCCAATTCCACCTTGCACGCGAACTACTCTGGGACAATATCAACAGCTCGTAGAACACCTACCCTCCCCTCCTCCCTTTCTTTCTTTCTCTCGTTCTAAGGTCTTTCGTACGGTAGCTAGCTACTACTATTGTACGCTATTAATACTGGTTCAATTGGATGTCCTTTATAGACTCCCAATCGGAGTAATAGAAGTGCGGTTTTATTCCCCAGAGGGTTTCCTTCACTTAAATATATTGTACTCTAGCGTGGCTTTACAAGCCGAAATAGTAAATGAAGAATCAATCAATCAATCAAGCAGCTGCCCCTAAGTTTCTTGTAGGTCGCAATCTTGTATTTAAATACGGGTAAGGCAGCAGCCTTAGAATTGGTAATGTTACAACTAAAGTTGGAAGGAAGGAAGCGCTTTACGCCTACAGCAATAGCAGCATCAACGAGGACGCTTTAGCCTGGCAATCCTGCTGTTCTAACAGTTGAAACTACAGCATCTTAACCTTTAAAGGTAGCAGTAACAGAGTCGACTAATAAAGGTTAGCTGTTGCAACTTTAATTGAAGCTGGAAAGGTTGCTGTGGAAGATGGGCGTTTGACGATAGTAACGTTGAATTTTCCAAACTTAACAAGTGCATCAAGCACTAGCCCTCTAAGAGATCTAGAGGCCTGTGAAGATTAGCGTTGTCTTTTGCACAAACTCGCACGGGGAAATCTACTTACTCCAACAAGCGCGACGTTTTTGATTCCAGCTATCTTAACGAATTTGAAGCAAAATTGTTTGGACGAGCAAATGTTAAGAAGGAAGTTGTTTAATTTTTACTTAAGAATAAGAGTTCAAATAAGGTCTAAAATGAGGAATTTGAAATACCTTTAAAGGTCGTACTAGACGTTATATACCCTCTAATGCTAACTAATAGAATG
>Ga0335074_10015265_pt1 | contig 10782 bp, 14 predicted proteins | sample Lox_Sample_23_FD_206715 | JGI IMG/M metagenome (GOLD analysis project Ga0335074, IMG submission 206715) | Soil microbial communities from Loxahatchee National Wildlife Refuge, Florida, United States - Lox_Sample_2.3 | ecosystem: Environmental > Terrestrial > Soil > Wetlands | place: USA... | reverse complement strand
CGCGCTCATGCCGCGGGGCTCATACGCGGGTGGCCGCGTCGTGGGCGTTGGTGTCGCAGTGGGCGGCGTGCGGCAATGCTGTCTGGTGAGATCCTGGCCGGGTTGCTAGTCACCTGGCGGAGGAGCTAGCCATGACGGTGGTGGACTGGGCGCGGCATGGGCAGAACGTTGCCAACTTGTCCCGCACGTTCTCCTACCGGGTCTTCGACGGTGATCTCACCGAGCTGGGAAGACTTCAGGCCAGTTGCCTGGCCGAGACCCTGTGTGCCGGCGCGGGCGGATATGGGCTGCTGGTCTGCTCCCCGCTGCGCCGGGCACGGCAGACCGCGGATATCGTCTCGGCCCGGCTGCGGCTACCGGTGTCGGCTGAGCTTGACGACTTGCGCGAAGTCAACGTCGGCGAGCTGGACGGCCGCCGTGACGACGCCGCCTGGCAGGAGTACGAGGCGACGCTGGCTGCCTGGCGCAGCGGGAATCTCGCGCGCCGGTTCGGCGGAGGCGAGTCCGGTGCCGAGCTGGTGGCCAGAACCGGCCGCGCCCTGGGAGCGGTCGCGGTCCGGGCAGGCGCTGCTGATGCTGTGGTCATCGCCCATGGCGCCAGCATCCGGGCCGCCCTGCCGGCGCTGACCGGGCAGCCAGACCCGGGCTGTGATCTGGCAACCGGCGGCATTGCCCGGCTCGTTGTCACGCCCGGGCAATCCGCTGCCGCCGGCGTCGCGCTCACCAGCTGGACCGCCTCAACCGGCAGCCCGCACCATCCCATCGGCTAGTCGGACCAAACGTTCGGTCATGCCGGCGACGACGCTGTGGCACCCGGATCCATGTCGTGGTTGTTTGGTAGCGCCCGCTCTAAGGCGGCATGCTGGAGCGTCATGGGACATCTCGATGGTCGGGTTACGTTGGTGACCGGTGCGAGCCGGGGCGCTGGTCGCGGAATCGCGGCCGCACTCGGCGCCGAGGGGGCGATCGTCTATCTCACTGGGCGCAGTCATCGGGGGTCACCATCTGTGCGTGAGTTTCCGCACGCCGTGGAGGACACCGCCGATGAGGTCACAGCGGCTGGCGGCCGCGGAATACCCGTGGTCTGCGACCACACTAGCGACGACGAGGTGAAGGCTCTCTTTGCACAGATCGAGTCAGAGCACGGTCATCTCGACGTCCTCGTCGCCAACGCCTGGGGCGGCTACATGCCCTACGCCGAGCACAACGACTGGTTCGCTCGTCCGTTCTGGGAACAGTCGATGGATCGGTGGGACGGCATGTTCACAGCCGGCCTGCGTTCGCATCTCTCCTCTTGTCTCTTCGGCATCCCGCTGCTGAGCGCCGCCAGCTACGGCCTGGCCATACTCACCACCTTCACGCGCGGCAGGCGCTACCTCGGCAATGTGTTCTACGACGTCTCCAAGAACGCCGTCTGCCGGCTGGTCGCCGCGCTCGCGGAGGAGACCAAAGAGAGCGACCTCGCCGTCCTCGGTCTCTCGCCTGGCTGGATGGCTGTGGAACGAATGACTGGGCTCACGCCCCGACAGGAAGCCGAGATGGAGTCGACGGCTTACATCGGTCGTGCTGTCGTGGCCCTGGCGACCGACCCGGCCGTCTCACGTCGATCGGGGCAGACACTCGCCGTTGGCGATCTGGCGCGCATCTACGGCTTCACGGACCTTGACGGCCGTCAGCCGACGCCGTATCTCATCGAACCGTAAGTCATCTCGGACGTGCGCTGGTGGTGGTCTTCATGTACTCCGCTCATAACAGGCCGCAGAACGCCGCTTCCAAGGATCTTCGTCACCGGCCAAGTAAATCTCGCGCAGCTGGTCGTTGAAGTGGTCACCGCGGGCGTGAGCGCGAGCGTCGACTGTGCGGTTGCGCGGCGCGCGTGGCGGGCCTCCAAGGCAGGATCGATCGCTGTGCGCAGCGGATGGCGACCTTTCACGTTCGTGTCTTGTTGAGCGCGTAGGTGCGGCCCTGTGGTAAGGCCGCGACACGAATCCGTCCCAATGGGAACCGCCCAGACGGCGGTAAGTCCGGCGCGTCGGGCGTGCGCCACCAGCCTGGTCCTCGCGGCTGATCCGGCAAGGAGCCGGAGTTGATGGCGGCTTCGGCGGTTGTCGCCTTGAGCGGCCTGTTCCTGCTCAGTTACGGTAGTACACCGTGCAGGGCGTGCCGTGGTGGGGAGTGAGTTCGTCGGCCTCGGCGCCGGTGCTGATGGTCGCCGGCTGGAGTATCGCTGCCAGGCTGCAGCCGAGCCCGGTGAACCCTGTCGCCGAGCCAGTCAGCTCGCTGGCCGCGGTTGGTGCTACCGACCGGTGGGTGATGTCACTGACTTTCGTGGTGGTAGGCGCGTGCGTTCTGGTCACCAGCATTGCGTTGCGGCCGGCCCGAGCGCCCGGGCGGCTGATGCTGATGGCCGGGGCCGTTGCCGGGATGCTCGTGGCGGCCAACCCCGAGCATCCGGGGACCAGCTTTCCGGTCGCGCACATGATGTGCGCAGCGGCTGGGTGCGCCGGGGTGGTGGCCTGGCCCGCCGGGGCCTGGCGGCGCGGGCGGTCGGTGCCCTGGGCCCTGCGGCCGGCGGTATCGGCCGGTGCCGTGGCGGTGCTGCTGGCACTGGTGACGTGGTTCGGGGTCGAGCTGATCACCGGCGGCGGGCTGGCGGGCCTGGCAGAACGTATATTCGGCGCTGCGCTGGCGCTGTGGCCGCTGGCGGTTGTCGCATCCTGCCGGCATGCCGGCAGGCAGACCTCGCAGCCAGCCTGATCCAGGATCATCCGCACATGCCGCCGTCCGCGGCTAGATCGCGATTATTTCCTGGCGTCGGCTTCGGACGTCTGAGTAGGAACGACGCCCAGAAATCCTGAATATGGAGTTACCGGCTGCTGGCCGGTCGTGGACGCTGCTTGCCGCTGGACTCGCTCGCCGCACTTCGCTCCCACGTAACAGCCGCCAATTGCCAGCCCGCGAAGTCCGTCCCGGCCGCCGCGAGCTCGAGCCAGCGAGCGTGACCAGTCAACGATCCGCGCATTCGCGAGCCGATGCGGCCGCAGGCCGCCGGATGCCTCACCGGCGCGCGATCACCAGGTGCGAGGCCATCTGCGAGCGTATTTCGCCAACGGCCAGCAACGGCTGGCTCAGCCTGGCCACGGCCGCGTGCAGCCGTTCCGTGTCCTGCGGCGACAGCGCCTCGATCTCACCCGCCACGCCCGCGGCCGCGTACGTGGCGGCCAGCTGGGCCGGGCCGCCCTCGAACGTCACCGGAAGCACCCGATCGGCCACCCTGACGTCTGTGAACCCGGCCCGCTCCAGCAGCATCCGCAGGTCTGCCGCACGGGGCAGGCCCCACGGTCCGCCCGCGTACCGGCCGGCCAGCCGGTCCCCGGCCACTTCCCCGATGGCCCCGGCCAGCACGGCGAACGGGGGACATTCCCCGATGCGTTTCCAGACCGCGACGCCGATCCGCCCGCCCGGCCGGAGCGCACGTCTCATCTCGGCCAGCGCCGCAGGCCGGTCCGCGAAGAACTGCAGGCCCTGCTGACACGACACGACGTCGAAGCTCCCGTCAGCAACGGGAAGGCGATCGGCGGGCGCCTCGCAGTACTCGATGGCTGCGCCGCCTGCCACCGGGCCCAAGCCGACGGCGATCCCGAGCATCGCCGGACTCAGGTCGCAGCCCATCACGCGTCCGGCTGGCCCGCTCAAAGCGGCCGCCAGCCGGGTCACCGTCCCAGGGCCACAGGCCACGTCCAACACCGCCTCGCCCGGCGCGAGCCCGAGCTCACCTAGCAGCTCGCGTCCCCACGGCTCAAAGATCCGCGGAACCATTACGTCCGCATAGACGTTCATCGCCGAGCTCGGAGCTGTCGCGAACGTCGCGCTCCACGCCGCAGCTGGCTGGCCGACGCTTGTCATGACCCTGGCTCCTCCCGGTGCCTGCGAAGCGTGCGATGTGCGCCCGCCAGCCTCGATAGGGCAACCGCTCCTTCACCACAACAACACCGCGCCTGGCGACCACCAGGTCGGTCGCGGGGCCCGGCCCGAACAACCTGTTCGGCGCTGCTCGAACTGAAGATACGCCACGCGCCGCTTCTGCCGCTCCTGGTGCGGAGGCTCGGCCCGACGATCTTGCATGAGCGGACAAATAGAATGCGCGCGCATGCCCAGCCGCGCCGAGATCGTTCGTCCGACGAGTCACCAGCACCGTCAGGAGCCGATCCGTGGGTCCTGCCGTCGGCTTTCGGAATCGAGGAAGCCGATCCTGGTCCGCCATGGCCGCAGTGCTACACCGACCTCGCCGCTCGGATCCGGGTGCCAACCTGCACGTATTCGGGTTCGTCAGCCCGGAGCTCGTGGAGCACCGGATCTTTCGTGACTGGCTCCGGGGCAATCCCGACGAGCGGGACCGGTACGCCGCCGTCAAGCGCCAGGCTGCGTCCGAGGCCAACGAAGCCGGGAACATGTCATGCAGTACAACGCCCGCCAGCTCATCATCCGGGAGATCTACCACCGGGCATTCATGGCGGCAGGTCTGCTCAAGGAGAGGGCCTCGACCGTCACACTCACCACGATGCCTGCCCGCATAATGCCTGGCCCAATTGGACGAGCATCCGTATGCGCGCCTGCCGGTTCTGCACGCTGCGTTCGTGGCCGCCGACCTCAGAAGCAGGGAACGGTCAAATCGTGAGGGGTAATGGCGACTTGGCGCCCTTAGGGCAGGTCGCCCAGGAACTCCAGCATCGCGGCGGTGACGTCGGCAGGGCGCTCTTGCTGGACCCAGTGGCCGCAGCCGGGCAGCAACAGCGATTTCGTCAGCTTCGGCAGGAACGCCGCAATGCCGGCGGGACTGATAGTGCGCAGATTCGGGTCGCGGTCGCCCGCGATGAACAGCGCCGGCACGTCGATCAGCGCATGCCGCCAAGGCGCGGTCAGCTCCCAGTTGCGGTCGATGTTGCGATACCAGTTGAGCGGTCCGGTGAACCCCGCCTGGGCGTACTGGGTCACGTAGGCGTCGATGTCACGGCCGGTCAGCCACGGCGGCAGCGTGTCGGGCCGTGCGGCGACGTCGAGCAGTCCGTGACCGGGCGGGATGAGCGGCATGGCGGCGGTCTCGCCCGACAGGCCGGCCAGGATCGTCCGGAACGTCACCCCGGGATCACGGCCCAGCTCAGCGTCGGCGACGCCGGGCTGCTGGAAGTAGATGACGTAGAAGCCGTCGCCGAAGTGCCGCCGCAGCGCGGCGATCGGGGCCGAGCTGCCGCGCGGCCGGTAGGGAGTGCTCAGGCCGATGACGCCGCGGACCCGGTCCGGGCGGAACAGCGCAGCATGCCAGGCCACCGGGGCGCCCCAGTCGTGTCCGGCGATAACAGCCCGCTCTGCGCCGAGCGCGTCCAGGAGCGCGATCACATCGCCGGTCAAGTGCAGCATCGTGTACTCGGCGACGTCGGGCGGCGCACTGGTGTCGCAATAGCCGCGCTGGTCCGGCGCCACCGCGTGGTAGCCAGCGGCGGCGAGGGCGGTCAGCTGGTGACGCCACGAGTACCAGCTCTCCGGGAATCCGTGCAGCAAGAGCACGAGCGGGCCGTCGCCGGCCTCGGCGACGTTCACGGACAGCGGGCCGGCCTGCAGCTGCCGGTGCGTGATCGGGGGAACGCTCTGCGCCACGGGCCCGAGCGTAACTCAGCGTCTGAGCTGCGATATGTTCCGCTGATAAAACTTGTGATGAATTGCGGCGCCAGACTCAAGTGCGCCTAGCACCCTCTACAGTCCTGACCGCGACCGATGAAGCACGGGGCGCAAGCCGCATGTTTATGCGTCGGCAGCGGTGAGCGCGAACATCCGGTCTTGCCGCCGACCTAGCCGAGTTCACGTCGTTGTCGCGGAGTTGTCAGGCTCGGACGACTGTGGGAGATGCCATTCCAGGATGCGTTCAGGATGCGCATGGGCGTGAGCGCGAGTGTCGATTGTGTTCGAGCTTCGATGGACCAGAAACTCCAAAGTCCCAACAGGCGCGCACCAGCCGGATCCCTCGCGCTGAGCCGCGGCCGGGCGTGGGCCAGGATCTTCCGCTCCTAGCCGACGAGCGGGCGCTCCGGCTCGGTTCTGCGAGCAGACTGGCTCTGCGTTTACGCTGCTAGGCGTGAAGCGGGTTCTCGTGACCGGGATGTCGGGCACCGGCAAGTCAAGTGTTGTCCGGGAGCTGGCCGCTCGCGGCTTCAAAGCTGTCGACACCGACGACGGGTGGTCTGAGCCGGTGCCCGGCGGTCGCCAGATGTGGCGGGAAGACGCCGTCGAGGCATTGCTGGCCACCGAGGACACCGACGTGCTGTTCGTGGCTGGTTGCGAAGAGAATCAGGCGCGGTTCCATGCCCTGTTCGATCACATCGTGCTACTGAGCGCGCCACGGGAGATTTTGCTGGAGCGGCTGGCCGCCAGGACCTGCAACCCCTACGGCAAGACACCTGAGGAACTCGGCCGCGTCTTGGACGACCTCGAGGACGTCGAGCCGCTGCTGCGGCGAGTAGCGGACCACGAGATCAGGACCACGATTCCGCTAAACCAGGTGGTGACGGCGATCCTGCGCGTCGTCGACGCCTGACAGGATGCGCGCGTACTTGCAGGGTGAGCCAAGACCCCTGATCCGAGACTTCCGCATATGCCGCGATGGGCGGAGCTGGTAGGCCGGGTCTGACGGCGCATATGTGGGGTCTCGATCGCAGACCACGCGTACGGCGCCTCGGTGAGCGGGACTTCGGCCGCGCCGCCGAGGTAGCCGAAGTGGCCCGCGCATTAGCAGCCCAGAAGACCTGAGAGACCGAGCACGGTCCAGCACACGACACCTTCGACCGGGAGGCATCCGGACATGACCAGCAGCCATACCACCTACGAGGACGTCGCCGCCGGGCGTCGCGACAGCGACGACTACCGCCAGGGCCATGCCGAAGCCCAGCGCGCCTACGACTGGTGCGGTTGGGCGCCCTGCCCATACGCGTCGTGGTAGTTCCACCACTGGTATGGCGGGGTCTGCGGATAACTCTCCGGCGAGTCCTCCCACTCCTCCTGACGACCGAGCGCGGTGATGTCGAGATAGCTCCAAGTGCTCCCCATCGCCTCGGCGCCGCGGCTGTTGACGAAGTAGGTGCGAAACACCCGATCGTCGTCGCGGATGAAGGCGTTGTGGCCGTGCCACTCGTCCACGCCGAAATCCTTATCGAAATCGTCCGTGAGCGTGTACCAAGGGATCAGTTCCCAGCCCATGCGCTCTTTCAAGCTCTGGATCTCGGCCTGGGGGGCGCGCGATACGTACGCGAGCGTCGTATCTCGTGCGTTCAGGTGAGCCGGGTGTGCGACCTGGTCGGCGCCGAAGGAGCAGCCAATGCAGGCCCGCTCCGGGTACGCGCCGCCGGACAGCGGGTAAGTGGTGACATCCGGCGCGTAGAAAGCCCGGTAGACGATCAGCTGGCGACGGCCCTCGAACAAGTCGAGCAGGCGTACAGGCCCGTTCGGCCCTTCGAAACGGTAGTCCTTCTCCACGGCCATCCACGGCATACGCCGGCGTTGGGCCGCCATCGCATCGCGAGCCCTCGTGAGCTCCTTCTCCTTCACCAACAACCGCTCCCAGGCCTCGTCCCACTCCCGCGAGGAGACGATCGGAGGTGTCCTCATTCGCTGTTCCTCCTTCAGACGCTCGTAGACCGCGTCCGGGAGACTCGGGCTGGGCGGTTAATCCGAGCGGCCCATCGGACAGGTCTGCTAACTATCCCGCGGCCCGCTCTCGGGTGGCAAACCACCCTGCAGCATGCGGCGACGACTGCGGGACAGGCGACCTCCAGTTACCGCCAGGCTCGCGGATTGCCGCCAAAACACCTGTGGCCCGTCAGGGCCGACCTAGTCGGCAAGCCCGAGCGACTAGACCCGTCCGCTTCTGCCGCCTACGGCCGATGGGACCGCCTGAGACAACACGTCCGCCCGCGCGGGATGGAATGCTATTCGGGTCAAGTTCTTCGCTACTGCTCGCCTGGTGCGGCTGGAGGTTGGCGTGCCCATTCCCAGGTTCGTGCGGCGGTGGAACAAGGCCGGGCTGAACCGAGTCACCGTGCACATCGCGCCGTGGATGCCCGGCCTTGGCGTTGTCGTGCACCACGGGCGGCGTTCGGGCCGCCGGTATCAGACTCCGGTCAATGTCTTCCATGCCCAAGACGGCTACGTCATTGCCCTGACCTACGGCCCGGACACCGACTGGGTCAAGAACGTCCTGGCCGCCGGAAGTTGCGAGCTGCGCACCCGCCGACACGCTGTCCGGCTCGTCGGCCCGCAGGTGTTCCACGACGACAGCCGGCGCCACATCCGTCCCATCGAACGGCAGGTGCTGAAAGTGATCGGAGTCGCCGACTTCCTATCCGCCAAGACCGCGCCTCCATCGGCGCCACCACCAGGCGAGTCCTGATCGCCGCTGCTCCGCCAACCACTCTGCGCAGCATCTGGCCGCCGATCCCGCGGTCGAGCACCTGCCGGGCACGTCCACTTCTGCCGCTGCGGGTGCGCCTCGGCGATCGGCATCTGTTCTTAAGGGGCGCTGCGCGCAGCGTCTGAGTCTTGGCCTTGGGCAGGGGGCGTTTCCTGGGAGGACCCAACCAGGAGCAGCCAGGAACCAGAAATCGCGAACAGCGTGGTCGCGAGCATGGCGGCGCCCGCGACATACATCGCATTTCCGTAACCGGCGACGAGCAGAGCAGCACCGACGATCTCTGCGAGGTAGCACGCAGTGCCGCCGAACGTGCGCAGCGAACTCTCGCGCGTCGCGCCCGCCGCAGCCGACACCACGATCTGGCGGAAGCTCAGCAGGCCGCCGACAGCAGCCGGGATCACGACAATCAGCAACTCGGCGCCGATAGCCCGGCCGCTCTGGCCTCCCATGAGCGCCAGACAGCAGCGGACGAACACCGCGGCGAGCGCGGCCAGGACAGTCCGGGCCCGGTGCCGCAGGGCCGGGTCGCGCGCGATGACGTCGAGGTGAAGGGACATCGCGACGACCCCGAGGCCTGTCAGCGCCGCAGCGCCGCCGCCGACTGTGATGAAGAAGTCGTGCCACTGCTCGGGGCGGAAGGAATCCATGAAACTGGAGGTTAACCCCCCGGCCGCGGCCCGGCCGGCGCGAGTGCCGGGCGGGCGGCCCGTTCCTGCACTGACCGGGTTGCGCGGAGCCGGGTCATTGCGTGCGGCTGGGCCGAGGCGGCCGGCCAGCATGCACAGGCTGCTCCAGTCTGGCAGTCAGCGCACCACGCGCGGCGGATGCGCCCTATGCCGCAGGCTGCCAGCGCCGCAGATGAATGCGCGCTTCTGCCGCGGCGAGCGCGGTGGTCGCATTCGTCAAGGTACTGTGCCGCGTGGGACGACCCATTGCATTGGCTGTCCGGTGATCTGGCTAATGAGGTCGTAGTCGCTGTCGTAGTGCAGGAGCGTGACGTGTTCTCGTTCAGCGACGGCTGCGATCAGCAAGTCGGGGAAGCCGACTGCCCTGACTCGCCCGCTGCGCCATAGCGCAGCTTGCGTTCCAAGGGCGCGACGCCAGTCCTCATCATGGGTGGCCAGCCACTCATAGCCTTCCTCGCGATCAGCCCTGATCAGATCAAACTCCGCGGCAGTGCGAGTCGCCCAGCCGAGCTCAAATTCGATCACCCCGCAGGTCGCGACGAGCCCGGCCTCGATAAGTGGGCCTAAGACGACCGCTACTGGCGGCCTGTGCAGCCTGGCCAGCGCACTAGTGTCGGCCAGATGGCTGGCTACCGCTGCCACGCGGCGCGCATCACATCGTCGTCCGCCAGGTCCGGCAGCCCGCCGGAAATCAGCCGCTGCAGATCCCGGCGACGGGCAGCCAGCGCCGTGACCTGGCGCAGTGCAGCGTTGACGGTGTCTTTCTTTGTCTCGGTCTTCAGCACCTCCTGTGCGGCTGAGAGCTGCTCCTCGTCGACATCAATCAGCGTCTTGGCCATCACCGCCTCCTTCTACAGCCAGTATATCTCTGATCTATGTCGCAAGATATACAGAGCGCGACCGGCAGGCTGCAGACACGTACTCACATGCCGCCTCTCGCGTGGTTTGCCGGCCGCGTGGTGGTCGGCAGTGCGACGGCTGGTTAGGCGTGAGCCCGTGCCGTCCAGGCTGTGGCCGAGAGGTGAAACGGCGCGGGCGGCAGGAGCCGCGGCCATGAACTGCACGACCAGCTGCGCCATCGCGGCGTCGAAGGCGCCGTCCGCATAAGGAAGCCGCTCAGCGACCCCGTGCCGTACATCCACCCCTGGCAGCCGGCCGCGCACGGCCGCGACATACGAGGCCGACGGGTCAATCGCCGAGACCGCGCCGCTGCCCAGGCAGCCGACCAGCTGACTGGTCAGCGCTCCCGGCCCGCAGCCGACATCCAGTACCCGCTGGCCAGCCCGCACGCCGGCCACCTCGGCGAACAGCACGGCCAGCGGCTCGGAAAAACGGCCCATGAACCGGGCGTAAGAATCTGCAGCACCGTCAAATACCACGGCACCACACTATGCAGCCCGCCTCAGAACCACCGCGCGCCAGACCCCGCCGCAATGGAGCAGTGGATCTTCAGCCACTACCTCGACGTCGGCCAGCCCGGCAGCAATTTCGCCACCGCGGCCGCCGCCTTTGACGCCGCTGATCCCTACCGGATCTTCTCGAACACATTCCTCGACACGCTGCTGCCGTAGCGAGCGGATCTGATTGACTCGGGCGGTGCGCCAGATATACCCGGTGCAGGGCCCGGATTTGCCGGTC
>Ga0335074_10015263_pt1 | contig 10783 bp, 12 predicted proteins | sample Lox_Sample_23_FD_206715 | JGI IMG/M metagenome (GOLD analysis project Ga0335074, IMG submission 206715) | Soil microbial communities from Loxahatchee National Wildlife Refuge, Florida, United States - Lox_Sample_2.3 | ecosystem: Environmental > Terrestrial > Soil > Wetlands | place: USA... | reverse complement strand
GTTGAAGTAGGCGGTGGCGGTGCGCCGCGCGGCCTTGCCGTAGGTGGTGACGTGGTCCATGGCGTCCAGGCCACCCAGCAGCACCGCGAACAGTTCCTGTTCGTGGGCCTGGGCCGCGGCCATGCCAACCAGGATCCGCTCGCGCCGGGTCGCGGTGCTGGCCGCCGGGCCCGCCAGCCCGGCCAGGTGCTCGACGGCGGCGGCCACACCGGCCAGGTCGGCGAACGCCAGCGTGCCCTGCTCGAACCGGTCGGGCACATAGTCGGGCGCGGGCGCCAGCTTGTCGGGGGCCAGCGTCTCGAGCAGCGCCGGATCGGCGACCACCGCGCCCACGTGCGGCCCGCACCACTTGTAGGCGCTGGTGGTGTAGAAGTCCGCGCCCAGTTCGGCCACATCCACCGGGCCGTGCGGCGTGGCGTGCACACCATCGACGTAGGCCAGCGCGCCCGCCGCGTGCGCCAGCGCGGTGATGCCAGCCACATCCGGGCGGGTGCCGATCAGGTTGCTCGCCGCCGTCACCGCGACCAGCCTGGTCCGATCCGAAATCAGCCCGGCGATCTGCGCGACCTCCAGGTCACCCTCGGGCAGCAGCACCTCAGCCCAGCGAACCGTCGCCCCGGCCGCCGCAGCCGCCTGCACCCACGGCCGCACGTTCGCGTCGTGGTCGAGCCGGGTGACCACGATCTCATCGCCCGGGCCCCAGCCGGCCGCCAGCGTGCGGGCCAGCCGGTAGGTCAGCGTGGTCATGTTGGGGCCGAGGATGACGCCACCGGGCACGCCGCCGGTCAGGTCGGCCACGGCGCGGCGGCACTCGTCAGTGATCACGTCGGAACGGCGGCTGGCCGGGAAAGCGCCCCCGGAGTTCCCCAGGCCCGCGCGGTAGGCCCCGGCGACCGCGTCGATGACCGCTTCCGGGAGCTGCGTGCCCGCCGCCCCGTCCAGGTAGGCATAACCGTCCGCCAGCGCCGGGTAGGCGGCGCGCACCGTGTCCACATCAAAGGTCATGTGGCCGGACGCTACCAGGCTGTCTTTGAACAAGACGCCGCCACCCGAGCCGCGCCCGGTGGCCGCGGGCCGACCGGCGGCCAGCCCGCCGGCGAGTCTGCCTCTGCCCCGATGCGGACTGGCCGAACCAGGCTGAAGCGAGAGCGAGCAGCCCGGGCAGGGCAGACGAGATCAGCTCCGCCCTGGCAACAGGAGCCCACAGGCCGATCACGATCACGGCGACGCATCCCGCCACGATCAGCGCCAAGGCAAACGGAGCACGTCGCCGTTCATCGTCAGTCCGCTTCTTCGCCATTCCGCACTACCTCTTCCCGTTCACGGCACCGATATGAGAAAAACCTGCGACGATGCCCTCGTCGTATATCACGACCAGCACGCCGGCGGCTCTGGGTCACTCGTCAGTGCTTTGACTTACGAACAGCTATGCGATGCTGTTCATTACGCGGTTCCGAGAGTTGAAGACATCATGCGGCTCCTGGCTGGTAAGGCAAGCGGGCACCTTGACCTGAAGGAAGTCGGTTACGAGGCTGAGGTAATGAACCTCGCCCTGAGAACTTTTGGGCTGGGCAACTTCGTGGCTACCAGCCTGGAGGATGCGTCCATCCTGACCATCAAGGAGGCCTTTCCGCAGGTGACAGCGGCGCTTTCCCTCGGCCGTGACCTGGCCGAAATCCCTCAGGATAAATGGGCCGACGTTCGGTATAGCGAGCTATACCCGTTGCCGCGTATTCGTGCATGCCGGGCCGACTGGGTGGCTGTGAATTACAAGCTGGCCCGATTGGGCGTATTGGACCTGTGCCGCCAGCACGGAGTCGGGGCCATGGTCTGGACTGTCGACGCGGGCGGCTTGATTGATCAGTTTCTGGCTGATGAGCGCATCAATGTCCTGATTACGAACCGGCCGGCGCACACAGTGAGCCGCCGGGAGCAACTGGCGGCGCGGCCGTCAATCACGGGGAAGCGGTACCGTGGTTTAGCAATACCAGGCTACATCTAAGCTTTGTGAGGACCGATGAGCAAGTCTCCCATCACGTGGCTCGACGACGTGGTAAAGCACGACTATGACGCGGCGTACAATTATCTGTCGCTGAAGCTCGACGAGAAGCGCGCCACTGAGATCGTAGATCGCATGAAGAAGGCCAAGCTGACCTTCCGCCGCGCTAACGACATTCTGCGCGCCACCGGCCTGGCTGCCCTCCCCCTGACCGACCCCGGCGTCCAGCGCGACCTGCTCAAGCTGCTCGGCGGCGAGAAGCTGTCACCCGTGCTCGTGTGCGACCAGGAACCAGGCGCAGACATAGCTGATGGATATCATCGCGTCAGCCTCGCCTATAACATCGACCCGTTCATGAGCGTGCCATTGAGGATCGGCTAGCACTGCGGCTCGCGGATGCTCGTGACCTAACGTCCAGCTCGTGATCATGGCGCTCAGTAATCGGCCAGCGAAGGAACGTATCCGAGGCGCTTGGAGTACTCGGCGGCCAGTTTCGGCACCCGGGACATGAGACGCTCAAGGTTATCGCCCGTGATCCGGAACGCCGGGCCGGCGGCGCTGATCGCGGCGACGACGCGCCCAGAATGGTCATGCACCGGAGCGGCGACCGCGCGCACGCCGATGATTCGCTCCTCGGCGTCAAGCGCGTAGCCCCTGGTTGCCACCTGGCGCAGTTCCTCCCGCAATCCGTCCACGTCAACGATCGTGTTCTCGGTCATCTGCTTCCGCTCGATCCGGGAGAGCAGTTTTCGTGCCTCCGGCCAGCTGAGCCCGGCCATCAGCACCTTGCCGAGAGCGGTGCAGTAAAGCGGATGGCGCGTTCCCACGTTGGACTGGATTCCGAGTTCCCGCTGCCCGTGCGCGATGGCCAGGTACAGCACCTCGTCGGAGTCGAGGATGCCCATGCTGGCCGTTTCGCCGCTCTCCGCGGCCAGCCGTTCCACTATCTGCTGGCCCTCAGACTGCAATGAGGTGTTGCGCAGAAATGAGGTTCCCACCTCGAAGGCACGGGGCCCGATTTTGTACAGCCCCCCAGGTGTCTCAACGACGAAGTTCCGCAGTTTCAGCGTCTGCAGTATCCGGAAGACGGTAGATACATGCAGTTGAGCCGCCCGCGCCAGGGCGGACGCTTCCATCCCGGCCGGGGCGCCTGCGAGCACGACAAGGAGAGTCAGGGACCGATCGACAGCGCGAATCACATAACGCTCGTTGGTGTCGCCGAGCACCTCGCCTGGTTCCCCGTCACCAGGCGTCGCCGCCGGCACTGCCATGTCACGGATGCTACTCGACCTCCGCAGCCCCGGCGGCCGGACTAAACCACCCGAACATATACGGACAATTCATCCTCGGCCGTGCCGGGTTCCGGGGGCCGCCCGCAACCACGGCCTCTCGAGCCCGCCACGGGCGACTCAGTGCTGCCGCCAAGTCCCGATGTCCTCTCTTGACCGCCCAGAAGGACCAGACCTAGTCTTTGTATCAGATGAACTGCTCGTTCGTCTGATGAAAAACTCGCAGGCAGAGCGCGTCAACGGAGGTGGCCGATGCTTCAGCAGGGGCGGCAATCGAACAGCCGGCGAGGCCGATCCAGAGCTTGGCGTTACGGGATGCTGGTGACCGGCGTCGCGGCGCTCGCGCTCACGGCGGCGGCGTGTACGTCCAGTGCGCAGTCATCGTCCGGCAACACGCCGGTCGAGGGCGGGACAGCGACTTTCGCGCTGGCTCCGTCAACCGCGGCTAACTATATTTTCCCTTACATCAGCGCCAACAATCAGTCCATCGCCAATATGCAGGACCTTCAGTTTCTTTTGTACCGCCCGCTCTACTGGTTCGGGACGGGCAGCGAGCCGACCCTTAACAATTCGCTGAGCCTGGCCTATCCGCCCACTTTCAGCGGCGACACGGTGACGATCCGGCTGAAGCACTACATGTGGTCCAACGGGACGCCGGTGACCGCCGAGAACGTGATGTTCTGGCTGAACATGGAGCTGGCGATTCCCGCGGACTACGGCCTGTACACCGGGTTCCCTGGCACGGTCGTCCATGGCATGAAGGCGATCAGCTCTACCGAGCTGCAAATGACGATGGACCAGGCGTACTCACCGACCTGGTTTCTGTACAACGAACTGAGCCAGGTCACCCCGATGCCCACGGCCTGGGACCGGACCGCCTCCGGGCCGAGCAGCTGCAGCACAACGGCCAGCGACTGCGCCAGCGTGTATGCCTACCTGAACGACCAGGCCAAGGACTTCAGCACCTACGTCACCTCGCCGCTGTGGAGCATCGTCGACGGCCCGTGGAAGCTGAGCTCGTTCAGCGCCGACGGGCACCTCTCATTCGTGCCGAACAAGTCCTACTCGGGCCCGGTGAAGCCGCGTCTGGCCGAGTTCAAGGAAGTGCCTTTCATCACCGCTGCCACGGAATATGACGTGATGGAGTCGCCGAGCAGCAGCACCAAGATCGACGTCGGCTACGTGCCGCAGGAGGACGTTCCGCCGAAGCTGGCCAACGCGGCGGTAGGCGGCAACCCGATCGCCTCCAAGGGGTACACGATGTCGCCCTGGCCGCTGTGGGGTATCGCTTACTACACGATGAACATGCAGAGCACGACCGGCAACGGGCCCATCATGAAGCAGCTGTACTTCCGTCAGGCCATGGCCTACCTGCTGAACCAGCAGGCGGTGATCGCGGGCCCTCTGCGCGGCTATGGCACGCCGACCGTCGGGCCGGTCGGTAACACCCCGCCGTCCGAATTCCTCTCCCCGCAGGGCAAGCAAGGGGATCCGTACCCCTACAGCCCGGCCAAAGCCAAGGCGTTGCTGACCAGTCACGGCTGGAACATCGTCCCCAACGGGGTGAGCACCTGCGCCGACCCAAGCCTGTGCGGTCCGGGCATCCCCAAGGGCAAGGGCCTGGATTTCAGCTTCATCTACGCGACCGGGACCGCCTGGGTCGCATCGGAGATGCAGGATCTGCAGTCCAATGCCGCCGCACTCGGTATCAAGCTGAACCTGGAACCCAAGGTGCCCACCGAGGTAACCGAGGTCGCCGGGGGCAACTGCGTATCCGCGAAGCTTCCGTGCGACTGGGACATGGCTAACTACGGCGGCGCGTGGACGTTCTTCCCCGACTACCTTCCCACCGGTGAGGACCTGTTCATCTGCGGCGCGATCCCGAACTCCAGCGGTTTTTGCGACAAGCAGGACAACGCGATGATCGAGAAGACGCTGACCAGCAGCAACCTGTCCTACATGTACCAGTGGCAGAACTACCTGGCCCCTCTGCTGCCGCAGATGTGGCAGCCGCTCGCCGACTACCAGCTAACCGAAGTCGCCGGCAATCTGCGGGGCGTCACCCCGCAGATGCCGACGCTCGACATCCTCCCGGAGAACTGGTACTTCGTAAAATAACCGATTTATCCAGAACGTTACGCCCGCGGGATGTTCGGTTTCCGCCGCGGGCCGGGCAGCCCGCCGAATTACTTGCCACGAACGAAAGGGGAATTCGACAGTAATGGACCTGCACCTCGCTGGCTTGCGCGCACTGGTCACCGGCGGAACGAGAGGCATCGGGCGCGCCATCGTCGAGACACTGCTCGACGAGGGAGCCCAGGTCGCGTTCTGCGCCAGGAACGCCGACGCCGTGGCCGCGACTCAGGCCGAACTGGGGGCCGGCGGGGCCACGGTGGTCGGCTCGGCGGCCGACGTGAGTGACGGGGCGGCGCTGGCCGCCTGGGTTACCAGTTCCGCTGCTGCCCTGGGCGGCATCGACATCCTGGTCGCGAACGTCAGCGCGATGTCGACCGCCGACACCGAGGAGAACTGGGCCAAGTGCTTTAACATCGACCTGATGGGCACGGTGCGCATGGTCGAGGCGGCGTTGCCGTTCCTTGAGAAGAGCGACGCCGCCGCCATCGTCACGATCTCCAGCGTCTCCGGCCGCGAGATCGACTTCTTCGAGGGACCGTACGGGTCGATCAAGGCGGCGCTCGTTCACTACACCCAGGGGCTGGCCCGCAGGCTCGCGCCGCGCGGCATCCGGGCCAACACCGTGTCCCCCGGGAACACCCTGTTCGAGGGGGGCAGCTGGGGCAACGCGCAGAAGAACCGCAAGGAGTTCTTTGACGAGGTGCTGGCGCTGATCCCGACCGGGCGGATGGGCACGCCGGAAGAGATGGCGGCAGCGGTAGCGTTCCTGGCCAGCCCGGTGTCGAGCTTCACCAGCGGGACCAACCTGGTCGTGGACGGCGCGCTGACTCGCGGCGTGCAGTTGTGACCGGTGCCGGCGCGACCGCTGAGGAGGCTGGCGAGACCGATCAGCAGGTGCTCCAGCGGCGGAGCGCGGCGATCATCGCCGGGATCGAGGCGATCGATCCCGATCATGTCCTGCACCTGGCCAGCAGCACGCTGAAGATCGTCCTGTCCCACTTCATCGACGGCCCCGGCGCCAGGCCAGGCCGCCGGGTGTTCGCGATGCCGCGAGAGGAAGAGGGCGTCTCGATCGCGGCGGGCCTTGAACTGGCGGGTGCCCGCCCGGTCCTGATCTTCCAGGACAACGGGATCGGGAATCTGCTCACGGCCCTGCTCACCCTGAGCCAGGCCTATCACCTGCCGCTGCTGGCCGTGGTCAGCCGCCGCGGGGGCCTCGGCGAGTACAACTCCATGATCCACACGATCAGCGAGCGAGCCGAGGCCCTGCTGGACGCGGCGGGCGTCCGCTGGTTTCAGCTGGATGCGCGGACCCCGGTGGGCCGTTGGGCGGCTGAGATCGAGCGGGCGTGGGCGTTCTCGCGCGCGACGCACCGGCCGGTGTTCGTGCTGGTGAACCTGATGGGGTCCTGACGATGGCAGATCTGGACCGCGCGGACGTGCTGCGCCTCATCGACGCGGCAGCGCCCGATTCGCCGGTGGTGCTCGGCCTCGGCGGGATCGCCCGCGAGATGCTCGCCGTGGCCGGCCGGAAGGGAAACCACTTCATCAGCCTGGACGCGATGGGGCAGACCGTCTCCGTGGCGCTCGGGATCGCGCTCGGGCTGGAGCCGCCCGGGCTGGAACCGCTCGGGCTGGAACACCGTGCCGCCCCGGGCAAGGTGATCGCGATCGAGGGCGACGGCTCGCTGCTGATGGGCCTGTCCGTCCTCAGCACGGTCGGTCACCTCAAGCCGGCCAACCTGGTGGTGTACATCCTCGACAACGGGGTCTACCTGGCAACCGGCGGCCAGCCCACGGCGTCCGCCGACATCGACCTCGTCACGGTCGCGACCGCGTGCAGCTGGCGGGGCGCCCGGGAGGTGCGGACCGCCGATGAGCTGGCGGCCGCCACAGCCTGGTCGCTGACGACCGAAGGCCCGGTACTCGTCCGGGTCCGGACCACCACCGCGCAGCTCCCGGCCGACTATTTCCTTGAGGACCCGGCCATCCTGGCCGAGGATTTCCGCCGCTGGCTGCGCGCGCAGTCACCGCAGAAGGAGCCGTAGCCGATGGCCGTGCACCACCTCGAGCCGACGCCGGAGACCGTGACCCAGTTCTTCTCGCCTGCTACCCCGGCGGTGCTGACGGTGGACCCCGGCGACACCCTGGTCGTCAGGACGCTGGACGCGCGCGGGCATCTGGCCCGGCCGGACCGGCGCGGGCCCGACGCCCCGAAGATGTTCAATCCTCGTCGCGGCCACTGCCTGGCCGGGCCGATCGCGGTCCGCGGCGCGGAGCCGGGCATGACGCTGGCGGTACACGTGCGGTCGGCGCGCCCGGCGGCGTGGGGCTTCACCGAAGCCGGGGCGCACCCCACCGACCTCAACGAACGGCTCGGCGTGACCGGCGGCCCGGCAGCGTTCCTGGTATGGGACCTGAACCCGGACGAGCTGACTGGCGCCTGGGGCGGACTGACCACCTCGCTCGCCCCGTTCCTGGGGGTGATCGGGATGCCGCCCGCCGAGCCGGCCGTGAGCCTGCGGGTCACCCAGGTCGTCAACCAGACGTGGGGCGTCCACGCGCTGCTGCCCGAAGGAGCGCTTGGCCGGGCTGCGCGGCCGGCCAGCCCGTTGAACGCCTGAACGTGCGGGATCATCCTGGCCGTGGCGGGCGGCCGGCCGGGCCCCTGCCGACGATCATGTAGAGCAGGCCGCCCCACGGGCACGAGATCAGGCAGACGGCCGCCCATCCCCACTTCGGCAGGTAACGGACCCTCGCCGGATCAGCGCGGATGAGATCACGCAGGCAGACGGTGTCCCAGGCGATGGCGGCCGCGACGCCGAGGGCGACGACGACGATGACGGCGATGAGTGGCCCGCTCACCGGGCCTGCCCGGCTAGCGCTCTCGGGGTTCTCATGTGTGCCTCATTCCAGGTGGTGGCGCTTGATGCCGCCGAACGTGGGGCAGGGCGGCGATGCCCCGGCCACCAGCACCAGTTGCCGCCAGCAACCCGTTCATCTCGGTCCTCCACGACCCCGAACTAACGGTCCCATTTTTGCGAATAATAACAGAATTGCTAACGAGGGCTAGGCTTCCCGGTATGGCAAGTGCTGACCTGCTGCTGCACCCGGTGCGGCTGCGCATCATCAAGGCGTTCCTCGGCGACCGGGCGCTGACCACCAGTGATCTCGCCGCCGAACTCGACGATGTTCCCTCCGGGAGCCTGTACCGGCACGTCGCCCTTCTGACCAGGGCCGGGCTGCTCCACGTCGTTGCCGAGCGCAGGATCAGGGGCACCGTCGAGCGCACCTACGCGCTCCGGCTGGCCGCGGCACGCCTGCACCCGGGCGAAGCGGCCGCGATGACCCCCGAGGATCACTCCAGGGCCTTCATGGCCTACGTCGCCGGGCTGCTCGCCGACTTCGACCGTTACCTCGCCGCAGGCACACCGGACCTGACCCACGACGGCGCCGGCTACACCGTGGCCGGCTTGTACCTGACCGACGCCGAACTCGCCGGGTTCCTCCGCGACTTCGCCGCCATCGTCCAGCCCCTGCTGGCCAACGCACCCGGCAAAGGACGCCGCCGCCGCATGCTCTACACCATCTTCCTGCCCGAGCCAGACAGCAGAAGTGCGGTCACAACGCACCAACATTGATCGCGGTTCCCGCACCCGGGTGCGGCCGGGGACCCGGGTGCGGCAGGCTCGCCGGCTATGCCTGACGGCGAGACGAGCGGCCCCAGCGCACGCCGCGTGCTGGTCCGCGATCTCGTTCCGGGCTGGAATGCTGCAGCCCGGCCTGGTTTACGACCATGATGGATCCATCGCCTGTCTGAACGTTCTCATTTCCACGCAGAAGGTTGATCGTCCGCTTGCGGACCAGGAAGCGCCCCGAGGATTTACTTTCCGTGGCGCTGTGAGCAGCTTCTTCGTTCCGCTTCGACCGAGACAGGACAAGCAGCGACGCGGCTGCGGTCAGCAGGGCCAGGAAGAAGCTGGCCACTGTCGCGTAGAGAGCAGCGTTTCCCAGGTTCTGGAAAGCGAGGAAAACGCCGCACCCCACGAGCGCCACGGCGCCGAGCAGCACGATCAACCATGCGCGCACCTGAACCACCTCTGTCACCAAAGGCCGCCACGGCCCGCACGGCCACCAGGGCCCGCACGGCCACCACGGCCACCACGTTGGGAGGGTCGAGGTCCCCTGATCGAGAACCCGAATGGCGACGGCGGCGCTGCTCCGGGAGGGGCCAGGCCGGGGTCGTTGCGCCTGGTCGGTCCTGGCGCCCTGCTTGCCGGATCGGGAGCTTTAGGTGCGTACTGCCTGACTCGCCCCAGTTCGTTACGGATTCTGCCCGGGCTAAGGCGGCCGCGCTCGACTCGCATCGACGTGAGCAGGTCGTTGTCGCTTCCCACCATGACCGCCGACGCCCAGGCGACACGGTCGACGCCGAAGATCCAGGAGATCGAGGTATCCGGGGCCGACAGGCCGGAGCCGTGGCTGAGCACGGAGAGATCGTCGGCGCGGCCAGCGCGTCCGAGGGCCGCGCTCAGGAACTTCCGGGTTTCGGGTCCGCGTTCGGGGCCGTCCACGGCAGCGAGGAACGACCGGACAAGATCCTTGTCGCGGGCCAGCAGATCGGCGACAGGCAGCCTCGACTCCTCCACGACGTAATGCGTGTTCACGTTCATCCGGGACCTGTCGCCCAACTGCACGGCCTTCGAGGAGGTGATCAGCGTGTGCGCGTCCTCCCGGACCGGGACACTGGCCCGGGTGCCGCCCTGCCTGGGCCTGTCAGCGATCCGCTTCATCGCTTGCTGGAACCGCGCGATCCCGGCGTCGCTGCGGTCCTGGAACAGGTTCCGCAGCGCGCCCCGGCCCTCGCCGAGCAGCTCATCGAATCCCACCGTCACCCGGTGAACGTGATAGTGATCGGTTGACTTGAGCCGGCAGTGGCTCGCTGCGACCACTGCGGTGGAGCGGCGGGCGTGGACCGTGTGAGCCGGGAAAAACCGGGCCAGCACCGGGACCCGCACCTGGCCGTGAGCGGGCGCCGCTACTTCGAGCGTCGCCGGCTCCAGCGCCGGCGTCACCCACGTGACCGGCCCGTCACCAGCCGGCTCCACCTCAAACGTCCGCTGTCCTGGCAATCGCGTGGTCAGCCCGCCAAGCGCCCCGGTGGGGTCCTGGTTCTCCGCGCGAGCGCGCGCGAGCGCTTTAGCAACGCGCGGACTGATTCCGGCGGCCTGCCGTCTAAAACCAGCCTCGGGCGGTAACGCCTCACGTTTCTCCGGAGACCCACCAGATTCTCTGGACCTCATACCTACCACCCGCGCTTATCGACGGCCTGCACTACAGAATGACACGACCTCGCATT
>Ga0335074_10015262_pt1 | contig 10784 bp, 9 predicted proteins | sample Lox_Sample_23_FD_206715 | JGI IMG/M metagenome (GOLD analysis project Ga0335074, IMG submission 206715) | Soil microbial communities from Loxahatchee National Wildlife Refuge, Florida, United States - Lox_Sample_2.3 | ecosystem: Environmental > Terrestrial > Soil > Wetlands | place: USA: Florida... | reverse complement strand
ATCGCGATTACCGCGGCGATGCCCGACGGCACGAAGCTTTCCAAGTTCAGCAAACAATTTCCCGACCGTTTCTTCGACGTCGGGATTGCCGAAGCGCACGCCGTGTGCATGGCCGCCGGCGCCGCCACGAGCGGCTTGCAGCCGGTCTGCGCAATCTATTCGACGTTCTTGCAACGCGCCTACGATCAGGTCGTGCACGACGTCTGCGTTCAGAATCTCCCCGTCGTCTTCTGCCTGGACCGCGCCGGTTTCGTGGGCGACGACGGCCCGACGCACATGGGGCTCTACGACATTGCCTACTTGCGGACGCTGCCGAACATGTCGGTGATGGCGCCGCGCAACGAGGACGAGCTCATGCCGATGCTCGCGCACGCCCTGGCGCGTAACGCGCCGATCGCGATCCGCTACCCCCGCGGCTCAACCGGCGGACGTCATCGCGATCCGGTTGCCCCGATCGAGCACGGCAGAGCGGAAGTACTGCGCGGCGGCGCCGGTGTCGCGATACTCGCGTTGGGAAACACCGTCGAGGTGGCGCTCGACGCGTACGACCTCCTGGCGAGCGGAGAATTCGGGCGTTCCGACCGGCTGCCGACCGTCGTCAATGCGCGCTTTGCCAAACCGGTCGACGAGACGCTGCTGGCCGAGCTCAGCCAGAACCATGAGCTGATCCTTACGCTCGAGGAACACTCCCTCGCAGGCGGCTTCGGGTCGGCGGTCGTAGAGAGGGTGTCGGATTTGGGCTTACCGGTCCGCGTACAGCGCGTCGGCGTCGCCGACGTGCTGGTGCAGCACGACTCACAGCCCAGTCAACGCGCGCTCTTCGGGCTCTCCGCGCAATCGGTCGCGGAACGGCTCGCACGTGCGCTCGACCCACGTCAGGAGATACATCGGTGACCGTTCTCTTCGCCGCCGCCGCGGCGGCTGCCAAGGCGGCCGCTCCCAAGGCGCACCCGCTCCAGGTGAAGCTTCCCGCACAGGCAGGCCAGCCGCAAGTTCCCGCCATCCCTCAGCCGCAACCGCAAACGATCCTGCAGGCGCACGCGGCGTGGCTGACGCACGGCGTTGCCGCGGTCTTCGTCATCGCCGCGATCGCGCTGATCGTGCTCCTCGCGGTCCAAACCACCAAACAAGAGGGACTTTCGGGGACGATCGGCGGGCGCGTCGAGTCGACCTACGGGCGCATGGGCGCCGACGAACAGCTCCAGCGCGTCACCGGATTCACCGCCGTCGTCTTCGTCTTGAGCGCGTTTATTTTGTCGTTGACAGGGATCTAAAGCGCTGAGTCCGCTCCTGGACGTTCGCAATCTCCGGACGACGTTTCGTACGGAGGACGGGCCGGTGACGGCCGTCAACGGGCTTTCGTTTTCCCTCGGAGCCGGTGAGACGCTGGGAATCGTCGGCGAATCCGGGTCAGGCAAATCGGTCACCGCGCTCTCGATCATGCGCCTGCTCTCGCGCAATGCGGCGGTTTCGAGCGAGGGGATCATTTTCGATGGCGAGGACCTGACCGCGAAGAGCGAGGCGCAGATGCGCAAGATCCGCGGGCACAAGATCGCGATGATTTTCCAGGACCCGATGACGAGCCTCAACCCGGTCCTGACCGTGGGCGAGCAGATTGCCGAAGCCGTTCGCGTGCATCTCGGGTACTCACGTGCCGATTCGCGCGCGAAAGCGATCGACGCCCTGAAGAAGGTACGCATCCCCTCGCCGGAGTCGCGCATCGGCGATTATCCCCATCAGTTTTCCGGCGGCATGCGCCAGCGCGTGATGATCGCGATGGCGCTTTCCTGCAACCCGCAGCTTCTCATCGCCGACGAGCCGACGACCGCGCTCGACGTGACGATTCAGGCGCAAATCCTCGAGTTGATGAACGAAATGCAGCAGGAGACGGGCGCTGCCATCATCTTGATCACCCACGACCTGGGTGTCATAGCGGAAGTTTGCAGGAACGTGCTCGTGATGTACGGCGGGAATTTGGTCGAGTACGGCGGCGCCGATCAGATCTTCAGCGAACCGAAGATGCCCTACACGCAAGGGCTGTTGAGCTCGCTGCCGCGGCTCGACGAGCACGGACACAAACGCCTCGTGCCGATCAAGGGACAGCCGCCGAATCTGCTCAGCCTCCCGCCCGGATGCGCGTTTGCGCCGCGATGCGCGCACCGCATGCCGGTCTGCGACCAACCCGTACACCTCTATGAGTTCGAAGGCGGTCACGAGGCGCGCTGCTGGCTCTACGACGGGACCGTTCCGTGTCGCTGATTGAGGTCCGCGATCTCGTCAAATATTTTCCAATCTACGCGGGCCTGTTCTCGCGACACGTCGGCGACGTCAAGGCGGTCGACGGCGTCAGCTTCGATATCGCCGCCGGTGAAACGCTGGGATTGGTCGGCGAATCCGGCTCGGGCAAGACGACGATCGGTCGAATGCTGCTGCACTTGCTTCCGTCGACCAGCGGATCGATCGCGTACGACGGCGCCGAGATTACTACGATGCGCGCGAACGAGATTCGGCGATTGCGCCGTCAGATCCAGATCATCTTTCAAGATCCATACGCCAGCCTCAACCCCCGCATGACGGTCGGCGAGATCATCGCCGAGCCGTTGCAGCTTCACGGCGCCCTGCGCGGGAAAGAGGTTACCGGCCGGGTGCAGGAACTGCTGCGGCTCGTCGGCCTGCGGCCGTACAGCGCCAATCGCTATCCGCATGAGTTTTCGGGTGGTCAGCGCCAGCGCGTCGGGATCGCGCGTGCCTTGGCGGTCAACCCCACATTCATCGTTTGCGACGAGCCGGTCTCCGCGCTCGACGTGTCGATCCAAGCGCAGGTAATCAATCTCCTCGAGGACCTCCAGCAGCAGTTCGGCCTGACATATCTCTTCATCGCGCACGACCTTTCGGTGGTGCGCCACATCTCCACGCGCGTTGCCGTCATGTACGTGGGCAAGATCGTGGAGCTCTCCTCGCGCGACGAAATCTACCGGCGGCCGCTTCATCCCTACACGCAGGCGCTGCTCTCGGCGATTCCGATCCCCGATCCATCGGCGGAGCGGAGCCGCAAACGTATCGTGCTCACCGGTGACATCCCGTCGCCCGTCAACCCGCCGCTGGGCTGCCGCTTCCATACGCGGTGCCCGCTGGCGTTCGAGCGCTGCAAAGTCGAGGATCCGCCGCTTAACGCCTACGGCGAGGGGCATCTCGCTGCGTGTCATTGGGTCGAGGAGCATAGCGGCAACGCGCCCGATCTCACCAACGGACCGGCGGTGTTGCGTTAAACGCAACGCGGCCTTAACTCTGTGATAAGGCGCCTCGATTAGGCTAACGGTGTGATCGTCGCGCAGATTTCGGATCTACACATTCGGCGCCGGGGGCACGTGCTGCATCACATGCCCAACACGAGCGACTATCTTCGCCGGACGATCGCACGGCTGCACGCATTACACCCGCGACCCGATATCGTGCTCGCGACCGGCGACCTCACCGAACGAGGTTCGCCGCACGAGTATCGACGATTGCGGTCGATGCTCGGGCGGCTCGAAATTCCGCATTTTTTGATCCCGGGAAATCATGATGATCGCGAAGCGCTCCGGCGAGCCTTTCGCGATCATCGTTATTTACAGACGTTTGAGGGGCATGCGAGCTTTGCGATCGAGGCCTGGCCGCTGCGGATCATCGGACTTGATTCGACGTATCCCGGTCGTGGCGGCGGCTACGTCGACGCGGAGCGGCTGGCTTGGCTCGATGCGGAGCTGCGCGCGCACCCGCGACGTCCGACGATCCTCGCGATGCATCACCCGCCCTTTCGAACGGGTGTCCCGGGACTCGACGCGTACGGCTTCGTGAATCTCGAGGGTCTCGCGGAGGTCGTGCGCGCGCATCCGCAGATCGCGCGGATTGTGGCCGGTCACCTACATACGGTGCTCATGCGCCCCTGGAACGGCACGATCGCCTGCACGGCGCCGAGTACGTCGCCGCAGTTCGTGCTCGGGCGCTCGCGGCTGGGAATCGGCGTAGAGTCGGCCGGATTCTTGCTCCACGAATGGAGTTTCAACGCCGACGTGCACACCTTCATCGTGCGTCTCGAGGGCGGCGCCCCACAGCAACAGATCGCATAGTGCGGTTCGGCCGCCCAAAAAAAGCAGGCGGACGATGATCGTCCGCCTTCATTTAACTCGGGAGTGCCCGAGGGCTACGCTTTCTTCTTGCGGGACTTTCTGCGGCCGCCCTTGCGCGCTGCCTTCTTGCGTCCGCCGGCCTTCTTGCGCGAGGCCTTTTTCTTGCGTCCTCCGGCCTTCTTGCGCGTGGCTTTCTTCTTGCGTCCGCCGGCCTTCCGACGCGTGGCTTTTTTACGACCGCCGGCCTTCTTGCGCGTTGCCTTCTTGCGCGTTGCCTTCTTGCGTCCGCCGGCCGCCTTTTTGCGGCCACCGGCCGCGGCTTTCTTACGGCGAGCCTTACGGCGCGGCTTCTTTGCCTCGGCCATCGTATCGCCATTCATCATCATGTCGGAGTCCATTCATTCCTCCTCGTCCCCTGGGGACGAACAGCATAAAAGTTTGGACAGCGCACGAACTGCGCTTTAAGCGCACTATAGAGGATTTTGCTCCATCATGCAAATCGCGCGTGCGCGTGCGCGTACGCGCGCATACGCGCGTGCGCGTAGGGGGCCAACGTTTGCCCGGGCCTTGACCCCCGGAGTATACTTAGGCCCGTGAAAAAGCCCCTGATCATCGTGGAGTCACCCACGAAGGCACGCACCATCAAGAAGTTTCTCCCGGCGCGATTTGTCGTGAAGGCGTCGGTCGGTCACGTGCGCGATCTGCCGAAAAGCACCCTGGGAGTGGACGTCGAGCACGATTTCACGCCGAAGTATCTAACGATCAAGGGCAAGGGCGACATCATCAAAGAGCTCAAGAGCGCGGTCAAAGGCGCGAGCGACGTGTACCTCGCCACCGACCCGGATCGCGAAGGCGAGGCGATTGCGTGGCACCTGGCCGAACTGCTCAAGCTCGAGGAGCCCAAACGCATCGAGCTTCACGAGATCACCAAAGACGCGGCCCTGGCCGCCATCAAGCACCCCCACCAGATCGACATGGACCGCGTGAACGCGCAACAAGCGCGCCGGATTCTCGACCGGCTCGTGGGCTACAAGATTTCGCCCTTGCTATGGGCAAAAGTGCGCGGGGGGCTCTCGGCCGGGCGGGTGCAGTCGGTGGCCGTGCGGCTCATCGTCGATCGCGAACGCGAGATCAACGCGTTCGTTCCGCGCGAATACTGGACGATCACCGCGCAGCTTGCGACCCATCGGGACCCGGGGATCGTCTTTCCCGCCGATCTCGTTGCGCGCAACGGCGCGAAGATCGAGATCTCCAATCAGGCGCAAGCCGAAGCGATCCTGCGCGAGCTGGAGGGCGCGGCGTACCGTGTCGCCTCGGTCAAACGCCGCGAGGTCAAGCGTAACGCCGCGGCGCCGTTCACCACCTCGACGCTCCAGCAAGAAGCTTCCCGCAAGCTGCGTCTGCGCGTCCGGCGCACGATGCAGATCGCGCAAGCCCTCTACGAGGGTGTCGATTTGGGCGGCAGCGAGGGGACGCAGGGTCTCATCACCTACATGCGCACCGACTCGACGCGCATCAGCGATTCGGCGCGCGACCTCGCGCGCGAGTTCATCACGCAAACGTACGGAGCGACCTTCCACGGCGGTGCCACCCACAAGCTGCGCGAGGGTGCTCAGGACGCCCACGAAGCGATTCGCCCGACCAGCGTTTTTCGCACGCCGGACAGCGTCGCGCACGTGCTCAAGCGCGACGAGCTGCGCCTCTACACGCTGATCTGGGAACGCTTCGTCGCCTCGCAGATGGCGCCGGCGGTTCTCGACCAGACGACGGTGGACATCGCGGCCGGCGAGTACACGTTCCGCGCAACCGGCAGCATCGTGAAATTCGCCGGCTTCACTCGTGTATATGAAGAAGGCAAAGACGAGGACGCGCAAAACGGCGCCGACGCAGCGAAGGGAAACGGCAAGGCCGGCGCGCCGAAAGGCCGCGTGCGGTTGCCTGAGTTGCGCGAGCGCGACGACCTCGATCGCCGCGCGATCGACCCCAAGCAGCACTTCACCGAACCGCCGCCGCGTTACACCGAGGCGACGCTCGTCAAAGCGCTGGAGGAGAACGGCATCGGCCGTCCATCGACCTACTCGACGATCGTCGACACGATTCAAGCACGTGGTTACGTGACGCAAGAAGACCGGCGCTTCAGGCCGACCGATATCGGCATCGCGGTCAACGATCTGCTCGCCGAGCACTTCAAAGAGATCGTGGATCTGAAGTTCACCGCGGGGATGGAGGGCGACCTCGACAAGGTTGCCGAGGGCCACGCCGACTGGGTCGGCATCTTGCGCGAGTTCTACACGCCGTTTGCGCACGATCTCGAAGAGGCCGAGAAGAAGCTGCCGCGCCTCGAGATCAAAGACGAGCCGACCGATGAGATTTGTCCGAACTGCGGCCGTCCGATGGTCATCAAGACCGGACGCTTCGGACGCTTCATCTCATGCACCGGGTATCCCGAGTGCAAGACGACGAAGCCGATCGTCAAAGACACGGGCGCGAAGTGTCCCAAGGATGGCGGCATGATCGTGGAGCGCCGCTCGAAGAAGGGCCGCACGTTCTACGGCTGCGCGAATTATCCGAAGTGTGATTTCGTCTCGTGGGATCGCGTGATCCCCGAGCCGTGTCCGCTCTGCGGTAGCTATGTCGTCGCCAAGAACCGTCGCGGCGGCGTGGTGCATCTGGAGTGCGCGGCGAACAAGGAGCACGACGTGTCGTCGCTGGTGAAAGCCGCAGGCGGCGAAGAGGCAAGCGAGGACCGCGAACTCGCGGAGGTGTGATCTCGGGTCGGTGTTGCCCGCTGCATCGCTCGTCGCGTCGCATCCTGCGACGCTCCTGCTGGCGCGAGTTTTGCGCCACGACCAAGGGAAGTTCACCTCCTGTGAATGGCGCAAAACTTCGAGCCTGCAGCTGGCAACACCGACCCAGATTGGGTGTAAACAGCATCAACAAAGGGAAACATGACCGATAGGCTTACCGTGATCGGGGGCGGGCTCGCCGGGTGCGAGGCCGCGTGGCAGGCGGCAAACGCGGGCGTTGAGGTCGATCTCTACGAAATGCGGCCGCAACGCAGCGGGCCGGCGCACCACACGGGACGTCTCGCCGAGCTGGTCTGCAGCAACTCGCTGCGCGGCGCCGCGCACGAAAACGCGGTCGGCTTGCTGAAGGAGGAACTGGCGCGGCTCGATTCCGCGATCGTCGCGAGCGCGCGCGAAGCGGCGGTGCCGGCCGGCGGTGCGCTCGCCGTCGACCGCGAGCGATTCGCCGATGCGGTCGAGACGCGCATTACCTCGCACGCGCGCATTACGCTGCATCGCGAGGAGGTCACGAGCATTCCGCTGGATCGTCCGGCCATCGTCGCCTGCGGTCCGCTGCCGAACGACGGGTTTCTCGCATCGCTCGACGCGCTGGTCGGCAGGCGGCTCGCATATTTCGACGCGGCCTCACCGATCGTGGCGGCCGATTCGATCGACGAGTCGTTCACGTATCGCAAGTCGCGCTATGAAAAAGGGGCGGGCGACGACTATCTCAATATCCCGCTCGATTGCGAGCAGTACGCGCGACTCGTGCACGACTTGCGGACGCTCGAGCGCCATCGGCCCAAAGACTTCGAGGCGGGTGGCCGGTATTTCGAGGGCTGCCTGCCGATCGAGGAGATGGCGGATCGTGGTGACGACACGCTGCGCTTCGGCCCGCTCAAACCGGTTGGTCTGCGCGATCCGCGAACCGGGAAGACGCCGCACGCGGTCGTGCAGCTGCGCAAAGAGAACGCCGAGGGAACCGCGTTCAATCTCGTCGGATTTCAAACGCGCCTCGCATGGCCGGCCCAAAAAGAAGCTTTCGGCAAACTGCCGGGCTTGGCCAACGCCGAGTGGCTGCGTCTGGGCGTCATGCACCGCAACACGTTCATCGACTCGCCGCGCCTGCTCGATCCGCACCTGCGGTTGCGCGGGTACGATGCGCTCTATTTCGCGGGACAGATCACCGGCGCGGAAGGGTACGTCGAGGCTGCGGCATGCGGCGCGATGACCGGTATCCACGCAGCGCGCGCGATCCTCGGACTCGAACCGGTGGAATTTCCGCGCGAGAGCGCGTTCGGCGCCGTGGTCGCGCATTTGCAGAATTCCGCAACCCCCGACTTCCAGCCGGCCAACGTCACCTGGGCGTATGTTCCACCGCTCGATCGCGAGGTGCGGGATAAGAAGGAACGCCGCCGGTTGCTCGCGCAGCGTGCTCTCGACGCGATCGAGACGCTGCGCGCGGCGCTCTACGAAACCGCCGCCGCCGGCCGCTGAGCTTGTCCGCAGATGCCGATGTCACGGTCACTGAAACTCCGTACTCTTCCTCGGGGTAGTTGACCGACGGTATGAAGATTCGCTCCACCACCATTCTCGCCGTGCGCCGCGACGGCACGCTGGCCATCGCCGGTGACGGTCAGGTGACGCTCGACAAAACCATCGTCAAACACAGTGCTCGCAAGGTGCGCAAGATCGCCGGCGGCAAGGTGCTGGCCGGTTTTGCCGGATCGGCGGCCGACGGCATCACGCTGTTGGAAAAATTCGAAAATAAGTTTGCGGAGTTCAAGGACGTCACGCGCGCGTCGGTCGAGCTCGCGAAAGACTGGCGGCAAGACCGGGCGTTGCGGCGGCTCGAAGCGTTGCTCATCGTGGGCACACCCGAGCATCTCTTCGTGCTGTCCGGCACCGGCGACGTGATCGAACCCGACGAAGGCATCGCGGCGATCGGCAGCGGCGGACCGTACGCCCAGGCGGCAGCCGCCGCGCTGGTACGCAATACGGAATTGACCGCCGCCGACATCGCGCGCAAGGCGTTGGAGATTGCCGGCGAAATCTGTATCTACACCAACGACGACATCACGGTAGAGACGCTTCCATGACCGTAGCACTGCCCGATATCGCGGGACTGACCCCGCGCCAAATCGCAAGCGAACTCGATAAGTACATCGTGGGCCAGGCGAAAGCCAAGCGCGCGGTCGCGATCGCCTTGCGCAACCGTTACCGCCGTGCCAAAGTGCGTGAAGATCTGCGCGACGAGATCACGCCGAAGAACATCTTGATGATCGGTCCGACCGGCGTGGGAAAGACGGAGATCGCGCGGCGTCTGGCGGGACTGGTCGGTGCGCCGTTCGTGAAGGTCGAAGCGACGAAATATACGGAAGTCGGCTATGTGGGCCGCGACGTCGAGTCGATGGTGCGCGATCTCGTCGAGGCGGCGATCCGCATGGTGACCGAAGAGCGGCGCGGCGAAGTCGCGGACCTCGCGGAAAAAGCGGCGGTCGAGCGCCTGATCGACGCGCTGAATCCGGAGACGGCGCCGAGGCAAAATGCGCCGGGCAATCCGTTTGCCGCTACGCTCGGCTCGATCTTCGGGAACGCCGCCCCGCAACCACCGCCCCAGCCTCCCACGGCCTCGCCTGGCGACGTCGCGCGCATTCGCGAACAAACGCGCGGCGAGATCGAGCGCGGGTTTTACGACGTGCGCCTGCTCGAGATCGAGGTCGAAGAAACGCCGAGCGTGCCGATCGGCATGATCGGCGGTATGGATCAAGGCGGCGCCGATATCGGCGAGATGCTCGGCGGTTTGCTTCCAAAACGCAAGACGAAGAAGCGCGTGACGGTGGCGGAAGCGCGACGTATCTTCGCCCAAGAGGAAGCGGCGAAGCTGATCGACATGGATGCGGTCAAGCGCGAAGCGCTGCGCCGCGCGGGCGAGGACGGCATCATTTTCATCGACGAGATCGACAAAGTTGCCGGGCGCGAAGGTTCCCGCGGCGGTCCGGACGTCTCGCGTGAAGGCGTGCAGCGCGACATTCTGCCGATCGTCGAAGGCAGCACGGTGACGACCAAACACGGGACGGTCAAGACCGATCACGTGCTCTTCATCGCGGCCGGCGCGTTTCACATCAGCAAGCCGTCGGATCTCATCCCCGAATTGCAAGGGCGTTTCCCGATCCGCGTCGAGCTCGACTCGCTGACCGCTGAAGATTTCAAAACGATCCTCACGCAACCGAAGAACGCGCTGATCGAGCAGTACCGTGCGTTGCTGGCAACCGAAGGCGTCGCATTGACCTTCACCGAGGATGCGATCGATCAGTTGGCTCGGTTCGCGATGCAAGTGAACGAGCGGAGTGAAAACATCGGCGCGCGGCGGCTCCACACGGTGCTGGAGCGGCTGCTCGAGAACGTGAGCTACGGCGCGCCCGAAGAACGCGGCGACGTGACGATCGACGCGGGCTACGTCCGCGAGCGGCTCAAGGACGTCGTCGAAAATGCCGACCTTTCCGGATACATTCTCTGACGATTCTCATCCATTGCCCAGGCGCCGGGCGGTAGGATAGTCCCATGCTGACGCCCCGGTCGTTCTTCGTTTTCTGCGCTCTCGCGACGTCGGTGTTCGCCTTTGCAGCATGCAACGGCGGCGGGACGGTCTCGGCCCCGACCCCCGGCCCCACCTGTTCGCCGGGCGTGCAATATCAGATGCTCTATCCGATTCCGGGCGCCACCGGCGTACCGGACAATCCGCAGCAGCTCGTCTTCGCGGTCTCTTCGCCCCTGCCGAGCACGTGGAACGCCTACGTCAACAACACGAACTCGTACAGCAACGGCGCGTATACGATTGCGGGGATGGAGACGATCAGCGCATCGCAGATTCCGTCGCCGTCGGCAA
>Ga0335074_10015261_pt1 | contig 10784 bp, 7 predicted proteins | sample Lox_Sample_23_FD_206715 | JGI IMG/M metagenome (GOLD analysis project Ga0335074, IMG submission 206715) | Soil microbial communities from Loxahatchee National Wildlife Refuge, Florida, United States - Lox_Sample_2.3 | ecosystem: Environmental > Terrestrial > Soil > Wetlands | place: USA: Florida... | reverse complement strand
ACTTGAACAACGCCATCGCGAACCTGCAAAAGGCGCGCGAATTCCAGCCCGAGAACGAAGTGATCATGGCCACCCTGGGTCTGGTGCTGGACAAGGCCGGCCGCTGGACCGAGGCCAAGCAGGTGTACGAGGCGGTGTTGAAGCTGGACGCCAACAACGCGGTGGCCCTCAACAACCTGGCCTACCTGATGGCTGAGCACAATGGCGACCTGGACGATGCCCTGAGCAAAGCGCAGCGCGCCAAGCAGTTGCTGCCCGAGATGTACGAGGTCTCCGACACCCTGGGCTGGATCTTCCTCAAGAAGAACCTGAGCGACAGCGCCCTCGACACCTTCCGCGAGCTGGTGAACAAGGACCCCAATATGTCCACCTACCGCTATCACCTGGGAATGGCGCTGGCACAGAAGGGCGACAAGATCAAGGCGATTAAGGAACTGCAAGACGCCCTGAAGTACAACCCCAGTAAGAACGAGCGCGACGAGATCCAGCAGTTGCTGAATAAGCTGGGGGCGTAGCGGCACCGTTCGGTGCGAAGACCGGGACCGCCCCTGCGCGGCATCGGTTGGCGGATCGCGGGACTCACCTCAAACGTCAGCGGCTGGATGAGACGCGTGACCGCCAGCCGGCGGCAGCCGAAGCGTGGCATCGGGCGGGCCGGGAAACTAATGATAGACTCAGCCCATGGTGCGGAACTTTTTCCTCTGGATTCTGGCGCCGGCGGTAGCGCTGGCAGGCGATTTCAACGGGAGTTGGGACGGCATGGTGGTGACCAACGCGGCGCACATTCCGTTTCGAATGGAAGTGACCGAATCCCCTGCGCGAGTGTGTTTCTTCGAGGATACCCAGCCGGTGTGCTCCAGTTCGGCGCAAATTGAGGGCGCCAGGTTGAGCGCCAAATGGGACTACCTGAATTCGCAACTGACGCTGGACGCGGCGGGAGGCAGCCTTTCGGGCACCTACGTGAATCTGCGGACGCATCGCGAGCTGCGGCTGGAGGCCAAGGCGCACCAGTCCGTGGCGGCGCCGGCCGCAGCGCCCGCCCAGTTCGGCGGGGAGTGGGAGGTGCATTCGGTGCAGCGGCCCGGCCCGGGCAACCACTTGATCCTGCGGCAATCGGGCACCGTGCTAAAGGGCACTATCCTGCGCATCGATGGCGACGATGGAACGCTGGTGGGGCGGGTGGACGGCAACCACTTCGCCATCTCGCATTTCTCGGGCGACCGGGCCATGCTGCTGACCGGAACCTTGCAGGCGGATGGCACCCTGGCGCTGGAATCGGGGGCGCAGAAACTCATCGGGCTACGGCCGGCGGAAGCGCGCGCGCGCAACCTGCCGCCGCCGCTCGATCCGATGACCTACGCCCACGCGAAGGACCCGGCCGAGCGGTTCCACTTCAGCTTCAAGGACGCGGATGGGAAGACTTACACCGAGGACAACTTCGCCGGCAAGCCGTACGTGGTGAGCATTACCGGAAGCTGGTGCCCGAACTGCCGCGACGAAGCGCCGTTCCTGGTGGAGCTGTACCACAGCTATCACGCCAAGGGGCTGGAGATGGCGGCCTTCTGTTTCGAAGCCGGCGGCGACCCGAGCTATGCGCCGCTGCGGGCTTTCGTGCGCCAGTTCCACATCCCGTACCCGGCGTTGATTGCCGGTGAGCCGACCAGCGGCGTGCTGAAGACCGCCGTGCCGCAGATTGAGAATCTCACGGCGTATCCGACGACCATTTACGTAGGCAAGGACGGCCGGGTGCGGTCAGTGCACACGGGCTTTCCGAGCGGCGGCAGCGGTGAAGAACTGGTGCGGGTGAAGGCCGAGATCCGCGCGACCATCGAGGGCCTGTTGGCGGAAAAGGCGGCGCGGTAAGTTTAGTCAGCGCGCAGGACCGCCATGGGGTCCAGCTTGAGAATGCCGCGGGTAGCTATCCACGTGGCGGCGATGGCGGTGGCTGCCAGCAGCAGGGCGGTTCCGGCGCAGACCGGGGCGCCGGGCGGCTCGGCCACCGGGATCAACGCCTGGGCGGCGCGGCCGAGCGACGAAGCGCCCATGGCTCCCGCGGCGATTCCCAGGGCGATGGGCACGGCCGCCTCGCGCAGCAGCATCAGGCGCATGCCGCGCGGCGAAGCGCCCATGGCCGCACGGACGCCGATTTCGTGGCGGCGCTGCTGGATGGAATACGAGGCTGTGCCGTAGATCGCAATCACCGCCAGCAGCAGCGAGAAAGCGCCGAAGAAGGTGGCCACGGCGGTGTAGAATCGCGGCTGCGCCAGGTTGCCCGCGAGCTGGCTATCGAGGGTTTGGACGCCGTAGACCGGGACGGCGCGATCAACGTCGCGGAGCACATCGCGGCACACCGTAAGATAGGGCGCGGCCGAGCCGTGCACCTTCACTGCGAAGGTCAGGAAGCCCGGCGGAGCCTGGGCGGCGGGCACGTAGACGGTGAGCGGGTGGCCGCCGGAGGGGCCGGCGAAGCGAATATCGGCCGCGACACCTACGATGGTCCACGGCTGGACGGCGAAATAGGGAGCGGAGAGCTGTTGGCCCAGCGCCGCTGTGGGGCCTCCCAAGGCGCGGGCGACGGACTCACTGACGATGGCAACGCGCGGCGCCGTGGGCTGGTCCGCCGGGTCGAAATCGCGGCCGGCGGCGAGGGGCTGGCCGATGGTGCGGAAATAATCCGGGGTGACCGAAACCACCTGGGTGAGGCCGGTAGCAAAGCCGGAATCGGTGGTGAATTTTCCGCCTTTGCGAGCCGCCGCGGAAAACGGTGGGATTTCGGAAGCCCCCGCGGATTGCACGCCCGGAATGTCGCGTAGACGGTCGAGCGCCGCCTGAGCGTAGGCGTTCAGGTTATGGCTCTTCTCGTAGCTGGTGCCGGCCAGCGACACGTTGAGGGTGAGCACGCGGCTGGTGGTGAAGCCGAGATCGGTGTGGATGAGGCGCAGGAATCCGCGGCCCATGACGAAGGACCCCGCCAGAAGCACCACCGTCAGCAATGCCTGAAACGCCACCAGGGCAGCACGCAGACGCGCGGCGCCGGCGCTGGCTGCGCCCTCATTGCGGGAGTTGTCCAGTTTGGGCTGGAGGCGCCCGAGCACGGTGGCGGGAACCACCGCGAAGACCAGTCCGGTGCCGACCGCGGCCAGGGCGGCAAAGGCGAGGACGCGCCAATCGAACACGGTGTAAACCTGCGAGGCGAGCTGGGCGGGCAGCGCGGCGCCGGCCAGTTGGGCGGCCCAGCGCGCCACCACGATGCCGGCCAGCGCGGCCGCGGTGGTGAGCAGGAAGCCTTCGGTGATCAATTGCTGCAGCAGGCGGGCACGGCTGGCACCCAGGGCGGCGCGAATGGAGAGTTCCTGGCGGCGTTCGGTGGAGCGCGTGAGCAGCAGGTGGGCCAGGTTGGCGCAGGCAATCAGCAGCACGAAACCGACCGCGCCCAAGAGGACCAGCGAAGCCTGGCGGATGCGCTCGGAGAGGCGGTCGCGCAAGGGAATGAGCGCGGCGGGATCGGGTTCGGGCAGGGCGGTTTTCGAGTGCGGCACGTGGGCGGCGATATCGGCTTGCAGCATGGCCTGCGCCTGGCGGAGGGAGATGCCGGGGCGCAGGCGGCCGGCGGTGTACGCGACCATCACGCCGAGCTTGGGAATCAGTTTGAGATCGAAGGCCGAAGGGGTCCAGAGGGCGGTGCCGGCGGGATATTCGACGGCGGGCGGGGCCACGCCCACCACCTGAACGGGAGCGCCATTCAGAAGGATGGTTTTGCCGAGGATGCGCGGATCGCCTCCGAAAGCCTGGTCCCAGAGAGCGTGGCTGAGGATGGCGACGTGGGTATTGCCGCGCTGGTCTTCTTCGGGGCGAAAATCGCGGCCGAATTCGGGAGGCGTGCCCAGCATGGAGAAGAAGTTGGCGGAGACTTCGGCCACCTGCACGCGGAAGGAATCGCGGCCGGTTTGGAGGGTGATCTGGAAGGGCGTGTAGGCGGCGGCGGTTTCCAGGTAGCCGTTGGTGTCGCGCCAGTGCTGGAAGGCGGCGCGTCCGGCTAAGCCGTTGGCCGGCGCTCGCCAGACCTCGACGAGGCGGTCGGGTTCGCGGAAGGGGAGCGAGCGGAGCAGCACGGCGTTCACCACGCTGAAGATGCCGGTGGCGGCGCCGATGGCGAGGGCCAGCGCGGCCATGGCCAGCAGGGTGACCATGCGGCGGCGGCCATAGAGGCGTAGGGCATAGGAGCCGTCCTGGCGCAGCTCGCGAAGGATTTCGGTGGGGATGGAGACGCCCAGATCGGCGAGCGCGCTGAGCCAGAACCAGGCGCGCGGCCAGAAGCCGGAGAGCGCGCGGTAGTCGTCCCAGAACTGGCGCTCGACCGGGGCGGCGTATTCCTCGCGGAAGCGGGCCGGATAGAGCCGCAACAGGAAGCGATAGATGCGTTTCGGATCGGCCATGGGCGCCTCACGAGAGTTGCGACGCGCTCAGACTTTCGGAGGCCAACTTTACCAACTCGCGCAGCCGGGCGGCCTCGGCCTGCGCCACGCGGCGGCCGAGCAAAGTGATGCGGTAATAGCGGCGGCGCTCGTCATCCAGGTGCGGATCGGGGCGTTCGCCGGATTCCTCGATCAACCCCTGCTCCAGCATTTTGTTGATGGAGCCGTAGAGAGCGCCGGCGGCCAGATTGAGTTTGCCGTTGGTGCGATGGCGGATTTCGCGTTTCAAGGCGTATCCGTGGCGCTCGCCGCCGGTGAGGGCGAGGAGCATGTGAAAGACGGGCAGCGGGAGCGGGAGGTGCGATTCGACGGCGGTTGTCGGCTTCATAGGTCAAATCCTGACCTATTGTGTATACGCAATACTGAATATGTCAAGTAGACGAAGCTTAGTTTCGCAGGGGGCAGACCGCTTAGGGTACCAGCTCCGGATAGGGATCTACCGGGCCCACAAGGGGCGCGGCGTAGGCGGCGAAGGCGGGAGACATCGCGGCGGCGGGGCGGGTGAGCCAGGCGGCGGGGAGCTTCTTTTCGGCGAAGGCCACGCGCTCCAGCGGAACGCAGGCGGTAGCGGCGGAGTAGGCGTCGCCGGGCTGGCGGACCAGGGCGATCATGACCGCCGATTTTCCGGCCTCCGCGGCTTCCACGGCGGCCTGCCCGCAAAGGCGCGCTTCGGCCCAATCGACCGGCGATGGGTAGGCCAGGCAGGTGCGGCCCAGCAGGCCGGGCTTTTCGCTGCGAGTTTTGAGCTTCAGCCTTTCGGCGGTCAGCACGGCCAGGCGATGGCCGAGGTTCATGGCCAGTTGGCCGCGCGAACCGGGGCGCGAATCGGCGCCAAAAGGCTCACCGTGCTCATCGAGCTGGCCCTCGCACACGGCCACCACGCAGCGGCCCAGGCGGCGGTAGACGGAATCGATATCGTCGAGAAGCTGGCCGAGGGGCAGCCGGACTTCGGGGAAATAGACCAGATGCGGGGCGTCATCGGGGCCGCCGCGGGCGAAGGCGGTGGCGGCGACGATCCACCCGGCGTCGCGGCCGAGCACCTCCACGAATTCCACCTGGCCGGGGAGCGCGCGGTTGTCTGCGCCAATATCGCGGACGGCGCAGGCGAAGAAGCGCGCCGCCGACGGGTAGCCGGGGGAGTGATCGGTTTCGGCCAGATCGTTGTCGATGGTTTTGGGGATGCCGATCACCTGGAGGTCGAAGCCGGCCTGGCGGGCGATGCCGGCAATCTCCCAGGCGGTGCGCATGGAGCCGTTGCCGCCGGTGTAGAAGAAGTAGCGGATATTACGGGCGCGGAAGATGGCGAGGAGCCGGTCCAGGTCCGGGGCGGTGAGTTCGCGGCGCGAGGCGCCGAGGGCCGATGCGGGCGCGCGGGCGACGCCTTCCAGGGCGGCTGGGATCTGGGCGAAGAGGTCGACGAAATCCTCCGCCAGGACGCCATCGATGCCGAATCGCGCGCCGTAGAGGCTGGCGATACCGGGAAACCGGCGCGCGCGTTCGACTACACCCAGGAGGCTGGCGTTGATCACCGGCGTGGGCCCGCCGCTGTGCGCCAGAATCGCGGCGGCTGCGGGCATCAGTAGAGGGTGAACGCGTAGAGCGTGTCGCCGGCAGCCGCCAGGATGTACTGATGGCCTTCCAGCACGTAGGTTTCGGGCGCGTTGGTGACCTGCCCGATATGGGTATGCCACAGCGGCTTGCCATTGGCCGCATCGTGGGCCACCAGGTTGCCGCCGGGGTCGCCGCCGAAGATCAGCTTGCCGGCGGTGGCCAGCAGACCGGCGCCGCCGCCACCCGCGTTTCCGGCGTACTTGTAACGCCAGGCGATTTTGGCGGTCTTGTAGTCGATGGCGGTGAGGTAGCTGCCAAGCGATCCGACGCCTTGCTCGTCTTTGCCGCCCAAGCCCATGGCGCCGCGCGGATCGGTCTCGGTCAGGTAGTACATAGCGTAGCTGTCGTGCTGCGGCACGTAGAAAAGGCCGGTATCGGGAGAGTAAGTGGGCGGCGGCCAGTTGGTGATGCCGCCGTTGGCGGGGGAGACGAGCGCGCCGGCCACATCGTAATCCTTGGCGGGATTGCGAACCGGCTGGCCTTTGGCGTTCATGCCCCTGGCCCAGTTCACGGAGTTGGAGTACGGCGCGGAGGCCAGGCGCTGGCCCGTGAGGCGGTCGAGGGTGAAATAGTAGCCGTTGCGGCTGGCGGTGAGCACCAGCTTCCGCATTCTGCCGTTGAACATCGCATCCACCAGCACCGGCGTCTGGGCGGAATCCCAATCGTGGGTGTCGTGCGGCGACGTCTGGTAATACCACACCATCTTGCCGGTATCCACGTTGAGCGCCACGATGGAGCAGGTGAAGAGGTTGTCGCCTTCGCCGCGGCTCTGGGAGGTGTAAGCGGGCGTGGGATTGCCGGTTCCGGTGATGTAGAGGTGCGTTTCCGGATCGTACGATCCCGGAATCCACACCTGCCCTCCGCCATGCCGCGCGGCATCCAGATTAGCCCACGTCTCCAGCCCCGGATCGCCCTTCTTCATGGGCACGGAATACCAGATCCATTGACGGTCGCCGGTCTCCGGATCGAAGGATTGCAGAAATCCCGGCGCGTCCAGATCGTCGCCGGTGCCGACCAGCACGTGATTCCCGACGATCACCGGCGCCGGGGTGGAAAAATACTGCTCGTTGAAGCTGGCGATCACCTTGTGCCAGCGCTCCCGGCCGGTGCGGGCATCCAGGCAGATCAGGTAATCGTCGGGAGTCTCCATGTAGAGCCAGTTGCCCCACATTCCGACCCCGCGATTGCCGATATGTGTGCCGCCCTTGGTCTTCCAGAAGAAGTGCCACAGCTCGCGGCCATCGACGGCGTCCACCGCCCAGGCATTATCGGGAGTGGTGACATAGAGGATGCCGTTGACTTCCAGGATGGAACCTTTAACGCTGGTGCCGCCGGAGCCTCCGCCGGTTTCGCCGGTGCCTTCGCCGGCGATGATGAGGGGAACCGCGGCGCCGCCTCCGAAGCGCCCACCGCCGCGTCCTCCGGCTCCGGCGGCCAAGCGGGAAACCCAGGCAAGCGTCAGGTTTTTCACATTGGATTGATTGACCTGGATGAGCTTGCTATAGCGCCTGCCGGTGTAGTCGCCCGAATAGGTCGGCCAGTCGGTGGAGAGCGGCTTCAGAAGATCCGCGGAAGTCAGGCCCTGTGCCGCGACGATGGCCGGGAGCAGGCACGAGGAGAGGGTCAGGATCAGGTTCTTGATCATAGGGTCACTTCAGGGTCGCCAGGTAGGCGGTGACGTTGTGGATGTCCTTGTCGGTGTAAACCGGCAGCAGCAGGCGATGGGGTTCCAGGGGATCGTGAACTTCCACTTTGGGGTCGTTGCCGTCGCGAAGGAAGGTGCGATTGACGCCATCATCCACCGTGACAGTGAAGTCGTCGAGGCGCACGAGGCGGCCCTGGATTTTCTCCCCGGTCTCCAGGGTCACCGTGACGGTAGCGGGCGGTATGCGGATGGGACTGGCGCCGCGGCCGCCACCCGGCGCGAGCCAGGCCTGCTGCAAGGCTTTCGGGTCGGTGATTTTATCGGCCAGGCCCTGGAGGTCGCCGGTGGGCGAGTGGCACGAAGCGCACTTGGCCTGGAAGTATCGTTGGCCGGCCCTGGGGTCGCCCACCAGGATGTCAGGCGGGCGGTCGCGCGAGGCGTCGCGGCCATTGATGCGGAAACTGTGGAGGAAGGCGGCGACGTCGGAGATCTGGGTGGGGGTCAGCTTGAACGCGGGCATGCCGGCATCGGGGCGGCCGTTCTGAACGACGGGGGCGATGCGCTCGCCGTTCTGGTCGTTGAGCACGATTTCGGAGCGAATCAGATTGGGGCCGCCCTCACCGCCGCGGGCGTCGGCACCATGGCAGAACTGGCAGTTGACGCCGTAGATGGCCTTGCCGCGCTCGACCACCGCGGGATCGGCGGGCGGATGCTGGGGAAAGGCGCTCATGCCTCCACGGCCTCCCGGCCCACGGCCGCCTGGACCGCGGCCTCCCTGGGGCTGCGCGGGCTGCTGCGCCCGCAAATGGCCGGCTCCGGCAAACACTGCCCATAGGACCGCTACAGCAACAAACCTGTTCATCCCTTCCCCCTCGAAATCTCCGCGCGCGTTGGATGCGGCCGGGCGTGCGGAAGCCTCCTGGGGTATTGTACTCACTCTCGATGGGCGGCGGAAAAGGGGAAGCGTTCGAGGCCGGGCGATTTCGGGGTAGTGTGCGGTAACGCTTAACGGGTTGGCCGATTCCTGGCTGGGACGCGGCGCTAGTGGTTCGGATTGTCCGGTGAGGCCAACGGAATGGTGACCGATCCGACGGCCTGGGAGCTGCGGTCGTAGACAATCAGGCGGATGGCGGCGGCACCCTCCGGCACGCGGATCTCCTGCGTGAAGCCGATGCCCTGCGCAAGGGCCTGGTCGCGTTGCTGAGCGCTGTAGTGCACGTCCAGAGGGATCAGCGCGCTGCTCTGCGGGCGCGCGTTGGGCATTAAACCGGCGATGGCCAGCCGCAATTGGCCGTCGTAGGCATCCCCGTGGTGCACCAGGACCACGTCATGGCCATCGATGCTGGCGTCCAGGTGTTCGTCGTGGGGGTTTTTCGGATCGGGGACGAGTTTGGCGCGCAGGCCGATTTCGGCGGCATCGAAGCGGGCCGAGAGAGCCGCGATCATGGCCTGGTTGGTATGGGCGCCGGGAGCCTCGCGCCAGGCGTAGTAGCCGGTTTTGGCCTGGATGCGCACCCCTTTCCGTGCGCAGGTGATGCGGAGCTTGTGAAACTTATCGTCCCAGTTCGAAGGAGGCGGGTAATATCCGAGTTGGTAGCTGGTGCGCATGTCGCTGATGGCCTGGCGCACGGCGGCGCCCGCATCTTTGCCCGCATCGGGACGGCCGCCGGTCAACTGGGCGAAAGTATCGAGAGTGTCCAGGCTGGAGACGCCATCGTGGTTGGCGCCATCGATATTCGCGGGACTACCGAGCATGATGGTGCGGACGGGGTAGATAGACACGTCGGCGCGGTCCATGTTTTCGGTCATCTGGCGGAGCAGGGGCGTGAAGTCGACCCAGTCTCCGGTATCGGAGCGCCGCGGCCCCAACTCAATGGGGACGCCATCCGAAAGCCATACGATGCTCTTACGGCCGGGTACGCTGGACAATACGGCGGCCACTTCGTTGAGGACGTTAAGGGTGAGTTCCGTGCGATACTGCACGTCCATGAGAATGCCGGGGTCGCGGACCTGGAGCACGGTGCGCAGCGCCTGGTCGATTAAGGGCTTGGCGTGGTGGGTCCAGGGCTGTCCATCCTCCGGGGTGGGTTCGCCTTCCGAGCCGGGCAGTCCGTGGACGGGGTACAGGCGTCCGTTCACGGTCACCACGTACAGGTAGACGTATTCGGGCGATTCCAGGGCCTGCAGGTCCTGGATCAGACGGTTGGCGGTGGTGCCGCGCGTTCCGAAATTTTCGTTCAGCAGATCGAAAAGGATGAGGGTGGCGCGCGGGACATTGGCGGCGCTGCGGTTGGAATACTCGTTGGGACCGAGTTGGGGAGGCGGTGTGCGGGCGCTATCGCGATGACGGAAGAAGGCGATCTTCTGGGGCTTGCCGGAATCGGTCACCGCAAAATCGTCGCGGGTCAAGTCGGTGATGGGCGCGCCATGGTTATTCACCGCTACCACGTTGAGGTCCACCATGCGGGGTTCCTGCTGAGAATCCTGCGCGAACAGAGGCGCCAGTAGAAGAGGCAGCACGAAAAACAGGCGAAACATCACGGTTGTTTCCTTGGCGGAGGACCCGACCCCAAACCAGTACCTTACTGTAGACCCTAACGGGCTAGCGTTTCCATCCCGCGAATGGAGTATTTTCCGGGTCATTGCGAAGTAGGGCGCGTGCGGCGGGGAACGGCGCGGGTCTGGATCGCGGCTCGGTTTCGAGGCTGAGCCGCGTGCGGCCGGACGCCGGCCGATGCCGGCCTACTGGCTTGGCAGCGGATTTCCACGGCGATTTCGATAGGCCAACTCATAGGCTGCCGGAACAATGTAGACGGTCAGAATGACCGACGCGGTAAGGCCGCCGATGATGGCCCGTGCGAGGGGCGCGTATTGCTCGCTGCCGGTGCCCAGTTTGAGAGCCATGGGCAGCATGCCGATGATGGTAGCAAGCGACGTCATCAGGATGGGCCGCAGGCGGACGCGGCAGGAGTTGATCACGGCATCCTCCACGGAGTGGCCGGTCTGCTCCAGGCGGTGCGCGAATTCGACGATCAGGATGCTATTGGAAGCGG
>Ga0335074_10015260_pt1 | contig 10785 bp, 13 predicted proteins | sample Lox_Sample_23_FD_206715 | JGI IMG/M metagenome (GOLD analysis project Ga0335074, IMG submission 206715) | Soil microbial communities from Loxahatchee National Wildlife Refuge, Florida, United States - Lox_Sample_2.3 | ecosystem: Environmental > Terrestrial > Soil > Wetlands | place: USA... | reverse complement strand
GCTGGTGGCCTCGGCGACCTACACCTGGAACCCGGCCACCGGCGACTCGGTCACGATCGCCTTGCCGTCGGGTACCACTGATCAGTACGTGCAACTGGACGTCACCGCCAATGACGTCCAGAACGGCGCGCAGGTCTCCGAATTCGGCATCTTCGGCTGATCCACGCTCCGACTGCGGGGCGCCAGGGCTGCTGCCCGGGCGCCCCGCGCGGCCGTGTGCCGCCGGGTGCGGCCATATGCCGACGGTCTGCCCTAGGGGAGGAAGGCATAGAACGGGTCGATGCACGCCGACCGTCCGGTGCTGGCCAGGTAGCCAGCGAGTCGGCGTGATCCGCCGGGTCGTTGTGGCGGGCCACTATCCGGGGATGACGATCGCCGCAATGCTGAGCATGAGCCCAGGCAGCGCAGCACGCCCCGATCACCATGGCCCACCCGGACCAGATGACGAACCAACGAGGACGCTGTGGAAACCACGCCTCCCAAATTCCTCCCAACAACGGTTCCGAGACCGGGGGAGACATGGCCTAAGCCTATGGAATAGGCCTCTGACCTGGCCCTTTGTGGATGGTGGAGCTAAGGGGATTTGAACCCCTGACCCCCTCGATGCGAACGAGGTGCGCTACCGGACTGCGCTATAGCCCCTGGAACCAGAGTCAGCCTAGCAAACTTTGCCTCCTGCTCGCGCCACGGACAGCACACGCTTGCGGCGCCCACCCTCTGCCCATCCATGGATGTCTCAGATATCCTAGTCAGATATCCTAGATATCCATCGCGAACGCTGACCTGGCTGGAGGGTGCCCGATGACGATGGTAAAGACGCCGATCGAGATCGACGAAGAGGCGCTGCGGACGGCGGCAGCGGTGCTCGGCACCAAGACGAAGAAGGACACCGTGAACGCCGCTCTGCGCGAGGTCGGTCAGCGTCTGACGCGTCTGAGCGCGCTTGCCCGGCTGGGCGAGATGGCTGACCAAGGGGACTTCGACGAGTTCCTCGGCAATAAGCAGGCCTACCGACGATGAGCCCCGCGCTCTACCTGATCGATACCTCGGGCCTGTTCCGCATCCTCCAGGCGGAGCACCGGCAGGTCTGGATGGATCAGATGACGGCGGGAGTGATAGCAACCTGTCCTCTGGTGGAGCTTGAGTTCCTCTACTCGGCGCGGTCGCGCGCTGACCGGACGGAGAAGCGCCGGATGCTGGAGGCGGTGTTCGGGTGGATTCCCATGAGCGACGGTGCCTGGGAGCGGGCCGATGAGGTGCAGCAGGCGCTGACCGAGCGCGGGCAGCATCGTTCGGCCGGACCGGTTGACCTGCTCATCGCGGCTACCGCGGAACAGCAGCGCCTCATATTGCTCTGCGACGACAAGGACTTTGAGGTCGTCGCGACGATCACCGGTCAGCCGGTCCGGCGAGTGATGGACGCGCCGTCGTCCGCCGGGGCCGCGCCCACCTGGCCGCCGCGCGGGGCGGACGACGAGGACGAGGGCGAGGGCGACGGCTAGCCGCTGAGCTAGTCGCCGACCGCGCGCAGTCGCGGGATCTCGTACACGTTGTCGTCGGCCGCCTCGGAGTCGGCGCTCGAGGTGGTGTACTTGCCCGCCAGCCCGGGTGCGAAGTCCCGTCCCGAGTCCTCGTAGTCGGCCGGGACCGGGGCGGCGGCGAACTTGGCGGCGAGTGCGGCCGCCTCGGCCGGCGTGCCCTCGGCCGGCGTGCTGCGCTGCGCCGCCCGGGCGCGCGCCCGCTCCCGGGCGGCCTTGGCCTTGGCCCGCTGCCGGGCGTGCGCGGCCGCCTCGGCCTCGCGCTGCGCCCGCTCCGCGTCGGCGCGCCCCGCCTCGCGCAGCAGCAGCAGGTAACCGGTGAGCATGATCGTGGGCGGGATGATCACCCACAGCGCGGCCAGGCCGACGACCGCGAGCGCGATCGCCGCGATCTCCAGCAGGATCAGCATGCCGAGCAGCCGACGGCGACCGCTCATGATCCGCCGCCGGGCCTCCTCGGCGCTCAGCGCGGGCGCAGGCGGCGGCGCGGCAACCGGGCGCGCGGTGACGCCGGACTCGGCCGGGCCCGGCGCGCCGTCTTCCGCGCCGCGCGGGGCGCCGTCAGAGGCCTGGCCGGCCTCGGCCGTCCCGGTGGCCGGGTTCTCCCCGCCTGCGGCGGTGTCCGCGGTGACGACCGCGCCGCGGGCCGAGTCGCGCTTCAGCCACCGGGGGATGAGCACGCAGAGCCAGATGGCGATGATCGCCAGGTAAAGGATTGCGCTGCTCATCGGGCTCGTGCCTCCCCTCGGCCGTTTCGGCACCTGGTACGTAACGCAGCGTAAAGGGACTGGCCGCTCGATAACGAATACCTGCGCGGCGTGTCGCGAAGATCAACGGCAAAGATCCGTTATGCGGGGCCACTTCCCCGCGAGCTCAGCCTATTAGGCGCCGGAGCGTGAGGCGGCGAGCGAGCTTCGCCATCGGGGCAGCATCCCGGTCGGCACTTCCTCGGCCGTGATCGCGTAGCAGATGTGGTCGCGCCAGGTGCCGTTGATGTGCAGCTGCCTGACCCGGATCCCCTCGTCGCGGAACCCGAGCTTCTCCACCACCCGCCGGGACGCGGCGTTCTCCGGCCTGATGGACGCCTCGAGCCGGTGCATGCCCATCACCCGGAAACAGTGGTCGACCGCCATCGCCAGCGCGGTGGGGATGATGCCCTTGCCCGCGAACGACTCGTCGATCCAGTAGCCGATCTGGCCGGACCGGGACGATCCCCAGACGACCGAGCCGACCGTGAGCTGCCCGGCGAAGTGCCCGCCGTAGCAGACCACCCACGGAAGCGCGATTCCCTGCCTGGCCTCCCGCCGCATGGTGCGGACCATTGAGACATAAGGCCCGATCGACGAGCGGTGCAGCGGGGTCTCCGGGTTGGACGGCTCCCACGGGCGCAGCCACGAGGCGTTCCGCACCCGGATCTCGCGCCAGGCTCGCGCGTCTGCGACCCGCACCGGGCGCAACGTCACCGGTGCATCGAGCAGGTCTGGCTCGGTTAGGGTGGCCGGCCACCCCTGGATGCGTCCCACGGCGTCAATCATTCCCTTGAGAGGCGCTTTGCGCTATCCGATCTAGCGTAGGCGCAACCTTATGCTGTGTCGGTTATCTGGCCCGTCCCGGCGGCTGTGTCGGACCGGGGATGATCGCCGCCGCGGATCTGGTCGACCGCGTGCACGAGGATCGGCCGGAGCACGCTCATCCCGTCCCGAACGCCGCCCGATGACCCGGGCAGGTTAACGATCAGCGTCCGCCCGGCCACGCCCGCCAGCCCCCGGGACAGGATCGCCGACGGGATCCCGGCCGCCGCGCCCGCCGTGCGCAGGGCCTCCGCGATGCCGGGAATCTCCCGGTCGATCACCCGCCTGGTCATCTCGGGGGTCAGGTCGGTCGGCGTGAGGCCGGTCCCGCCGGTGGTGACGGCCACGTCGTAGCCGGCCGTGACCGAGTCGCGGAGAACCTGCTCGACCGCCTCGCCGTCGGGGATGACGAGCGGGCCGTCGACCACGTCGCACCCGGCCGAGCGGAGCAGCTCCATCAGCACCGGGCCGGAACGGTCCGGGTACACCCCGGCCGCCGCCCGGTTGGACACGGTGATCGCGAGCCCCTTGATCATGACCGCCGCCAGGCGCCCGACCGGCCGCCGTCCTTCGCTTCCAGCCGGACGTCGGTGATCACGGCGCTCTTGTCGACCGCCTTGATCATGTCGATCAGCGTCAGCGCGGCGACCGACACCGCGGTCAGCGCCTCCATCTCGACGCCCGTCCGGTCGGCCGTGCGGACCTGCGCGGTGATCTCGACCCCGGCGTCCGACACCGCCAGGTCGACCGTGACCGCGTGGATCGCGAGCGGGTGGCAGAGCGGGATCAGGTCCGGCGTCCGCTTGGCCCCGGCGATGCCGGCGATCCTGGCGACGGCGAGGGCGTCGCCCTTGGGCACCGTGCCGTCGCGCAGCGCCGCCACGGCCCCGGCCGACAGCAGCACCCGCCCGGAGGCGGTGGCGGTCCGCACGGTCACGTCCTTGGCCGACACGTCGACCATCCGCGCCCGGCCCGCCTCGTCCAGGTGGGTCAGCCTCAGCGGAGCAGCATCGCTCATACGAGCAGCGTAGCCCTCGCAGGTGAACGAGCAGAAAATCAAACCCGATTCACATTCAATTTGTCGAACGGTCCCGGCTGACTCTCACGGCAGCACGAGCACGTCGACGGTGTCGCCGGCCGGCAGGCCGGTCTCCCATTCGGGGACGATGACGAGCGCGTTGGCCCGGCCGAGGTGGGCGATCTGGTGCGAGCCCTGACCGGACAGCGGGACCACCTTGCTGCCGTCAAGCACGCCGCGCAGGTAGGACCGCCGTCCCGATGGCGACCGGACCGGCTCGGTCAGCGTCGCCTGGACGCGCGGGAGATCCAGGTCGGACGCGCCCTGCAGGGCGGCGATGGCGGGCCTGACGAACAGCTGGAACGAGACGTAGGCGCTAACCGGGTTGCCGGGCAGGGTGAAGATCGGCACCCGGTCCTCGCCGATGACGCCGAAGCCCTGCGGCATCCCCGGCTGCATCGCCACCTTGCGGAAGGTGACCGTGCCGAGCTCGCGGAGGGCGGCCTTGACGACGTCGTGCTCGCCCCCCATGCTCACCCCGCCGGTGGTGATCAGCAGGTCGGCCCGGATGAGCTGCTCTTCGAGGGCGGGCAGGACGCCGGACGGGTCGTCGGGGACCACGGCGCGCCGGTAGGCGAACGCGCCCGCCTCCCTGGCCGCCGCGTGCAGCATGTAGCTGTTGGAGTCCCAGATGCGGCCGGGCACCAGCGGGGTGCCGGGCTCGGTCAGCTCGTCGCCGGTCGAGAACACCACCACCCGCGGCCGCGGCCGGACCGTGACCAGCCTGCGGCCGGCCGACGCGGCCACCGCGACGTGCATCGGCCGCATCCGCGTCCCCGCCGTCAGCAGGGTCTCGCCCGCGGTCGCGTCGCCCCCGGCGTAGCGCACGTTGGCGCCCGCCGCGGCGGGGCGGTAGACCTCGACCGCGGCGACGCCGCCGTCGGTCCACTCGACCGGGACGACGGCGTCCGCCCCGGCCGGCAGCTGCGCCCCGGTCATGATCCTGATCGCGGTGCCGGGCACCAGCCGGTAGACGCCGATGTCGCCGGCCGCGATCTCGCCGGTCACCCGAAGGCTCGTCGGGGCTTCCTCCGACGAGCCTTCGGTGTCGGCCGCCACGACCGCGTACCCGTCCATGCTCGAGTTGTCGAACGAGGGGAGCGGCACCGCCGCCGTCACGTCCTCCGCCAGCACGCAGCCCTCGGCGTCGGCCAGCTCGAGGCGGGTCGGCGCGAGCGGGCTGATGGCGGACAGGATCGCCGACTGGTAGGCCTCGACCGTGCTGCGGGAGCTGTCCGCCACCGGATGGGCCGGGATCCGGCCCATCGTCAGCGCTGCTCTTCGAGGTACTTGCGCAGCCAGGGGATGAACTCCCCGGCCAGGTCGGGGCGCTCGCCCGCGAACATCACCATGGTCCGAAGGTAATCCAGCTTGTTACCGGTGTCGAAGCGGCGCCCGCTGAACAGCACCCCGCGCAACTCGCCCTTGGAGGCGAGCACCTTGAGCGCGTCGGTGAGCTGGATCTCGCCGCCCCGCCCGGGCTGGGTGTCGCGCAGCACGTCGAACACCTCGGGGTCGCACACATAGCGCCCGATGATGATCCAGCGGCTCGGCGCAGTGCCCGGGGACGGCTTCTCCACCAGGTCTGTGATCATGACCACATCGTCGTCGCCGGTCCGCTCGATCGCGGCGCAGCCGTAGAGGTAGACCTCCTCGGGATCGACCTCCATCAGGGCGACGACGCTGCCGCCGAACTCGTTCCGCACATCGATCATCCGCGTGAGCAGCGGGTCCCTGGGGTCGATGAGGTCGTCGCCGAGCAGCACCGCGAACGGCTCGTGGCCCACGTGCTGTGCCGCCTGCAGGACCGCGTGACCAAGCCCCCTCGGATCCCCCTGGCGGACGTAGTGCATGGTCGCGAGGTCGCTCGACTCGCGGACGAGGGCGAGCTTGTCCCAGTCTTCCTTGGCGGTGAGGGCCTCCTCGAGCTCGTAGTTACGGTCAAAGTGATCTTCTATGGAGCGTTTGCTCCGGCCCGTGATAAGCAGGACGTCGTTGAGGCCGGCCGCGACGGCCTCCTCGACGACATACTGAATCGCTGGCTTGTCTACGACGGGCAGCATTTCCTTGGGCGTCGCTTTTGTCGCTGGCAGGAACCGCGTTCCCAGCCCAGCGGCGGGCACCACGGCCTTGGTCACTGCTGGCGTCGTCCTGGCATTGCCGGTATCGACCATGCGTCTACAGTAGTGACTTCCTAGGGGGCAAAGTGCACGACACACCCGGCTCTGCGCCCGTTGAGAGCTTCGCGGGCGGCGATAAGGGGAGCCTGCGCCGGCGCCTTGTGACCGCCCGTGCGGCAATGTCGGATTCGGCGCGAATGATGGCCAGCCGCCTCATCAGGGACCATGTGCTTGAAATGCCTGAGGTGTCCGCGGCGGGCACGATTGCGGCGTATTACTCAATCGGTTCCGAACCGGACACCCGCCGTCTGATCTTCGCGCTCTGGAAGCGCGGCAGCTACGTGGTGCTGCCCGTCCTGCAGCCGGACGGCGACCTCGACTGGGCGTCCTACGAGGGGCCGGACTCGCTCGCGCCCGGCCCGCGCGGGCTGCTGCAGCCGACGGAGCCGGCCAGGGGGACCGCCACGGTCGCCCGGGCCGACATCGTCCTGGTGCCCGCGCTGGCCGTCGACGAGCGCGGCTACCGGCTCGGCCGCGGCGGCGGGTCCTATGACCGGGCGCTGGCCCGCGTCGGCGGCCAGGTCCCGACGATCGCGCTGCTCTATGACGACGAGCTGCTGCCCGCCGTGCCGACCGAGCCGCACGACCAGCGGGTCCGCCTGGTGGCCCGGCCCGGATCGGGGCTCACGCGACTGCCCGCCCCCGGCCGCGGGCGCACCGCGGAATGAGCCGCCCGCTGGCGCGGTTATCCTTAGCAGTCTGCTAGCGCGAGTGCTAATCTAGCTCACGATTTTTTGGTTCCGCCCGGGAGGAATGCGTGCCCACTTACCAGTACCGTTGCACCGAATGCGGTGGCGAGCTCGAGGCGGTGCAGAAGTTCAGCGACGACCCGCTGACCGTCCACGATGACTGCGGCGGCCGCCTCCGCAAGGTGTTCTCGCCGGTAGGGATCGTGTTCAAGGGGTCTGGCTTCTACCGGACCGACAGCCGGAAGGGGTCAACGGCCTCCGAGCCCGCGTCGACCTCGTCGACGGCGGCGTCCTCGGCTGACTCGGCCTCGTCCTCCTCGGGCGGCGACAAGCCCGCGAGCACCGACAAGTCGTCCTCGTCGTCCTCGTCCGGGGACAAGAGCGCGGCCTCGTCGTCTTCCTCTGCCTCGTCCTCGTCTTCCTCGCCCTCGAAGTCCTCGGCGGAAAAGGTCGCCTGAGACCATGGCGGTGCTTCGCCGGGGGGATGTCCCCCTGCACCCCCTGAGGCGCGCCCGATGACGGTCGCGGACATCGGGGTGATCGGCGGTTCCGGCTTTTACGAGTTCCTCGCCGACGCCGAGGAGGTGCCGGTCGAGACGCCCTTCGGAGAGCCGAGCGAGCGGGTGCTCGTCGGCGAGGTCGCGGGGCGCCGGGTGGCGTTCCTGCCCCGGCACGGCAAGGACCACCGCTTCCCGCCGCACAAGATCCCGTACCGCGCCAACCTGTGGGCGCTGCGCGCGCTCGGCGTGCGGCGGATCCTGGCGCCGAGCGCGGTCGGGTCGCTGACCGCCTCCTACGGCCCCGGCACGCTGGTCATCCCCGACCAGCTGGTCGATCGGACCGGGGGACGGGTCCAGACCTACTACGACGAGTACGCGGTGCACATACCGTTCGCCGACCCGTACTGCCCGTCCGGCCGCGCGCACGCAGTCGACGCCGCGCGCAAGAACGGCTGGGTGCCGGCCAGCACCGGAACGCTGGTGGTCATCGACGGGCCGAGGTTCTCCACCCGGGCGGAGTCCCGGTGGTACGCGGCCCAGGGCTGGACGCTGGTCGGGATGACCGGCCACCCCGAGGCGGTGCTCGCCCGCGAGCTCGCGCTCTGCTACACCAGCCTCTCGCTCGTCACCGACACCGACGCGGGCGTGGACGAGGGCGACGGGGTCACCCAGGCCGAGGTCTTCGAGGTCTTCGGCAAGAACATGGCCCGGCTGCGCGACCTGGTGGCGAAGATCATCGCCGCGTTCCCGGCCGAGCGGGAAGACGATCTGTGCGCTCACGCGCTCGACGGGATCCGGGTACCGATCGAGTTGCCGTTATGCCGCTATTGTTTGTGATGTGACATCACTGGAGATTCCGGCCACTGGTTCCGCCGAAGTGCACGTGCTTCACAACGGATACGTCGGCCTCGGCGGTGACGACGAGCGCGTCAGCGGCACGGTCACGCTGATTCGCGATGGCGACGCCGTCATCGTCGTCGATCCAGGGATGGTCGCCGACCGCGAGGCGCTCCTCGCCGCGCTCGAGGCGCACGGCCCGGCGCCGCGGGACGTCACCGACGTGGTGTTCAGCCACCACCACCCCGATCACGCCGTCAACGCCGCGCTCTTCGGCAACGCCCGCATTCACGACCACTGGGCGGTGTACCAGGGCGACCGATGGCTCAGCCGGGACGCGCACGACGCGCGGCCGTCCCCGTCGGCGCGGCTGCCGCGAACGCCGGGGCATACCGGCGAGGACATCTCCACGGTCGCGTCGGCCCCGGACGGCGTCTATATTCCCGGCCACGGGGCGCCGTTCCGCCCGGGCACTCCCGCGTAGCAACAGCCGTGATCCGGGAACGCGGCAGGATATCCTGCGCTCATTGTGACTATCAGTCACACTTCCGGTGCAATAGGGACACGGTGCGCACCGGAGCGAGTACGCTAACGTGCCGTGCGGTTAATACCCCGTCCGGTTGGGAGCTGCTCGGTGCAGCCATTCCGCGTGGGTCAAAAGCGGCGAGTGACACGTGGCTGACTGGCCGTTGACCTCAGATTTGGGTCCGCTCGGTGCCCTGCCGACCGCCCCCCGCCTCGCCAGGGGATTTATCGGCGTGGTGCTCAACGGCTGGGGTCTCGACGCGCTCATTGAGACGACCGAGCTGGTGGTCAGCGAGCTGACGACCAACGTCGTGCAGGCGGTGACCGGCACCGACGGCAGCCTCAGGTACGACGCCGAGGGGAAGCTGCCGCTGCTGTGGGTGCGGCTCTCCTCCGACCGGCTCCGGCTCATGGTCGAGGTCTGGGACACGCTGCCCGCCGCGCTCGGCGCGCCCGCGATGCGCCACCCGCACGAGGACGAGGAATCCGGCCGGGGCCTCGAGCTGATCGAGGCGCTGGCCGACGCCTGGGACTGGGAAGCGGTCCCCGGCTGGCACGGCAAGCGAGTCTGGGCCGTGCTCCCCGTCCACGAATAGCCATCCATCCCAGGGCCTAGCTCGTCAGGCCGCGGCTCGCCGGGTGTGGCGACGATCCAGGACCGGCGCCGTGATTGTGTGGCGTTTGGGCTCGCGCGGGCCGACTGCGGGCGTCAGCGTGGGGCGTTGGGGGCAGCCCGCGACCCGAGGTACCCACGATGACGCTCATGCAGGTCGGGCTTGGTGTCCGTGGTGACGGTGGGGACGATGGTAAAACCCCGGTTGCCGTGTGCTGGCTGACGCGGGCGTGGTCGCCACCCCCTAAACGAGCCGAGTGCGCTTTTGAGCCGGCCAGAAATAGCCCAAAAGCGCACTTGGCACGATGGCGGCCTGCTATTCGTCGAGGGCGGCGGCTACCCGGCGGTGGGCAGCCCAGATCTCGTCGGGGAGGTTGGCGAACTGCTCGAGGTGGGCCTGGCGGAAGCCCATCTCCTGCTTCCAGCGGGCGGTGTCGATGGTGAGCAGCGTGTCCAGATCGGCCGGGTCGATGTCGAGGCCGTCCGTGTTCAGCTCCTCCTTGGCCGGCAGGATGCCGACCGGGGTCTTGACCCCCGTCACCTCGCCGTCCTTGAGCTGCATGAGCCACAGCAGCGCGCGCAGGTTGTCGCGGTAGCCGGGCCAGAGGAAGTGGCCGTCTTCGGCGTCGCGCTGGAACCAGTTGACATGGGCGAAGATCGGCTGGTCGGCGGCCTCGCCGATGATCTTCAGCCAGTGCGCGGCGTACGCGCCCTCCGGGTAGGACATGAACGGGCGCATCGACATCGGGTCGTAGCGGAGCTGGCCGTCGAGGCCGTCGGCGGCGAAGGTGGCCTCGGCGCCGAGCGTGAGGCCGTCGTAGACGCCCTCGGCCAGGTCGGTGATCGCCCGGATCAGCGGCTCCCGGTCGCTGGTGCGGCCGCCGAAGATGATGCCGTCGATCGGCACGCCCTGCGGCTCGTTGTAGTCCCTGGCGATGTTCGGCACGTTGGCCAGCGTGGTGGTGAACCGGCTGTTCGGGTGCGCCCAGGGCTCGCCCTGCTCCTCGGGGGAGCGGTCCGCGATCGGGTTGCCCTTCCAGTCAAGCCAGCCGTCGAGGTCGGCGGGCGGGTTCGCGGTGCGGCCCTCGAACCAGACCTCGTGCGTCTTCTCGTTCCAGGCGATGTTGGTGAAGATCGCCCTGGTGCCGGGGGCGATCGACTCGATCGCGATCGGGTTGGTGCGCTCGTTGGTGTCCTTGGCCACGCCGAAGACGCCGAACTCCGGGTTCATGCCGTACAGGCGGCCGTCCGCGC
>Ga0335074_10015259_pt1 | contig 10785 bp, 11 predicted proteins | sample Lox_Sample_23_FD_206715 | JGI IMG/M metagenome (GOLD analysis project Ga0335074, IMG submission 206715) | Soil microbial communities from Loxahatchee National Wildlife Refuge, Florida, United States - Lox_Sample_2.3 | ecosystem: Environmental > Terrestrial > Soil > Wetlands | place: USA... | reverse complement strand
GTCCTCACTCACTCGGTCCGAGGACGTGTCGGAGCAGATCCCCGAAAAAATCCACGATGGGCTTCGCCCCATGTCTTTCGCACTGACCTAATCGTGGATCGGCACAATGCGTCGTGCCGCTTAGTGTTTTGCGGAGAGCCCGCAAATTGGCGCCGCGGCCGGAGTTGCATGCAAAGACGTCAGGTGGGCGGCGGCAATGCGTCTATTTTCTTCGAAAGCAGAACCCTGAAAACAAGGGAGAATCGGGCCTCGCCACGCCCATCTCGATGAGCTTCCACCCCGTAAACGATTGCGAATCAGCGGCTTGATCCAATGACCTTTGGGGGCTTCGGGGTTATTTGGGGTTGGGAAATCGGCTAAGTGGTTGCGGGGGGTGGATTTGAACCACCGACCTTTGGGTTATGAGGGCCGCTAGAAACTGATTCTAAATGACTTAGTGCGGCGCGGATGATACCCAAGCACCTTTTAGAATCTGCAAGATACGGAATCGGCTCGCTAACTGCGCTCCAGTTTGCGCCCTCGTTTTCGGGGCGTATTCCTGTACCGGCAGCGCCATCTGGTTTCAAAATATTCCATATTCCAGAATTACACTATGTGTAATTCGTGTATACTAGAGCTGAAGCCAAAGAGAGGCAGTAGTTGCATGGACGTCCGCTTCAAAGACCCAAAGCTCGACCGGCTGGAGACGGACCCGACATACGACGCTGGTTTCTCCCAAGCGATTGTAACGGCTTACCGGAACCGTATGCAGGTCATCCGGGCAGCTCCAGACGAACGGGTCTTCTACAGCTTGAAGTCGTTGCATTTTGAGAAATTGAAGGGCAATCGCAGCTCCCAGCATTCGATGAGGCTGAATAAGCAGTGGCGACTGATTATCGAGTTTGAAGGGGTGGCCCCCAACAAGCTCGTAGCGGTGATCAGCATTGAGGACTACCACTGAGAATGAAGTGAGAGAGGTGAGGATCGTGGAGGTAATGGACAGAACTCCGGCTGAGGTATTCCCTCCGGGTGAGTTCATTCGGGAGGAAATCGAGGCGCGTGGATGGAGCCAGGTAGAACTCGCAGAGATTCTCGGGCGTCCCCCCCGCTTGGTAAGTGAATTGATTGCCGGCAAGCGGGCAATCACGCCGGAAACGGCAAAGGCGTTGGGAGAGGCTTTCAATACCGGAGCGCAGTTTTGGATGAACTTGGAAAGTTCGTACCGGCTCGCCCAGGTCAAGCAGGACGGCAGTAATTCCGTTTCAAGACGGGCGAAGTTATATGAGAAGGCTCCGGTAAAGGAGATGATGCGGCGGTATTGGATTCAGCCGACCGAGAACATCGACGTTCTGGAGAAGAGTGTGCTGGACTTCCTGCACATCAAGTCTCTTGATGAGCAGCCGCAGTTGTTGCCGCATGCGGCTCGGAAGTCCACCTCATATATCGAACATAGCCCTGCAGAGCAGGCTTGGCTTTTTCGGGCGCGTCAACTTGCACAGGCGGTGGATGTAAAGTCATTTTCGGAGACGGCCTTCGCCTCTGCTCTTGCGCGGTTCAAGAACATGCTCCGCGACCCTGAAGATGCGCGTCACGTGCCGCGCGTCCTGGCGGATGCTGGTGTTCGGTTTCTTGTAGTCGAAACTTTGCCGCAAACCCGGATCGACGGCGCATGTTTGTGGCTGAATGACAAATCTCCGGTGATTGCAGTGTCACTGCGTTTCGATAGGATTGACGGATTCTGGCATACGGTATTGCACGAGTGTGCGCATGTGAAATACAAAGATGGTCTGGAAGATGGAGGGCTACTCGATATTGACTTGGTAGGAGAAGGCGCCGGGACGATTGAGCAAAAGCCTGCAATTGAAAAGCGTGCGGATGAGTTTGCCGCTGACTTCTCGATCCAGAAAAGTGACTTGGACAATTTCATCTTGAGGGTCCGGCCTCTTTTCTCGAAGACCAAGATTCAAGGCCTGTCGGCCCGGCTGAATGTTCATCAGGGCATAGTCGTCGGCCAACTCCAGCATCGTAAGGCAATTCCGTACTCCCACAGTCGGGAAATGCTGGCGAAAGTGCGTCATATTGTGACTGACGCGGCACTGACAGATGGATTCGGAAGCTTTTTGACAACCGTGGTTTGATCTCGATTGTGAGGGAAGGTATGTCTTATAACGAACAGCTTCAGCGCATCGTGAAAAAGTACGAACAGGCAGGGAACCCCCTTCCTGCCACTGCACACGATATTGCGATTTGGGCCATCGAACAGGGCCTATGGGAACCGCAGCGTTCGACAGTAGTGGATCGCTGTGCGGAAGAGCTTGCTCGCGCCATGCGTGAAGAGCACATTACCGATCCCCAAGGCCGTCGCGTTCGCGTCAAGCATGTTGCGACCGTAGAGCGAAACGGTAGGCAGGCGGCGTTTTGGGCGGATATGCGGACGGCACCGCGCGAGCACATGGAGATTGCATTCCAGCAACGTCGGCAGCAGATTGTGGGTGACTGCCGGCAACTGAAATGGGACGTGGACAGCTATAACCAGAACCACAATGCGGGCGAGGATCTCCAGATGGTCTTCGACTTTACGCTCGACCTGGAAGAGATTGAGGCGCTGGCGGCTATCGCCTGACCCGAAGCCTCGGTCCTTAACGGAATGACTTCATGCAGGAAAGGAACCTTATGAAAGAACCCGGATTAGATAATCGTCATCGTGACAAGAATCCGCCAAAGGCTGGCGAAATTCAGCAAAAACGCAGCGATACACTTAACAAGAATCTGCTGAAGCCTATTCCGCAGTTTTCGCCCAACGCGATGCTTGGGACGATGCGTGTGGAAACAGGTAATCTAAATTGTTGAATCGGCAGGTCTCAGCAATGAAACGCGCGCATGCGGGACAAGGGTGCCTTTTTGAGCAGGATTTCTTGCGGCGGACGCTCGGTGCAATCGCCAATACTCCGGATATCGCGCTCACCGAATTGGTTGCGAACGCCTGGGATGCAGGAGCCTCGCGGGTCGATCTGACCCTGCCCGAAGAATCCGGCGAGTTCTTGGCCATTGCCGACGATGGAACGGGAATGACGGCCCAGGAGTTTCGCAAGAAATGGATGACTCTGGGCTACGACCGGATTAAGAACCAAGGGCCGATGGCGGAATTTCCACCCGATCGAGTCAGTCAGAGTCGGCCAGCATTCGGGCGCAACGGGGTGGGCCGCCACGGAATGCTCTGCTTCGCCTCAGAATATGAGGTCCAAACACGGAAGGAGGGTATTCTCTCAACTTTCGTCGTTGAGGCCACCAGCGGCAAAGACCCATTTCGAATTCAGAAAGAAGCGACCCAAAACAAGCGTGGACATGGGACCCTCCTGAAGGCCCGTGTTGAACGGAATCTCCCCTCCGCCGAGCGGATCTCCTCGGTGTTGGCGGCTCGCTTCCTTCATGATCCGCAGTTCAGCGTTTTCGTGAATGGAAGATCCGTTCCGTTACTTGAGCACGAAGGCTTGGTCAATCATCAAACGCTTAAGTTCGGGGATGGATGTGTTGCCGACGCGTATTTTGTCGACTCAATGCGATCCGCGCGAACAACGCAATATCAGGGTGTGGCCTTCTGGGTTGGAGGCCGTTTGGTGGGCGATCCCGGATGGGCTGTCGGGGGGAGGGTCTTTCTGGATGGAAGGACCCGAGTGGCAAAGCGATACACGGTAATTGTCAAATCTGACTCTCTTTTCGATGACGTTGTCGCCGACTGGTCCGGGTTCAAGAGGAATGCCCGGGTCGACGCCCTGCTCGACGTCGTTACCGATTATGTGCAGGAGGTCTTCACACAGATTTCCGCCGATCGTGTTCAGGACACCACCGAGGCTGTACTTCGTGAACATGCTTCGGACTTGAGGAACCTTCGGCCGCTGGCCAAAGTTGAGATCGAGGAGTTCGTTACATCAGTTACTCGCTCGCAACCCACGATTCAGCCTGACAGCCTTTCGGCTGCGGTTCGCGGGGTGATTGATTTGGAAAGGACCCGCACAGGTGCCGCCCTACTAGACAAGATTGCGCGATTGTCAGAACAAGATGTGGTCGGCCTTGATCGGCTGCTCAGCGAATGGACCGTGCGAGATGCTCTCACTGTACTTGATGAATTGGACCGACGTCTGACCGTTGTAGAGGCAATAACCAAGCTTTCCGGAGATTCAAAGGTTGACGAACTGCACGCACTCCATCCGCTGGTCACGGAAGCGCGCTGGCTGTTTGGAATTGAATTCGACACGCCGGAGTACGTGGCCAACGTCACGCTCACAACAGCCATGCGCGAGATTTTCAAGAAAAGACTGGCGGGTGGGGAGATCTCCAACCCCCGAAAGCGCGCCGATCTGGTGGTGCTCGCGGATGCCACGGTTTCCGGAGTGGCTGCGGAGCGAATTGAAGAGACCGGCCTTCCCACAGTCAGCGACGTATTGCTTGTCGAATTGAAACGAGGCGGAATCGAGATCACGAGGGAACACGCGCACCAGGCTACCGACTATGTCGAAGATTTCCTGCGCAGCGGCCTGATCGATGGAATGCCGCGATTTCGTGTCTTCGTTGTTGGGCACAAGCTTTCAGAGAAAGTTGAGCCGCAACGCGAAGTGGGAGACCGCGCCCGCGTGCAGATTGTGACCTTTGGACAACTGGTGCGGCTCGCGAATCGCCGATTGTTCCGGCTGAAGGAGCGCCTCACCACTCGCTATGAAGAAGTCACGGGAAGTGATCTGCTAAAGAGAATCCTTGCTGAGCCTGAACAGCTGAGGTTGCCGGAACTTGACGGAGCGAAGATAGCGACTGCCTCCAACGGTATCAGGGGCTCTTCCGGTGACAATCGCTAACGCCAAGTTCTTCGTTACTCGGCTGCTCATTTTTATTTAACTTTGACGGTTCATCCGTCGGATACCGTGAGGAAGGCGCGCAGCTTTTCGATTTCACACAAAGGGCTCGAAGCCCCAAGTCTTCCACTGCTCAATGTGTTTATCGAAATGAGTTTTTGGCGTCGAGAGCAGGACGAGATCCTTGGCGCGGGTTATCGCCACGTAAGCAAGCCGTCGGTCTTCGTTATTTTCGTTGCCCACGATTGCCGTGATGACGGAATTCCAGAACTTTGCGCTGCCGATCACTAGGACGGCACCGATGCTCTCCCCTTTAACCTGGTGGATGGTATCGTGGCGGATGTTGGGGAAGAGCTTCTGTTCCTCAAAGAGCGGGAGGAGCAACTGCTGCTGCTCGAGGCCGCGCCTCTGAATCTTCTGGCCCAGCTTGGGCACGGGGGGAGCACCCAGGCTTTCGATCAGGGCAGCGAGGCGGTCCTTCATCGTACCCACCCAAAGATCTCCTGTCATACTCACCGGAGGCAGGCCCCTCTCACTTTTCACAAACTTCCAAACGGTTTCTCTCACTCGCTCCGCCAGCGCGGAGTCCGGCGCATCATCAATCCTGGCCCATTCCTCGTCGTTCCAAATCAGATCCCGCAAAACCTCTTCCACACCTTGGAACGCTTGCTTGTAATCTCTCCGGCAGTCCCTGTAAAACGCGCTCTCTGCAAGCCGTTTGGTCTTACCTTCAAGGTTGGCGTAGTTCACCTGACCGCGCACCGATTGCAGGTGATCATTGCCCCGGCAGATGATGGCGCTCTCCTGGTCCGCAATCTGCGCGAGACCAAGCAACCTTCGGAAGGCGCCGATGCTTTCGCTGAAATCCTCACTGGTTTCCCGAAAGATGAAAGGGCGTCGATGCGGGCTGCCGGCGTCCCCCCGTCCGGTAAAGGCCTGGTTGGTTCCGAGACTTCTCACGGCTGTCGCAATCGGGTCATTACAACGGAAGGATTTGTCCAATGGCATCTCAGGAATCTGCCACTTCTCCTTCAGTTCCGACAGACTATTGGCATCCGCCATGGCAAAGGAGTAGATGCACTGATCGGGATCCCCGACAAGGGTCACGCGGGTTCCCTTTCCTCTCACCCTGCTGAGCAGATGCAACAACCAGATATTGGTGTCCTGCGCCTCGTCGACGATGATCTCCGGGAATCGGAGGGCTAGGCGGGCTGTGATGTGCGGCCGTTCCTTCAGGAGCTTCCTGGCCCAAAATGCGCGCTGCGCGTGAGTATAGAATCCCAGCTTCAAGAGTTCCTTCACCGCTGTAAACGCGGCCGAAGCGTCGAGCAGCTTGCTGCCCAAGCCGTTCGACGTGCGGAATACCGCCTGGTTCGCTTCGACCGCGGGAACGATGTCCCACGCGTAGACCGGCATTTTCTTGTTGGGCGCAATCGCAATCCAACACTGGAGCTTCGAATTCTTTCGATCGCCGGGGCGCGGCCCGCGATAAAGTGCGGGCCGGGTCTTGGCACCGGTCAACAGATGGCCGAAAGGCCCCAGGATAAACCGTTCGACGAATGCATCAAAGGTACCGAGATAGTTCGGATCACGCAGAAGCTGTGACTGACCAAGCCTGGCGGCAGCATCCTGGAATTCCCGGATGGCGACGTTGGTGAAGGATAACAGTGCGATGCCTCCCACCGGATAAGGCCACGAAGCGGCCCGCCAGATGAATCGCCGGCACGCCGTCCAGGTCTTTCCGCTGCCCGGAGCCGCACGCAGAAGATACTCGAGTTCCGAGGCAAAGATGGCGTCCCGCTGCTGATCCGTGGGGGGCAGCGCATGTGAGAGCAACTCAGTGCGAAGCGCCTCAAGCTCCAACCGGGCCTCCCGATGGAATGGCCCCGAGAAACTCAAGCGCTCTTCGGATGTACTCGGGAACATCTTCCGCCTTCAGCGTCGAGTCTTCGAGGAGCAGCGACAGCTCCTGCGCAAAGCTTCCTTTCGACACGTCGGTATCTTTGAACTGCTTCAAAAAAGCATCTGCCTTCTCATCCGCGGTGGCTGCAGAAGCAATGGTGGTTCGCAGGGCTTTGCCCGTGACCGGGTGAAGTTTTTCAAAAGCGCTCAGCATCAATTCCAGCATTTTGGGAGAGCGCGCGAGCTCGTGCTCGAAGGTGATGGCGCCGTACTCAACGTGGAGACTCGCAATCGATGTCTCCTGGGCCTTCAGTCCTTTGGCAGTAGCCGAGGCTTCGCCACCAACGGCTTTGGCGTCGCCATCGGTCAGAATCGCGACGGGAATGGCCAGCTTACTGAGTCCGAAAAGCGGTAGGAACGCATTGAAGTTGATTCCGTCTGCATTGACCACTGTGACCGCAGACTTCTTGAGCGATCCACCTGCCAACCTGGTCAGCACGGGCATGAGCAGAGCTTCGGCAATTCCCTCCACCATCAGCACCCGCCGCGCAAAGAAGAGCTCGGCGCGAGTTGCATCCAGGAAACGCTCAAGCTTCTTCTTAAGCGTTCGCGCATCCTTCTCATCATCAGCGAGCTTCAGCGCAGAGATCGAAATCGATGAAATCTTGGACTTGGTTTCGTGAACGGCGACAATTGAATCCACCGGCGCCTGACTTGCCAGAATCGGAGAATGGCTGCTGGTGATGATCTGGACGGGATCGTCTTCGGACTCGGTCTCCTGCTTGAGATGAGAGAGCAGCAAGAGCTGCAACTGGGGATGAAGGTGCGCTTCGGGTTCTTCGATCAGAATGCAGCGAAAGGCAAACTGAGGGCTTTTGCGCAGCGTCCCGAGCGTCGCGGCGGTGAAGATCAGATTGTTGTACCCGAGGCCGTTCAGGGTGAACGGCAAGCCTGCGATCAAGGGCTGCAAACCGGCGATGATACGCTGAAAGTTTGGATCTGTGAAGACCAGATCGGTATCCTGCGATAATTCACTTCCGGCGATTTTCAACATCTGCTGGTTGATTTCGTTGCGGGCGCCCTCGACCGGTTTGAGAACCCGGATCTCATCGTTGGCTTTCTTGACGATCTGCTCGAACTCTCCGCGCTGGTCCTTTTGTGTCAGAGAATTCACCAGGCGGGAGATCTGCGAGGCCCGCCCCGGTCGCAGCCCCGATTCCGGGTCGCGTAGCGGTTGAAGATAAATGGTGGCGAGCCGATCGTAGAAGTTCGAGGGTAACGATCCTCCTTCCGTTTCCCCGCCCCACATCTTCACATTCGCCCTGCGGGTGTCCTTGTTGAATTCGACACGCGCATTGATGCGAATCTCGAACTTTCCTTCCCCGATGTCGACCAGACACTCTTGGCAGTGGGCCTCCTCGGTGTCGGTCGTGTCACAAAATACGCAGGAGATCTCGATCGGAGCGAAACCTGTGCCATCGCGGAAATCGTCTTCGCCGATCCGCAGCGCATCGAGATCGCGACCTGGCATCAGCATCAGGCGCAGAGCGTCGATGATGGTGGTCTTGCCAGTGTTGTTTTCGCCGACGATGACACTGAGCCCTTTGGGAAAAGCAATGATAAGGTGCTCAATCTTCCGAAAATTCCTAATTTGTAGCTCTCGAATGCGCACTGTTGGCCCCGCGTGAGTAGAAACGCATCAACCGGACCCACCATTGTCCCACGTTATCGGTTTCGGCACGTTGAAGAAACCGCTTCGCGACTGACTAATTCGTGGTGCGTATGTTTCCACGAAAGCTGTATAGTTATGGTTTGTGTCTCACCATTACAGCTTGAAACTGTCCGGAGTTACTTCACAAATACGGGTTGAATTCACGCGTTTTTGTCATCGGTCATCGTGAAACGAGCACCGCCCCGAGGGCGGCGAGGAAGGCCAGTTGCAGGATGAGCTGCGGGAAGAGGGGCACGACGGGGCGCTGCGGGATGGTGAGGTGCTCGCGGGCGGCCTTGACGTTAGCGGGAAACAAGCAACAGAGCATCAGGATTGCGGCGGCAGCGGTCCAGCGGAAATGATGTGGGATCTGCAAACCAATGGCGATGGCGATCTCGCAGACACCGGTGGCGCTGACCCAGAGCCCGGCGTTGCCGATACCGCGCGGGACCATCCGGATGAGGTCGGGGCGGCGCTTGCCCCAGTGGACCGAGGCGGTGAAGAGGAACATCGCCCCCAGCGCGGCGCGGAGGGCGGTTTGCCCGTCAGCGAAGTACGGTACGAATGCACCGATTCCGCGGAAGAGAAGAACGGCGACGACCAGACAGATCAGCGGAACCATGGCTGATTATCGCCGGGACCGTAGTGGTTGACCCCATAAGCTGAGTGCGCCAATCAGTGGTCAAAAGATTTGTCAGCTGGAATCGGTGGTTTTCCGCCCGGTGTGGGTATTAACCCTCAGGAGGAACCTTAGTATGGCAATGTTCAAGGTTCATTATTCCTTTACTTGTCAGGAGTGCAGCAAGCCCCAGAGCGCCTGGACCGAGGTTCAGGCATCGGATGAAGTGGCTGCATTCACGCGCGTGCATGGACTTGCCCAGTGCTCCAGCTGTGCCGCATCCCTCCAATCCCGGCAACCGATGACGACCACGATGAAACAGGTCGGCTGATGTTTCCAGTTCAATTAACCGGGCGGGGAGACCCGCTCTCCCCGCACCCCTCTCACCCACCTTCCCCTGTCCTGGAAAAGAACGCGGAGTTTGCAGGCCGCCGTCTCAGAAGGATGGTACAGCTCGATAATGGAAGCGATGGCGAAGACGACAAAAGTGAGATCCACACGCACGGCGCGGAAACGCTCTGGACGCGACGACCATGTGATTCCGCCGCCTGTCACCGACCGAGCGCTGAATCAGTTCAAGCTCGACCCCGAGAACCAACATCAGGCCCGGCACGTCAAGGAATACGTCGAGTGGCAGTGCGCCAAAGTCAAGGAAACCGTGACGTACGTCGAAAAGGTCAAGACCGAGAACGTGCTGGCCATTGCTTCTGGGTCCAGAATGGCGGAGGTCCGCGGCTATCTGAAGTCGCTTGCGCGGACTACCTGGCAACTGGCGTCCTGGCTCACGCACGCGGCCAATGCCGTACGGTACGACGGCCTGTTGGCCGTCGAGGCGACCTATGCGGTGCTGAATGCCTACGGAGCGGCGTTGCTGCGCCGTGTACGCCCGGCGCCCGATCGCTGCCCGCGGTGCAATTCCGTTCGAGTTCGAATCGTTGATGATCCGGAGTCGCAATCGGGCTCCGCGATCACCTGCGAAAGTTGCGGCGCCGTCGCGGAGGTTGGATCGGGAGGCGCAGAGTCGAATTCTTAAATGCGTTCTATGGCGTGTTGGGATCGACTGGGGTCGTGGCGATCACGAGATCGTTCTTTTCGCTTTCGACGCCAGGAGTTCCGGCGATGTGGGAGGCAGCGTATGGGCATCGCTGGTTTTCCTAGGAAGTAAGACCTCTTCTTCCGGGTGAGAGTCAAAGCGAGAATCTTCAGACATTTGTCTTTGAAGGTCGGTTCTGCTTCCTGTGTAGTACATCACCGTTCCATACTGATCCCGGCTCAAGAGAATAAATTTCTTGTCTACCAGTTCCTGACGCACCCGCAGCAGTTGCTCAGAGTCGAGGGTAGTGTGCCCGTCCGTCATATACGTGGGGTCAAGCCTGATGCGGGGGTCCGCACGATGCGCGTAAACGGATTGACCATCCCACCAACCCGCCTCATCCATGATGGCGCAATATAGACGGTACGCCTCATAGCTAAGGTCGAATCGCTTCCCGGGGTGGTGATCGTTCATCGTCAGCGTTTCTTTTTAGGTGTGAGCTTCTTCTGTTCCTGAATGTGCCGCATGACTGACGCAGCGAGTTTTTGCGTCTGGTTATCTGTCAGTTGACCTGACCCCGTTGTTCGTCCAGTTCGGTGTACGAAATCATAGCGCACATTTGTCTGCTTTTCTTTCCTGAACAGAGATCTGGTGGCCGGGGAGCAGCCGTGTCAAGGCCGGAGCGCAGCGGAGC
>Ga0335074_10015257_pt1 | contig 10787 bp, 4 predicted proteins | sample Lox_Sample_23_FD_206715 | JGI IMG/M metagenome (GOLD analysis project Ga0335074, IMG submission 206715) | Soil microbial communities from Loxahatchee National Wildlife Refuge, Florida, United States - Lox_Sample_2.3 | ecosystem: Environmental > Terrestrial > Soil > Wetlands | place: USA: Florida... | reverse complement strand
CAGATCGGCACGCAGCTCGATGGCACGCCCGAGACGCTCCTCGAGGTCACCGACCAGCAGCACCAGTGGCAGGTCTCGCAGGAGTTCCAGCTCCTCGGCAAGGCGCTGGACAATCGGCTCGACTACGTCTTCGGCCTGTACTACTTCGACGAGTCCGGCTACGTGCACGACTTCGTGCCGTTCGAGAGCCTGCTGTACGTCGACGACGGCGAGGCGAACGACGTGCAGAACACCTACTACGCCGCATTCGCGCATGCCGACTGGCGCTTGACCGACCACTGGGAGATCGTCGCCGGCGGCCGCTACACCGATTCCCAGACCTACTTCCTCGGCGGACAGGGCGACCTCAATTCCTTCCCGTTCGGCTCGTACTGCTGGCTGAACTCCTCGCCCGCATGCGGAGGCGGACCTGCGTTCACGGACATCCCGGGCATCAACGGGAACGTCGCCAAGCCCGGTGCGCCGTACTTTCTGTACTTCCCGGATGTTCCGGCGAGTCAGGTATGGCATGTCTTCGACCCCACGGGCAGCCTCAACTACCACATCAATTCCGACATGATGGTCTACGTAACCTGGAGCAAGGGCTTCCAGCAGGGCGGCTGGACCACGCGCCTGTCCGATGCCATCCCGAGCCCGACCGATGCACAGTTCGGTCCCGAGTACGCCAAGCAATGGGAGCTCGGGATGAAGTCCGAGTGGTTCGAGCACCGCTTGCTGGTCAACGCCGCGGTGTACTACACCAACTTCGAGGGCATTCAGCTCAACATCCAGCAGGGCATCTCGCCGGTGGTGCAGAACGCCGGCAATGCGGACATCAAGGGCGCCGAGCTCGACCTTCAGTGGCTCGTCGGCGGCGGGCTGCAGCTCAACGGATCGGCCTCGTACATCGATGCGTACTACACCTCGGTGGCCCCCAGCGCGAATATTCCGGAATACGCGCTGCCCAACGGCTTCACGGTCTGTCCGGCAACCAAGGCCGTCGCTGGAACCGACGAGCCGGCGTGCGGGCTCTACGACGGCCCCGGCAACACCAACGGATTGCCCGTTGTCCTGCAGACCCAGGCACAGCTTCCGTATACCCCCAAATGGAAGTTCTCGATCAATCCCAGCTACGACTTGACGCTGCCGAACCAGGCCATCATCCGGCTCCTGCCGATATTCACCTACACATCCAACCTCTTCGAGGACTCGCTCAATACGCCGCTTCTGCACCGGGCGGCCACCCGCGAGCTCGATGCGTCGATTCACTACATATCGCCGGACGCGACGTACGATTTCGCGGTGGGTGGCACGAACCTGACGGATGACCGCTACTACACGACCGGCGCCGTGAACTACGGAGCCGGTGTCGCGCAGGGGTACATCAACGCGCCGACGGAGTGGTACGCCACGGTGCGTGTGAACTTCAACAAGTAAGCGTCGATTCTGCCCACTCGGGCGCCGCCTCCGCCTCCGGAGGCGGCGCGCCGGAGCTTTCCGGCAGCTCACATCGCACCGACGGCTGGCGTCGGCCATAATGGCGCGTCACCCTCGGAAGCGCACCTATGCCGGCGTATCGATCCCGAACCACCACCCACGGCCGCAACATGGCGGGCGCGCGCGGACTGTGGCGCGCGACCGGAATGAAGGATGAGGACTTCGGCAAGCCCATCATCGCGATCGCCAATTCCTTCACGCAATTCGTCCCCGGGCATGTGCACCTGAGGGACGTGGGCCGGCTGATCGCCCAGGAGATCGCCGATGCGGGCGGTGTGGGGCGCGAGTTCAACACCATCGCCGTGGATGATGGCATTGCGATGGGGCACGACGGCATGCTCTACAGCTTGCCCTCGCGCGACCTGATTGCCGATGCCGTCGAGTACATGGTCAATGCGCACTGTGCCGATGCGCTCGTGTGCGTCTCCAATTGCGACAAGATCACACCGGGCATGTTGATGGCCGCCTTGCGAATCAACATCCCCACGGTGTTCGTGTCGGGCGGGCCCATGGAGGCCGGTCGCGTGAGGTCCGGCACCAGCACCAAGGCGGTCGATCTCATCGACGCGATGGTGGCCGCAGCCGACTCGACAGTCTCCGACAGCGAGCTCGCCGAGATCGAGCGCTCGGCCTGCCCGACCTGTGGGTCGTGCTCCGGCATGTTCACCGCCAACTCCATGAACTGCCTGGTCGAGGCGCTGGGGCTTGCGCTGCCGGGCAACGGCACGGTGCTCGCCACGCATACCGAGCGCGAGCGGCTGATGCGCCGTGCGGGCGTGCTGGTGACCGAGCTCGCGCGCCGCTACTACCAAGCCGACGACGCAACCGTACTGCCTCGCTCGATTGCAACCTTCCAGGCGTTCGAGAACGCAATGGCGCTCGACATTGCGATGGGCGGCTCGACCAACACCGTGCTGCACCTTCTTGCCGCAGCCTACGAGGGCGGCGTGAACTTCACGATGCGCGACATCGATCGGCTCTCCCGCAGCGTGCCGAACCTGTGCAAGGTGGCCCCCTCACGCTCGGATGTGCATCTGGAGGATGTCCACCGCGCAGGCGGAGTGATGGCCATCCTGGGCGAGCTCGAGCGGGCTGGCCTCGTGCATCCCGAGGCGCGCACCGTTCATTCGGGCTCGCTGACCGAGGCGCTCGCGCGCTGGGACATCCGCCGCACGCAGGACGCGCAGGTCAGCGAGTTCTATCGCGCGGCCCCCGGCGGTGTGCGCACCGTTCAGCCGTTCAGTCAGTCGCAGCGCTTCGCCAGCCTCGACCTGGATCGCCGCGCCGGCTCCATCCGTGCTGCCGAGCACGCCTACAGCGCCGACGGGGGCCTTGCGGTGCTCTACGGCAATCTGGCGGTGGACGGCTGCATCGTGAAGACAGCGGGCGTGGACGCCTCGCTGCTCAAGTTCTCAGGTCCGGCTCGCATCTTCGAGAGCCAGGAGGATGCCGTCGCCGGCATTCTCGGCGGGCACATCCGCAAGGGCGATGTGGTGGTGATTCGCTACGAGGGCCCGCGCGGCGGGCCGGGAATGCAGGAGATGCTCTATCCGACCAGTTACCTCAAGGCGAAGGGACTTGGCAAAGCCTGTGCACTGGTGACCGACGGGCGCTTCTCCGGGGGTACCTCAGGACTTTCCATTGGCCACGTCTCGCCCGAGGCGGCCGAGGGCGGCGCCATCGCTCTGGTCCACGAGGGCGAACGCATCACGATCGATATCCCGAGCCGCACCATCACGCTCGATGTGCCCGAGGCCGAGCTCGAGCGGCGCCGCGCGGCGCTGAGCGCGGGCGGGCGGGCAGCGTGGCGGCCGGCGCGCGAGCGGCCGCGGCGCGTCTCGGCGGCTCTGCAGGCGTATGCCGCACTGACGACCAGCGCGGCTCGAGGCGCCGTCAGAGATCTCTCGCAGATCACCTCGAAATAGCTTACACGCCGAAGAGCGCCGCCGGCCCGAGCTCGGCTTCGATCTCGAGCAAGCGGTTGTACTTGGCGATCCGCTCCGAGCGGCAGAGCGAGCCGGTCTTGATCTGACCACCGCCCATCGCGACGGCGAAGTCGGCCATGAAGCTGTCCTCCGTATCGCCCGAGCGATGGGAGATGACGTAGCCCCAGCCGGCCTTGCGGCACAACTCGATCGCATCGATGGTCTCGCTCACCGTGCCGATCTGATTGAGCTTGATGAGTGCCGCATTGCAGGCCTTCTCGGCCACGCCGCGCCGGATGTAGATGGGATTGGTGACGAGGAGATCATCGCCGACGATCTGCAGGCGTCCCCCGAGCTGCAGGGTGAGCGCGCGGAAGCCCTCCCAGTCGTTCTCGTCCAGCCCATCCTCGAGCGACACCACCGGGTACTGATCGGCCCAGCCGCGGTACAGCGCGATCATCTCGGCGGAGGTCTTGTCACCCTGGCGGCTGCGCGTGAGCCGGTAACGGCCCTTCTCGAAGAAGGAGCTGGCTGCCGCATCGAGAGCGATCGCGATATCGGTGCCCGGCTTGTACCCGGCGCGCTCGATGGCGGTGACGATGAGCTGGCAAGCCTCGTCATTGCTCGAGAGCGCGGGCGCAAAGCCGCCCTCGTCCCCGACGGCCGTGCTCAAGCCGCGCTCGTGCAGGAGCTGCTTGAGCGCCTGGAAGGTCTCGGCCCCGTAGCGCAATGCCTCCGCGAAGCTCGGCGCCCCACGTGGGTAGAGCATGAACTCCTGCAGATCGAGACTCGAGTCGGCGTGCTTGCCCCCGTTCAGCACGTTCATCTGGGGAATCGGGAGCCGGCGAGCTCCCGCGCCGCCCAGATACTGATAGAGAGGCAGTCCGCTCGAGGCCGCCGCGGCGCGCGCGACGGCCTGCGAGACCCCGAGAATCGCGTTGGCCCCGAGTTTGGCCTTGTTTGGGCTGCCATCCAGATCGATCATCAGCCGATCGATGCGCCCCTGTTCGGCGGGGTCGAGGCCGGCCAGACGCGGGCCGATCGTCTCGTTGACATGCGCCACCACTTTGCGCACGCCCTTGCCGCCGTAGCGAGCGCGATCCCCGTCGCGCAGCTCCACCGCCTCGTTCTCGCCCGTAGAGGCACCCGATGGGACGGACGAGACCCCCACCGTTCCGTTGTCGAGGTGCACGAAGACTCGCACCGTCGGCGAGCCGCGTGAATCGAGAATCTCGAGCGCCCGGACCGAGCGAATGCGCGAGCTCATGGGTGGCCTTTCACCTGCAGATCCCGGAAGCGGATCCTATCAAAGTGAGCCTCCGGTCGCGTTTTGTCCGGGGTTGCTGTGCGTCATTGGCCAGGCGTGATGTCCCTCACGGCATATGTCGTGAGGGCGTTGCAAGTTGGCGATCGGACCGCGATTTCGGGGACCGCCACGCTTGATTTCTCGGCGCACTCTTTTGCCCTGTGCGGTGGTCCTGGCGTTCCTCATCCTGGCGCTCGACCTTTTCCTGCCATTCCAGGCGCGCACCCTGCGCATCCACGAAGGCTTCCTCGTGGTCCTGGTCGCTGCCGTGAGCGGGGCAGTTCTGAGGCAGCTGCGTCGTGTGCGCGCCGCGGAGCGCCGCCTGGAGCGCGCATCGCTCTCGAGCCTCGAGGGGCACTGGGAGTACGACTTCGAGCGCAAGATGCGCTGGCACTCCGCAAGCTTTAGGGCCCTGCTCGGATACGAGGCCCGCGAGATGTTCGCACCGATCGAGCAGTCGGGGATGAATACCCATCCTGACGACCGCGCCGTCGTCGCCGAGGCCGTGGCGCAGCACCGCCGCAACGGCATCGCGATCGACATCGTGGTGCGGATGCGCACCGCGAGCGGCTCGTACCGATGGATGCACATGAAGGGCGGGGTCGCCGAGCGCGATGCGCGTGGCGAAGCGCTGCGGATTGCCGGCGCCGCTCAGGACGTGCACGAGCAAAAGCTCGCGGAGGATGAGCTGCGCGACGTGCGCGCGCGATTCGAGCGCGCGGTGCAGGGGACGCAGGATGGCCTCTGGGAGATCGACTTCAGCGCAGACCGTGCCCGGGTCTGGCTATCGCCCCGGCTGCATGAGCTCCTCGGCTTTCAGGACGGTGAGCTGGGGGATGATCCGCAGGTTCTGCGCAGGCGCACGCACCCGGAGGACCGGCCGATCTCCGACGAGGCGGTCCAGCGCCAGCACCAAGAGGGCGTGCCGCTCGACCTCGAGGTGCGCATGCTCACCCGCGGTGGCGAGTATCGCTGGTTCAGGATGCGTGGCAGTCCCGGGTTCGATGCGGCGGGCCGCATCATCCGCGCCTCAGGCTCGATGCAGGATGTGACCGAAGCCCGCGCTGCACGTGAGGCTCTTGTCGGCGCGTCCCAGGCGGCACAGGCAGCAAGCCATGCCAAGAGCGCCTTCCTCGCAACGATGAGCCACGAGATTCGCACGCCGATGAACGGCATCATCGGCATGACTGCGCTGCTGCTCGACACCGTGCTCGGGCGAGTGCAGCGGGAGTACGCGGAAGCCATCCGCACGAGTGCCAACTCGCTTCTCGCGATCATCAACGACATCCTCGATTTCTCCAAGATCGAGGCGGGCAAGCTGGAGATCGAATCACTCGAGATGGACCTGCGCGGCAACGTCGAGGAGGTGGGCTCGATGATGGCAGTGCAGGCCGCCATGAAGAGCCTCGAGCTCGTGGTGGACGTGGCCCCGGAGGTGCCGCAGTGCGTGCGGGGCGACGCGCACCGCATCCGCCAGTGCCTGGTGAATCTCGTGAGCAACGCCATCAAATTCACCTCGGCGGGCGAGATCGTGGTCGAGGTGCGCATGAGCGAGCGACCGGATGCCGCCGCCCTCGTGCGGTTCGAGGTTCGCGACACGGGCGTCGGGATCTCCGCGCAGGCGCGCGCCGAGCTGTTCCAGCCCTTTACCCAGGCCGACTCTTCCACCACGCGGCGCTTCGGCGGAACGGGGCTCGGCCTGTCGATCGTCAAGCGCCTGGTCGAGCTGATGGGCGGGGAAGTGGGTGTGGCGAGCGAGGTCGGGCGCGGCTCGACGTTCTGGTTTGCACTACCTCTCAGAGCGGTGGAGCCGAGCGGCCGCATGAAGGCGCCGCCCGCCCAAGCCATCGGCGGACGCATCCTCATCGTCGATGACAATGCGACGAGTCGACGCGTGCTGAGCGGGCATCTTGCCGGTGGACCGTACGAGGTGCAGACGGCAGCGCGCCCCACCGAGGCGCTCGAGCTGATGCGGCGCGCGGCCGGCGAGAGCCGGCCGTTCGATGCGGTGCTCATCGACTTTCAGATGCCGGAGATGGACGGCGCGCTGCTCGGAGAGCGCATTGCGGCGGAGCCGCGGCTGTCGAGCGCGCGGCTCGTGCTGCTCACCTCGCTCGATCGCAAGGACGACCACGCGCGCTTCGTCTCGATGGGCTTCGCCGCCTACCTCACCAAGCCGGTGCGTAGGCGCGAGCTGCGTGAGTGCCTGCAGCACGTGCTCGCGCACGGCGCGGGTGAGTGGAATACCGGCACACACGCGCTCGCCGCGCGCGACACGCTCGAGAACGTAGCCGCGCAGCGGCAGTATGGCGGCCGCGTGCTGGTGGTGGAGGACAATCCGGTCAACCAAAAGGTCGCGCAGCGCTTTCTCGAGCGGCTCGGCTGCACGGTGCTCGTTGCCGCCAATGGTGCCGAGGCGGTCGAGGCATGCTCGAGCGAGCAGTTCGACCTTGTACTGATGGACATGCAGATGCCCGTGATGGATGGCATCAGCGCAACGCGCGCCATCCGGGCGCGCGAGAATCGCAGCGCCCGCACTCCGATCGTGGCATTGACGGCGAACGTTCTCGCTGGACAATTCCAGAGCTGCATCGATGCGGGCATGGACGATGTGCTGGCCAAGCCGCTCGAGCCTGCCCGCCTGCAGGCGGTGCTCGAGCGCTTCCTGCTGCAATTCCCCGCGGCAGCGTCCGCCTTGGCCGAGGCGCCTTCCGGGCTCGGTCTCGCCTCGCATCCTCTCGACCTGGCGCGGCTTGCGAGCCTCGCCGGTGACGATACGGCTTTCATGCATGAGCTGCTCGCGACCTTTCGTGCGAGCGCGCTGAGCTCGCTTGTGGAGATGCGCGAGGCGCTCGATGCGGGCGACCGTGAGCGGCTGCGCCGCGCGGCGCACAAACTCAAAGGGGGGAGCGACAACATCGGTGCTACACGACTGCGCGAGCTGGCAGCACAGCTCGAAGCAGGGGCGGCTCAGATCTCCAGCGCCGAGCTCGGCCGTTGGATTCACGCGGTCTCCGCGGAGCTCTCCGAGCTCAACGAATTTTTTTCGACGCCCGAGTTTGCAACTCTCGCCCAGCGCCGGGCATCTTAGTAGCGGCAGGGAGCATCCGCGCCGAGGCGCCACGGGCGCTTGACGGCGCTGTTGTGTTATAGTTATATATAACACTAGGTGGCCCGGCGGCTGACACCGGATCCGCGATTCCAGGGTACATAACACGCGGCCGACGCGGGATTGCGGCAGAGAGGAGCACGTGGGCGCTCAGCCTGAAACAAGAAACGAGCCGAACGTCGAAGAAGTGGTCTGGATTGGACGCGAACTTCGCCGAGATGCCGACGCGGACCGCGAAGCGTCAGTGGCGGCTGTCGACGCCCCCGTACTGGAGGTGGGTGCTTTTCCAGGGCTGCGATGGGTCGCAAGCGGGGTCGGGCTCATCCTTGCTCTTCTGGCAGTGCTCGCTGCCGTGCGCTACAGCCACCGGGCCGCGGACGTTTCTCGAGGGGCCGAAGGCTCCATACCCACGGTGAGCGCGCGGGCACCAGGACTCACGGCGGTCATGGCGACGGTGAGCTTCACGGGCGCCATCCAGGCGCGTTATGACATGCCGATCGGGACCGAAGGAGAGACCGGGCGCATCACGGCCGTCTACGTCGAGGCGGGCGAGACCGTTCACAAAGGCCAGCTGCTCGCGCGCCTGGATGACTCGATCCTGCGCCCGCAAGTAGATCGACTCGAGGCGGCCCTCGACGAGGCTCGGGCCAACGCCGCGCTCGCGGAGGCCGAGTATGCGCGAGCCCGCGCCGTGGCTTCGGCCGGCGCGCTCTCCGCCGAGGACATCGAGAAGCGGCGTGCGACAGCGCTCACGGCCGATGCGGAGGTCAAGGTGGCCGCCGCACAGCTGGCGGAATATCAGGCCCGTCTGGCGCACACAGACGTGCGCGCACCGGTCGATGGACTCGTGCTCACGCGCTCGGCCGAGGTTGGCCAGATCGCAACCCCCGGGGGCACGGCCCTCTTTCGAGTGGCGCGCGACGGTGAGATGGAGATGCGCGGGCAGGTCGCCGAGCAGGATCTGCCATCGCTCAAGGTCGGCCAACCGGCACTCGTGCGGCTCACGGGTCTTGATCGGCCCTTCAAGGGCAAGGTGCGCCTCCTGGGCGCCGTGATAGATCCACAGACGCGCCTCGGGGATATTCGCGTGGCACTCGGGGCGGACCCTCAGCTGCGACCGGGCGCGTTTGCCCGTGGGCAGGTGATCGCCGGCCGCGGCCAACGCCCGCTGCTGCCCGAGACCGCGGTGCTCTCCGACGAGCATGGTGCATACGTCTACGTCGTCAACGGCGCGGACCGCATCGAGCGGCGCAGCGTGCGCTTCAGCGACACCGACCCACGCGGCATCGTGATCGAGTCGGGACTCTCCGGCAGCGAGCGCGTGGTCATGACGGCCGCCGCGTTTTTGCGACCCGGCGAGCGTGTGAGCGTCGCATCGCCACTGCCCGTCTCCTGATCGACACCCGAGCCGCGCACCGTGAGGAACATCTCCGCCTGGGCGATTCGCCACCCGGTCACGCCGATCGTTCTCTTCACGGTGCTGTTGCTGCTCGGCATCGTCGCCTTCGTGCAGCTGCCGATCGACCTCGATCCCGACATCGATTACCCGCTCGTTGAAGTGAGCGTTTCGCAGCCCGGCGCCGCGCCGACGGAGATCGAGAGCCAGATCATCCAGAAGGTCGAGGGCGCCGTCTCGAGCATCGGCAACGTCCACACGATCTCCTCCTACGCCGATGAAGGGCAGGCGATCACCGACATCGAGTTCCAGATCGGCACGCCGATCGATCGCGCGGTGGCCGACGTGCGCGATGCGGTTGCCAACATCCGCAGCAGCCTCCCCGAGGGCATCCAGGAGCCGCTCGTCCGCCGGGTCGATGTGGTCGGAGGCCCGATCGCCTACTACGCGGTGAGCACCACGCAGATGAGCCAGCAGGAGCTCAGCTGGTTCATCGACAACGCGCTCACCAAGCGCCTGCTGTCCCTGCCGGGCGTCGCCAAGGTGTGGCGGGGCGGGGGTGTGGATCGGGAGATCCGCGTCGAGCTCGACCCGGCCCGCATGCAGGCACTGGGCATCACCGCGGTGGAGGTCAACGAGCAGCTGCGCGAGCTCAATCTCGATGCGCCCGGTGGCCGCGTGGACATCGGCGGGGGAGAGCAGGCGATTCGCGTGCTGGGTGGCGCGCGTAGCGCGGTCGATCTGGGGGATACGCAGATCGCGCTACCGGCGGGTGGCGTTGCGCGGCTGAGAGACATCGCGGACGTGCACGATGGGTACGCGGAAGTCCGCGACATCAATCGCCTGAACGGGCGTCCAGCCACCACGTTCGCGGTCTACAAGAGCAAGGGTGCCTCCGACGTGGCCGTGCTCAAGCGCGTCCAGGAAGAGATCGGGAAGCTCGAGAAGGACTATCCCGAGGCCAAGATGTCTCTGGTGTTCACCACGGTCGCGCTCACCCAGCGCATGTATCACTCGGCGCTCGAGTCGCTGGTCGAGGGGGCGCTGCTTGCAATCGGTGTCGTATGGCTGTTCCTGCGCGACATGCGCGCGACTGCCGTCTCGGCGCTGGCCATTCCGCTGGCCGCGGTGCCGACCTTCGCCTTCATGGACTGGATGGGTTTCACCCTCAATCAGATCAGTCTGCTTGCCCTGTCGCTGGTGGCGGGCATCCTGGTGGACGATGCGATCGTCGAGATCGAGAACATCGTACGGCACATGCGCATGGGCAAGAGCGGCTACCGCGCCGCGCTCGATGCGGCCGATCAGATCGGTCTCGCCGTGGTGGCGACCTCCGCGGCCGTCATCGCCGTGTTCCTTCCGGTGAGCTTCATGGGAGGCATCATCGGTCAGTTCTTCAAGCAGTTCGGGCTGACCGTGGCGGCGGCGGTATTCTTCTCGCTGCTGGTCGCGCGCCTGGTGACACCCGTCGTTGCCGCCTTCACGTTGAAGGGCAACAGCATCCCGACGCATCACGATGGGCCGATCATGACGTGGTACATGGGCGCCCTGCGGTGGTGCATTGCCCATCGCTGG
>Ga0335074_10015256_pt1 | contig 10788 bp, 7 predicted proteins | sample Lox_Sample_23_FD_206715 | JGI IMG/M metagenome (GOLD analysis project Ga0335074, IMG submission 206715) | Soil microbial communities from Loxahatchee National Wildlife Refuge, Florida, United States - Lox_Sample_2.3 | ecosystem: Environmental > Terrestrial > Soil > Wetlands | place: USA: Florida... | reverse complement strand
GTTTGCCGTCATTGCCTACTACTGGCATCGCATCGTCAGCAATGCGTGGGACGCACTGCTCGTTGGTATCCTTCCCGTGGCCGCCGCCGGGTTCTTGATCTGGATCATCGTCAAGACCGTTGCAACCTTGGGCGCATCGGGAAACTGGTCGCTGATCGGCATCGTCGCGGCGGGGATTCTCGTGATGCTCATAGTCAGGTTCACCCTGCGGTCGTCGTTCTTCCAGACCCCCCGGGAGAGCGCGGGCAAGTAAACGGGCCGGAAACCCCGGCATCGAAGCAGCGCCCATAGCGGCACCGACTTCCCTCTCGTATGGGACGTGTGCTAGTCGTTAAGCGATTAGAGTTATGCCGACTCCATTCTGCGGCGCGGAATAGGGGCGCCGGGAAGGGGAGGCCCGTGCTGGTTCGGCTAGGCTGGTTCACGCTGGCCCCCGAGGCTGATCGCCTTGACCCGTCCGCGCGTACGACCTCGGCGAGCGGCAGGATGTGAGCAGCGTGCTGGCCGAGATCCTCTTCCTTGGCGTGATTGTCGTGATTGTCGCGCTCGTCATGACGGACGCAGTGCGGGGGCCGGCCGAGGCTCCGGTGAGGCGTGCCGATCGGCGTGGGCATGACGGCGGGCGGGCGATCGCCGCATCGCGCAGCGGTAGCGGAGCGCACGCGTCCCCCAGGGAATCTGCGGTGCGTGACAACCCGGGCGCCGGCCGGCCCGACGAGGCGGCCCGCGCCTTCGACCAGATGCGACTGGAAACGTGGCAGTCGGCCAGCGAAGCCGTACTCCGCGGCAACTTCAACGCGATGCACGCGAACCTGGCCCGCCGCAGCCAAGCCCTGGTAGAACGCCAACTCCGGCTGATCGAGAGCCTTGAGCAGGGCGAGCATGACGATCAGCGCCTGGCCGCCTTGTCCAGGCTGAGCAGCATCGCCATGCGCATGCAACGTAACTCGCAGAACGTGCTCGTCCTGGCAGGCCATGAGACAGCCTCGGAGTGGAACCAGCCGATGACGCTGGCGCAACTGGTCCAGGCCGCGGTGGCCGAGATCGAGGACTACCAGCGTGTCTCGTTCGAGGTTCAGCCCGACATCGCCGTGCGCGGACCTGCGGTCCACGACACGGTACACGTGCTGGTCGAGCTGATAGACAATGCGGCGTCGTTCTCGGTGGCAGAAATGCCGGTCCACATTACGGGCCGCGTCCTGCCCGGCGGCGGCGCCTTGATCGACATCACCGACCGGGGCATCGGAATGGCCGCGAAAGAGATGGCCTATGCGAACAAGCAGCTGGATAACCCCCCCGCCGGGGATATCGGTGTGCCCAAGTGGATGGGTTTGCTTGTGGTGGCCAGACTGGCCGCCCGGCACGGGATCAGGGTCCGGCTGAACCAGGCCGAGTTCGGCGGTCTCACCGCGCTCGTCTGGTTTCCCGATGAAATCCTCACCCACTACAGCGGCGCCGCCAGTGCCAGCCCTGCCTCCGCCGACCAGAGGGCAGGCGGCTTCAGCCCGGCGCCCTTCGTGTCGGCGCCACCGCCCGATCCCGGCTGGCCGGCCCGCGGCCAGCAGGCCACGGCCTCCGCCGGCGTGGTCGTTCCTAACCCGCAGAGCCAGGCCACAACGCGCGGGCTGCCCATCTTCGAGGAGGTCGAGTCGCGCTGGTCAAGGACCGATCGCGAGGCACCAGGCTCGGCCCGCCCGGCTGCGGCTCCGGACGGGCAGAACGACGGGTGATGCGGGTTGCGCCGGCCCTGACTTGCTACCTCAGGTCGGGCCACTGGTCCAGGGTGTAGGCCATCTCCCAGAACATGCCCTCGAGCCGCGAGCTCATCATGAAGATCTCGGCCAATTGGCGGCGCCGTTCCTCGCTGACCGCGCCCTGGCGGGTCATGTGGTCGAACGTCTCGCGCATGTCAAGCACGAGGTTCGCTTCCTCCTCCTGCAGGTAGAAGGCCACCCAGTCCGAGTAGACCGGATGGTCGGCGATCTGGTCCCGCAACCCGTCGGCGATCTCGACGTAGCTCCAGGAGCACGGGAGGATCGCGGCGGTGATCTCCAGCGGGCCACCGCTTGCCGCGGTCGCCAGCAGGAAGCTGGTGTAGGCCACGTTGGCAGGCGCCATGCCGCGCGAGCCTCCCCGGTCCTCGGCGCCCAGGCCGATCACCCGGTCAAGCAGTCGCCGGTTGCTCGGTATCTCCAGCCGGATGATCCCGTCCAGTTGCCTGGTGAAGAACTCCAGGTCCGCGTCGCTGGCGGACTTGGCCGCGCCCATGGCCATGCAGCGGGCGAAGGCCGGCAGGTACATCAGGTCCTGCTCGATGAAGAAGCGGAACCTGTCAAGCGGCAGCGTCCCCCGGGCCAGCTCCCCGAGGAAGGGATGCGCGTGCAGCCCGGCCCAGATGCGATCGCACTGGGCACGAAGCCCGGCCGAGAACGGCTGCGCCGAAGTCTCCATGACCGTACCGTAGCCGAGAGCCCCGCGCCGTCCGGTGCACGCCAGAAGCCTGGATCACTCTCGCCGGGCGGTCCACAGCGACACGTGCGCAGGCTCCAGCGCCCGCGTCACCACCCCGGCCAGGTCGGCACGGACCATATCCAGGTCCACCGCGTCCTTCAGCCGGCCCGCGAACGCCTCCAGCATCCGCTCCGCGTCGTACCTGCTCCGGTTGAACCGTCGGTCCACTACCCGCTGCACCCGGCCCCGCAGCGGGCTGAACAGCGCTGCCGCGGCCAGCGTGGAGACGGCCACCGCCACCACACTGTGGAAACGCAGCACCTGCTCGGCCAGCAGCACCAGGCCCGAGTACACCCCCACCAGCAGCCCGCTCACAATCGCGTAGGACAGAGTCCGGCTGATGACTCGGTCGATCTCGTACAGGCGGTACCTCAGTATCGCCACGCCCATGCCGACCGGCAGAACGGCCGTGGCGGTCAGGAGCACGCCGCCAAGCACTTGCCATTCCCCGTGCGCGGCGTCGGCGAATGCCGCCGCGAGGAAGCAGGCAAAGGCGGCGGCTCCTCCCGCCATCAGCCAGGAGAGCTGCTGCCGCCGCTCGCCCGCTGCGCGCCGCCAGCTCACTACCTGGTAACCGGCCGCGAGGGCCCAGAACAAGAAGAAGATGATGCCCACGGGAGCGTAGAAAACCGAATAGTGAGAGTCGTTGGAAAGCAGCAGCTGGCCGCTGGCGTCCACCTGGGTGCGGTGGTGGGTCAGCGCGTACACGGACATCTGGCCCTGCACTACCGTGTCGATGACGGCGAGCGCGAGACATCCGGTCACCGCCCGCCGCAGCCACCGCGGCGACGGCAGCCGCCCGTCAGGAAACAGCATGATGATCAGCGGGACCAGCACGAGCTCGGGCTCGGAGACGTGGTACAGGACCAGTACCGCGGGTGCGAGCGGGAGCTGGTGGCCTAGCCGGTAGCTGAGCACGTCGTACAGACCGCTGTCGGCGGTGAACATGAAGCTCACGGCGAGGAAGAGCATCAGCCACCCGATCGGGTTCCGCGGCCGGTGCCAGGCGACCATGAGTCCTACCACCGCGCAGGACACGGCGATCACGGTACTGGTGCCCCCCTGCGCACCTGCACCCGCGGTCACCAGCGGGTTCTGCCGTGCGGCGAGCGACAGCGGTATCAGCGCGACAATCTGGACCAGCACCCCAGCCAGCACCCACGCCGCCACCGGCCGCCGAAGCCACGAAAGCCAGTTCACGTGGGCACCTCCGCTCCCAAGCGTAGGCCCGCCCCGTTCCGGGAACGTTACGGCCGCATGGTGGCAATCGCCTCCACCGCGATGCCCGAGCCCCAAGGCGCGCAGATGCCCGAGGGCCAGGGCGCCCATCTGCGAGCGGGGTGCCGCCGACAGGATGCGGCACCCCGCTCCGGACGGCGGGCGTCTGCGGGGCCAACGCCGCACCGCGCGCCCGCCCATGGTCACGGCCTTCCCGGACTGTCCCAACCATGACTTAACCCCCCAAAACGGTCAACTCATTTTCACTCTGCTGTTTCCGCCCGATCGGCTCAGCCCCGCCCAGACCGCGGCAAGGTGAACGCCGCCACGGTCGCCGCGAACAGCGCGACGGCGGCGATCAGCAAGCTGGCCCGCATTCCGGGCAGGAACGACGCCCGGTGCGCGATCATGGCGCCGAACACCGCGACGGCCAGCGTGCCGCCAACCTGGCGGCTCGAGTTCAGCAGCCCCGCCGCCATCCCGGCCTGGTCGGCCGGGATGGCATCGAGCAGGACGACGATCACCGACGGTATGGCAAAGCCCAAGCCGGCCCCGGCGGGGACAAGCGCCACGGTCAGCAGTACGCGATCCGGCCCCATGCTCGCCGCCAGCAGAATGATCAACCCAAGCACGCTGACCAGCAGCCCGGCCTTGATCGGCGTCTGCGCGCCTGATCGGGCCCCGAGCCTGGCCGAGGTCAGGTTGGCCAACGGAAGCAGGGCCGTCATCGGCAGGAACTCCAGGCCCGCGGTCACCGCCGATTGCCCGAGGACTCGCTGGAAGTACAGGCTGAGCACGAAGATCACGCCGTAGAACGCGATGTTGACCGCGAACCCGATCGCGACGCATACCGTCACCGTCCGCGACCGGAACAGGCTGAGCGGCACCATCGGGTGCGTGGCCCGGGTTTCGGCGGCCGCGAACGCGGCCATCGCGAGCGCGGCCAGCAGCAGGCACCCCACTGCTGTCGGCCGGCCGAAGCCGCTCTCGCCGCCGTCGATGACCCCGAACGTCAGCGCCGCGAGCGCCGCGACCGCCGTGACCTGCCCGGCCGGGTCGAGCGGTGCCGCGCGCAGCGGCGACCTCGGAGCCCGGGACAGCAGGGCGACGGCCACTAGGCCGGCCGGCAGATTGAGAAAGAAGATCGCCCGCCAACTCAGCCCCGTCGTCAGCGCGCCGCCCGCCACCGGCCCGCCCGCCATGGCCACGGTGCCGCCCACCGCCCACACCGCAATCGCCTTCGCGCGCCTCACCGGGTCTGCGTAGGCCTGCCTGACCAGCGCGAGCGACGCGGGCAGCATGACGGCGGCGGCGCTGCCCTGGACCGCCCGGCCGCCGATCAGGAACCCCAGAGTCGGCGCCAGCCCGCACACCGCCGACGACGCCAGGAAGCCCACCAGGCCGATGGCGTACAGGCGCTTGGCGCCGATCCGGTCCGAGACCGCGCCCGCCGAGATCAGCAGCGCCGCGAACATCAGCGTGTACGCGTCGATCACCCACTGCAGCCCCGCGATCGACCCGCCCAGGGTCCGCTCAATGCCGGGCAGGGCCACGTTCACCACCGTGGAGTCCAGACTCAGCATGAAGAACCCGAGCAGCGCAGCCAGCAAGACGATCAAGCCCCTCGCCGCACCCCGCTCCGCCGCCGCACCCCGCTCCGCGGCCGCACCCCGCTCCGCCGCCGCACCCCGCGCCACCTGCGCAGCCCGCGTGCCGTCACCTGCCCCTGGCCCGGCCGCGACGCCCTCGGTCGCGTCAACGCTCATCGGATCACCTCGATCATCCATGACGGGATCAGCCTGCCCCGCCCCGGCGTCCCGCGGCAGGCCGGGATCTTCCGGGGTGCGACAGGGCCCCCCAGATCGTGTCTGGCCCCGGCCGTCAGCAGGGAGACTAGGACCATGACGACCGAGCACACCGAGCTAGGCCGGTTCTTGCGGACCCGGCGCGCCGGACTGCGGCCGGCCGACGTGGGCCTGCCCGCCGGCACCGGGATGCGCCGCACGCCCGGGCTTCGGCGCGAGGAACTGGCCACCCTGGCCGGCGTGTCCATCGACTACTACACCCGCCTGGAACGCGGCAAGGAGACCCGCCCCAGTCCGGCCGTGGTCGACGCCCTGGCCCGTGCGCTGCGCTTGGACGATGAGGAGCACGACTTCCTCCGCGTGCTTGCCGCGCAGGCCGCGCGGCGGGCGCCCGTCCCGCCCCCGCCACCGTCGCGGCAGGTCCGCCCCACCGTCACCCATCTGCTCGAGGCACTCCGGCCCAACCCGGCCTACGTGCTGAGCCGCACCAACGACGTGCTCGCCGCGAATCCCGGTGGCTTTCACCTGCTGCCCGGCCTGGCCGAATGGCCCGCCCGGCAGCGCAACACGATTCGCTACACGTTCCTCCATCCGGCGGCTCGCGCCCTATGGCCCGACTGGGAGCAAAAGGCCCGAGGCTGCGTCGCACACCTACGTGCCGTAGCCGGCTCCGACCCCGACGCTCCCGACCTGGCCGCGATTATCGGCGAGCTGATCGTCAAGAGTCCCGATTTCAGCCGCCTGTGGGACCGCTACGAGGTCCGGCGGATGGGCGACGGCGAGAAGGTCTTCCGTCACCCATCGGTGGGCACCATGACCCTGGCCCACGAGTCGCTCGAGCTGACTCGCACCGACGGCCAGCGCCTGGTCGTCTACATGGCCACCCCCGGCACCCCAGACCACGACGCAATGATCTTGCTGGACATCGCAGGCTTCGCAGCCCCGGACACCACCTCCTACGAGCCAGGCCTACCCAATCCGCGTTAGCGCCCAAGTCGGCGCGCCGAACTCCTCCGAGCGCCGCAAAAGATCTTGAACAAATTTTCGCTTTCAAGGCGCTATCAATCCCACATCGTGCTAGAATGTTCGCATGGGTGCTCTCTAGATTCCTCCGAACGGAGCGTGGTGCATGCCCCAGGACCCGTTCCCCGATCCCGGGCCGGACGACCCGGAGCCGGATGGTTCCGGGCTGGTGCCCGCGGCCGAGGGAAACGGGCCGGAGGACGACCTTGACGAGTTCCCGTCCGAGTTCCCGTCCGAGTTCCCGCCCGAGTTCGCCGAGCAGGGCCTGTACGTATGCCTGCCCGCCGAGCGGGTAACCCTGGCCGGGTTCGCCCAGAACGGCGAGGCGGACACCATGGCGCCCGGCGCGCTGCTGGCCGCGGTGGCCCAGGTGGTCACCGGCGAGGACGGGTCGGGCCTGGCCGGGTGCTCCGATGACCAGCTGGTCGGGATCGTCTCGGCGGCGCGGCGGATGGAGTCGTGGTCGGCGTGGATGGGGATGGCCGCGGTCGCGGAGTTCGCGGCCCGCCGCCCGGCCCTATCCGGCCGCCATAGCGGCACCACGGCGCAGCACGCGGCCGAGTTCGCCGCCGATGAGCTGGCCGGTGAGCTGCACCTGACCGCGGCGTCGGCGGCCGCGCAGATCGACTACTCCGCCACCGTCGCGGCCCGGCTGCCCGAGACGTTCGCCGCGCTGGGGGCCGGGCGGATCCACCCGGTTCACGTGAAGATCATCCAGGACGAGACCAGCATGCTGACCGACGAGGACACCGCCAAAGCCGACCGGCTGCTGGCCGCGGCGGCGGTGGGCAAGACGTTCGGGGAGTTGCGGTACGCCGCGCACCGGCTGGTCCTCAAGCTGGACCCGCAGGCCGCGCAGCGCCGCAAGGAAGCGGCCAGGCGGGACGCGCATGTGCGCCGGTTCCGCGAAGACTCCGGCAATGCCGGGATGGTGGCCCGGGAGCTCCCCCCGGATGAGGTGCTGGCCTCGTGGCAGCACGTGGAGCAGCGGGCGCTGGACCTGCGCGCCGCCGGTGTGCCCGGCACTCTGCAGGAGCTACGCGTCCGTGCCTATTTGGATTTGCTCCAAGAGCGGGACAGCCGCCCCGCCCCCGGCGGGCCCGATGCCAGCGCCGTCCCGGCCGGGACCGTGGCAGCCGCAACCGGGGAGGCCGAGGACTCCGGCCCGCAGGGACAACCCGCAGTCGACGGCACGCCACCCGAACCACCGGACACCAGCACCGATCCCGGCACCGGACCCGGCGACCCCGGCAGCGGTAGCGGCCCCGGCGGCCCAGGCGGGAAAGGCGGCCCAGGCGGCCCAGGCGGGAACGGCGGCCCAGGCGGGCTAGCCGGGCCGGGGCCTGGCCGAGATCGTGGTCCGAGCCTGGCCGCGCTGGTGAACATCACCGTGCCGCTGGCCACCATCACGGGCCAGGCCGAGACCCCCGGCGAAGCTGTCGGATTCGGCCTGCTCGACGCCGAAGCCACCCGCGACCTGATCGCCGCCGCCGCCCGGCACCCCGCCACCCGGTGGTGCGCGACCGCGGTCGCCCCCGACCACACCGCCGCCGCCCACGGCTGCCTGCACGGCCGCCACCCCCCACCCGGACCCGCCGGACCCGGCGGACCCGGCGGACTGCGCGGCCTGAAGATCACCTTCTCCCCGGTCATCCGCGGACCCTGCCACCACGACCAAGCCGAAACCAGCTACCGGCCCAGCAACAAACTCGCCCACCTAGTCCGCGCCCGCAACAACCGGTGCACCGCACCCGGCTGCGGCCGACCCGCCACCGCCTGCGACCTGGACCACACCCAGCCCTGGCACCAAGGCGGCCTCACCTGCCCATGCGACCTGGCCCCCCTCTGCCGACACCACCACCGGTGCAAACAGGCAAAAGGCTGGTGGCTAGAACAGCCGGAACCAGGCCTGCTCGTGTGGCGCGTCCCGTCCGGACGCACCTACACCACCACACCCACCGAATACACCCTGTAGCCCCACCGGGCCCACCTATCCCTGAGTAGATGTCCGGATAAATCCACGGCGTCGCTAAGGGCCCGGTGAACTTCCGCCCGGAACGCCCCGATCTGGTCCGGCCGCCGGACCGGGTGCACCGCGTTGCTCAGCAGCACGACCGCGACGTCGAGCGCCGGCGCGATCAGCAGCGAGGTGCCGGTGAAGCCGGTGTGCCAGATCGTCCCTTCCGGCCAGCTGCCCCAGGCGTCGGGCCGCAACCGCCAGCCCAGCACCCGCGCCTCGTCGCCCGCGCCCGCCCGCCGGGCAGTCATGAGGGCGATCGTCTCGGCGCTGAGCACCGGATGCCGGCCTGGCATAAGCAGCGCCCCCGCGAACCGGCCGAGGTCCGCGGCGGTCCCGAACAATCCGGCGTGCCCGCTAATCCCGCCGAGCGCGAAGGCGTTACCATCATGCACGGAGCCCCAGACCAATCCCCGGCTGGGCCGCTGATCGCCGTCGGCCTCGGTGGCGGCGATGTGCCGCAGCGGTGCCCGCGGCAGGTATCCGGTCGAGGTCATGCCCAGCGGCCCGAATACCTCACGGTCGGCCAGTTCCTTCAGCGGCTCGCCGGCGCACTCTTCCACAGCCCACCCGAGCAACATGAAACCTAGATCGCTGTAGTTCACCCGGCCGGGCACGGCGGCGGCCAGCTCCGCGGTTACCGCACGCTTGATCCCAGCTGGATCGGTGCAGGTGGCGTAGTAGGACCGGTGCGGAACCAGCCCCGCCACGTGCAGCAGGCAGTCGCTAATGGTGACCGGCGACCGGGGCGCCCCGGGCAGCCAGCGGGCCACCGGGTCGTCGATGCTCCACCGCCCTCGCTCGTGCAATAGCAGCACCAGCGGCAGCGTCGAAACAACTTTGGTCAGCGAGGCCAAATCGAACAGCGTGTCTGCATCAGCGGGGACCGGCCCCTCGTGGGTGGTCTCATCTGGCAGCTTGGCCCAGCCGCCGGCGACGACATAAGGGCTGCCCGCCGACGTGCGCACCTGGCCTGCCACGGCGGGTGGGAACCCCCCGGCCAGCCAGCGCATCAGCACCGCCGACACCGCCGGGTACCTCTCGCCCGGGTGACCGGGCAGCGCCTGATAGCTAGCCACCAGCCGCGGGGTCGGTGTGCCACCGGCCTCAAGGTGCGGGCCTTGTGTGGCAGCGGCCTTGCTGCGCTGCGGCGGGGGAGAGCTCATGCCAAGGCCTTGACCAGCCGAACCTCGGTAGCCTCGTACTCCGGCTCGACCCGCGTGCTGCCGTCCGGCGCGTACCCGGCCTTGGCGTAGAGTCGCCGGGCGCGCTCGTTGGCCTCGAAGACGTGAAGCGACGCCTCCTCCAAGCCTCGCTCCCGCAGCCGAAGCTCCGCGTGGCGCAGGAGCGCCCGACCGGTCCCCTGGCCGGCCTGCGCGGGATGAACGTAGAGCCCGAAGATGTAACCGCCCGGTTCCCCTGACCTCGTGCCATACCGGACGAAGCCGATCACGCGGCCCTGGTGCACACCCACGTCGGTATCGCCCTCGGCGGCGTCGATCAGTCCGGCCAGCCAGCGAGCGGTCCGGTCGCGATCGAGCGCCGCGAGCACGGCATCGGGCACCACCCCCGGGTAGGCCTGCCGCCAGGCCGCGACGAAGACCTCGGCCATGGCATCCGCGTCCTCGATGGTCGCCGGTCGGATCCCGATCTCCGCCTCGCCGCCCGCCAAGCCGCCGCTCTCCGCCTCGCCGCCCGCCAAGCCGCCGCTCTCCGCCTCGCCGCCGATTTCTCGCGCGCCGGGCTCCCTCTCTTCTGCCACCGGGAACTCGCCTGCGCGAAAACACGCGGCCTCGTGCTCCGGCACCACCAAGGCCAGCGGCGGGTCTTCCGTCCGGCACCGGCCGATGCTGATCGGGCAACGCGCCAGGTACGGGCACCCGTCGCCAGCCCCCGCCGGCAAGCCAGCCCCCGCCGGCAAGCCAGCCCCCGCCGGCAAGCCAGCCTCTCGCGACTCATCCGCCACACCTGCCAGCAGGCTGCCGTCCGGCTGCGGCTCGGGCACCGCGGCCAACAGCGCCCGCGTGTACGGGTGCAACGGGGAAGACAGAACCGCCTGCCAAGGCCCCCGCTCCACGAACCGGCCCAGGTACATGACCCCGATCCGGTCGCTGAGCTGGCGGATCACCGCCATGTCGTGGCTGATGAACAGGTAAGAGAGCGACAGTTCCTCACGCAGCCCGGCCAACAGGTTCACGACGCCCGCCCGGACCG
>Ga0335074_10015255_pt1 | contig 10788 bp, 10 predicted proteins | sample Lox_Sample_23_FD_206715 | JGI IMG/M metagenome (GOLD analysis project Ga0335074, IMG submission 206715) | Soil microbial communities from Loxahatchee National Wildlife Refuge, Florida, United States - Lox_Sample_2.3 | ecosystem: Environmental > Terrestrial > Soil > Wetlands | place: USA... | reverse complement strand
GCTCCGGGCCTGCCGGTGCTGGGCCTGCCGGCTCCGGGCCTGCCGGTGCTGGGCCTGCCGGTGCGGGGCCACCCGGTGCCAGGCCCGCGGGCGGCCTAGCCCCAGCGGCCACGGCCCGGCCCGCGCCCGCCGGAGCAGCACGGCCAGGGCTGGGTGAAGCGTGGCCCGCCGCTGCCGGCGTCGGCCCGGCCGGCTACCGGGCTAGCGCCGAGCCCGATCAGCCGGCCCACGAGCCGGGCCCGGCCGGCCAGTTGCGGAGTCGGCGCGAGCTGATTGAGGCGGCCGGGCTGTCCGAGGCTCTGCTCACCGAACTGGAGACATTCGGACTGCTGCGGCGCGTCGGCCGGCAGTACGGCCCGGACGCGGTGCACGTCGCCACGGCGGCGGTCGCGCTTACCGCGTACGGAGTAGAGGCGCGCCACCTGCGGGCCGTCCGCGCGGCGGTCGAGCGTGAGACCACCATGATCGAGAGCCTAGTTGCGCCGATCACGCGCCAGCGTGGCCCCGGCGCCAGAGAGATGGCCGAGCGCACCGCCGGTGAGCTTGCCGACCTGGTGCTCCAACTGCACTGCGCGCTTGTCGACGGCGCACTGGCCGAGGCCGGGCTGGGCGGGCCAGGCCGCGCGACGCAGGTGGCTGTCGCGGCTAGGCTGGCGGCAGCCGGGCTCGCCCGGCAGGATCCGGAGGCTGAAGCCGGACCGCGCCGCGGCGGTCGGGCCGAACGGGGGGCGGAAGGCGCCAGCGCATGATCATCACGACTGCCTCACCACTGGCTGGAGGGGACGGGATGGCCTGCTGCGATTGCGGGTGTACGTTGACAAAGGGAGTGCCTGCAGGCAGAAGGGGAATGCCAGTGGGCAGACCCGGTAGTAACCGCAGCGCGCATGCGCGGACAGGGACGGAGCCGCTGTGAGGCAGATGGAGGTTGTCGGCGTCCGGGTGGAGATGGCCACGAACAACCCGATCGTCCTGCTGAAGGAGACCGACGGCGAGCGCTATCTGCCAATCTGGATCGGGCCGAATGAGGCAACGGCTATCGCGTTCGCTCAGCAGGGCATGATCCCGCAGCGGCCGCTTACGCACGACCTGTTGCGAGACGTGCTCGAAGCGCTTGACGTGCGGCTGACGACGGTCAACATCACCGCGCTGCGGGACGGGATCTTTTTCGCCGACCTGATCTTCTCCAACGGCCGGGAAGTCAGTGCGCGCCCGTCGGATTCCATTGCGCTTGCGCTGCGCACCGGTGCGTCCATCTACGTCCGCGAGGAGATCCTGGACGAGGCCGGCGTCGCGATACCGGACGAGCAGGAAGACGAAGTCGAGAAGTTCCGGGAGTTCCTCGACTCGATCACACCAGAGGACTTCGGCCGGTCTACCTGACCGGCTGCCCGGGAGCCGGCTGCCCGGGAGCCGGCTGAACGTTAGCCGTAGGGGTCGTGCCCTTTTGCGCCGGCCTGACCGGACCCGCGACGCGCCGCCGCGATCGTTGACGCGGCTGCGGGCGCGGCCTAACGTGCGAAAGGTGTACCAGGGCAGATGGCGCCCTGCGGTCCAGATGGCCGGCGGTAAGGCCGGGAGTTTGACCGGCAGTAAGAAGAGTAGGGACGGCAGTGTCTACTAGAGGCAACAGTGTCTGCTAGGGGCAACGGTGTCTGCTAGGGGCAACGGTGTCTGCTAGGGGAACAATGGCCAGCGGTGACTCTGGCGCGCAGCAGGCCAGCGTCAGGTCTGGCCGTGCGCTTGTCGGCCAGCAGCAGTCCCTGTTCGACGACGACATCACGCCGCAGCCGGAGGACATTGGCTACCGCGGGCCGACCGCGTGCGCTGCCGCCGGAATCACCTACCGCCAGCTGGACTACTGGGCGCGCACCGGGCTGGTCGAGCCAAGCGTCCGGCCCGCCAGCGGCTCAGGCTCGCAGCGCCTTTACGGCTTCCGTGACATTCTCGTGCTCAAGGTCGTGAAGCGGCTGCTGGACACCGGGATCTCGCTGCAGCACGTCCGAGCCGCCATCGCGGTGCTGCGCAACTGGGGTACCGAGGACCTGGCCAAGGTCACGCTGATGAGCGATGGTGCCACGGTCTACGACCTGACCTCGGCCGAGGAAGTGTACGACCTGCTCCAGGGCGGTCAGGGCGTGTTCGCCATCGCGCTCGGCCGGATCTGGCAGGAGGTCGAGGGCAGCCTGGCGGAGCTACCTGCCGAGCGCGCCGAGGACGACCAGCCCGCGGACTCGGCGAGTGACGAACTGGCCAGCCGCAGGGCGGCACGCAGAACCGGCTAGCGCCCCTGCCCGCGATGTGCGGTGCAGCAGATTGCACTGCCTGATGCTCGCACTGCCCATGGGGGCGGAGTTACTAATGCTCAGGCATGTCTACGCCGCCCTCATGCTGTCCACGCGACCCCCGCGATCGCTCTCGTCGCATGAAATATCCTGATTTGTGAATCCAGCGGGCACACCGCGCATAGCTAGCCGCACGCCGCTCAGAAGTGGCAGCCGCTGTCAAAGCCCTCGGTCCACTGGATTGTGTCGCTGTTCATCTTCTGGATGTCGTTAAAGGCCGTCACAGCGCAGAACTTGACCCGGTCGTAGCCCGCGTTTACGCCGGGTTTGAACGGATGGTGCTGCTGGGCTTCTTTCCCGGCTTCGTACCCCTGATACCAGGCCTTACTGTGGTGGCCGCCTGAGCCTATGCTGCAGCCCGATAGCAGCATGACTGTGACGGCTAGCCCGGTGACGGCAGGTACTGCCCAGCCTGCCCGTGCTGCTGGCATTCAAGTCCCCCCGACCCTAGCCCTGACTGCCTGCATCTGGATATGTACCCGCTGGCCCGGCGGAATCGCGCGCCGAGCCGCCGCCGGACGCCCGCTCGGGTAGGCTCGTCGGTGCTGAACACACCGGCCGGGAGAGTCTCCGCGCAGCCAGCGCAGAGCGCCGAAGGGGCAACCTCCCCGGAACCTCTCAGGCACGCAGGACCGGGCGGTGTGCACAACTCTGAAGCCCGCAGGCGCGGTCGACAGAGGGGGAGTCCTACATCACCTGCTTGCGGGCCAGCGGTCCGCCCGGGGAGGCTCCCATGGAAGACGCCCAGCGTGACCTGATGCGGGCAGAGTCCGCGCGATCGGAGTTCGCGCAGCGGCACATCGGCCCGGCCGGATCGGACCAGGCAAGGATGCTGGACCTGGTCGGCTACGGCTCGCTCGATGAGCTGACCGCGGCCGCCCTGCCGGCCGGTATCGCCGCAACCCGCGTGCTCGACCTCCCGCAGCCTCTGACCGAGGACGAGGTCCTGGCCGAACTGCGCCGCCTGGCAGGTCAGAACACGGTTGCCACGTCGATGATCGGTCTCGGGTACTACGGCACTCACACTCCCGCAGTGATCCGGCGGAACGTGCTGGAGAACCCGGCCTGGTACACCGCCTACACGCCGTACCAGCCGGAGATCTCGCAGGGCCGCCTCGAGGCGCTGCTGAACTTCCAGACCATGGTCGAGGACCTGACCGCGCTGCCGGTTGCAGGCGCATCGATGCTCGACGAGGCGACCGCCGCGGCTGAGGCGATGACGCTGGCGCGGCGGGCGCGCGGCACGGGCAGCCCAGGCAAGGCAAACACCTTCCTCGCCGACACGGACTGCCTGCCCCAGACTCTTGCGGTGCTGCGGACCAGGGCCGAGCCGCTCGGCATCGAGCTGGTCACCGGCCGGATCACGCCCGAGCTGGTCGCGGCCCAGCCGGACGGCGAGCTGTTCGGCGTCCTGCTGCAGTACCCCGGTGCCAGCGGCGAGGTCCGCGACCTGGCGCCGGTGATCGCCGCCGCGCAGAGGGCCGGCGCGCTCGCCGTGGTGGCGGCCGACCTGCTCGCGCTGACGCTGCTGATCCCGCCTGGGGAGCTCGGCGCCGACATCGCGGTCGGCAGTACGCAGCGGTTCGGCGTCCCGATGGGGTACGGCGGGCCGCAGGCCGGCTACATCTGCGTGCAGGACGGGCTCAAGCGGCAGCTGCCCGGCCGCCTGGTCGGCGTGTCCGTGGACGCCGACGGGCACCTGGCCTACCGGCTCGCCTTGCAGGCCCGCGAGCAGCACATCCGCCGGGAGAAGGCGACCAGCAACATCTGCACCGCCCAGGTCCTGCTCGCCGTCATCGCCGCGATGTACGCGGCCTACCACGGACCCGACGGCCTGACCGCGATCGCGCGCCGCGTCCACGGCAAGGCAGTCGCCCTGGCCGCGGCCATGAAAACCCTTGGATACGAAACGGAGTCGTCTCGATTTTTCGACACCGTCGCGATCCGGATGCCAGGGCAGGCCATGGCGGCCGCGGCCCGGGCGGCCGAAGCCGGCTTCAACGTGCATGTGGCCGGCCCGGACGTCGTTCAGGTCGCCTGCGACGAGACGACGACCGACGAGCAGGTGGCGGCGGTCGCGGGCGCGCTCGCCGGGCGCGAGGTGACGCTGACTTCCGAGACGCTGGGGTCCGATACGGCCGGGTCCGATGCGGCCGGGACGCTGCCGGCGTCACTGGCACGGACGACCACGTTCCTGTCCCATCCGGTTTTTCACAGCTATCGCAGTGAGACTGCGATGCTGCGATACCTGCGCACCCTGGCTGACCGCGACATCGCCCTGGACCGGTCGATGATCCCTCTCGGCTCGTGCACCATGAAGCTGAACGCTGTCGCCGAGATGGAGGCGATCAGCTGGCCAGAGTTCGCCGGGCTGCACCCGTTCGCGCCGGCCGTGCAGGCGGCCGGCTACCGGCAGCTCATCGACGAGCTGTCGGCCGCACTGCTCGAGATCACCGGGTACGACGCGATCAGCCTGCAGCCGAACGCGGGCTCACAGGGCGAGCTGGCGGGCCTGCTGGCGATTCGCGGTTACCACCGGTCGCAGGGGCAGCCGGAGCGGACCGTATGCCTCATTCCCGAGTCGGCGCACGGAACCAACGCGGCCAGCGCGGTCCTGGCCGGGCTCCGGGTCGTCGTGGTGAAGTGCGGCTCAGACGGTGCGGTCGACATGGGTGATCTGCGGGCGAAGCTTGCGGCGCACGGTTCGTCGCTGGCCGCGATCATGGTGACATACCCGTCGACGAACGGTGTGTTCGAGGAAACGATCGGCGACGTCTGCGCGGCCGTGCACGAGGCGGGCGGGCAGGTGTACGTGGACGGCGCGAACCTGAACGCGCTGGTCGGGCTCGCCCGGCCGGGCAAGTTCGGCGCCGACGTCTCGCACCTGAACCTGCACAAGACCTTCTGCATCCCGCACGGCGGCGGTGGACCTGGTGTGGGCCCGGTCGCGGCGCGGGCGCATCTGGCGGAATTCCTGCCCGGCCACTTCGCTCTCCCTGACGGCGGCAAGGGCCTGGCCGGGCCGGTCGCCGCTGCGCCGTACGGGTCAGCGGGCATCCTGCCGATCTCGTGGGCGTACATCAAGCTGATGGGCGGGCAGGGGCTGCGCGCGGCCACGCAGGTGGCGATCCTGTCGGCCAACTACCTGGCCAGGCGGCTCACGGAGCACTTCCCGGTGCTGTACACAGGGCGGGCCGGACTGGTCGCGCATGAGTGCATCCTGGACCTGCGCCCGATCACTGCCCAGACCGGCATCACCGCGGAAGATGTCGCCAAGCGGCTGATCGACTACGGGTTCCACGCGCCGACCATGTCGTTCCCGGTGGCGGGCACCCTCATGGTCGAGCCGACCGAGAGCGAGGACCTGGCCGAACTGGACCGGTTCTGCGACGCCATGATCGCCATCCGGCGCGAGATCACCATGGTTGCCGCGGGGGAGTACGACGCGACAGACAACCCGCTCAAGAACGCGCCGCACACCGCGAGCATGCTGATCAGCGGCGAGTGGAAGCATCCCTACGACCGCGAGAGCGCGGCCTACCCGGCTGGCGGCGACCGGCGGGCGAAGTACTGGGCCCCGGTCCGGCGGATCGACCAGGCCTACGGCGACCGGAATCTCATGTGCGCATGCCCCCCGCCGGAGGCATTCGAGTAGCTGTGTAAGGCTGGCGATGACGGCGGAGTCGTTAGCGCTGGGGGGCAGACCATGACGAACCGCCCCGTAACCACCACAGATGCCGGGATTCCGGCAGCGAGTGACGAGTATTCCCTCACAGTCGGGCCAGACGGACCGACCGTGCTGCACGACCACTATGTCGTGCAGAAGATGCAGCACTTCAACCGCGAGCGCGTGCCCGAGCGAGTAGTGCACGCCAAGGGCAGCGGCGCCTACGGGTTCTTCGAGGTAACCGAGGACGTTTCGCAGTGGACTAAGGCCGGCTTCCTGACCGGCGTGGGCACCCGGACGCCGGCGTTCGTCCGGTTCTCCACGGTGGCCGGCGAACTCGGCAGCCCGGACACCAACCGGGATCCGCGCGGCTTCGCGGTCAAGCTCTACACCCAGGACGGTAACTGCGACCTGGTGTGCAATAACACGCCGGTCTTCTTCGTCCGCGACGCCAGCAAGTTCGGTGACTTCATCCACTCGCAGAAGCGAATGCCGGATACCGGGCTGCGCGACAACAACATGCAGTGGGACTTCTGGTCGCTGTCACCTGAGTCCGCGCACCAGGTCACGATCCTGATGTCGGACCGCGGAACGCCGCGGACCTGGCGGAACATGAACGGCTACTCCAGCCACACGTTCTCCTGGATGAACGCCGGCGGGGAGCGGTTCTGGGTCAAGTACCACCTGAAGACCGCGCAGGGCATCGAGAACCTCACCGACGCCGAGGCGAAGGCCCTGGCTGGCGCGGATCCCGACGCGCACCGCCGGGACCTGTGGGACTCGATCGCAGGCGGCAACGCGCCGGAGTGGCGGCTGGAGATGCAGATCATGCCGTTCGAGGAGGCCGCGGATTACCGGTTCAACCCGTTCGACCTGACGAAGGTCTGGCCGCACCGCGACTACCCGCCGGTGCCGGTCGGCCGGCTCGTGCTGGACCGGAACCCGGAGAACCACTTCGCCGAGGTCGAGCAGTCGGCATTCGACCCCTCGAACCTCGTTCCCGGTATTGGCTTGTCGCCGGACAAGATGCTGATGGGACGCATCTTCTCCTACCACGACACCCACCTGCACCGGATCGGGCCGAACTACCAGCAGCTGCCGGTCAACGCGCCGAGGCTGCCGGTGCACTCCTACAACAAGGACGGCCCTATGGCCTACCGGCACTCCGGCTCGCAGCCGGTCTACGCGCCGAACTCCTACGGCGGCCCGGCCGCCGACCCGGCGCGCGCCGCTGAGCTTGGCTGGTCCGTCGAGGCGGCCGAGATCGGCCGGTACGCCTACGCCAAGCATGCGTCGGACGACGATTTCGTTCAGCCGCGGGCGCTGTACCGCGAGGTGATGAGCGACACCGACCGGGACCACCTGGTCACCAACATCGCCGCTCACATTCAGGCGGGCGTGCACCCGGATGTTGTGCCGCGCGTCGTCGAGTACTGGCGCAGCGTGCACGAGGACCTCGGCGCACAGGTTGCCAAGCAGCTCGATGGCGGGTTATTAGCTAGCGCTCGCCGGGGCACATACCGGGGCATGACAGGTGCCGTCAGGTGAGGGGGGCTGCCGCGGAAGCGCGGCCGACTGTGCAGGACGTTCCGGGCGGCTGGATGGATCCGGAGCTGGCGACGCTGACGAGGGACCGGTTCTTCGATCCGGACTGGATTTACGAGCGCAAGTTCGACGGTGAGCGGTGCCTGGCCTACCGGGCCGACGGCGGGATCTGGCTGACGACGCGCAACCGCCAGCTAGTGAACAGTACCTATCCTGAGCTGGCGGAGGCGCTGGCAGCACAGTCCGCCACCTGCTTCGTGATCGACGGCGAGGTTGTGGCGCTCAAGGGTGGCGCCACCAGCTTCAGCCGGCTGCAGCAGCGTCTCGGCGTCCGCAATCCCGGCGCGGAGCTGATGCGGGCGGTGCCGGTCGTGTACTTCGTGTTCGACGTGCTGCGCACGGACGGGCGGGACGTCCGTGGCCTGAGCCTGCGGGAGCGCAAGAGCCTGCTGCGCACGCTGCTGTCTTACGGCGGCCCGATCCGGTTCACCGTGCATCGAAGCGAGTCGGAGTCAGCACGGGCGTACTGGGAGCACGCGCTGGCAAGCGGCTGGGAGGGCCTGGTCGTCAAGCGCGCCGACTCCCGCTATGTCGCTGGCCGGAGCCGGGACTGGCTGAAGTTCAAGGCCGAGAACAACCAGGAGTTCGTGATCGGCGGCTTCACCGACCCGCAGGGCAGCCGGACCGGTCTCGGCGCGCTGCTCATCGGCTACTACGAGGAGCAGGGCAAGCTTGTTTACGCAGGGAAAGTCGGCACCGGATTCGACGAGGCGACGCTGGCCAGCCTGCGGCAGACGCTAGCCGGGCTTGAGCAGCCGAGGCCGGCGTTCGATCGCGGCGCACTGCCGCGGGCAGGCGTGCACTGGGTGCGGCCGGAGCTGGTATGCCAGGTCGGCTTCTCCGAGTGGACAACCGCGGGTCAGCTGCGGCATCCGCGCTACCTTGGCCTGCGCCGGGACAAGGAGGCTGCGTCGGTCACCAGGGAGCGCCCGGCCTAGCTGCCGCGGCCTTGGAACGGCCGGAACCGAAGGTGCGCTCTCGGCGTCGTGCTAGCGTGACCCGTCTCGCGCTCCGGGCCGCAGCATGGCTGGCGGCCCGCAGCGGCCGGCCGGTGCACGGCTCCGCCCGGTCGCGGCCCCTCCGGTCGCCCGGCGGGCTGGATCTGCAGGTCACTGGCTGGTAAGAGCCGGCTCACGGGGATCATCGAGTCACCGCAGCTCGGGCCCGGTCGTGCTGTCGAGGTTCGCCGGGATAAGCCGCATTGCTCAGCGGCCCCCGGCTCTGCGCCGCCGGGGCTCGTCGCGGCCGACTCGCCGGGCTTGGGGCCTGCGGTGGCCGGGCTGGTTGGGATCGAGTGCCGCGAGCGCTGCGCTGATCTCGTGCTCGAGTCCGCGCAGCACCGCATCTAGCTGCACTGAAGCGGCGGCGCGAGCGTGCGGCCCGGCGAAGCCGGCCGGCGGCTTCGCGTCGGCAGCCAGCGCCTCGGGCAGCGACAGGCCGTGCTCGACACGGAGGATCAGGTCAGCCTGGCTGAGAGCGTCGCGTGCGGTGGCGACCGCCGCTCCGGTGTCAGTCAGGGATGCGGTGCCGGCCGCGACCTCGTCGCGGAGCCGCAGCAGCACCTCGGTTGCCCGCTGAATCTGGCTGCCGACCAGGTCCGGGAAAGGCCCGCTCAGCAGCAGGCAGTCGAGCGCGACGACGATGTCCTCGATGTGCTCGTAGACCAGGGCGACGGCTGCGGATAGCGGTCCTCGGCCGGGCGGGATGCGACGTGCCGGGACTCGCGCAAACGGCAGGCCGGCCCGCTCGCGCACGTCCGCGAGGCCGGAATCGAAGTCGAAGCTGCCATCGTTGCGCGCGATGAACCGCTCTCGTACCGCCCGAAGGAATTCGTCCAGCTCACGGTCATCGCGATCAGGTGTCATGACGACTCCCCCTGCGGTATCGAATGCTCCAGGATCGAGCGGCGCAGCGCAGCCCGCGCGCGGGCGATGTTCTGCCGCACGGCAGCCTGGTCTATGCCTAGCTGGGCCGCGATCTCGGCAGTACTCAGGCCCTCGTAGCAGAGCGCGAACACCCGTCGCTGCTGCGGTGGGAGGTCGCTGAGCAGCGAGAGCACGAGTTCTTCTTGCTGCCGCAGTTCGGGACTGTCCAGCTCGGCCGTCACCGCTACCTCAGGAACATCTGCCATCGTCAGGACGGCCACCGCTGCGGTCTCGTCTCCGCGCGAGGCGCCACTTCTGGCCCGTGCGCGAAGGTAGCAGCGCAGGGCTACCGTCCGCAGCCAGGCAGGCCAGGCACGCCGGTCACGGACGTCGTCTGCGGCGACCAGCGCGCTGGCGAAGGCGTCTTGCACCGCATCGGCAGCCTCCGCATGGCCGGCGCCGTGGCACCGCAAGTACCACATCAGCGCGGACCGCTGCTGCCGGTAGAGCACCGCGAACTCTTCCTCGTCCACCGGCCTCGCCTCCCGACGTTTCCTCTCACCTGTGTAGTGCATGTCGGCAGCGGATCTGTGACATGCGAATCGGATAGCTTGCGATGGTGAACGCCCATCTGATCGTCCTCTACATCGCCGCAGTCTTCGTGGCAATGATCGCGCCCGGGCCCGACATGCTGTTCATCCTGGCGACCGGCGCGAGGGGCGGTCCACGCGCCGGGATGCTGGCCACGCTGGGAGTGATGACCAGCGAGGTTATCCAGATAGCCGCCGTGGCCGCTGGGCTCGCCACCCTGCTGGCTGAGGCCCCTGCCGCCTTCCTCGTGCTGCGTCTTTGCGGCGCGGCGTATCTGCTCTACCTGGGCGTTCAGGCGCTGCGCAGCGCGCGGCGGGGCGCGCCGCTAGACAGACCTCGGGACGCGGCGGGCGTCACCGGCGGCTATGCGTACCTGCGCGGCCTGATCACCAACCTTGCCAATCCGAAGCAGGTGACCTTCGTTGTCGCCCTGCTGCCGCAGTTCGTGGACCGGGGCCTCGGCCACGTGCCGCTCCAGTTCGCGATGCTGGGCGCGATCTTCATCGCATTCGAGGCGCTGATCGACGGCACGGTTGGCCTGACAGCCGGACGGCTGAGCGCCTGGCTGACTCGCCGCCGCCGGGCCAGGCAGGCGCTCGATGCGGGAGCCGGAACGATCATGGTCGCTCTTGCGGCCCGGCTCGTCGTCGAGCGATAGTCGGCCGGGACCCGGGGTCTTCTCGGCGCAGGCAAGCAGTAAGCCATCTGCGGTTCGTCG
>Ga0335074_10015254_pt1 | contig 10788 bp, 9 predicted proteins | sample Lox_Sample_23_FD_206715 | JGI IMG/M metagenome (GOLD analysis project Ga0335074, IMG submission 206715) | Soil microbial communities from Loxahatchee National Wildlife Refuge, Florida, United States - Lox_Sample_2.3 | ecosystem: Environmental > Terrestrial > Soil > Wetlands | place: USA: Florida... | reverse complement strand
GCCAACGGCGCGCCCGCCACCGAGGTGGCCGCCGTGGTGCGCCGGGTGCTCGAAAGCCCGCACCCGCCCCGGCGGGTGTCGGCAGGCAAAGCGTCCGAGCGCGTGGGCCTGCTGGCCAAGCGTGCCCTGCCGTTCCGCGTGTTCCAGGCCGGGGCGAGAGGCGCTCTCGGAGTCTGACGCCAGCCGTTTTATGGCGACTTCGAGGAAGCTGTTCAACGGCACCGGATTCGGGTCCCCGCACGTCGTGCCGAGCAATGGGGGCGGTCCCGGGTCGTACGCAATCGACCAGGATGGCAACGGCATGGTGCATGTCTTCACCGAAGACTCACGCTCAGCGCCGACTTACCACCTGTATGAGGTGTCATCGTTCAGCGGTGTCACCTGGAGCACGCCGGTGGACCTAGGGGATGCGGTCCAGGACAACAGCTTCGCGGTGGCTCTTGATTCCACCGGCAGCGGCCTGGTCCTCGGTACTGGCCCGGCGTACGGGTATCCGGTGCTGGCCAGCCAGAGCGTGTCGTTCCGCCTGGCGTCTTCGAAGATCGCGAAGGGGAACCAGACGCCCGGCAGTGGCACGGGCACTCCGGCGGAGGTGGGCCGCGAAGTCGAGCTGCAGGTGGAGAAGTCCGGTCTTTGGTACACCACCCAGACGGTCCACGAGGGCGCTGGAGGATCGTTCAGCTTCACAATCAAGGGCACTACCGCAGGCAGCTTCGACTACCGGGCGGTTGTCTCAGACCTTTCCGGCTATCAGATGTACGGCTACTCCACGGCGCAGCCGCTTCAGGTCACCGGATAGCCGCCGCGAGATCAACTTGAAGCCGCGTTAGCCCCCGGCCTCGGCCGGGGGCTAACGCCGTGTGAGCGGAGGTCAGGACTTGGGACCGGGGCAGTACATCGGTTTGGCGGGAAGCGTTCCCTTCGTGAGGAACGCGATGGTCGCGTCGTTGACGCAGCTCGAGCCGGTGTCGTAGACGTAGTGGCCACCGTTGTCGGCGCCGACGAAGGCGGCCCGCGAGCCCAGTGCCCGTGCCATCCCCAGGGCCCCTTGCCAGGGGGTGGCGTTGTCCCGGCGATTCTGCAGCAGCAGGATGTCGCGCGGGCCGTTCGAGGTGACCTTGACCGGCGGTGCGATCGGCGCCTGCTGCCAGAACGCGCACGGCCAGATGTTGTCCGGCATGCCGTCGCTGAGCGGGTACTTGGCGCGGGCGGCCGCGGTGTTGGCGGCGTAGGCGGCCACGTTGCGCGGCCAGGAGGTGTCGCCGCAGATCAGCGCCATGCTCATGGAGGACTGGTTGTCCCCGGGCACCCCGGCCTCGCCGGGGGTGTTCGTGTCGGCGAATGCCTGCTGCAGCGCGGCCCCGTCAGCGGTGGTCAGGGTCTTGCCCGCGGCCAGGTCGGCGGCCGCCTTCCAGAACTTGGTCAGCGTGTTGAGCATGTAGTTGTGCAGCAGCAGCTCGTATGTGACCTCCCGCATGAGCGCCCCGCTCAGCGACAGGTTCGCGCCCGGCACCACGGCAGGCTTCTGGTCGAGGCGGTGAGCCACGGCGAGGAAGGTGCAGGTGACCTGCGGGATGGTGCTGCCCAGCCCGAGCTCGGCGTTGTTGGCAGCGGCGATCCGGGCGGCGTCAGGGAACCGCTCGTTCATGCCCTGGTTCCACAGCTCGATCTGCTGCTGCCACACGTCGTTGGGGTCAACGTTGCCCTCCAGCACCATGCGGTCGGTGTGCTGGGGGAACAGCGTGGTGTAGACGGCGCCGAGGTAGGTCCCGTAGGACTGGCCCCAGTAGGAGATCTTCGCGGCGCCCAGCGCGATGCGGATGCGGTCCATGTCGCGGGCGGTGTTGGCAGTGGTGAAGTACTTGAGTTCGCCCCTGATCTTGCCGCAGTCCTTGGCGACGGTCTTGGCCGCCTCGATGTTCTGCTGGATCGAGCCGTTGGCCGCGGGGTAGGGGAAACCCGCGCCATAGCTCTCGGACAGCCCACAGCTCATCGGGGTGCTGGCTCCCACGCCGCGCGGATCGAACCCGATCAGGTCGTACTCGTCCAGAACCGAGGCGGGCAGTTTGGGCGCCATCGTGCTGGGCATGTCCAGGCCTTCCAGCGCGGGACCGCCCGGGTTCAGCAGGAGGTAACCGCGCTTCTTGCCGGGCTTGGCGGTAGCGATCTGCGAGACCTCGATGGTGATGGACTTGCCGTCTGGGTTCTGGTAGTTCAGCGGGACCTTCACCGTGCCGCATTTTTCCCGCGGGTCGCGGGTGGCACCCGTCTGCAGCGGCGGGCAGGCTCCCCAGGTGATCGAGGTCTGGACGTCCGCCTGGGTGGCACCGGTCTGGGTGGCACGGGAACTGGCGCCGGCCGCCTGGGCTGTGCAGGCGATCACCGCTACCGAGGTCAGGGCCAGGGCACTGATCAGGCGAGCGCGACGGGCGGGGGGTACGGGGCTGGAGGATCTTGTCATGGCTGTTGCCTTCCGGTTCGTGTTGCTGGCCGTGACAAGAAAGTAGATTTCGCGGGCCCTGCCCCGGGTCACCCCGCTGCGGACACTCGCGGGTAGCTCTCATGGGGGACAACTAGGCTCTGTGGTTGTGTCGGGGACCTGGGTCCGCGCCTGGTTGCAGGTACTGCGCCGGTTGCGGGTGCTGCAGGCCTGGTGGCATGAATACGACACCGTGGCGCGCGATCGCTGGATCGCCGCCGCGTTCACCGGGCTGGCGTTCACGCCAGTGCTGGCGCACCTGAGTTCGGAATTCGGTGACCTGCCGAGACGCCAGTCAGACGCGTTCGCGATCGTCCTCATACTGGCGCAGACGCTGCCGCTTGCGGTGCGCAGCCGGCGGCCCGCCCTGTGCCTGGCCATCGTCGGCATGTCCTACATGATCTACCAAGCGCTCGGCTACCCGCCCCAGTTCGGCAGCGTGACCGTGTATCTCGCCCTGTACACGGTCGCCGCCGACCAGGGGCGGTTCAGGCGCGTCATGGCCGTGGTGGCGTCGGGCGCGTACGTCGTGCTCGCAACCGTCGTGAGCGTGCTCGGATCACCCGACACGCTGGTCGACTTCGTGGTCTTTTACCTGGTCCTCGCCATGTTCTGGGTGCTCGGTGCCTACGTCCGTCAGCGGCGGATCGACGAGGCAGAACGGCAGCGGCTGGTGGCCGCCGCCGCGGCCGCCGCCGAACGGGCGCGCATCGCGCGCGAACTGCACGACGTGGTGACCCACCACGTCACCGCCATGGTCATCCAGGCCGGCGCAACACAGTTCCAGCTCGAATCGCCAGACCGCGTCACCACCGCGCTCACGGCCATCGGCGAGACCGGCAGGCGGGCCCTGACGGAGTTGCGTTCCCTGCTGGACGTGCTGCAGGCGGCCGATGAGCCGGCCACGCCGACGGCACCCGTCCTGGGGACCATCCGGGACCTGGTGGAACACGCCCGGATGGGCGGCCAGCCGGCTGAGCTGACCGAGGACGGCGATCAGCCAGTGCTGCCCGCCGACGTGCGGCTGGCCGTGCACCGGGTGGTGCAGGAAGGCCTGACCAACGCGGCCAAGTACGCCTCCGGGCAGCCGACCGCGGTCCGGGTCGGCTACCAGGACAACACTGTCGAGGTCGAGGTGACCAACGTTGCCGCTCCGGTACCGTTTCCGGTCGGCACGAGGCACGCCCTGTCCGGTGGGCACGGCCTGACCGGACTGCGCGAGCGGGTCGGACTGCTCGGCGGCGAACTGACGGCCGGTGAGCTGCCGGATGGCCGGTTCCGGGTGCGTGCGGTGATCCCGGTCGGGAACGACCGCGGCTAGCTGTCTGCGGAGCCAGGGTGCCCCGGTCAAGAACAATCGCGCAGAGCTGTCTGCGGAGCCGCGCGGCGCGCCACGCTCAGTTCCGGGGCGAAACCAGTCCTTCCTGATAGGCCAGGACCACCGCCTGCACCCGGTCGCGCAGCCCGAGCTTGGCCAGGATGCGCGAGACATAGGTCTTCACCGTCTCCGCGCTGATGAACAATGCCCCGGCGATCTCCGCGTTCGACATCCCGGTGGCGATCAGCGAGAGCACCTCACGCTCGCGGCGGGTCAACTGGCTCAGCGCCTGGCCTGCCTCCGGTTCGGCCGGGTCGGATGGCCGGATGCGCCCGGCGAAGCGGCCGATGAGCCGGCGGGTGACCGCGGGCGACAGCAGTGAATCTCCCGCGGCGACCGTGCGCACCGCGCCGATCAGATCGCCGGGTGGCGCATCCTTGAGCAGGAAGCCGCTCGCCCCGACCCGGAGCGCCCGGTATACGTATTCGTCCAGGTTGAACGTAGTGACGATGAGCACCTTGGGCGCCGTCGCACCGGCCACCGCCGGGCCGGCCAGCCGTGCCGTCGCCTCGATCCCGTCAACAACGGGCATCTGGATGTCCATCACGACCACGTCAGGCTGGAGCCGCTGCGCCTCCCGGATGGCGATCGCGCCATTGCTTGCCTCGCCGACTACCTCCATGTCAGGCTGGGCGGACAGGATCGTCGCGTAGCCGACCCGCACCACACTCTGGTCATCGCAGACCAGCACACGAATGGGTTCGTCCGGCACGATGCCCGTTACTCCAGCTCGCCATGCACGCGCAGATTCTAGCCCGGCATGCGGCGGCGGCCGTGGTCAAGGACCGGGTGCGCGTCTGTGCAGGCGATCGGCTAAAGGGCTTCCTGAGCAGGGACAGCCTGCCAATCCCGCCAGACAGGCACCGCCACCTCAAGGATGGCCACGATCACCAGGAACAGCGGGGCGACCACGCTGAACAAGGCCAGCGCGTTCGTCCAACGCTGACTCCTCCGCCCTGGCCCGAACGACCGCATAGCCAGGACAAGACGCATTCCCAGCGCGCTTCGGAGCAGGTCGGCGGTCTCCAATAGGCCCGGCCGATGCTGGCCGGGCCGGGCGCCCGCCATCAGCACGGTGAGCATCTCGCCTTCTTGCTCGCGCCGGAACGACCGCGGATACCAGGCCAGCAACCGCCGGTATCGCCCTTCTAGGGCCGCCGCCGACTCCCTCATGTGGTGCCTCCAGCCAGGTCTAGCCGTGACAGCGCGGCGGCAGCGTTGGCTTGCAGCCGCGCCGCCTCAGCGGCTAGCAGCTGCGAGCCCTTGGGGGTAAGCCGGTAGTAGCGGCGCAACCTGCTCTCCACGACCTCTTCCCGGTCCACCGCGATCAGCTCATCGGCGCGCAGGCGGTCCAGCGCGGTGTACAAGGTCCCGGCGCGCAGTCGCACGCGGCCGTCCGAGAGCTCCTGCACGTCGGTGATGATCCCGTAACCATGCTGGCTGCCCGCGGCCAGCGCGGTCAGGATCAGGAAGGTCGCTTCCTGCATCGCACGCTTAGACACACAGACGTCATATATCGCTGAACTATACTTGTCAAGGCCGGGCTCGTCCGGTACCGCCAGCCGCGACATCAGGCGGCGCAAGGCATCGGACTACAGTCCCGAGGTAGCGCCGGGCGTCACCTGAGGCCCTAGCTGTATTTCTTTCCGCCCCTTTTCCGGGCGGGCCCCGGCGAGCGCTAGCTCAGGCGGCGGCGGGCGGCTGCGCGCCACGGCTCGATGTCCGCATTCTCCGCGATGGCGAGCGCGTGCTCGTAGTGCGCCTGGGCGGCCGGGAGGCCGAGGTAGCTGGCGAGGTCTCCGAGGATCTGTGCAGCGGGCCAGAGAGTAATGAGACCAGTTTCTGCGCCGACCGGCCTTGAAGCGAACGGGAGCAGTGCCCGATAGGCGGACTCGGCCCGGTCTTTGTCGTCGAGAGCGATACCGAGCAGCCCTCGGACGCCGGTGATGGACAGCCAGTACTGGTCGTGGCGGATCGGGCTGGGATGCCGGGCCACGGCCCGGGCTTCGTCGCGGCGACCGGCCGCGGCGAGGGCGAGCGCGTACAGCTCCGAGACTCCCGACGCTGCGTTCATTGCGCTGGCAAGGTGTTCGAGCTCGCCAGCCATCTCGGCGACCCGGTCGTGCATGAGCAGCAGGCAGAACCGGCCGACGACGTTCACGGCCGCTCCGGGGTCGCCCAGCCCGAGCCGGTCCATCTGGGCTGCCCCTTGCCGGTAGAGCTGGCTGGCACCGGGCACGTCACCGGCCAGGGCGGCTCGCAGCGCGCGGTAGAAGGTGACGTTGAACGCGGCAGGCGCAATGTTGTAGCGGTCGGCTAGGCGCGCGGCCTCCCGCGCGTGCACGTCGGCCGCGCCGAAATCGCCGACACCGCAGCTGACCTTGATCAGCATCTCGCGGGCCCACGACTCGGCAATCACGGACTTATCTGGCTTTGCCAGCAGTTCGGTGCCCAGGCGCATGCGTTCAGCGAGCCCGTCGTGGCGGTAGCTCTGTACCCAGCGACCGGCCATGGCGTCCGTGAGCACGCCCGGATCACCGAGGGCCCTGGCCAGCTGCACGGCCTCGGCGGATGCCTCGTAGCCGCGCTCGGATTCGGCACCGTCTAGCTCGAAGGCCAACGTGGCGAGCAGCTGACACCGCAGCGACTGTTCCTCGGGCGGCAGCCGGGCCAGTGTCTGCTCGACGGTGTCGACGATCTCATCATCGACGGTGCCATAGTCGTGGTTGTGCCACAGCCTCATGGCCTCGAAGGAGGTGATGACGCGGGCGAGCAGGACCGGGTCGTCGAGGGGCAGTGCCGCGCGGACTGCGTGCTCGCGGTACGCCCTGGCCTGCATATGCTGGCCCGAGTAGTTGAGCGCCCGGACCCGGGAGAGTACTAGCTCCAGCCGTTCCCTCACCGGGGGGTCGCCGGCCTGGTCGAGGCAGGCGATGGCCTGCTCCCACAGCCGGGCGGCCTCGCGGTAAGCGAACCGCTGTTCGGCCTGCCCCGCGGCGAGCCCGCAGTATCGGGCCGCGGCGGCCGGCTCGGTGCGGGCCTGGCCGTAATGGTAGGCCAGCGCGGCGACGTCGCCTGGGTGGTGCCGTTCGATCGCTGCTGCGGCCTGCGCGTGCAGCCGCGCGCGGCGCAGCCGGGACAGGCCGCCGTAGAGGGTGTCGCGGATAAGGGCGTGGGCGAACCGGATCTGGCCTGCCACGGGCTCAGTGATCAGGCCGGTGAGCAGTCCGGCCTCGACAGCATCCAGGATCAGGTGATCGTCGGCGCCGGAGACCGCGCCGAGCACGCGGACATCGGCCTCGGCGCCGATCACGGCCGCCTGCCGCAGGATCGTTTGGGCGGTGGCAGGGAGCCGGGCGATGCGGCGCTGCAGGACGTCGCGGACCCCGGCGGGCACGCTGCCGATGGCCGTCGGCGCGCCTTCGGAGTCCAGCAGGCGGGCGGTCTCCCTGAGGAAGAACGGGTTGCCGCCGGTTCTTTCGGTGATTACCCGGACCGTTGCCTCGTCGACGGGAGTCGTGCACGTAGCCGCGACCAGCTGACCGGCGGCGATGGCATCGAGGCCGTCCAGCGTGATGCGGAGGGGCTCGCGGGTGGCCAGCGCGGCCAGGTATTCCGCCAGCTGCTCGTTCGGCTCGTCGGGCCGGTAGGTCGCCAGAATCATGACGCCGGCTGTGGTCAGGTCCGCGGGGAGGCTGGTGAGCATCGCGAGCGTCTCGCCGTCGGCGCGGTGCAGGTCGTCGAGCACCACGAGCAGCGGGACCGTGCGGGTGACCTCTTCCAGATACCGGGCGACGGCTTCATGCAGCCGGAACCTGGCTGCGGACGCGTCTGGTTCATGCTGGGAAGTGTCGGTCAGCAGCGGGGCCAGCGCCTCCGCCGTGCCCGGCGGGCAGCTGCGCGCCAGGCACCGGAGAGCCTGCGCCCAGGCCCAGCCGGGCGGCGCGCCGTCGTGCTCGGGGCAGCGCCCGGTGGTGACCATCCAGCCGTCGGCGGCCAGGCGCCGTCCGAGGTGGCTGACCAAGGTCGTCTTACCCGCTCCGGCCTCGCCGGCCACGAGGGCGATCCTCAGTCGGCCCGCTGCCGACTCCTCGGCCGCCCGCATGATCTGGGCCAGTTCAGGGTCCCGGCCGAAAAACGCCGGGGCAGCGAATGGCGCCCTGTCACCGCCGGCCGGGCGTGCGGCCGCGACCGGGCGCGGCGGGCCGGCAGCCGGGCCGGACAGGTGCGGTGCCTGAGCAAGAACGGCGTCCTCGAGCTCGCGCAGGGCCGGCCCTGGATCGACGCCGAGTTCATCGGCCAGCCGGGCGCGGGCGCGGCGGAGCGTGGCGAGAGCATCACCCTGGCGGCCGGACTGGTACTGCGCCAGCGCGAGCAGGCGCCACGCCTCCTCCCGCAGCGGGTTCTGGGCGGTCAGCCGGCTCAGGTCGGCGACGACCTCGGCCGCGCGGCCTAGCCGCAGCGCCGCCTCGGCCAGCCGCTCGCTGGCCAGCAGGCGCAGTTCGTCCAGCCGGGCGCTCTCGAGATCCGCCCACGGCAGGCCGCCGAACTCCTCAAACGCCGCGCCGCGCCAGCATGCGAGCGCGGCGGTCAGCCGCGCGTGCACCGCAGCCGGGTCGTCTAGGCCAGTGATCTGGTGTACCTCGTCATCGAAGGCCCAGGCGTCCACTGCGGCACCGCCGAGCCGCATCGCATACCCCGGCGCGGAAGTAACCAGGACACCGGCCGGGGACCGAGCCGGGCGACCGGGCTCCAGCGCCCGGCGCAGGTGGGACACATAAGACTGGATCCCGGCCAGTGCCTTGGGCGGGGCCTCGCCCGGATACAGGTCGTCAATCAGCCGGTCGGCCGACACCACCTCGCCGCGGGCGGCGATCAGCCGGGCCAGCACGCATCGCTGCCGCGGCCCGCCGACGTCGGCCGGGGCGCCCTGCACGGTGACCTCGAGCGGGCCGAGCACCCGAACCTTGATCACTTCCACCTCGCGGTCAAGAGGATCAAATTCCAGCCTGACAGGGGCCTCAACTCGTCCGCAAGTCACCGCCAAGTCAGCTGCCAGTGCTCCGGCTAAGGCTCTGCACATGACCAGCACGCCGACTCTGAGGCCCCGGACTAGCCGCGACCCCGAGCCCGATCTGACCTCGCTGCTGGTGACCCACCGGGCGATCCGCCAGGACCTGGGCCGGCTGGCCGCGATCGGCCGGGGTCACGTCGAGCCCGCCCAAGCGCGGGCCGTGTGCCGTTACACAGCGGCGCTGCTCGCGGCGCTTCGCGCTGCGCAGCTCCAGCGCCTATTTCACGTTCTTCAAGCGCCCGCAGTTCTGACCGGAGGCCCCGATGAATCCCCTGGTGCAACTGGAACGCGTGACCAAGAAGTACGACAACTTCCGCGCCGACGCCGCTGCGGCGGTCGCCGACGTGAGTGCCGCGATCGCCGAGGGCGAGGCCGTGGCGATCATGGGACCCTCGGGCAGTGGCAAGTCGACGCTGCTCAACCTGATCGCCGGCCTGGATCGGCCAACTAGCGGCACGGTCCGGGTCGCCGGCGAGCGTGTCGGCACGCTGAGCGAGACCGGCGCGGCGCGGTTCCGGCGCCGTCACATCGGGATGATCTTCCAGTTCTTCAACCTGCTGGAAGACATGACCGTGGCCGACAACGTGCTGCTGCCCGCCCAGCTGGGCGGGCAGCCGAGGGCACGAGCACGGGCCGGGGCCAGGGGGTTGCTGGACCGGCTGGAGATCGGGCGGTACGCGGACACCTATCCCGCCCGCCTGTCTGGCGGGGAGCGGCAGCGGGTCGCGATAGCCCGGGCGCTGGTCAACGAGCCGCCGCTGCTGCTCGCCGACGAGCCGACCGGGGCGCTCGACACGGCCAACGGCGAAGCGATCGGCGCGCTGCTGCTGGAGCTGAACTCGGCCGGGCAGACTCTCATCCTGGTCACCCACAACCCGGACCTGGCCGAGCGCTACGCCCGCCGGGTCATCCAGATCGTCGATGGGCGGGTAGCCGATGACTGCCCAGCCGGGCTGGCCGGAGCACGACCATGAGGCCCGCGGCCACCATGCGGGCCGCCTGGCACGGGCTGACCGGGCGGCCGTTGCAGGCGATCATCATCGGCGTGGTGGCGCTGGCCTCGACGGCGGCGTCGGCGCTCGCGCTGGGGATGGCCGTGCAGGCGAGCGCCCCGTTCGACCACGCCTTCGCCCGCGACCGTGGCGCCCAAGTCGCGATCACCGTCAACACCGCCAGGGCCACGCCGGCCCGGCTGGCCGCCACCACCGGGCTGCATGGGGTGACGGCGGCGGCCGGGCCGTTCCCCCTGGCCGAAGTCAGCACCGCGATCACGCTCGCCGGCCAGACCAACGTGCCCGGCACGCTGCTATCGGTGTACACCCCGGCCGAACTCGTCTTGCTGGCCCTGGGCGGGCTGCTCATCGCCGTCGGCGGCGCGCTCGGCCCAGCCACCTGGGTCGCCCGCACCCGCACCGCCACCGCGCTACGCGCCGAATAACCGCCCAGCATCCGATGCAGAAACGGAGAAGCTGATGTCCACGGAGATAGAACGCCTCGACAAGCACCGCAGCGAGGTCCGCACCCGGTCCGGTCCCGCCAGTTATATCGACACCGGTGGCCCGGGCCGCCCGGCCCTGTTCATCCATGGCCTGGCCACCAGCAGCTACCTGTGGCGGCACGTGATTGAGCAGCTCGACGGGCAGCGCCGCTGCGTGGCCGTCGACCTGCCCCTGCACGGGCAGACACCAGCCGGCGCCGGCCAGGACTTCTCGCTACCAGGCCTGGCCCGGTTTGTCGCAGACTTCTGCGACACGCTCGAGCTGACCGGCATCGACCTGGTCGGGAACGACACCGGCGGCGCGATCTGCCAGGCGTTCGCGGCCCGCCACCCCGAGCGGCTGCACACCCTGACCCTGA
>Ga0335074_10015251_pt1 | contig 10791 bp, 9 predicted proteins | sample Lox_Sample_23_FD_206715 | JGI IMG/M metagenome (GOLD analysis project Ga0335074, IMG submission 206715) | Soil microbial communities from Loxahatchee National Wildlife Refuge, Florida, United States - Lox_Sample_2.3 | ecosystem: Environmental > Terrestrial > Soil > Wetlands | place: USA: Florida... | reverse complement strand
CCGCTACAAAATCATCGACACCTGTGTAGCGGTAAAAAGCAGATGCGTGACGGGAATCGGCCATATCCCTTGCAATATCTATAGTTTAGAATGGTCGTGGCGGAGGGATTCGAACCCTCTGCTCCCAAAACAGATCAAAACGGTTTATTGAAAGCTGTGGAAATCCTTTTAACATAAGTGCCGTAAATTGAGTTATTTACATCCAGCCCTCTGTCGCCTGTTGAACCTTGCGGATCTTTTATGCTCTGACCGACACAAAATCGACAACAGCAATGATATGCCCTCATGCCCGAGCCCCTGACTCTCGCTGGTATTTTCTCTCTTTCTTCGCCTACACTCCCGACATGTTCGATCCGTTCGCAGGAATGCCCCGGCCAAATCGAACGCTGATCTACTTGGGCGCTTGCATCATTGCCGGATTGCGACTCGCACGTGAGAAGCAAGTCAACGTACGCGTGATCGCTACAATCACGACGACCGCACTCACCTGGGACTGTCGAAAGAAACGCCCGGCGGGCGTGAAGCCGAATCGAATCCTGATTCGGATCGCAGGGTCGTCGCGATGCCCCGGTTGGGCGGGCTGCATCATCGATACCGGCTCGCCGCTTAATCCCGCTCTGCTTTCTGCACTCGTCATTGCCGAAGTCCGAAGTCGGCTTCAGGAGCACTGTGCCCACTTCGCGCTCGGAAACCGCAATGGGTGCTCCTGAAACTCAGGGTTCCCGAGAATACGATGGTCTGATTGGATTCGCAGGCTCGCCGCGAACATTGAACTTCCGGGTCGTGGCCGTATAGAACGGCCCGGTTTTGCCTCGGACGGAATTTTGGCGAAGCACAACCTTCTCAGCCCCGAATTTATCGGGCAAGCCAGCTTCACCTGAGTGGTCGAATGCCGAAGAGGTCTTAATGTCCTTCATTCGATCTGGGGAAAAGACGAGCGGAGACCAGCGACCTTTCGAGCGTTTTTTGCTTGAATCGGCAGTGAGCGACTGGTAGCATTCGTATTCATTTTGAACCTTGAATCTCTATCCTCTCGGAAATTTACCTTTCCCTTGTTGTTCAAAACCTTCGCGGCGCTCGTAAGCTTATATCCGTCGTTTCCCTGTTGTTCTTCCATGGGAGGGCGTTATGTCTGGCAGTTTCGCGCGCGTGATCGCTGTTTCGAAACACGCTGCGAATCCCTTCACGCAATCAGTCCATGCCGTGGCGCAAAAAGCTGTCGCTGAGCGAATGCCTGCCGCGGAAAAGCCGAACCGCAATTTTACGCTGGGCGGTGTGTGGGCGCCGTGGGAAATTCCGGCGAATCCGCCCAATGATTCGGGACGAGCGCGTTCCTCGTTCGGGAATGCTGGCAAGTTACCGTTACAGTGCAAGCTGATGGTTGGATCAACGACCGATCCGCTGGAGGCTGAAGCCGACCAGATGGCCGAGCAGGTATTGGCGGAACAATCGGGGTCAGCATCCGGGGCTGGCACCGGATCTGCGGGGGTGGTTAGCCGGGCGTGGGGGGCGAGCGGACAAACATGCGAGGCCTGCCGGGAGGGAAAAGAGGAGACGATCCGCCGCCGCGCGACAGTAGACATTGCTCCAGTCGAGGCTCCGTCGAACGTGCATGACGTGATTCGATCGTCGGGCAAGCCACTGGACAATGGGTTGCGCCGCGATATGGAAGACGGTTTTGGCTTTGACTTCTCCCGGGTGCGGGTGCACACCGAGGGCGCAGCGGATGCAGCGGCCCGGGCGATCGGCGCTCGCGCCTTCACGACTGGCCATAACATCGTCTTTGCCAATGGCCAATATGCTCCCACGCAGACTTCGGGCCGTCGACTGATCGCGCATGAACTTGCGCACGTGATGCAACAGGGCGGGTCGGCCGAGGCGACCGCTCTGACAAGACGCAACCTTGCGAAGGTTGCCCAATATGATCTGGTCGGTGATGCGGCCTCAACGGTGCGTGGGGTCAGTTCCTCGATTCAGCTCCTCGGTCCTCAGCGTGCCGCGGGCGACCGAGCGCTCACCGGCATGATCCAGCGCGCGCCAAACCAGTCCATCGATCCGCTGACCGCGCTGACTGGCGAGTCAGACATTTATGCCGCACCGATCAGCGACCGGCCAGTCGAACAAATGAGTAAGTCAGAGGTTGACGACGAGATCAATAGGCTCGAGCGCTGGATTAGCAAGCAGAACCAATCCACGCCGGATGTAGTCAAGCGCGAAAACCGCCTTGCTGCGTTACGCCAGCGCCAGACGGAGCTTGGTGCTCCGGTGAAGGCCCATCGCGCGACTCTGGTCTTTGCCGTCAGGCCACGGTGTCTAACCGAGTCGCTCGACATCACGCAGATGACTCGCGATGAAATGGCCGCCGAGCTGGATTCGATCGTTCGCTTTCTGCGTCTTGGCCCGAGCAAATCGGATATTGCCAAGGTCACGCCCTTCAAACACGCGCTGGAGAAAGCCCTCGAAGGTCAACGCGAGCAGGAAAACGAAGAAGTCCGCAAGCGCGATATCGCGCTTGCGCTTCAGCCGATAACCACTGGGAATACCTATGAAGACTTCCGGAAGGTTCTGACCGTTATCGCGAGCATCGCCCCAGATCCGAACAATACGGCACAGGCGGCACTCCACCTGCCAAATGGCATGACTGTGCCGGTCTCAAACGACGAGGCGATCTCTCTGAAGACCCAGGCGGCGCAGATGATCAAGCAGTACGCAGCTCAATCCGAGAGTTTGGCGGAAGACACCTACCAGGCGTTCGAAGAACGACGTCAAAAGGGCGAGGAACATCCGATTGTGCACGGGTTGGTCAAGTGGGCCGCGGACGTAGACGACCTTGACGAGCTGGAGATGTTCGGCAAGAAGGAACAGGCCCGCAGCATGCAGTCCCAGATCAAAGGGCTGGCGGACGGCGGCAAGCTCATTCCGGCGCTTAACGTCTCAGTGAGTCTCGACTTGTGGTCCGAGGGCTACGCGCGCCAAGTGGGCGAATGGGAAGCAGCGCTGATGAACAGTGCCGGGCGATGGGTACTGGGTCTGACGATCCTGAAGGAGGGTTTGACCTTGCTTGCCACGGCAGGTGCAGGCAGCCTAATCAGCTCCGCCAGGGCGGCGCGTGGCATTAGCGCCCTTCGTGCCACAGCGGAGGTGGCTGGGGCAACCACGTTTGCTGGAACCGCTGGCGCTGTCGGCGGCTACGCGGCTAGCGAGAACTTAACTGGAGGCAAGGTCACTTTGAGAGGTGCAGCGAAAGCTGGCCGAGTTGGCGGTGGTACGGGCCTGGCTATCGGCGCCGCACCAGGCGTGGTCGCGGCCACCAAGGAGGCATTCGGCGTTGGTAAGGCCGCGACAACTCTTGGCAACGTCGGACGCGGCGTCGCGGCCGAGGTCGTGGGCAACACCCCGGTGAACGTTGCAGCAGCTGGCATCCAAGGCGTGTCAATGAAGGATGCAGCGATTTCCACTGTCACGAGCAGCACGATTAGTGGCGCCGGCACGCAGGCGGTGGCCAAGATTGCGAAAGGCAGCAAGGTCGTCAGTACGGTCGCTGGCGCCGGCGTCGGCGGTACGGCTGCCACGGCTGGCGCACTGGCCGCCGGTAAAGATGCGCGCGACACGATCATTGCAGGAGCGTTCGGAACAGCCGGCGGAGCGCTCGGGCCGCATATAGAGGAATCAAACAAGAACTATCTAGAGGGCCGCTCCGGTGGTTCGTCCAGGGAAGACGCGCCCGTGCCGCCGCCCACGGATGAACGCTTTGACTTCTCAGACACGGCTTCAGGCAGCGGCCCACGGTCACGGGGCTCTGCTCCTCCGGCTGAGTCTGGAGTAGGTGGCAAGTTCGACCTGTCGGATGTGGGCGGATCGCCGCCCGCAGATCAGGGGGGCGGACCCAAGGCTGCCACGACCGGTCCGACCAGCGGCAGAGCGACGAGCAGTGCCACATCCGAAACATCGCAGTCGTCGGCACCTGAACTTACAGGCAGCATGAGGACTTCGTTTGGCGGTCCCAACGCTCAGGGACCGGCGCCGCCTGGCTCGCAGACGGTTCCGCTCCGTTCAACGTACCGGCACAGCGATGAGGAAGTGGTTGGCGGCGGCATGAGCCGCGCGAACCGCTCGAACATCCACTCGGGCCGCGCTCGCCCGTTTTACGCCAAGGATCCCATGGCCCGTCCCGGACTCGGTCAGCTATCGGCAAAAGGCCAAGGGCCAAAAGTGGGTGGGAAAGGTGGCTTCAAAGAAGCGGACATCGCGGAGGTTCATGGCGAACTCGCACCTGTGATCAGTGGGGGGATCGCTGAGGCCGGCGATTTAGAAGTGGCCCATGCATTCGGCATTACTGTTTCGGAGGAGCCTTTTGTAACCGGCCCCGACCTCCCGGTGGCCGGCGGGGGTCGCAGGGAAGCGGGCAACGCGCTTAACCAAATCAATCGATGGGTCTATCCCCACAATGAACTTCCTATTCGGACTAGAGCCGGCGGCCTTGTCTATTTGGACAGTTATAACCCTGCCACCGGGGAAATAGTCTCAAGAAAGTTCACCCAACTCGCGGAAGTCGGTTACGAGACCGGTTTGGACTACCTGCAAGAAGTGCGTGTGAAGTATTCCTCGGGAGCGCTCATTGCGGAAACGCCCGCGGCCGGTCCTCTGGCTGGACAAAGGATTAGGGGAAATCTCATTCTGGAGGTGCCCATTCAGAACGCCCCTGTACCTCCGGAACTCCTTCAGTATGCACACAGCCGGGGTATTCAGATCCGCGATGTGGCGGGCAAGGTTTGGTAAGGGTCGGGGAAAAGTATGCCTTCGGTTAGGCTTCCCTTTCTGGATGACCCCGTAAATGGACTTTTGTTAAGTTGGGGGTCGCGACTTCGAGCTCGTGATCTAACCCAAAAACCGATCAAACGCAGTTGTGCAGTTGTGGAGAGACTAATTTCGGGCGAACTTCCAACCCACAGCCCAACCCACAATTCTGGCTGTCTTGCACGACTTCCGCGTACTTTGGCAGTCCCCGCGGTGTTGTAAGTCGTTGTAAAGCCTAACCGCGCCGCTCTGAAAAGTGTGCCTCGCAAAAACTCTATCCGCCGTTAGAGATGGGCGACTCTTTACCCGTAACAAGGCTGATGGGAAATCCGTGAGGAACGGTGAAAACTGCCAGCGGACCCAGCGGGAGCGATGGCTGTAAAGCTGTAAAGGATCAACTGAATCCAGATGAGCAAGCGCCAGGCCACCGGATATAGCGGGTCCCGCGGGCGGACGGATGGGATTGTTGTCTAATAGGAAAACGCTACGCTGCAAGCAGGTATCGATGATGTAGTCCGCCCAATCGCGGCATCGAAACGACTTTGCAGTCCTCACCGGAAAATGCCTGCCCTTCGCGCCCATCTGGCGTCTGCTTTGCGAGGCTCAGGAGTAATTCCGGAATCGACAACCGCCATGTTTCTGGTTTTACCAAGTATAGAGTTGTAACCCTGTCCAGCGTGAAAACTGCCGCCGTAGGTAGGAGCACTGCTGATCTGGTTGGGTTGCTATGCAGATTGAGCCCTGCAGCAGCTCGAAGCAGGTCCTTGCGGATGCTTGTGGAATCTTGTGCTTTGACCGACACAAAATCGACAACAGCAGTCTGAGTGCACCCCCAAATGCCCTGGATGCCCTGAGCCGTTGAGGACCCTCGCTGGTTACAACGAAGGTCAAGACCTCCGGCATGTTCCAAGGCAAGCCCTTCGATGTAGTGGAACGCCAAACCGATGTGTGGCATTGGACGGGTGGCCGCTGGAAGTGTGTCTTAACTCAGGAGACAAAGATTCAGAATAACTAGGGTCTCATTAATGGCTAAGCAGGATGTGGAGGCAAGCGAGAAAGAGTGCAAACGATGCGAATGACGAATGGCAGAACCATATTAATCAGCGGATTTTTACTAATTGTATCCGCGGGGATGATCATGGCTCATACCGCAAAGGCTGCGGCCGGCTCGACCGACGATGGACCAACCAAAGAAAATGCGCTCGAAGCGGAAAAAGAACTCGCACAGCGGACCAACGACGGCGACGAGTTCTGCCGCTTAGTGGACCCGGACTGGGCAGTCGTCGGTGGAATTGGCGACTTCGGCAACGATACCGGAGCCAAGGACAGCATCTGCGCTGCGATGGAGGCAGGAACCTGGACGCGAAAAACCTACGAGCCGGACCTTGCGAATGCACGAGTGCGCGTCTACGGCAAAATCTCTCAAACTGCTTAGTGAAGTGATTTACCATGCGTTTCGAGCGTCCCATTGGCCGCGCGAAACTGACACTTAGGCCATGCGGCTATCGAGCGGGATCCTTCGCGCCACTGCGACTTTCAGTAGCCGCAGTACAAAATGCTTGAAACTGCGTCTGTTAATCAGCCGTATTCTCCAGTCGGCAAGCGCTGCGGAGCCTGAGCCGGGTGAATCCCCAAGTCCCCTACCCGGCAGAACCCCGTAACGCGAAGGGGGTCCATGAAAAGCCAAGCCTATCGCGGCAAAACTGCCTGCAGCAAGGCTGTACGCGGCATGGTGACGGTGGCGCTCATCGGCGCCTCCGTGGGCGTGTGGGCGCAGCCGGTCGAACGCAGCGAGCGAATGGAAGAGATGTACGGAAAGCCGTACGTCATGGTCACCATCGACGGACACGGTCCGTTCCGGTTTGTAATCGATACGGGAACGGGAGCAGATGCGCTGGTGACGCCGGCACTGGCGGAGCAGTTGGGGCTGCCTGAAGTGGGACACGTCAAGCTTAGCGACCCCAGCGGACAAGGCGGCAAGAGGGTCCCGGCTGTATTGATGAAGACGCTGGGCTTGGCGGGGGTACAGTTCAGCAATGTGCGGGCAGCCGAGTCCGGATTCTTTACCGATTCGGGATTCTGTGAGGGATTGCTAGGATTCACGCTCTTCCGCGACTTTCTGCTGACGCTGGATTTTCCTAACCGGAAGGTGACGCTGGCCGTAGGCGCCCTGACGCCTGACGGAGGCAAGACCGTACTGCCGATCCGCATGCCGCAAGGCGTGCCCATTGCAACCCTCAAAGTGGACGGGTTGAAGCCAGTGGACGCGCAGCTTGACTCCGGCGGATGGGGCCTCATCCTGCCGGAGTCGCTGGCGTCGCAGCTCAAGTATGACGTTGTGCCGGTGGCGTTCGCCTCGGGGCAGTCGGTGGCCACGTGCTTCACGCTGAAGGCGGCCAAGCTGGCCTCAGATGTGAAAATCGGGCGATATACGTTTACGCACCCGGTGGTGGAGATCCACCCCGCATTTCCGCTTGTGAACTTCGGCTCGCCGCCAATGCAGCGATTCGCCATTACATTCGACCAGAAGAACCTGCTGGTGAGAATTTTGGCGACCAAGAAGACCTTCACCCTGGATGCGCCGCCGAGCCGTCCGCGATTTACCAACGCGCCGATCCAGGCGCAGATGCAGGGGTTGGTGCCTGTTGGTTAAGCCAGGAAACAATCCTTGACTTGTTCCTATTGTGGGCGAAGCACTATTTCAACTGGTGATTTACGCCACTTCCGAGCCCCGCAATGGCCAGAAAAGCCAAAGGCCGCCAGTAAAGGCGGCCTTTGGCGGGAACGGCTCTTAATCTTTGGCTCCCGTGGAGGATTTCGAACCCGCGACCAGCGCATTGCTCTGGAGCCGTCCCGCTTGATGCAGTGCGCTGCTCTACCAACTGAGCTACACCCGAACATACAAGTTGGCTGCAGACCAGCCCAAAAGGATTCAATTGTTTGAATTTGGGCTCGTCAAAGACAAAATTCCAAAAGATTACCTTGACAGCATACCAACTAATCGGTATGCTACATTCTGACCAGACGGTACCTGACATGAAGATAGCCAGGGCGAGACACGAGTCGAAAACCAAATTTCTGCAGGCTGCCCTTCAAGTGATTCGTGCAAAGGGATATACGGCCACGACGATCGATGAGGTCTGCGAGACGGCAGGGCTGACGAAGGGAAGCTTCTTCCACCATTTTGACAGCAAGGAGGAGCTGGCCCTGGCTGCGGCGGAGTATTGGACGGAAGGCTCGGGCGCGCTGTTTGCCGCCTCGCCCTACCATGCGCGAACTGACGCGCTGGAGAGGTTGTTGGCCTACGTGGACTTCCGTAAGGAGCTCCTGACGGGGGAAGTTGCCGACTTTACCTGCCTGGCGGGGACGATGGTGCAGGAGGTTTACCATACGCACCCGGCGATCCGCGAGGCGTGCGAGAGGAGCATGAGCGGGCACGCGGAGACACTGGAGCCCGACATTGCCGAAGCGATGCGGCAATACGGGGTGACGGGGGAGTGGACGGCGCGGAGCCTGGCGCTGTACACGCAGGCGGTGCTTCAGGGATCGTTCATTCTGGCCAAGGCGAAGGGCGGGCCGGAGGTGGCTCGGGAGTGCCTCGATCACCTGCGGCGGTATATCGAAATGCTCTTTCTGCCAAAGGAAGTCGCGGCTTAGTTGGACCTGTAAATAACCAACTTTGTCGATGGCACAATTCAAGCCTTTTGGAGAGGGGAAATCGCGTGCGAAATTCCGCAACGATCTTTGTTTTTGTACTCCTGGCCCTGGCAGGTCTGACGGGAGGCATCCGGCAGGCGCGAGCGCAGGCGGGACCCTACCCAGCCATGGCTCCGGTTGACGAGTACCTGATGGCGAAGGATGCGGAGATCGCGCTGGCTCGCAGCGCGGCGCCGGCCTCCATCTCAGACGACGCCACGGTGATGGTGCTGGGACGCGAGGGATACACGACTGCGGTGGAAGGCAAGAACGGCTTTCTTTGTTACGTGGAGCGTTCATGGGCGCATGAGACGTATCATCCGGAATTCTGGAATCCGAAGATGCGCGCTCCCAATTGCTTCAATGCCGCGGCGGCCAACAGCATTGTGAAGATCTATCTGATGAAGACGCGGATGGTGATGGCAGGCAAATCGAAGGAAGAGATTGCGCAGGCGATCACCGCGGGATTGGATGACGGCCAATTGCCGGCGCCGGCGCCGGGATCGATGTGCTACATGATGTCGAAGGAACAGTACCTCAACGATCATGTGCACAACTGGCACCCGCACGTGATGTTCTACGCCGCGGGCGACGTGGCGAAGAGTTGGGGAGCGAATCTGGAGGGTTCGCCCGTGGTGGCGGCGATAGACCACCAACTGCGAGTGACGATTTTCATGGTGGTCGTGCACCACTGGTCAGACGGGACACCGGATGCACAGAGGGCCGACTGACCGACCCCAAGACCGGAGCCGAGCGGCTTATGCATGCCGGAGAACCTCCAGGAAGTGATTCGATGAGCAAACAATCGCTGAATACAGTCGAGTTTTCTAACCGGAAATCGCTTCGTGACGTATGAGCCACACGGAATATCCGATCCACTTCGCAGCGTGTTTGGCCGTTTTTCCACGGAGTGCGCTGTGCGCATCGCAACTCTTCGCCCTTGGGAAACTTGGCTGGTCCCTGTGGAGTTGGCTTGTCTCGTGTCTAATCGCCGGCGCGGTACTCGCCTATCGATGCCACGAGCGCTACGTTTCGAGGGAGGTGTATGTTAAAAAACTGGAACACAGCTTAGCCGAATCGCGACTCAACTCGCTGCGCATGCAACTCCATCCCCACTTCCTGTTCAACGCTCTGAATACCATTTCTTCTCACGTTGAGCGCGATCCCAAGCTCACTCGCTCTATGATTGAGCACCTCGGTGCCCTGCTGCGGACTTCCCTCGATTCGAAGGACAAGCCCGAAGTATCGCTTGCAGAAGAGCTTTGGTCCCTCGAACACTACCTTGCCATTCAGAGGATTCGCTTCGGCAACAAACTGAGGTTCAGGACGGAGATCGCCTCTGAAGTCCAGTTTGCCCAGGTGCCATCGTTCTTCATTCAGCCGCTGGTTGAAAACGCGATCCGTCACGGTATATCGTGCCGCGCCGCCGGCGGGACAGTGACGGTGAAAGCCAAGGGTGTCGATGGCCGCCTGGAGATTCATGTGCTTGACGACGGTGTAGGCTTGCCCGTTGGCTGGTCGATGAAAACCTCAGCCGGCCACGGTCTCTCAATTACCTCCGAGCGCATTGCCGGCATGCACCCAAACGGGAGGAGCCGGTTCATAGTTCACGATCGCGCAGAAGGCGGTACGGTTGTCGAGATTTCCCTGCCATTGCGTGTGAATAGAGTAGAAACCGATGGCACGAACCCCTGAGCGAGCTGTCTCTTGAATCGAATGTTAAGCATAGTGCTGAATAGCGTCCGATGTTTGCCGGTATGTTAACCAGACTCCAGAATATGAGCGCGCCCGAATTCCGCACCCTTGGCCACAGGTCGTCGATCTCCCCGCCGATTACTTCGAGCACATAGAACACCAGCCCGTCTTTCCTGACATCGAGCCGCGCCTGTTCGCCGAGCTCTTCGACGCACCGAAGTTCGCGAGAGAACCGGCACGAAACGGTAGTTATTCCGCGCGGAGGGCATCCACGGGATTCACGGTGGCTACACGGCGAGATGGCAAATAGCAGGCGATGGCGGCGGTAACCAACATCACCGCGGTGATGGCTGCATACGTAAGCGGGTCGAATGGGCTGACGTTAAAGAGGACTGAGGACAGCAGGCGCATGGCAGCGAAGGCTACCACGAGTCTGACGCCGACTACGGAAAGCACCAGGCCCTGGCGGACAAATACTCCGGTAAGCTGGGAGCGTTGCGCGCCGAGGGCCATGCGGATGCCGATCTCGCGCGAGCGCTGGGCGACAGTGTAGGAGATGACGCCGTAGATGCCGATGATGCCGAGCAGCAGGGCCATCATGCC
>Ga0335074_10015249_pt1 | contig 10791 bp, 9 predicted proteins | sample Lox_Sample_23_FD_206715 | JGI IMG/M metagenome (GOLD analysis project Ga0335074, IMG submission 206715) | Soil microbial communities from Loxahatchee National Wildlife Refuge, Florida, United States - Lox_Sample_2.3 | ecosystem: Environmental > Terrestrial > Soil > Wetlands | place: USA: Florida... | reverse complement strand
AGTGGATCTGAAAAGCTTCGACCCGGGCCACTACCGCGAGCTCGGCGGCCGTCTGGACCCCATTCTGGAATCCATCGCCCGCATTCACGCCATGGGCTTCTGGCTGGAAGTGGTCACCCTGGTCATCCCTGGTTTCAACGATTCGCCCGCCGAACTGGAGGCAATAGCCGCCTTCCTCGCCGGCGTCTCTCCCGATATCCCCTGGCACATCACCGCCTTTCATCCCGATTACAAGATGATTGGCCCCCAGCGCACCCCCGCCGCCATGCTGGAGGGCGCCGCCGCCATCGGCCGCGCCGCCGGATTGCGCTACGTCTACGCGGGAAACCTTCCCGGCGCCGTCGGCTCGCTCGAAAACACCTGCTGCCCGCAGTGCGGTTCGCTGCTCATCGAACGCTGCGGTTTCGAAGTGCTGCGAAACCGCCTCACGCGCGCCGGCGCCTGCCCCGACTGCCAAGCGGCCATCCCCGGCTTCTGGCGGCCCGCCCCACAGCGCGCCCGCGAGCCCCTTTGCACCATCCGCAAGCAATGTGGTTGAACTCATGGCACTTTCCCCGGCAGCCGCCGCTGCTCACATCAGTCCGTTTGCCGGCTCCTGGTACCCGGACCGCCCCGCCGAGTTGGCGGCCCTTCTCGACCAGCGCTTCGAGTGCTCCCTCGAAAGAACCGGTCCCTGCCTGCTTCCGCGCCCGCTCGCCTTCGTCGTTCCGCATGCCGGACTGGCCTACTCCGGCACCGTGGCCGCCGCCGCTTACCGGTACTTGCAAGCCGCGCCGCCCGAACGCATCTTCCTGCTGGGATTCAGCCATCGCGGTGGCCCGCCGGGCATCGCCATCCCCGATATCCCGGCCTTCGAAACCCCCATCGGCGCCGTGGCCCTCGATCGTGCCGCCGCCCTGGAACTGGCCGCCGCGCGCCCGTTTGCGGTGGTCCCCGAGAGCGAGGTTTGCGATCATTCGGTGGAGATCCAGCTTCCGCTGCTGTGCAAGGCCGTTCCCGGCGTGCCGGTGGTTCCGCTGCACGTCGGCTTTCTGCAAGACGCCGAACGATCCGCCGCCGCCGAAATTCTGGCCCACGCGCTGCGCCCCGGCGACCTTCTGCTGGCCAGTTCCGACCTCACCCACTACGGCCGCGCCTTCGGCTACCAGCCGTTTCCCGCCGGCCACGACCTGCACCGGCGCCTCTACCGCCTGGATTCCCAGGTGATCGAAGCCGCCGGCAGCTTCGATTGCGGCCTGTTCCACGAAACCCTCCGCGAGACCGGCGCCACGGTGTGCGGGCGCGCTCCCATCGCCCTGCTGCTCCAGGTGCTCACCCTGCTGGCCGGCGAGGACGTGTTTCAGCAGACCCTGGATTACCAGACTTCCGCCGAAATCACCGGCGACCGCGAGCACAGCGTGAGCTACGCCTGCCTGGGTTACTTTCGCCCGGAGTCGTTCCTGCTGGATGCGGAATCCCAGCAGGTGCTTCTGGACAGTGCCCGCGCAACCCTCGAAAATCTCCGCGCCACCGGCCAGCGCCAGCCGATTCCCCCACCGCCCGCATTTCCGGCTCTGCGGCGTCATGCCGCCCTCTTCGCCAGCCTGCACCAGGACGGCCGGTTGTTCGGCTGTGTCGGTACCCGTTCCGCGCCGCTGCCGCTCTCCGATGCCGCGGCCGAGCTGACCTTGTCCGCCGCGCTCGATGACCCGCGTTTCCCGAACGGCCGCACCATCCCGGAGGGCCTGGCGATCGAACTCTCCATCCTCACCCCCATGCGGCGCATCCGCGACTGGCAAAGGTTCCGCATCGGTCGCGATGGCGCCATCCTCAATTACGACAACCGCACCGAGTTACTGCTTCCGCAGGTCGCCGCGCGCGGGCCGTGGACATCGGTGCGCTTCCTGGAGGCGCTGTCGCAAAAAGCCGGCCTGCCGCCGAGCGCGTACCGCGACCGCCAGGCACGGCTCTCGGTCTTCCGCGCGCAGGTGGTGGGTTAAGGCAGGCAGTTGTCCGCCCACCCGCCGCCGGGGACCTGCATGCCGGCGCCACCGGGCGCGGCCGCCTAAGGCCGGCGGAGACGCTGCGGGCTGCCGGTTTCGTCGGGTCGAAGCTGCGGTCTTTGCCGGTCCAGGGGATCGAGGCGATGGACCCGATCCGCCAATATTTGAACACGGTATAACAGCCACGGCCTAACGCAAGATAACTACATCCAAAACCGGGCGTTCTTTTACAATCGGATGCAAATGGCTTACTCGAAGACTGTCCGCCGGGGCGTGGTGTTGCTTGCGATTGGCGTGCTGGCACTGGGCGCCGCGGTCCGGCTGAATCCGCCGTTCCTGATTTTACTCTCGAGGAACGTAAAGACCAGAAGTCCGTTCTGTTCGGTCTGGAAGGCCAGCCTGGACGGGCACATCAAGCTTCGGCAGCAGGCGGTGACCGCGGAACTGGAGAAGGCCAGCAGCGTCGTCCGGCATGAAGCCGGATTGACGCTCTGGAAGACGCCTGCCGGCGATTACTGGATTCCGGACGGCGGCGGCGACACGGTGCAGTTGCTCCTCGCCCAGGAAGCCCGCGATATTTACGGCAACGGCGACTGGGGCGTGCGGCGAGGAGATGTCGTATTGGACGTCGGCGCGTACATCGGCACCTGGACGCGGCAGGCGCTCGATCGCGGAGCGAAGCTGGTGGTGGCGATCGAGCCCTCGCCAGCGTCGGTCGAGTGTCTGAAGCGCAACCTCGCGAGCGAGATCGCCGCGGGCCGGGTGATCGTTTATCCCAAGGGCATCTGGGATTCGGAAACCACCCTCACGTTCTTCGAACACGGCGATGGCGTCGGCAACAGCTTTGTGGAGCAGTCGTCCTCCGCCGCGGCGGTGAATGCAATCCCGGTCACCACCATCGACAAACTGGCCGCGGAACTGGGACTGCGCCGCGTCGATTTCATCAAAGCGGATGTGAAAGGCGCGACCGAGCGTCTGCTGCGGGGTGGCGCATCGGTAATCCGGCGCGATCAGCCGCGGCTGGCGCTCTCCACCGAGGAGACGGCGGACGATGCGCAGTCCATCGCCAATGTGGCCACGCAGATTCAGCCGCGCTACGGCATGCGCTGCGGCCCCTGTCTGCTGGACCAAAGGGAAATCTATACCGACGTGCTGTTCTTCCGGTAGAGACGTTGGGGAACGGGCCTGCCCGCCCTGCCTGCCAGCCCGCCGCCGCGCGCGGGTGACGCTCGGCCCGCGCTGGCTTGGCCGCTGCGCTGGGAGGCGCCGGCCCAGAAAGCGGTCTGCCTTCCAGCGCCTACCGCGAGCGCCAAGGCGCCCTCCCGGTGTTCCGTGCCCAACTGCGGCCTGGCGCACCGGGTTACCCTCGCAAAGCATCTTCCTAATCCCTCGCGATTGTGGTGTCATTGAGAAAGGTGTGCTCGATGAAACCTGCGGAAGCAATATTGGCGGCCGGCCTGGCGACGCTGCTCGCCGGTTGCATGCTGCGCGGCACTCCCAAAGCCGCCCAATCCGCCCCGGCGCCGCCCAAACCGGTGGTGGCCGCCGCCCCGGCCCGGCCCGCCGCGCCCCTCTCCATACAGCAAACCCAGGTGGAATTGCCCCCGCCGCAACCGATCAGTCCCGAGGCGCTGGCCACTACCGAAGCGCCGCCTGAGGAACCCGCTCCCGTACCGGCCGCTCCCAAGCCCACGCGCAGCCGTGCCACGCAGCCCGCGCGCACGGAGGCGCCCGCGGCGGCGCCCACCGTGCAGGCCGCGCCTCCCGAACCGGCCGAGCGCCCACCGGTTGCGGAAATTCTCCCCGCCGAGGAACAGCGCCAGCTTTTGGCCAATGCCCAGCACGACCGCCAGGAGGCCCTGCACCTGTTGGAGCGCGCTTCCGGCCGCCGCTTGAATGGCAGCCAGCAAAATAACAAGAAGATGATCGAGTCGTTCCTCCAGCTTTCCGCCGATGCCGAAAAGCGCGGCGACCCGCGCCAGGCGCGCGAACTGGCCGCCCGCGCCTTGCTCCTGGCCAAGGAACTGCAACCGTGACGGATGCCCGCGAGCCGGCCGCCGCCGGTAACCCCGCCAGTCACCCATACGCGGCTCGCCGCCGAATGATCGCCGAGGCTCTCTCGGGACGCCGCCTGGACGCCCTGCTGGTGGCCCTCAGCCCGAATCTCCGCTACCTTTCGGGATTCACCGGCAGTAACGGCTACCTGCTGCTCTCTGCCGAACGCGCCCTCCTCTTCACCGATCCCCGCTACCTGCTGCAGGCGCGCCAGGAGTGTCTGGGTGCCGCGGGTCCCTCCCGCGCTTTCGAAATCCGCATAGCCAAGGGTCCGCTGGTGCCTGCGGTGGCCTCCGCCATCAGCCGCTTCCGCTGGCGCCGCATCGGCTATGAGCCCGCCCGCATGACCTGCGATGCTTTCGAAGCGCTGAAAGCCAAACTGCCCGCGCGCGCGTCCCTAACCGCGGCCGGGGGCTGGATCGAATCGCTGCGCGCGATTAAGTCTCTTGCCGAGATCGACCTGATTCGCCGCTCCGTGGTGACCAACTCGCGTGCCTTCGAGCAGGCCGCCGCGCGCCTGCGCCCGGGCATGAAGGAGAGCGACCTGGCGGCGGAAATCGAGTATCGCATGCGGCGGTTGGGCGCCGAAAAGCCGTCCTTCGAAACCATCGTCGCATCCGGCCGCCGCACCGCCCTACCGCACGCGCAACCCACCGCGGCGCAGATCGTCCCGGAAAGCCTCGTGCTGGTCGACATGGGATCCCAGCAGGATGGGTATTGCAGCGACATGACCCGCATGCTGTTCCTCGGAAACCCCACGCCCCAGGTGAAGCGCACCTATCGGGCGGTGCTCGAAGCCCAATTGGCCGCCATCGACGCCGTTCGCCCCGGCGCCAGGACTGCCGATGTAGATGCCGCGGCGCGCAGCGTTCTGCAGGCCCACGGACTGGAGGAGGCCTTTGTGCATTCCACCGGCCATGGGTTGGGCCTGGAGATCCATGAGCCGCCGCGCATTGGCCGGCGCGACAAGACCCGCTTGGCCCCCGGCATGGCCATCACCATCGAGCCGGGAGTCTACCTGGAGGATTTCGGCGGTATCCGGATCGAAGACACCGTGGCGGTCACCGCGCACGGTTGCGAGATCCTTACGCCTACTCCCAAGGAATTGCGCATCCTGTAAGCCGGCGCCCAGGGTCTGGACGGGTCCTGGAAGGGCACCGGCAGGCGGCTTCCGGCAGGAATCGCCCGGCTCGCGCCATCCCGCGGCCGCGAAAATACCGGTTTGTCTATGGTCCGGGCAGTACCCTACATTGGTTATGGCCCTGTTCAAAGGCGCCCGGCGCACCCTACTCTGGAACTGGCCAGTTAGGCCGTCTAGATCTGCTGGGCCGGATTGAGGAGTAACAAAGTGGCGCGAATCAAGAGATTCCTTAACGACGCGCAGGCGCAGGACGTGGTGGAATACACCCTGCTGGTGGCCTTTGTGGTCCTGGTGTCCGCAGGCCTGTTCATGGGCAACGGTGGCAGCGTCCAGGGTATCTGGGGCACCGCCGACTCGCAACTGGCATTGGCCAATAGCGGAGTATCCCCCGGTTCGGCCGGGACCCCCTCCGATCCAGCCAGCCGCCAGGGCAATCACGGTGGGCATGGGGGTGGTGGGCATGGCGGTGACGGCCACGGCGGTTACCCCGGTGGCGGCGGCCATCGCGGTTGGTTCTAACTAGTCGAGTGCGGCCCAAAGTAATCCAGGCGCAACCGGCGTAGCCCTCGCTGCTCCGGGTGCCGCGGTCATCCGTCCCTTCCCACCCCGTACAATAGGGAGTAATGCACGAGAAGTACGACGTCGTTGTGATCGGCGCCGGACACGCGGGATGCGAAGCCGCCCGCGCCGCCGCGCGCATGGGCCGCCGCACCGCCATGGTGACCATGAATCTGGACCTCATCGCCCAGATGTCCTGCAATCCAGCCATCGGCGGCATCGCCAAAGGACACCTGGTGCGCGAGGTGGATGCCTTGGGCGGGGTGATGGGAGAAGTAGCCGACGCGGTGGGCATCCAGTTCCGCCTGCTGAATACCAGCCGAGGCCCCGCCGTCTGGTCGCCGCGCGCCCAGATGGATAAGCGCCTGTACCGGGTGCGCATGCGCGAGGTTCTGGAACTGGAACCCAATTTACGCATTAAGCAGGCCGAAGTGGCCGCGCTGGTGTTCGCCGAGGGTTCCCGGCGCGTCACCGGCGTGCAATTGCGCGATGGCCGCTCGCTTTCCTGCGATGCGGTGGTGATTACCACCGGTACCTTCCTGAACGGCCTGGCGCACGTGGGCGAAAGGAAGTATAGCTGCGGCCGCAACGGCGAGGCCCCTTCCAACCTGCTGGCCGAGCAGTTCCGTTCGCTGGGCCTCGGTTGGGCCCGCCTTAAGACGGGCACGCCGCCGCGCCTGGACGCGCGCACCATCGACTGGTCGCGATTCGAACCGCAGCCGGGCGATGCCGAGCCGACGCCGTTCTCGTTTCTGACCGAGCGCATCGACCGGCCGCAAATCCAGTGCCACATCGGGTATACCACGGACGAGACGCGCCGCATCCTGCTGGAGGCCATCCCGCGCTCGCCGCTCTATTCGGGGCAGATCGAGGGGATCGGCCCTCGGTATTGCCCGTCGATCGAGGACAAGATGGTCAAGTTCCCCGACAAGGCGCGTCACCAGATATTTCTAGAACCGGAGGGCCGAGACACCAATGAGATTTACGTCAACGGGATGTCCACCAGCATGCCCATCGACGTACAGACTGCCATGGTGGCTTCGATTCCCGGCCTGGAAAACGCCGAGATGATCCGGCCTGGCTACGCTATAGAATATGATGCGGTGGACCCGCGCGAGCTGGACCACACTCTGCAAGTGAAGTCCATTCCGGGGCTGTACCTGGCCGGCCAGATCAACGGCACTTCCGGGTATGAGGAAGCGGCCTGCCAAGGTCTGATTGCCGGAATGAATGCCGCGGGGGGTGGGGTCGTCGTGGGCCGGACGGACGGGTACACCGGCATTCTCATCGACGATCTGATTACCAAGGGCGCCGATGAGCCGTACCGGATGTTCACTTCGCGGGCCGAATACCGCCTGCTGCTGCGCATCGATAACGCTGACGCACGGCTGACGCCCATCGGACGGCGCGCCGGGCTGGTCAGGGATGATCGCTGGGAGATGTTTACGCGCAAGCAGGCGCAGATCGAGCGGTTACGGCTGGCGCTGGAGAGCCACCGCCACGGGCAGTGGCTGAAACGGCCGGAGGCGTCGATTCAGGAGATTGCGCCGTGGGTGCGGGAGGTGCTGGGCGATGAGCCGGAGCGCGGGGTGGTGACCACGGTCGAGACCGAAACCAAGTACAGCGGGTACATTGGGCAGCAGGAGCGGCAAATCTCGCGGCTGAAGTCGGCGGAGGGGCGGGCGATTCCGATGGAATTCGAGTTCCGGGGGATTCCGGGTCTCTCGCGGGAGATTCGCGACAAATTGGAGCGCGTTCGCCCGTCAACGCTGGGGCAAGCCGCGAGGATCCCGGGGGTAACTCCGGCCGCAGTGGCGATTTTGGATTGCTACCTGAGCGTTGCGCGTGTTTCCTGAGTGGGTGACGCCGGAACAGGCGGGCTTATTGGAGGCGCACTTCGAGCTGCTCGCGCGCTGGAACCGGACGCTGAACCTGGTGCGCATCCGGGATCGTGCAGAGGCGGTCGAGCGGCATTACAACGAGTCGTTGTTCTTGGCGCGGAGGTTGCCTGCGGGTGCCCTGCGGATCGCGGATATTGGATCGGGCGCCGGGTTCCCTGGTTTGCCATTGGCGGTCGTCCGTCCGGATTGTGCCGTGACGTTGATCGAATCCCACCAGCGGAAGGCGGTATTTCTGCGAGAGGCGAGCCGCGGGCTTCCCAACGTGCGAGTATTCGCCGGCCGGGCTGAGGATTGCTGCGGCGAGCGGTTTGACTGGGCGGTGTCGCGGGCGGTGAGTTACGCAGATGTGGCGAAGTTTCTGGCGCGGCTGGCCGGGCATGCTGCGTTGCTGACAGGTGCGGAAGAGCCGCCAGTTGCGCTGGGCTTCGAATGGGAAGCACCGCTTCTTTTGCCTGGATCGCAGCAGCGATTCTTGCGCGTGGGGCGTTGTTTCACGTGAAACGGATTTGTCCCCTAGGCTGATTAGGCGCGGCGGTCCGAAGCGTTCGCCTCCCGCCGTAGTGGTCGTCCCGGTTCCTGGCCGACGGCGACCGTGACTCGCGCAGACCCTGCTCCTTGCACTGCGGTTCGCCGCCCTGTTGACGTTGCATCCGACCGGTCGGCGCGGTGCTCCGAAGCGCCGCGTCGCGCATCGGTGGGCGTCCGAAGCCCCGGTACGCATCTGCGCCGAGACCACGGTCGGCGCCGCAGTGAGCCCGCGCGCCCTGCGACGTCCACCGCGGTTGGCCGAGCCAGCGCCCGATGCGGGTATCCAGGCCAGAGGTCCTCGGAACGTCCCGCGCCGGGTCTATTCCTACCGGCACCCGGCCACCGGTCCCCTCCCGCTCGGCCATAACGCCGCAGTCCTACTAAATGCGCCCATTGATAGCTGATCGATCCCTTCCCGCCCTGGCGACTCTAACTAACCCGCTCCACAGCTCTTTACTTGCCGTCCTTACCCTGCACTCTTTCCGCACTCCTCCTGCACGCTGCGGCAGAGTCCCACGACTGGCATCCAGAGTTCCGCGGAAACTGGCGCACCGTGTCTCCCGAGGCAATCCGGAATCCGTCGCGCACCTCCGCGTCCTAAAACCCAACGCCATAACCCTCGCAATTCTTCACCAGCCGCTACTCCCCACTACTCGCTACTACCCATGCCTTCCGCGGCGCCTTCCGCGGACCACCGGTTCGCCGGTTCGCTCCTGCGTCCCCTCCTGGCCCTCCCCGCCGCCCGTTTCACGTGGAACACTTTTGGCTTCCCCCTTAGTGCCGTGTTAGTATGGCCGCTTGGGCACGGTATTCGCGATCGCCAACCAAAAAGGCGGCGTCGGTAAAACAACGACCGCCATCAATCTGGCTGCTTCCCTCGCCGCCAATGACTTCCGCATCCTCGTGATCGACTCGGATCCGCAGGGGAATGCCACCACCGGCCTCGGCGTCCCCAAAGATGCCAGCCGGCCGAGCATCTATAACGTCCTCCTCGGCAACGCCGACCCGGCCGACGCCACCGTCGCCACGGAATTCGAAGGCCTCTTCGTCATCACCGCCGACAAGAACCTCGTGGGCGCCAACCTCGAACTGGTCGACACCCCCAATCGCGAATTCCGCCTCCGCGAACGCATCGCCGCAATTCGCAACCAGTACGATTTCCTCCTCATCGACTGCCCACCGGCCCTCGATCTCCTCACCTTAAACGCCCTGATCGCCTCCGATGCCGTCCTCGTCCCCATCCAGTGCGAGTTCTTCGCCCTGGAGGGCATTTCCGAGCTCATGGACACCATCGAGCGCATCCGCGAGGCCTTCCAGCACTCCCTGCGCGTCGAAGGCATCCTACTCACGATGTTCGACGACCGCACCAACCTCACCCGCCAGGTGGCCGCCGACCTGAAAGAGTTCTTCCGCGACCAAGTCTTCCAGACCGTCATTCCCCGCAGCATTCGCCTCGCCGAGGCCCCCAGCTTCGGTAAGCCGATTCTGGCCTACGACCCGCGCTCTCGCGGAGCCGAAAGCTACATCAAACTCGCCAAGGAAATCCTCGAACATGAGCAACACCGAAAACCCGCCTCGCAAGGTACTCGGTAGAGGGATGAACGCGCTCCTTCCGACGCGGGCCGCGCCCCCGCCGCCGGCGCCCCCGCGCCCCGAAGCGCCGTACACGATCCCGGTCGACGGGATTGATCCGAATCCGCTCCAGCCGCGCCGCGTCTTCGAACCCGACAAGCTCGCCGAACTGGCCCAGTCCATCGCCCACAACGGCATCGTCCAACCACTGGTCGTCCGGCGCGCCGAGGGACGCTACCAGCTCATCGCCGGGGAGCGCCGCCTGCGCGCGGCCAAACTCGCGGGGCTGAAGGAAGTTCCGGTTGTGGTCCGCGAGGTGGACGATAAAAACCTCCTCGAAATCACCCTCATCGAGAACATCCAGCGCGAGGACCTCAACCCGATCGAGACCGCCCAGGCCTTCCAACGCCTCGGCACCGAGCTGTTCCTCTCGCTTGAAGATATCGCCCACCACACCGGGAAAGATCGCACTACGATCACCAATCTCCTGCGGCTGCTCCAGCTCCCCAAGGAAATCCAGCAACTCGTGGTGGACCATAAGATTACTGCCGGCCATGCCCGCTGCCTGCTCGGCCTGCCTTCTGTCGAGGTCAGCCGCGACGTGGCGCAGAAGATCATCTCCCTCGGCTGGTCCGTGCGCCAGGCCGAGCGCGTGGTGCAAAAGCTGCGGCACCAGGCCGGCGCCAGCCCGGCGGTCGATCCGAAGCCCGACCCCAACGTGCGCGCGGCTATCGAGGCTATGGAGCGGGTGCTCGGCACCAGGGTAAGAATTGTGGAGAAAGCCAAAAAAGGCGGGCGCATCGAGATCGACTACTACTCGCCCGACGACCTCAACCGGATTTATGCAGCAATCACCGGCGAACCGTAGTTATGGCGAAAGTTGCGGGAACCGTCCTACTTCAGCAGCTCCAGGATTTCCACCAGCTCCCGGCGGATTTCCGGCACCGGATCGTGCGCAAACAGTTCGCCTTGCAACACGGGCTTAGGGGTCCGAGGTTTGGGCGTGCGCGCTTCGGCCTGCATGGCCTGCCGCGCTCCTTCGATGGTGAACCGC
>Ga0335074_10015248_pt1 | contig 10791 bp, 6 predicted proteins | sample Lox_Sample_23_FD_206715 | JGI IMG/M metagenome (GOLD analysis project Ga0335074, IMG submission 206715) | Soil microbial communities from Loxahatchee National Wildlife Refuge, Florida, United States - Lox_Sample_2.3 | ecosystem: Environmental > Terrestrial > Soil > Wetlands | place: USA: Florida... | reverse complement strand
GGAAGCGGAGACAGGAGAGGAAGCGGAGGTGGCATAGATGCTGCCTCGCAGGCCAGGCCGCCTGCTTGAGCGACTATGGGGTCGCGCCCCTTGGCGGGGTTTCAGGGGCAAAGCCCCTGATGCGGCTGGCTCACCCGATTGCCCTGTGGATGTGGATCGCGCCCCTTCCGCCGTGTCGGCGAGCGTGCTAGGAGCGCGCTGTGCATGGAGGCGTCGATGACGCGGCCACTGGACGATATCCTGGAAGAAGCAGCCAGGGACGAATTTCTGGCCAATACCATTTGCCTGCACGATGACCAATTCGTCACCATTCGCGCTCCGTCGGACGGCAGCTTCCGGACGCGCCTTGACGAGGCGTTGTTCACCGACGTCGCCGGGGATCTGGCCAGGGCGCACAAGGCAAATTTTGCTGCGGGCCTTGAGATCGTCGAGCCGGTGCAATCCGGGTTGCGTGGCGGGCGGTGGTCTTTGTGCAACATTGCACGCATAGGCGATGCATTTCCCGCGGGCGATGCCGCGTACGCTTCGCTGGCCCAGGCACTGCTGGCGGCCATCGAATGGTGGCAGATCGAGCCCTGGTGCCGCAGCGTGCTTGCCCGCGTCTGCGATATTCGACACACCAAGGGTGGTTAGGGCCGGTTGCGAACCCGGCTGCGATGATCGGTACGGGGAGCCTCATGAAAGCCTGGACTGTACGGAGGCTTTAGGCCTGCGGGTTATTGCGCTGATTCGTGCGCGTCATTGCGAATTGACCACCGGCCTGGTGGCCGACCCGCGACTGGGAGAAAACGGCGCGCGACGCGAGGTTTGTACGTTTCGACCCCTCCCCCCAACCTTGGTCGGCTTTGCGGCCCAAGCCCGCAAAAGGAGGGGAGATCAGGGGCTTGCATGTCCGCCCCCCTGTGTGACCGAGGTTGCTTCGTGACCGAGGTTGCTTCGTCGCTTCGCTCCTCGCAATGACATGTACGCCGGCACGTTATCCCGTGATTGATGGGATGCCGATCGGATGAGATTGCGTATCCGGCAATAGCGCCTTTCCTGCCGATCCTGTACTGCCGTTGGGCTGTAGCGTCGAAGCCGAGCCGGCTGTTGTGAAATCTGCGAGCGTCATGGCCTGGGCCGCCGGCTCGATCGTTACTGCCGTGGCGCCGGTCGTCTCTACGCCCGCCTGGTTCCAAACCTCGAAGTTGATGGTGTCAGATCCGCTGCCGGCACCGGCGGCGTAATTCAGGCTCGCCAGGATGGCATTCACATCCACATAGTCCGTCTGCACGGCGATGCTGTTCGTCCCCGACCCGGCCACGGCCTGCCCGGCCGCGTCGGTTGCCGTCAGCGTGCCGGTGCTGTCGCTGATGCCCAGGAACAATTGGCCGGGATTGCCGGCGGCGAAGCTGTCCGAATAGCTGCCGGCCACCGCCACGGCGCCGCCGCTCGCGACGGTCTCGCTGCCAGGTTCCTGCAGGGACGGCTGGTAGATCGTAATCGGAATGGCGCGGGTGATCGAAACCGGCGCCGGGGGCGACACCTGGATGGTCACCGCATCGGACACCGCTCCTGCGGCCGGCACATAGGTCAGGCTGGCGAGATCGGCCTCCAACTGCGGCGTGGAATCGGTCGAGAGGCCGAGCTGATTCGTGCCGGAACCCGTGGCGCCGTCCATGTACAACGTGCCGGACGCCGCGGTGATCGAGACGTTGCCGCCCTGCGTCCCAAGATTTTCGATCGCCACGCCGTTCAACGCGAGCGTGGTACCCTGCGCCACAGTCGCCGCTGCCGGCGCGGCAATTTCGGGATCGAACATGCCGCTGATGCCGCCGCTGGGCACGTAAACGATCTCGCCGGCATTGCCCGGGCCGGCGACGACGCTTTGCTCGAAATTGCCGGTGGTGAAGCTGCCGCCGAGCGCAATGGCTTGCACCAGCGTGCCGTTGATGGCGACATCGAGCGTGCCGTTGGCGAAGCTCATCGCGCCGCCATCGCCTGCGGCGCCGTACAGGTCGAGTTGTTCACCCGGCCCAAAGCCGCTGACCGTGGCGCCGGCGACCATCGCATTCGCTTGCTCGAGCGACAGCGCGCCGGTGCCGGTGAACGCGATGTCACCGCCATCCACCGTGCCGTCGAGCAGGAGATTGCCGTTGTCGCCGATGCTGACGCTGCCACTGTTCGCGAGGGTCCAGCCGGGCAACGCACCGGGCAGGGAAAAGGTGGTATTCGATGCGAAGTTCACCGTGCCGTCGCCGGCGTCGATCGTCCCTGCGTTGAGCAATGTGGCACTGGCGCTGGCCGACGCGGCATTGTTGTAGATGATGAGAATGCCGCCTGAACCGGCCAGCGTGCCGTTGTTGATGATGGTCTCGGCCGATCCCTCGACGTTGAGATTGGCGCCGGAACCGGCGATGACGGCGCCGGCACTGCCGATTGTCAGCGTGCCGCCGACCTGCATGTCACCGCTGCCGTTCGCCTGCAGCACCGAGTCGAGCGTGACGTTGGTGAAATCGACGGTACCGCCGGACAGCGTGATCGTCTCGCCGCTCAACGTCGCATTCGACAGGGTTGGTGCGTTGGCAGTCCCGCCCGCGATGGTCACGCTGTCGCCGCCGGCGGGCACTGCATCGCCGGACCAGTTGGCTGCGGTGTTCCAGTCGCTGCTGACGGCCCCGGTCCAGGTTTCGGCAAGCGGCGGAGGATCGCCGCCGCCTGCGGTGATCGTCACCGGGACGGTGTTGACAGTCTCCACGCCGTCCTGGTTCCAGATCGTGACCGCGATGCTGTCGGAACCGGCGGCGCTGCCCGCCGTGTAGGTCAGGCTGTTCAATATGGCATTCACGTCGGTGTCATCAGCGTTCAACGCGATGCTGTTCGTGCCGGAGCCCGCGACCGGTTGCCCGGCCGCATTGATGGCATTCAGCGTGCCGCTGCTGTCGGTGATGCTGAGATACAGCGAACCGGGATTGGCCGCTGCGAAACTGTCGGTGTAGGTCACTCCGGTCACGGCAACCGTGCCGTCCGAGACCACCTGCTCATAGGATGGCAGTTGCAATGCCGGATCGGTTGCGCTGGTGCTGCCGCTTGCCATTGGAGTGACCCTCCTATTTACGGGAAAGTCACTGGACCCTCACGTTGTGCGTGTCGATGAACGAACATTGAAGCGTCAGCAAATCGATTTTTCGTGTTGGCAACAGCAACAATTTACCGGGCAGAGAGGGAGGGCGAAACGATTTGGATAGGTTAACGGAGAAGGCGCTGGCTGGCCGGTTGCGGTTGCGAATTCTCTTCGATGGTTTTGTTATGGTACCGGACTGGAACCATCCCGGTTGATGGGGCCAATGGCCGTGGGGCTGACGCGTGCGTGTCATTGCGAGCAATGAAGCGACAACGCAGCGGTCGGCCCGGGCGCGCCCGACGTCTGCCTGACCGAGGTTGCTTCGGCCCTACGGGCCTCGCAATGACATGTGGTATGGGGCCCGGCGGGGCTGGCGATGATCCGTGCGTGTGCTGTCAGTTCGTTAGCCGCAGCTCGATACGCCGGTCCTTGCGGTAGGCTTCCGGCGTGTCGCCTGGGGCGAAGGGCTGGAACTCGCCGAACGCGGCGGCGGCGAGATGAGCGGGCGGGACGCCATCCGCGATCAGCAGCTTTACCACCGTGATCGCGCGCGCCGACGACAGCTCCCAGTTGGAGGCGAAGGGTGCGCCAGGCTTGATCGGCTGTGGATCGGTGAAGCCGTCCACCTGAAGGACCCAGTGCAGATCGGGGGGAATCTCGGTCGCGATATCCTTGATGGTGATCGCGAGCGCCGTCATCTGCGCCACGCCCTGCTGCGTCAGGTCGGCGCTGCCGAGGGGGAACAATACCTCACTCTGGAACACGAAGCGGTCGCCGACGATCTGGATGCCCGGCCGCCCTGCCAGCACCTCACGCAGCTTGCCGAAGAACTCGCTGCGGTACTGCTGCAGCTCTTGCACCTTCGCCGCCAGGGCCGCGTTCAGCTTCTGGCCCAGGTTGGCGATTTGCACATCCTTGTCGCGGCCTGACTTCTGCGCCAGGTCCAGCGCCTGCGACACTGCGCTCAGCTGCGCCTTCAACTGGTCCACGGTCTGGTTCAGCAGCGCGATCTGTGCCGCGGCGGAGTCGCCCAGCTTCTTTTCGTTGGCCAGTTCCAGCGCGACGGCTTCGCGCCGCTGTTGCTCGGTCATTGCTTTCGCCGCGGCGTCCTGCGCCTGGCTTTCCAATTGGTCACGCAATGCCGATAGCGCCTGCACTTGCTCTTGCAGCTTCGCGAGGTCGGAGAGGCGCGCCTGGATGGTGGCCTTGTCGGCGGTCACTGTTTTGTCCAGCTCCGCCATCTGCTGCTTCATGTCAGCGAGCTGCTGCTGGGCGGCGGCAAGCTGATTCTGCGTATCGGCCAATTTGGCGTTGGATTCGCCGAGCTGCGTCGTCGCCGTTTCGCGCTGCGCGCCAAGCTGCTGCACCTGGGACAGCAGCGCGTCGCGTTGCGCGAGCAGGTCCTTTGACCGTGCCTGCAAGGTGGCGAGCTGCGACGAAAGTGTGTCGCGCGCCTTGTCGCTGGCGGAAAGCTGGCTGTTGAGCTGCGCGAGCGAGGCCTGCAGTTCGCTGCTGTGGCTGCGTTCGAGGGACAGAGCGTCGGTCAATTGGGACAGTTGCTGCTTGACCTGGTCCAGCGCCTTGTCCCGGCCGGACAGGACGACCGAGAGGAACGCCTGGGTGAGGACGAACACGAGCAAGACGAAGATGATGACCATGAGCAAGGTGGACAGAGCGTCCACGTAGCCTGGCCAGGCATCGAGGCCGTTGCTTGCGTAGCGGCGGGTGCGCATCGGTTAGCCGGGTCCGCGGTGTGTGCGGGAGAGGCCGGCGTGGAGCGGGGGGTTGGGGGGAGCGGGTTGGCGGCCGGTCAACTTCCTGCCCTCCCGATCACCCTCACCCTCGATGCTTCGCATCTCGACCTCTCCCATGCTGCGCGAAAAGCGCAGCATGGGAGAGGTTTCCGTGTTTTGGTTGCGCGCATCAGCTTCTTTCCTCCGCCAGGGCGGCGACGGTGCGCGTCAGGACGCGTAGATCATTCCGCAGCTCTGCCAGGCTGTGTGCCCGCCCTTGCTCGGTCTCGGCGAGCAGCCTTTGCAAGCTGAGTTCGATGTTCCGCAGGTGCGCGCGGGCCACGTCGTCGCCACCGCGCATATCCTGCAGGCTGCGCAGCGCCGGGCCCAAGGCCGACTGAGTCTCGGCAATCCGGAGCATGAGCTGCTGGCTGGCGCGCATGGTGTCGGTCAGCGCGCCCATGCGTTCGTTCAGCGCGAGCACTGCCTGGTTGGCCTGGGCGCGGCCTTCCTCGCTGCGCACCATCACGCGTTGCAGCCCTTCCAGATTCTCGGCGGTTTGCTCCAGCAGGGCCTGGACATAGACCGGCACCGAGCCCTCGCCTTCGGACAGCACGCCGGAGCCGAGACGCGTCTGGCCGGCCAGCCATTCCTCCAGCTCATTGAAGAAGCGGTTCTGCGCCTGGCCCGCGGTGAGGTCGAGGAAGCCCAGCACCAGCGCGCCGGACAGGCCGTACATCGACGCCGAGAACGCGGTCCCCATGCCGGCCAGCGGCCCGGCCAGCTCGGATTTCAGCGCCTCGAACATCGTGTTCACGTCGCCGCTGCTGATGGACATGTGTGCGATCACATCCGATACCGCGCCGATCGTCTTCAGCAATCCCCAGAACGTGCCCAGCAGGCCGAGGAAGATCATCAGCCCGGTCATGTAGCGCGACAGCTCGCGGCTTTCGTCCAGGCGGGAGGAGATGCCGTCGAGCAAGCTGCGCATCGCGCTGGCGGACAAGGTGAACCGGCTATGCTCGCCGCCGCGGCCATGCTCTTCGCGCGAGGCGAACATGCGTGCCATCGGTGCCAGCAGCCGCGGCATTGGCAGGGCGGAGAGGCGGGAGCGGGCACTCTGGAACGTCTGGAGCCAGGTCACCTCTGGCGACAGCCGCAGCACCTGGCGCAGGTTCCAGGCAATGCCCAGCGCCATCACGCACAGGATGAAGGCGTTCAACCCGGGGTTGTTGCGGAAGGCGTTGATCAGCACCTCGGACAGGACGGCAGCCACGATCGCGACCGCGACCAGGAACACGGCCATGCGCACGAGATAAATGGTGGGACGGGTCATCGCTGCGCTGCCGCTGCGTTCGCATTGCCGCCGAGCACGTTGATCTCGACCCGATCCGGCGGCCCGCCGTCACCCTTCTCGGAGCCGAGTGCGCGGAGGTAGATCCGCGAGGAGGACACGCCGTCCGCCATCAGCGCGGAGCGCACGGCAATGGCGCGGGACAGCGACATGCGCCGCGCGACGGAAGGATCGTCCGGATCGCCGGTGGAATACGCGAGAACGTTGTAGGTGATGCTGTCGGTGTGTGGCGCGGACTGCACGAACTGCTTGATCGACGTGACGGAGCCGGGACTGAGATCGGATTGGTCCTTGCTGAAGGTCAAGCGCAGGCCGGCCGCAGTGGCGGCAGCGGTGGTACCCGCATTGGCGGCAATCGGCGGCGGCGCGGGCGGCGCGGCGTTGGCGGGGGGCACCGGCGGCTCGACCGGGGGGATCGTGGCAACGGGCGGGGGTGCCGCGGCGATTGTCGCGGGCGGGGGCGCGGGTTGCGACGGGGCAGTGGGCGGTGCCGGCGCGCCGGATGGTGCGGGCGCCGGCGCGGTTGGCGCAGTCGCTTCGGCGGTGGTGGTGGACGGCTGCGCGGTGGTCGTTGGAGGCTGTGCGGCGGCGGCTTTTGGACTGCCGGCTGGCTGCTTTGCAGCGGTCGCGGATGGCTGAGAGGCGGGCGCCCTGGCGGTGGGGCGATGGACCGGCGGCCCAGGCGAATGCGGCAGCGCGTCGAGCGCACGCAGATCAACCGTGACCTGTGCCAGTGCAGGCGCGGCCGGAAGCAGCAGAATGGCGAGGAAAAGCAGCGAGTGGCGCATGGGCGGCGGGACCCTAGCCGAGCGGGGCTGGAGGCTCAATGAAGGACAGTCGCGATCCGGCACGCTCCAAGGCCCATTCTGTGCGGCGCACCGCGCAGCGTTCACGAAAGCTCGTGCGGGTGGGGTGGTGATGTTATGGAAAGGCAATGTCAAGAGAATTGTGAACGGGGTGATCCGTTGCCCTCCTGCCGGCCAGGCGTCCGGTGTCGTGCGTTGCGCGCGGTGTGGCATCGCGAGGGGGAAGCGACGAAGGAATGCCGGGCGTGTTGGTGCACGGACGGTTCGGGGCTTCGTGCGAACGAGGTTGCTTCGTCGCTGCGCTCCTTGCAATGACATGGGGTGGCGGGTGATGACACGCTTCGCGCGGTACTGCGCCTCTGTGGTTCCGGATATCAGGAGCTATGAAGTCCCGCAGTGCTTGCCAACAAGATTGGCCCGCGATGCAAACTGCAACAAAAGGTAAGGCGTTACTTAGACTTAAGCATATGCTCACAAACTCACACGGATAAGTTCGGTCGCGCCGTGGCAGCATTGCCTCTCGGGCCTGGCCATCGGTATGAGCGTTGCTGCCTCATGGGCGTTGCCAACATGAGCGTTGCTGGCTCATGCCTGGCGGAGGCTTGGCCGCGTGCGCGATCCGTCCCTGTGCGGGCGTCGGGTGCTCGCATGGGCGGTTCAACTCTTTGTTTGCCAACTTTCGAATACTGGTTGCCGACAGACGGCGGCTATGTCAGGCCACGAGCAATTGCCGGTGGGTGCTGGCCGCGGACCTTGCCGGCCCCAGCACGGATTCGACTGCGGCGGCATAACCGGCCGCGTCGTTGTCGCGCTGCATCCGCTCCAGCGCCGTCTCACGCAGCGTGCGCCATAATGGCGGATCGCGGTACAGCCGCACGACCTGTCGCGCGAACGCGGCAGGATCGGTGGCTGACGCGGTCAGCAGCTCATGGCCGTCCTGCCAATCGAGCTGGCGGCTAAGCAATTCAGTTGCCACCACGGGCAGGCCAAAGGAGGCAGCTTCGTGCACCTTGTAGGGCGTACCGGCGGCGATGCGCGTCGGGGCCACGAACAATCGATGGGAGTCGTAGAGCGGTGCGGTGTCGGAGAGCATGCCGCGCAGGGTTACGCGCGGGTGTTCGCGGAAGCGATCCAGCGACACGCCTGGCGCGGTATGGCCGACGACCGTGAGGCGTGTTTCCCAGCGCAGCTCTTGCTCTATCAACGGCAGCACTGCGTCCACGAACCAGCACAGGCTATCGTAGTTTGGGCAGTCGGGCTGGTGCATCGCGCCGACGAAGAGCAGGCCGGCACGGCGGTCGAACGGGCGGGGTGTCGGCTGCAGGTCCCTGACATGGCCGATGACGGCGACATTGGCGCAGCCGAGGTTGCGCAGCACCTGCGCTTCGACTTGGTTCACCGCCACGATCGTGTGGCAGCGGTTGGCGTTGACGAATTCCTGCCGCAGCGATTGATCGAGGTCGAAGGTTTCGCCGGTTAGTGAGGCTTGTTCGGCCCGGCGCAGGGCGGCGATCGCCTCGGTGTCCAGGACGATGAGGGGATGCTGATCGTTCTGTGGCAGAGCATGGTCGAGGATCGGCAGCACTCGATCGAGATTGTGGGTGCGGGAAATCCAGATCGCATCGTAATAGCCGATGCGTTGTTGCAGCAGCTCGCGCAGGCGGTCGAGGCCGCGATCGTGCATGATTTCCACGGTGTCCGGCAGGTCGGCATAGACGTGGGCCAGTTCGAAATGCCCCGGCGTGACGGGAAAGACGGTGACCCGGTGGCCCATCGCGGCCATCGTGCGGACCAGGTCGTTGGCACGCACGAAACCGGAGCCGAGGGATCGCAGCGGCAGCGTGTCCTCGATGAAAAGGACGCGACGTCCCGTCGCGCCGGTATGGCGCGCGAGGGGGGCCGCGATGGTGTCGAGCATGGGTCAGATCCGTCCGACGGGGAGCTCGCCGGGGGCGGACGCAAGTCCTGAGCCACGAGGATTTGAGTGGGTATATCAAGGGGTTGGGGGTGGTCGCCCACAGAGGATGGGGCGGGGTGTAAAGAAACCCGACAGGGGTCCGGGGTGCGGTTTGGAGTTGGGGTAGATGGCCGACGGCCCCCTATTCCCCTCCCACGCCCCCTCCCCCTGGTACCTCGGCACAGAGGTTTTGGCCGGTTGCGTCAGCGACATCCCGGCGTCGTAGCCCGGTCGAACGCCGCGCGAGCCGCCGCCGCGTAGGTTCCTCTGGAGTGGCCGCTGTGGGTGGATTTCAGTCCGTCTGCTTCGCGGCGCGGAGGTAAAGAAGCGGACGTTCGCCCGCCGACCGGCATGGACCGGAAGCGGAATGGCCGCTCTCGAGTTCGAATTTGGCATCGCGAACGTGCCGAACTGGTCACATGAACGTCGGCCTTCGGCCCGAGAGGGCGCTTGGACCTGTGTGATGCCGGTAAGAAGCGCTGGGAGGCTTGTAATGCTGTCATAGGCCAAGTCCTCCGATGCGACCCACAAGGGCCAAAGCGATTCGGTTTTGCTGATTGGCAAGCGTCCGCAGCAAGTTGCGGAATGCGACAAAGGCCTCTTGGTCGTTTCGGAGCCCGGCCTCGTCATCGCGCCACGCGGTATCAAGCAAGGATGCGACATTGTCGTCGGCTCGGCTCCAGTCAAATGATTGGGCACGGCGCGCAATCTCGCGCTCGATCCAAACGATCGCTCGGACCCTGATGGGCGAGGCGGTCGGCCTCTCAGCCCATTTCGCGAAGGATGCGACACGGCGAGCGCAGGACGGTGCCGCAGACAGCCATACCTCGAAGAGATCGGCCAGTCTTGCGACCAGGGCAGCATGGTGCTCCGACCAATAGGACTGGGTGTAATGGTCAATGCCGATGAGCGCATCCCAAACGTCATCACGGCGGCGCCATCGTATTTCTCCGTGGGCATCGCGTGGAATAACGGCAGCGAAAATTGCCCGCACCATTTCCTCGAAACCGGCCGGTGCGCGATCGCGAGCCAGCGCGGAGCGAAAAAGCGATTGGAAGAAGTCTTTCGCCCATGAGTCGGCGTCTTCCGGGAGGCTGAGGATCTGGGCCCAGAGCTTCTCAGGATGATCTTCCGGGGCCATCGCGACGACGGCCGCGGCGGCGCCATCGAGGACCCAGCGCTCATCGTCGCCGGGATGGTTGTAATCAGATCGATTGGTTGGTCTCAAAAGGGGTGCCAACACGTGGCCCAGTGCATTGCGCCAGAACTCCAACGATCCCGCCCGGTCCTCAAGATCGATCGAATGCGGTGACGCCATCATCCATTCATGGGCTGCCTTGATATATCGGAAGTCGAATTTGTGATTCGGATTCCAGGCGGCACGCGCCTTGTCGACCGTCTTAAAATACGGCGAGGGACCGATCTCGGACCACGGCCCTATTTGGTCAGGAGTTGTCCCTTCCATGAATGCGGTAAGCTTCTCTCTCGCCCAGAGATCAGCGGACTGATGGAATTTCGCTGGTTCTTTTGGGCCGAGCCAGAACGGATACAATTTCCTTGTTCGGTAGGCTGCCCATGTCGGCCAACGGTTCAACAGCCGGCCTAACCATGTCTTTGAAGGCAACGACGGTTGCGGCAGGCGTTGGATGTGATGCAAGAAATCGATGCGATCACGAGTTTGGGCGGCCTCGAAGGCAAGATATCGAAGACGATTGAAATCAGCACCGAGGACGGCGCGGTCCAGAGCGCACCGGCGAAACAGATGCTTGATCGCCATGTAATGTGGAACGAACAGCAATTGTGACACCTGGAACCGAACCTCCTGATCGGCTGGCGAC
>Ga0335074_10015247_pt1 | contig 10792 bp, 8 predicted proteins | sample Lox_Sample_23_FD_206715 | JGI IMG/M metagenome (GOLD analysis project Ga0335074, IMG submission 206715) | Soil microbial communities from Loxahatchee National Wildlife Refuge, Florida, United States - Lox_Sample_2.3 | ecosystem: Environmental > Terrestrial > Soil > Wetlands | place: USA: Florida... | reverse complement strand
ACGCCAGGGGGGCCGCTTCCGGGCGTGCGGTCCTCGCCGCGGATGTCAGCCACCGTTTCGCGCAGCGGTCGCGGCGTGAGGCCGGCAGCGAAGACGGCCGCCGGGTTGGCGGTCATCATGTTCGCTGCTTCGTGATCGCCTTCCCCCCACAGCGGCAGCACCATGCCGTCGACCTGCTGGCTGAGCAGGAAGTCATTGCCTACCCAGGTCAGCTCGGTGCCCGGCGGGGCCACTGCGGCGGCGATCGTGTCCAGCATCTGACCGAAGCCGAACGGCGGCGCCTGGCCGACGGTGTGGAACGTGCCGGTGACCGACTTCTCCAACAGCGAGATGACAAAGCCAGCCTGGTCGCGCGCGTCGACCAGCTGGATCGGATCGTCCGGGTCGCCCGGAGCCAGTACTGTGCCGCCGCGCGCGATCCTGTCGACCCACCAGGTGAACCGGTAGGTCCGGTCATGCGGGCCGATCACGTACGTCGGCCGGATGATCGTGGTATCGGGACCGAACAGCTCCCGGCTCGCCAGCTCGCACGCGACCTTCAGGCCGCCGTAGTTCTCGTTCGTGACCTCGGCGGCGTTATCGACGACGGCCGCCAGCGGCGCGTTCTCGTCGTAGTCGCGCGGCACCGACGGGCTGTAGGCCGACACGCTGGAAATGAACACGTAGCGTCCGCCGCGCTCGCCCAGTGCGGCCGCGAGCGAACGGACCTGCCGGGGGAAGTACGCGCACACATCGACCGTGGCGTCCCAGCTCCCGGTGGCCAGCGCGGACAGGTCCTGATTGCGGTCCCCGCTGAGATGCGTTGCCTGCGGGAACAGGCTGGCTCCGGTCGTGCCGCGGTGAAAGAGCGTCAGGTCATGGCCGCGGTCGATGGCCGCCTGGGCAATGTAGCGGCCGACGAACGCGGTGCCGCCGATAACCAGGATGCGCATCAGGCCGCCGCGCCCAGGGCAGCCAGCTGAGCGGAAATCGTCTGCGCCGACGGGAACGTGAGGCCGACCAGCGTGACATGCTTCCAGCGCAGCACGCCGCCGGAGTCGATGACGAAGACAGACCGGCGCAACCCGGCACCTCCCAGTGTGATCCCGTACTCGCGGCTCACGGTCAGGCCCTCGTCCGCGAGCAGCGGGAAGGCCAGGCCGTACTTGCGGGCGAACTGCTCGTGGCTGGCCAGGCCCTGCGGGCTGATCGCCCAGACGGTGGCGCCGAATCCGGTGAAGCTCTCCAGCCCCGAGGTGTAGGAGCACAGCTGCTTGGTGCACACAGCGGTGTTGTCGCCCGGGTAGAAGGCCAGCACGATCGGCTTGCCGCGCTGCTGCGAGAGGGTGTAGTCGCGCTGGCTGACGTCCTCGCCGGTTAGCTCGATGCCAGGCAGCGTGAAGTCGGGCGGGATCTGGCCGGTATGCGGTGTCTTGGCCACGCGGAGTCCTCCTGCTTGTCGCGGGTCGCCTGCGGCCCCGCTGCAAGGCTATGCCGTCGAACGGCGATTATGAATCGTGACCGACACCGGGGACAGCTACAGCCTCTATCAGGAACTGGCGAGCTGGTGGCCGCTGATCTCGCCGCCGGGTGAGTACGCGGCTGACGCCGACATGATCGCTGCCGTGTTCGCCTCGGCGCCGGCCGGCGTGCGGACGGTGCTTGACCTGGGCAGCGGCGGCGGACACGTGGCATGGTACCTCAAGCAGGACAGGCCGATGACTCTGGTGGACGCCTCGGCGCCGATGCTGGCAGTTTCCCGGCAGCTGAACCCGGACTGCGCGCACGTCCAGGGCGACATGCGCTCGGTGCGCCTGGGCCGCCAGTTCGATGCCGTCCTCGTCCATGACGCAATCGACTACGTGACCACCGAAGACGACCTGCGGCTCGTCATCGGGACTGCATTCGAGCACTGCCGGCCAGGCGGGCTGGCGGTGTTCGCGCCCGACCACACCGCGGAAACGTTCGCTGCCAGCACCGGCGGCGGGGGCGGCGGCGACGACGGCTCCGGCCGGCAGGCGAGTTTCCGCGAGCGGACGTCCGATCCGGATCCGGACGATGACTGGATCCTGGCCGAGTACGAGTTCACCCTGCGCGACGCGGACGGCACCGTGCGGGTCGTGCCGGAGGCGCACCGGCTTGGCTCGTTCCGCCACCAGACCTGGCTGAGGCTGCTGACCGCTGCCGGTTTCGCAGCGGAGGCGCGGCCGGGCATACCGGGCGGGAACGACGGGCGCTCCGGGCGGGTCGTCTTCGTCGGCCGCCGCCCGGCGCCCGATCCGGTCAGGTCCCGGCCGGGTGCCACACCGTCTTGATTTCCAGGAACGACATCAGCCGCTGCGTGCCTGGCTTGGCCGTCCAGTCCTCGTTCCCGTAGGTAACGCGCTTGACGTTGCTAGCGGCCAGCTGTTCGAGCGGCGGCCGTGCCGGGGGATCGACACCGGTCAGGTCGATGGCATTGACATCCATGTGCCCGGCCAGCACCGGGACGAGTTCGGCCGTCAGGCCCGTGAGCACGTTGACCACGCCGCCCGGCAGGTCCGATGTGGCCAGGACCTCGGCCAGCGAGATCGCGGGGAGCGGGCGGCTCTGGCTCGCGATCACGACCGCGGTGTTGCCGGTCACGATCACCGGCGCGATGACGCTGACCAGCCCGAGCAAGCTGGACGTGGCGGGCGCGACGACCGCGATCACGCCGGCCGGCTCGGGCACGCTGAAGTTGAAATACGGCCCGGCGACTGGGTTGGCGGCGCCAGCTACCTGGCTGACCTTGTCGCTCCAGCCCGCATACCAGACCCAGCGGTCGATCGCGGCCGCCACCTCCGCCTCGGCGCCGGCTGCATCGTTGCCATCGGCAGCCGCGATCTCGGTGGCGAACTGGGCCGCCCGGCCCTCCAGCATCTCGGCGACGCGGTACAAAACCTGGCCGCGGTTATACGCGGTGGCGCCGGACCAGCCTCCGAACGCCTTGCGGGCCGCGACGACCGCGTCCCGCGCGTCCTTGCGCGACGCGTGCGCGGCATACGCCAGCAACGATCCGTTCTCTCCGTGCACGGGGTAGGACCGGCCCGACTCCGATCTCGGGAACGCGCCGCCGATGAACAGCTTGTAGGTCTTGCGCACGGCAAGCCGCGGGGGAGACTCAGACATTGAGGTAGGCAGCCAGTCCGTGCCGGCCGCCCTCCCGCCCGTAGCCGGACTCCTGGTAACCGCCGAACGGGCTGGCCGGATCGAACCGGTTGTAGGTATTCGCCCAGACGACTCCCGCGCGCAGCTTCTGCGCCAGCCACAAGATCCGGCTGCCCTTATCGGTCCAGATCCCGGCCGACAGCCCGTACGGCGTGTTGTTGGCTTTGGCTACCGCCTCATCGGGGGTCCGGAACGTCAGTACGGACAGCACCGGGCCGAAGATCTCCTCTCGGGCAATCCGGTGCGACTGACTCACGCCGGTGAACACCGTCGGCGGGAACCAGTAACCCCGGTCCGGCAGCTCGCACGGCGGCGACCAGCGCTGCGCGCCTTCCGCCTCGCCGGCCTTCGTGAGCTCGCCGATCTTGTCGAGTTGCGGGCGCGAGTTGATCGCGCCGATGTCGGTGTTCTTGTCCAGGGGGTCACCGAGCCGGAGCGTTGCCAGCCGCCGCTTCAGCCGCGCGACGACGACGTCGGCAACTGACTCCTGCACCAGCAGCCTCGAGCCCGCGCAGCACACGTGGCCTTGGTTGAAGAAGATCCCGTTGACGATGCCCTCGACGGCCTGCTCGACCGGCGCATCATCGAACACGATGTTGGCGGCCTTGCCGCCGAGCTCAAGCGTCAGCTTCTTGCCCGTGCCCGCGACCGCGCGGGCGATCTGTTTGCCGACCTCGGTGGAGCCGGTAAAAGCGACTTTGTTCACGCCGGGATGGCCGACAAGCGCGGCGCCGGTGTCACCGGCTCCGGTGAGCACGTTTACCACGCCCGGCGGCAGCCCGGCTTCCTGGCAAACCTGTGCTAGCAGCAGCGCCGTCAGCGGCGTTGTCTCAGCGGGCTTGAGCACGCAGGTATTGCCGGCGGCGAGCGCGGGCGCGAGCTTCCAGGCGGCCATCAGCAGCGGGAAGTTCCACGGGATCACTTGCCCGGCGACCCCGAACGGCCGGGGATCGGGACCGAACCCGGCGTGCTCGAGCTTGTCCGCCCAGCCGGCGTAGTAGAAGAAATGGGCGGCGGCCAGCGGGATGTCGACGTCCCGCGACTCCTTGATCGGCTTGCCGTTGTCCAGCGTTTCCAGCACCGCGAACTCGCGGGCGCGCTCCTGGAGCTGGCGCGCGATCCGGTACAGGTACTTGGCGCGCTCGCTGCCCGGCATCGGCCCCCAGACCTGGTCATAGGCAGTACGTGCCGCTGCGACGGCCGCGTCCACGTCGGCCGCGCCCGCGGCCGCTACCCGAGTCAGCGGTTCCTCGGTCGCCGGGTTGACGGTGACAAAGGTCGCGCCATCCGCCGCCGGACGGAACTCGCCCGCGACGAACAGCCCGTACTCGGGCGCGATCGCAACGACGTGGCGTGACTCCGGCGCTGGCGCGTACTGCCAGCTTCGCTCGCCGGGGTCAGCGACCAGCCCGCTCGCGCTTTTGCCCGGCGCGGCGCTCCGGCTGGCTGGCGCCATGGTTCTCCTCATCGGCTCATCGGCTCATCGGCTCATCGGCTAGTCGAGCGTGAAGTAGTCGGGCCCGGCGTACTGGCCGGTGAGCTGCTTGCTGCGTTGCATGAGTAGGTCGTTGAGCAGTGTCGAGGCACCGATGCGGAACAGCTTAGGGGTCAGCCAGGCCGGGCCGGCGACTTCGTTTACCAGCACCAGGTAGCGGATCGCGTCCTTGGCCGTGCGGATGCCGCCCGCCACCTTGACGCCGACCCGCCGGCCGGTAGCCTCCTCGAAGTCACGCGCTGCTGCGAGCATGACGAGTGCCACCGGGGGAGTAGCGGCCGGCGTTACCTTGCCCGTCGAGGTCTTGATGAAATCCGCGCCCGCCATCATGGCCAGCCAGGACGCGCGCGCGACGTTGTCCAGCGGGCCGAGCTCACCGGTCTCCAGGATCACTTTCAGGTGGGCCGGGCCGCAGGCTTCGCGCACCGCCCGGATCTCGGCATACACCGCGCCGTAGCGCCCGGCGAGGAAGGCGCCCCGGTCGATCACCATGTCAACCTCGTCCGCGCCCGCGCTGACCGCGTCCGCGACATCGGCGAGTTTCACCGCCAGGGATGCCCGCCCGGACGGGAAGGCCGTCGCGACAGATGCGACCGCAACGCCGCTGCCGGCGACCGCCTGCCGGGCGACGCCGACCAGGTCCGGGTACACGCAGACGGCGGCTACCGGCGGGACGCCGTGGTCGCCCGGATCGGGCTGGCGGGCTTTAGCGCACATGGCGCGGACCTTGCCGGGCGTGTCAGCACCCTCCAGGGTGGTCAGGTCCACCATGGCGACCGCCATGTCCAGGGCCTGCAGCTTGGCGTCCTTCTTGATCGACCGGGTGGCAAGCCCGGCCGCTCGCTGCGCTGCCCCGACCTCGTCAACCCCCGGCAGCCCGTGCAGCACCTGGCGCAACGCCGCGTCGGAGGTTGCCAGATCGCCGGGCTCGATGGCCCAGCGTTCCGGTGCCGGCCGTGTCACCGCTTCGATCCCCACGCTCACACGCTACCTGTGCGCATCCCGGCGAAGCCGGGCTTGATCACGGTATCGATGATCCGCAGTCGTTCGTCGAACGGCGCGAAGGCGCTCTTCATCGCGTTGATCGTCAGCCACTCGACGTCCAGCCAGCCGTACCCGAAGGCCTCGCTCAGCGCGTGGAACTCCGATGACAGGGTGACGCCGCTCATCAGCCGGTTGTCGGTGTTGACCGTGACCCGGAACAGCATCTCCCGCAGCAGGCCGATCGGGTGTTCCTTGATCGACGCCGCCGCGCCGGTCTGCACGTTGGACGTCGGGCACATCTCCAGCGGGATCCTGCGGTCCCGGACGTAGCTGGCCAGCCGGCCCAGCGCCGGGTGACCGCCGCCTTCGTCCGGCACCACGATGTCATCGATGATCCGCACGCCGTGGCCCAGCCGGTGCGCGCCGCACCACTGCACGGCCTCCCAGATCGACGGAAGCCCGAAACCTTCGCCGGCATGGATCGTGATGTGGAAGTTCTCCCGCTCCACGTACTGGAAGGCGTCCAGGTGGCGGCTCGGCCGGCTGCCAGCCTCGGCGCCGGCGATGTCGAATCCGACCACCCCGGCGTCCCGGTAGCGGACCGCAAGCTCGGCTATCTCCAGCGATCTGGCCGCTGTCCGCATCGCGGTCAGCAGCGCGTAGACGGTGATCTTCCGGTCGGCGCTGCCCCGGCGGAACCCTTCCAGCACCGCCTCGACCACCTGATCGAGGCTGAGATCGCGCTCGGTGTGCAGCTCAGGGGCGAACCGCACCTCGGCGTAGACGACACCGTCGGCGGCGAGGTCTTCGGCGCACTCGGCGGCGACCCTGATCAGCGCATCGCGGGTCTGCATCAATGCCACTGTGTGCTGGAATGCCTCCAGGTACAGCTCGAGCCTGCCGCGCTGCGCAACGGCCGCCACCCATTCGGCCATGCCCGCGGCGTCATCGGCCGGCAGCCCTCGGTAGCCGTTCCGGCGCGCCAATTCCACGATCGTCTGCGGGCGCAGCCCGCCGTCCAGGTGATCGTGCAACAGCACCTTCGGAGCCCGGCGGATCTCGTCGATGGTGAGCGACATGCCACCATTGTCATCCGATGCGCTGGAAAGTGAAGTCCGGCGGCGACGGGGCGGCTTGGCTGCCAAACCGCGATCTTCGATCCGGACAATCTCGATTCGGCAACATCGACGTCTGGACGGAGGCTTAACGCTTCCCGAGTGGCGACTCCAGGACTACCCTTCGGGCAATCCCAAGGGGGGACATCCGGGACGACTTACCCCAGCCGGCGGGTCCCGTGCAACAAGCCGGCGGTCCTTCAGGGCGGCCCGAGCCGCCCTGAGCAGAGGAGGTATCCGTGAGAGTCACACTGAGGGCCGCCGTTGCGATCAGCGCGGTGGCCTTGCTGGCCGCAGCATGCGGTAGCTCGCCGTCGGGCAGCACGTCCGGCAGCACGGCGAGCACGTCAGCCAGCGGCAAGTTCCTGGGCTGCATGGTCACCGACACCGGCGGCATCGACGACAAGTCGTTCAACCAGTCCTCGTGGGAAGGCATGCACGCGGCTGCGGCAGCCGACAAGAACATCCAGGTGACCTACCTGCCGTCGACGACCTCGGCTGACTACGCGTCCAACATCAGCGCGTTCATCGCGAAGAAGTGCGGGATCATCGTCACGGTCGGCTTCCTGATGGCGGACGCGACCGAGGCTGCGGCCAAGGCCAACCCGAATCAGAAGTTCGCGATCGTCGACTGCTCGTATGCCTCCGAATGCCTGACGGGCACCAAGGAAAAGAACATCGATCAGCTGGTGTTCAACACGGTCCAGGACGGCTTCCTCGGCGGCTACCTGGCGGCCGGCATGAGCAAGACGCACATCGTGGCCACCTACGGCGGTGAGGATTTCGGCACCGTCACCATCTACGAGGACGGCTTCTGGGACGGCGTCCAGTACTACAACACCCAGCACCATGCGAACGTCAAGGTCCTGGGCTGGGACGAGCAGACCCAGAAGGGTGACTTCATCGGCAACTTCACCAATGTCGGGGCTGGCCAGACGCTGACCAACACCTACATCGGCGAGGGCGCCGACGTCATCTTCCCGGTCGCTGGCGGCGTCGGCCTGGGTACCGCCAAGGCAGTGCAGACCGCCGACGCTTCCGGCAAGAGCGTTCTCATGGAGTGGGTCGACACGGACGGCTGCGTCAGCGCGGCGCAGTACTGCAAGTACATGCTGACCAGCGTGACGAAGGGCATCGTCGCTGCGGTCAAGACGGCCGTACTGTCGGCGGCCCATGGCACCTTCAACGGCGGCACCTACATCGGCACGCTGGCCAACGGCGGAGCGGTCCTGTCCCCGTACCACATGCTCGCTTCTCAGGTGCCGGCCTCGCTGCAGGCTGAGATCAAGACGCTGGAGAGCGAGATCGAGTCCGGGAAGATCAAGCCGGCCACGAAGAGCCCGGTCTGACCGCGGATCAATCCTCAGTAAAGGTCGGATGAGCCGTCCGGCTGCCCGGCGGTGCTGGCCCAGGGGGCGACCCCCTGGAATCCCCGCACCCGCCGGGCAGCCGGACGGCAAGCTCAGCTTGGAGACAGCCGGTGAAGCTTGAACTGCGTGGTATTACCAAGCGATTCGGCAGTCTCGTGGCCAACGACCACATCGACATGGTCGTCCAGCCGGGCGAGATCAGGGCATTGCTCGGCGAGAACGGCGCAGGCAAGACGACCCTGATGAATGTGCTCTACGGGCTGTTGCAGCCGGACGAGGGCGAGATCCTCATCGACGACCAGCCGGTGCACATGCGCTCGCCGAAGGACGCGATCGCCGCGGGCGTGGGCATGGTGCATCAGCACTTCATGCTGGTCCCCGTCTTCACCGTCGCGGAGAACGTGACGCTCGGCGCTGAGCCGATCCGGCGGCTGACGCTGCCGGGGGTCAGAGCCGGCGGTCTGCACCTGCCGCCCCTCAGCGTGCCCTCGTTCGGCCTGCTTGACCGGCGCCGGGCACGCGCCTCGGTCCGGGAGTTGTCACAGCGCTTCGGACTGCGCGTCGATCCCGATGCCTACGTCGAGGATCTGCCGGTGGGCGTGCAGCAGCGGGTCGAGATCGTCAAGGCGCTGCTGCGCGACGCCAGCATCCTGGTGCTGGATGAGCCCACGGCCGTGCTCACTCCGGGTGAGACGGAGGAACTTTTCCAGATCATGCGTCAGCTGCGCGACAGCGGTCGCTCGATCATCTTCATCTCACACAAGCTCCGGGAGGTCCAGGCGATCGCCGACAGCATCACGATCATCCGACGCGGCCGGGTGGTCGCCGAGCGTCCGCCGGCCACCAGCGACGCCGAGCTCGCCGCCCTGATGGTCGGCCGCTCCGTGCAGCTGCGCGTCAGCAAGGAGCCGGCGTCGCCCGCTGAGGTCGTCCTCGATGTGCGCGACCTCAGTGTCGCGGGCGAGCACGGCGACCCGGCCGTACGGTCACTCTCTTTCGACGTGCGGGGCGGCGAGATCCTCGGAATCGCGGGCGTGCAAGGGAACGGCCAGACCGAGCTGTGCGAGGCGCTGATGGGGTTGCGCCCGGCGACCGGCTTGGTACTGCTGGACGGCCAGGACATCAGCGGGGCGAGCACGAAGGCCCGGTTGCGCGCCGGGATCGGCTACATACCTGAGGACCGGCAGGAGGACGGTCTGGTGGGAGCCTTCCCGGTCGCCGACAACCTGGTACTGGACGTGTACGACCAGCCGCCCTACGCCCGTCGCATCGTGATGAACCCGGACGCCGTCCGAACGGCTGCGACCCAGCTGGTCGCAGAGTACGACGTCCGGACGCCGTCGGTGCTGACCTCGGCCGGGACCTTGTCCGGCGGGAATCAGCAGAAGGTTGTCGTAGCCAGGGAGCTGAGCCGGCCGAACAAGCTCCTGCTGGCAAGCCAGCCGACCCGCGGCCTGGACGTCGGCTCCATTGAGTTCGTGCACTCCGAGATCGTCAAGCAGCGCGACCGGGGCGTGGCGGTGGTCATCGTCTCCTCCGAGCTTGACGAGATCTACGCGCTGTCGGACCGCATCGCGGTCATGTACGAGGGCGAGATTGTCGGGATCTGCCAGCCGGACATCCCTGAGCAGGAGCTCGGCCTGCTGATGGCCGGCGCGACAAGCGGCGACGGGCCGGGCAACGGCAGCGCACCGCACCGGCTAGACGCCGACCAGATGCTCCAGATCGCCGAGGGGCCGGCCGGCCAGCCCACGCCGCAAGCCGAGGAGCCTGGCAGTGAGTGACATTCCGGTCGACCCGGTGCCAGCGGCGCCCGACCCGGGATCGGCAGCCGCTGAGGCGAGCCAGCCGGGCGAGTCGCCAGGTCCGGTGAAGTCGCGGGCCCGGCTAACCGTCGCCGTGCTGATCCAGGCGATCACGCAGGGCAGCTCGGCGGTGGTCACGATCCTCGCGATCTTCCTGGCGCTGGTGGTCGGCGGCGTGCTGATCGTGTTCAGCGATCCTGTCGTGACCAGGGCCTGGAGCTCGTTTTTCGCCGATCCTGGTTACGCCCTCGGCCAGACCTGGGACTCGGTCTCGTTTGCCTACTCTCAGATGTTCGAAGGCGCCATCCTCAACCCGTCGACGATCAGCGCGGCCATCCACGGCGGTTCAATCGCGTCGATCTTCTATCCGCTGTCACAGACCTGCGCGCAGGCCACGCCCGACATCCTCACCGGCCTGTCGGTGGCCATCGCGTTCCGGGCCGGCCTGTTCAACATCGGCGCGGCCGGCCAGTGGGTGGGCGGCGCGGTCGTGGCCACCTGGCTCGGCTTCGGTGTCAGCTTGCCACCGGTCATCCACGTGATCGTCTGCGTAGCCGGCGCATTCGCCGGCGGCGCCGTCATCGGCTGGGGCGTCGGCTTGCTCAAAGCCAAGACCGGCGCGCACGAGGTGATCGTGACGATCATGCTCAACTACGTGATGTACGACCTGCTGTCCTACCTGCTGTCCCATCCGGACATGCTCCAGGAGCCGCACCAGACCAACCAGATCGCCCCGTTCCCCGCTGGCGACGCCACCCTCGGGCACGTCGGCGGGCCGCCGCCGCAGGTCGGAATCGGCTTCCTGATCGCGATCGCGGCGGCGATCGCAGTCACCTGGCTACTGTCCCGTACGAC
>Ga0335074_10015246_pt1 | contig 10792 bp, 9 predicted proteins | sample Lox_Sample_23_FD_206715 | JGI IMG/M metagenome (GOLD analysis project Ga0335074, IMG submission 206715) | Soil microbial communities from Loxahatchee National Wildlife Refuge, Florida, United States - Lox_Sample_2.3 | ecosystem: Environmental > Terrestrial > Soil > Wetlands | place: USA: Florida... | reverse complement strand
GATCAGATCGTTGGCGCGCAGCATATTGAAGGTGGTCGCCATCTCGCTGCCCTCGAGATAGCCGCGGCGCTGCATCTTTTCCTCCAGCCCCTTGAGCTGCTCCTCGTCGATGAAGACGCCGAGCTCGCCCGATTCCTGGAAGTCGAGCATGGTGACGAAGAAGGTCGCCGCCTTGATGCGCGCGTCGCGCTTCACCGCCATCCAGGCGAGTGTGGTCGCGAGCAGCGTGCCACCGAGGCAGTAGCCGATGGCGTTGACTTCCCGCTCGCCGGTGGCGCGCTCGATCGCGTCCAGCGCGTCCATCACGCCCTCATCCATGTAGTCGTCGAACCCCTTGTCAGCCAGCGCCTCATCGGGGTTCACCCAGGAGATGACGAAGACGGTATGGCCCTGGGAGACCGCCCAGCGCACGAAACTGTTCTTCGGCCGCAGGTCGAGGATGTAGAACTTGTTGATCCAGGGCGGGATGATCAGCAGGGGTCGCTTCAGCACCTGCTCGGTCGTCGGCGTGTACTGGATGAGCTGCATCAGGTCGTTCTGGTAGACGACCTTGCCGGGTGTCACGCCGATATTCTCGCCGATCTTGAAGGCCTCGAGATCGGTCATCCTGATGGTGAGCTTGCCGCGCCCGCGCTCGAGGTCGGACAGCAGGTTGGACAGACCCTTGAGCAGGTTCTCGCCGCCGGTCTCCGCGGTCTTGCGCAGCACCTCGGGATTCGTCAGCACGAAATTGCTCGGGCTCATCGCGTCGACGAACTGGCGGGCGTAGAAATCCACCTTCTGCGCGGTCTTCGGATCGAGCCCGTCGACCTGGCGCACCACGTCCTGCACGTAGCGGGCGGAGAGCAGGTAGGATTGCTTGATGAAGTCGAAGACCTCGTTGTCCTGCCAGGCATTGTCCTTGAAGCGCCGGTCCTTGGGATCGGCCTGGATCACCGGCTCGGAGTCCAGCCCCATCATGCGCCGGGCGGTCGACTGCCACAGCATCATGTAGTCCTGCCAGAAGCCGAGTTGCGCCTGCATCAGCTTGGCCGGATTGGCCATCAGGCGGGCGGTCATCTCCATGAAGGCGTTGCCGATGTTGAGCGGGTCGAGATCGGCCCCCTCCTGCGACTGGCGCTTCAGCCAGTCGCCGACGATGCGCTGCGAGCGCTCGGCGATATCGGCCATGCTGCGCCCGACCGTCGCCGGGTCCGGCAGCTTGAACAGCGGCGACTCCGGCTTCTCCGAGTCTGCCATGGCAACAATCCTCTCGCTTCGGCGCGCTGCCCGATCCCTTCCCGGCCGGCGCCCGGACGGCTACACGGGGCCGCTCGAGGCGCCAGGCAGGGGCGGCAGGTCCGATCGATGATCCACGAAGGCGGGCAAGCTAGCGATGGCTCAACCGCGCATCAAGCCGGCCGCGCGGCTGTGCCGCCGGCACCTGGCGCGGGCCGGGTCGGGCGGGCCGCCGCCTTGCTGCTCGCCGGTGCGCTGGGCGGTTGCTACTCCATGCCGACCGACACGCCGGTCGCGTGGTGGCACCAGCTCGAAGGCGGGCAGATCGCCAAGGAGCGGCCGCCGCCACCGGGGGTGACGGAGCCATACCCGGCGCTCGGCACCGTGCCGCCGCGGCCGGTGGTGCCACCGCCGACCGTGCGGGACCAGATCGCCAACGCCCTGGCGGTCGATCGCACCGTCGCGCAGCAGCAGGCGGCGCTCGCGCCGCTGCCGGCGCCGCAGGCCCCGGTTCCGGCCGGGTCGAAGGCCCCCGCCGGGGCGCCGGCATCCGCGCCGCCGTCCGGCGGGGCGATGGCGACGCTGGACGCAGCGAGCGCGCCGCCGCCGCCGGCTGCTCCGGCTCCGACAGCGACACCCGCGCCGGCGGCCCCGGCTGCCGCGCCGGCGCAGACCGCGCCACCGCAGAGCGGCGCCGCGGTTGCGCCCGGCCCGCGAGCGAGTGCCGCGGGAGCGCCGGCGGCGGGATCGGCTAAGGGTGCGGTTCCGTCCCCCGTGCCGGCTGGGGCCGCCTCCGGTACGGAAACGGGGCTCGAGACGTTGCCGCCGGTGCCGCAGGTACCGCCGCCGGCGCCGGCCTTGCCGGGCATCGCGGTGCCGACCCTGCCGCCGCCGCGCCCGGCAGCACTGCCGCCGCCGCCCGCTGCGCCGCCGCTGCCGCCGCTCTCGCCAAACGCCGTGCCGGTCAATTTTGCGACCGACTCCTCGATTCTGCCGCGCGACGCTCGCGGCTTGCTGAGCGCGCTGGCGGCGCGGCGCGGCGGCCATGTCGTCAACGTCATCGGGCGAGGCGAGGCCGTCTCCGCCGATCCTGCATTGCAGGCGGCCGGGTTGCAGCTCGGCGTGCTGCGGGCGCAGGCGATCGCGAGCTGGCTCGCGGATGCCGGCGTACCGCAGGCAGCCATGCGTCTGGGGGCTGAGGCGGCCGGTCGCGGTGGCTATGCCCGTCTGGTAGATTGATCGGCCCCATCGCCGGACGAGTCGCCATGGACCAGGAATTCCACCGCATCCGCCGCCTGCCACCCTACGTGTTCGCGGCGGTGAACGAGGCGAAGGGACGCGCCCGGGCGGCGGGCGAGGACATCATCGATCTCGGCATGGGCAATCCGGACAGCCCGACGCCGCCGCACATCGTCGCCAAGCTGGTCGAGGCGGTGGCCGATCCGCGCACTCACCGCTACTCGGTCAGCCGCGGCATTCCCGGGCTGCGCCGGGCGCTCGCCGGCTACTATCAGCGGCGGTTCGAGGTCGCGCTCGATCCGGAAACCGAGGTGGTGGCGACGCTCGGCTCGAAGGAGGGGCTGGCCAATCTCGCCGCGGCGATCACCAGCCCGGGCGACACCATCCTGGTGCCGAACCCGTCCTATCCGATCCACCAGTTCGGCTTCATCATCGCCGGCGCCTCGGTGCGCAGCCTGCCGGCGACCCCGGATGAGGAGATGCTGCGCGCGCTCGATCGCGCGGTGCGGCATTCGGTGCCGAAGCCGACGGCGCTGATCGTCAATTTTCCGTCGAATCCGACTGCCTTTCTCGCCGATCTCGATTTCTACCGCGAGATCGTCACCTTCGCGCGGCGGCACGAGCTCTGGATCCTGTCCGACCTCGCCTATGCCGAGATCTATTTCGGCGACCGCAGGCCGCCCTCGATCCTGCAGGTGCCGGGTGCGCGCGAGATCGCGGTCGAGTTCACCTCGCTCTCCAAGACGTATTCTATGCCAGGCTGGCGCATGGGATTCGCGGCCGGCAACCGGCGGCTGATCGCCGCCCTCGCCAGGATGAAATCCTATCTCGACTACGGCGCCTTCACGCCGATCCAGGTCGCCGCGGTTGCGGCGCTGAACGGGCCGCAGGACTGCGTCGATGCGATGCGCGCGCTCTATCGCGAGCGGCGGGACGTGCTGATCCGCGGTCTGGCCGGCGCGGGTTGGGACGTGCCGAGCCCGGAGGGGTCGATGTTCGCCTGGGCGCCGGTCCCGCCGCAATTCGCCGCCCTCGGCAGCCTCGAGTTCAGCAAGCTGCTGCTGGCGCGCGCGAAGGTCGCGGTGGCCCCCGGCATCGGCTTCGGCGAGCATGGCGACGGGCATGTGCGCATTGCGCTGGTCGAGAATGTGCAGCGGCTGCGCCAGGCGGTGCGCAACATCCGCGGCTTCCTGCACGCCGGCAGCAATACCGCAGCGGAGGCGGGCGAGGCCGCCGCCCGGGTCGCGAAGGTGGCATGACGCGGCCGGACGCGCTGCTGCCTGGCATGGCCCGCGCCACCTCCGCGACGCGTCCGCTGTCAATCGGCGTTGCCGGGCTTGGCACGGTGGGCGGCGGCGTGCTGCGGCTGCTGCGGGACAATGCGGAGGTGGTGGCGGCGCGGGCGGGACGACCGGTGGCGGTGACCGCGGTCTCGGCGCGCGACCGCGCCCGCGATCGCGGCATGCCGCTCTCCGGGCTGCGCTGGTACGATGATCCGGTGGCGCTGGCCGCCGACCCGGCGGTCGATGCGGTGGTCGAGCTGATCGGCGGCAGCGACGGGCCGGCGCGGGCGCTGGTCGAGGCGGCGCTGGCGCACGGCAAGCCGGTGGTCACGGCCAACAAGGCGCTGCTTGCCGTGCATGGCGCCGAACTGGCGGCGCTGGCGGAGCAAGCCGGAGTGCCGCTTGCTTTCGAGGCGGCGGTTGCCGGAGGCATTCCGGTGATCAAGGCGCTGCGTGAGGGGCTGGCGGGCAATCGCATCACTCGCGTCGTCGGAATTCTTAACGGCACCTGCAACTACATCCTGACGACGATGCAGGAGCGGCGCCGCGAATTCTCCGAAGTGCTGGCGGAGGCGCAGAAGCTCGGCTATGCCGAGGCCGATCCGTCCTTCGACATCGACGGCATCGACGCCGCGCATAAGCTCGCGATCCTCGCCGCATTGGCCTTCGGCCGGCCGGTTGCCTTCGAGTCCGTGCATGTCGAGGGCATCAGGCAGGTCTCGGCGCTCGACATCGCGTTTGCCGGCGAGCTCGGCTATCGCATCAAGCTGCTCGGCATTGCGCGGCGCACCGAGGCGGGGATCGAGGCGCGGGTGCATCCGTGCATGGTGCCGCACTCGGCGCCAATCGCGCGCGTCGATGGCGTGTTCAATGCGGTGGTGGCGGAGGGTGATTTCGCCGGCCGGATCATGCTGGAGGGTCGCGGCGCCGGTGCGGGCCCGACCGCGTCCGCGGTGGTTGCCGACCTGATCGATCTGGCGCGCGGGCGGGCGACGCCAGTCTGGGGTGCCGCGTCCGGGGCGTTGACGGATGCGCCCGATCTGGCGATGGCGGCGCATATCGGCCCCTATTATCTGCGTCTGATGGTAGTCGATCGTCCGGGCGTGATTGCCGACGTGACGGCCGTGCTGCGCGATGTCGGTGTCTCGCTGGAGAGCATGTTGCAGCGTGGCCGCGCGCCCGGCGAGGCGGTGCCGGTGGTGCTGGTGACGCATGAGACGCGGGAGGCGGCGATGCGGGCGGCCCTGGACGACATTGCAGCGCTGGATTCCGTGCTGGAGCCACCGATGTTGATTCGGATCGAGCCGGAGGACCGCGCTTCAGTCTAAGGGGTGCAGGGGACGACTGTCCCCTGCCGGGGTTTGGGGCGGAGCCCCAACCTGCCTTCTCTTTTTGCAAGGGACCGCCGCCATGGACCAACGCCCCTACCAGACGAGTGACCGCAACCTGGCCTTGGAGCTCGTCCGCGTCACCGAGGCTGCTGCGCTCGCGGCTTCCCGCTGGATGGGCCGCGGCGTCAAGAACGAGGCCGACGGCGCCGCGGTGGAAGCGATGCGTCGCGCCTTTGACATGGTGGCGATCAGCGGCACGGTGGTGATCGGCGAGGGGGAGATGGACGAGGCGCCGATGCTTTACATCGGCGAGAAGGTCGGCGCCGGCGGTCCGGAGATGGACATCGCGGTCGATCCGCTCGAGGGCACGACGATCGTCGCCAAGGGTGCGCCGAATGCGCTGGCCGTCATTGCGATGGCGGAGCACGGGCATTTCCTGCACGCGCCCGACATCTACATGGACAAGATTGCGGTCGGGGGCGGCCTGCCGCCCGGCGTGGTCGATCTCGATGCGCCGCCGGCGGAGAATCTGCGCAATCTCGCGCGTGCCAAGCGCTGCGAGATTGGCGATCTGGTGGTCTGCATGCTGGAACGCGAGCGCCATGCCGAGCTGATGGCGCGCTGTCGCGAGGCCGGGGCGCGGATTGCGCTGATCGGCGACGGTGATGTCGCGGGCGTCATCGCGACGGCGCAGCCGGACAGCGGCGTCGACATCTATATGGGCAGCGGCGGCGCGCCGGAGGGCGTACTGGCCGCGGCAGCGCTGCGATGCGTGAACGGTCAGATGCAGGGGCGGCTGCTGTACGAGGATGATGTACAGCGCGAGCGGGCGCAGACCATGGGCGTCATCGATCCCCGGCACAAATACGACGTGACGGAGATGGCGCGGGGCGACGTGATGTTCGCCGCGACCGGCGTCACCAACGGGCCGATGCTGCGCGGCGTGCGACGTTTCGGCCAGGGCGCGGTCACCCATTCCGTGGTGATGCGCAGCAAGTCGGGGACGGTGCGTTTCGTCGAGGCGCACCACAACTTCGCCACCAAGACCTGGGCGCCGAGCTGAACGGAGTGACCGAAGCGGTGCTCGGCGTCGGCCGCAGCCTCAGCGGCCGGCGCTGGATCTGGCGCCGCGGCGAGGACCGGGTGGCGTTCGGACTGGCGCAACGTCACGGGGTGCCGGAACTGGTCGGGCGGCTGCTGGCCGCGCGCGGCGTCGGGTTGGAGGAAGCGGCGCATTTCCTCGATCCGACGCTGCGGGCGCTGCTGCCCGATCCGTCGGTGCTGGCCGACATGGATGGGGCAGCGGACCGGCTGGCGCGCGCGGTGCGCGAGGGCGAGACGGTCGGCGTGTTCGGCGACTACGACGTGGACGGCGCCTGCAGCAGCGCGCTGATGGTGAGTCTGCTGCGGATGCTCGGCTGCCGCGTCCTGCCGCACGTGCCGGATCGGCTGATCGAAGGCTACGGGCCGAACGAGGCGGCGCTGCAGTCGCTGCTCGATCGCGGCGCCACTCTCGTCGTCTGCGTCGATTGCGGCACCGCCGCCGGCGGCGTACTCGCCTGCCTGCATGGCCGGGCCGATGTCGTGGTGCTGGACCACCACCAGGCGGAGGGGCCGCCGCCGTCGGTGCTGGCGACGGTGAATCCCAACCGGCTCGATTGCACCTCGGGGTTGCGAACTCTGTGCGCCGCGGCGATCGCGTTTCTGGCCGCGGTCGCGACGGTGCGCGTGCTGCGGCGGGGTGGTTTCTTCGCCCGCCAGGCGGAGCCGGATCTGCTGGCGCTGCTCGACCTGGTGGCGCTGGCCACGGTCTGCGACGTGATGCCGCTGACCGGGCTCAACCGCGCACTGGTGACGCAGGGACTGAAGGTGATGGCGCGGCGGACGCGGCCGGGGATCGCGGCGCTGCTCGAGCTGGTCGGCGCGCGCGAGCCGCCGACCGCCGTGACCTGCGGCTACGCGCTGGGGCCGCGAATCAATGCCGCGGGGCGGATCAGCGAGGCGGATCTCGGGCTGCGGCTGCTGCTCAGCGCCGATCCGGTGGAGGCGCAGGCGCTGGCGGCGCGGCTCGACGAGGTGAACCGGCAGCGCCAGCAGGTCGAGGCGACGATGCTCGACGCCGCACTCGCGGCGGCCGAGGCGCAGGCCGCGGCGGGTCATCCGGTGCTGCTGGTGAGCGGTCCCGACTGGCATCCCGGCGTCGTCGGCATCGTCGCCGGGCGGATCAAGGAGCGGTTCAACCGCCCCGCCTGCGTCGGGGCGCGGGTGGGCGGGATGGTGAAGGGATCGGGGCGATCGGTCACCGGCGTCGATCTCGGTGCGGCGGTGATTGCGGCACGGCAGGCCGGCATCCTGGTCACCGGCGGCGGCCACGCGATGGCGGCCGGGTTTTCGTTGGAGGAGGACCGGCTGGCGGCGTTCCACGCCTTTCTCAATGACAGGCTGGCGGCGGCGGCGACGCTGCCGGCAAGCGCTGATCTGTCGGTCGAGGCGACGTTGACCGTGGCGGCGGCGACCGCGGAGCTGGCGACTCACTTGGTGCGGCTGGCGCCGTTCGGGCCGGGGAACGAGGAGCCGGTGCTGGTGGTGCCGCGGGCGCGCGTGGTGCGTGCCGACCGGATCGGGCGCGATGCCGCGACGGTGCGGGCCTATGTCGAGGGCGAGGGCGGCGGCCGGTTGAAGGTGCTGCTGTTCCGCGGACGCGAGGGGCCGGTGGTGGACGCGCTGCTGGCACGGCCTGGATTGCCGCTGCATCTCGCGGGGCATTTGCGGGTGGAGGCATGGAACGGGGCAGTGACGGCGGGGTTCGTGGTTGCGGACGCGGCACCGGCGACGGGGCTGGGCGCGGCTTGACCGGCGCGGGAGGCTCCGCTACCCCGCGGCGCCATTGTCCCGTTCGTCTAGAGGCCCAGGACACCAGCCTTTCACGTTGGTAACACGGGTTCGAATCCCGTACGGGACGCCACGGTTACCACGAGGAGCTGATCTCGACAGGAATGATCTGTGATCACGTCGGCGAGGGCGTCGGCAGGTTTTCCCGGACACGCTCGCGGGATTGGCGGGCGCAGGCCGGGTGGTCGGGTGCGGATCGTCGCGGCTGGGCACGGTGCGCTGTCCGTTTGTCGCGCGGCCATGAACGGTACATCTCGTCCGCCTTGCCTCGGGACGAAGCCGCGGGGTCGCCCGGATCTTCGACAGGACCGGCGCTGTTACTTGCACAACGAAAGGGCAGGGATCCCGCTCGATCAGGCGTCCAAGCGGCGTCGGCTGTCGCAAATATTGACGCGCCGTTTGGACGAATCCGGACAAGAGCCTGATCTTGCTCACTGGCATGGATGATGCTTATTGAATCAGGGCCCGAAACGGGCGCAACACGAGCTTGGGGATGGCGCATCCGCTATGCGTGACTGGCGCGTCGGCGTCTTCTCTCCGAGCAATCGGATGACATTGCAGGACGATGCTGCTGCGGTGAAAAGCGACAAACCAGGCGGTTCAGGCGGTTCGGCGCCCCCGACGGCCGGCAGGTCGGGTTCGCGGAGCGTGCAAACACACCGACGCCACTTCGTCCGTGATGGCGAAGTCCAGGTCGTGGTCCGATCGCCTCGAACTGCCCCCGCCGGTGCGGTCCGGCCGCCGGAGACGGATGCCCTCGAGGCCGACCTGACGAAAGAGCGCGGGGCGCGGCTTCAGGCCGAAGCGGATCTCCGCGCGGCACAGGCGATGATCCAATCGCTTCAGACGCGCCTCGCGCATGCGGAGCTTGCGTATCAGGAAGGGCTGGCACGCCTCGAAGCACGCCTTGCCGAGCGCGAGGAGAGCCCGGCGACTCCGGAGCCCGCGCCAGCGGCGGATCGCAAGCCGCCGCGGCGAGTGGCAGGAAAGAGCGACCCCAAGCCGGTGCGGTGGTGGACCACCGCCTATCGCAAGCGCAGGAAATAGATTCGTTCGAACCGGCTTCCCGACCGTTACAGCCGTGCGAACGGCACCGCAGCGGCGTTCGTGCAGGCGAACCGTGCTCGGCCTTGTGCAGCGGGGCTGCATTTCCTCAGCACTGCACCGTTGATGCTTGAACGGCGGTTCGGTCTGCCCGGCCGCCGTGGGTCGGGCCCATCTCCAGGCTGACATGGCCGACCGGGCGGCGGGCCGATACTCTCGCGCGGTTTCGTCAGGAGTGGGCAGTGATGCGGCTCAGCGCGCGCAATCAGATCAAGGGCAGGATCGTCGGTGTGCAGAAGGGCCAGACCACCGGGCATGTGCGCATCGAAATCGGCAACGGCATCGTCATCGTGTCATCGATCACCAACGAGGCGATCGACGATCTCGCGCTGCAGGTCGGCGATGAGGCCACGGCCGTGATCAAGGCCTCGGACGTGATGGTCGCCAAATAGTGCGCCGACGAATGCGGCTGGCCGCACTCCTGGCCGGTCTGCTGGCATTGGCGGCGTTGCAACCGGCGGCGGCCCAGAACGTCACCGTCGCCCGGCTTGACGGACCGGTCCGCACGATCGACCTCGCAATGGTGAAGCGCCTCCCGCCGGTGCAGGACCATCTCTCGTTCCTCACCGGCCATGGGAGCGAGGCAGCGACCTGCGCCGGGGCACTCCTCTGGTCGCTGCTCGACCAGGCGGGAACGCTGGGCGCCGATCCCCGGCCACGCGTGCGGCTGGTGGTGCTGGTGACCGGCCGCGACGGTTACGCCGCCGTCCTGGCACTGGCCGAACTCGATCCCGCCTTCGAAGGCAAGAAGGTAGTGCTGGCTTATCGACGCGACGACGGACCGATGCCGGGACAAGGGCTGCGCCTCGTCGTTCCCGGCGACCGCCGCGGCGGCCGGAGCGTGCGCGACGTGGTCCGGATCGAGATCAGATAGGCGAACCACGATCGGCCTGTGCGCCGGCGAAGATCGACGACCGTCCCAGGGCGGGAGCGCCGGGCCGCCGCGATTGAGGATATGTCACCGGGTCGACGCTGTTCGCGTGGCGATCCCGGGCCCGGAAACCTTTTCGGGGTTGCACGCTTATGCCTCGCGCGTTGCACAGTCCCTGCGGCACCGCATCACCCTCCCAGCGTGAAAGGTTCACCGGCATGCGCGGACCTGGCCTTCCAACCCTCGCTCTCAGCGCCGCCATGGCGCTCATCGGCGGCGCCGCTCTGGCGAATACCTGCCAGACCGACACCTTGACCTGCGCCACCACCATGCCGGTCGGCGGCTATTGCGAGTGTTCCTCGCACGGCGCGGTGCAGGGCGGGACGGTCGTGGTCAAGCACACCCCGCATCGCCCGCTCAATTCGACCGCAGGCGGCTGCGGCACCAATCCGAACGCGCCGGGCTGCCACTGAACCCATCGCGCGGTGTCGCGCAGCGCCGCGCTCCCGCGGCGCCGGCGCGGGATCGGTCTGGTGCACGGCCGGCCGGGGTCAGGCGCCGGGTCTACTCGTCGATCGGCGATCGAGCGGCGCCTTAATGTCCTGCGCGAAGCGCCGCAGGTGGGGGATTTCGCTTAGGGCCGCGGGCCCCGGAGCACCCAGGCGGTCACCAACAGGCCGAAAGCGATCACCGCTGCCAGCTCGGTCCACAGGAAAACGAACAAATCGGCCCGCACGCCGAGCGGCGGGCCCCCTGGCAGGGCATTGCGCAATGCCGGCAGCGCGAACACCGCCGCGCCCAACGCGCCCATCAGGGTCACCTCCACCCTTCGTAGGCCGGCGAATACAAGGGTA
>Ga0335074_10015245_pt1 | contig 10792 bp, 6 predicted proteins | sample Lox_Sample_23_FD_206715 | JGI IMG/M metagenome (GOLD analysis project Ga0335074, IMG submission 206715) | Soil microbial communities from Loxahatchee National Wildlife Refuge, Florida, United States - Lox_Sample_2.3 | ecosystem: Environmental > Terrestrial > Soil > Wetlands | place: USA: Florida... | reverse complement strand
GGATGATCAGCCGGCCTCGGTCGAGGCGGCCCTGGACTCGGTCGCCCGCGCGTATTCGATCACCAGGCAGGCACCGTCCGCGCCGGTCTACGTCTGCCTCGACGTGAGCCTGCAGGAGCAGCCGCTGGGCGCTCCCCCGGCGATCCCCGACGTCCGCAGGGATCAGGCGGCATGGTCACACGGACCCGATGCGCTCGCGGTCGCGGCCACGCTGCGGCTCCTCGGCGAGGCGCGCCGGCCGTTGTTCTTGCTCGGCCGCCTCGGGCGTGACGAGCAGGACTGGGACCGCCGCGTCGCCCTGGCGGAACGATACGGGGCGCTCGTGCTTTCCGACCTGAAGAATGGCACGGTCTTCCCGACCGGGCACCCGCTGCATCCGGTGCCGCCTGGGATCTTCCTGCCTGCCGCGGCCGCTGAGCTGATCGGCGCCGCGGACATGATCCTCAGCCTGGGCTGGGTCGACCTGGCCGGAACTATCTCCGCGGCCGCCGCTCACGGGCATCCGACGGCGGCGCGGATCATCTCGTGCTCGGTGGACGCCGCGCTGCGCAACGGCTGGTCCACGGACTCGTTCGGGCGCGAGCCTGTCGACCTGTCCGTACCCGCCGACCCTGACCTGCTGGTGCGCGCGCTGGCCGAATCGGATGAGCGGGTCAAGCCGGGCGAATGGCCGGCCAGGGACCGCGCTGGTGCGTCACCCGCCGACAGTGACGGCGCCGGCATTTCCATGCACGACCTGGCGAGCGCGCTGCGCGGCGCGCTCGCAGGTTCGCCCGCCTGCCTGGTCAGGGTCCCGCTCGGCTGGAACGGCGCCGATCTCGAGGCGGGTCATCCGCTGGACTACCTGGGCATGGACGGCGGTGCTGGCATCGGCTCCGGGCCGGGAATGGCGGTGGGCGCCGCGCTCGCGCTTGACGGCAGCGGGCGCCTGCCGGTGGCCGTCCTTGGTGACGGCGACTTCCTGATGGGCGGGACGGCTGTATGGACCGCGGCGCGCTACCGGCTGCCGCTGCTGATCGTGGTGGCGAACAACTCCTCCTTCCACAACGACGTGGTCCACCAGGAGCGGATGGCCAGGCAACGTCACCGCCCGGCCAGGAACTCCTGGATCGGCCAGGCCATCTCCGACCCCGATCCGGACATGGCGGCCTTCGCCCGTTCGCTAGGCTTCCATGCCGTCGGGCAGGTACACGACCGATCCGCGCTGCCGTCCGCGCTCGCCGCGGCGGTCGCCGCCGCCCGCTCAGGACAATGCGTGCTGGTAGATGTGCGAGTCCGCCCGGACTCGTAGGGAGGCGCGTCGTGCAGGAAATCACGGTCGGCGTGGTTGCCCCGGCCTATGTCAACATCCCGCTGTGGGTAGCGCAGGAACGCGGGTTCCTTGACCGCCGCGGGCTCCGCGCTGTCGAACGGATCATCGGCACCACCGACGGCGTGACAAGCGCGCTGCGGCAGGGCGAGGTGGACATCGCGCTGACGGCGCCGGAGGGCACCATCGCGGACGCTGTGGCCGGCGGGTCGCTTCGCGTGGTGGCGGGCCTCATCGACCGCCCGCCGCTGTCGATGATCGCGCTCCCCCGGCACCGCACGTTCGGTGACCTGCGCGGCGGCAGGATCGGGACGTCGTCCCTGCAAGAAGGCACCCGGCACGTCGCCCAGCGGATGCTCGCCGCGCATGGCCTGACCTATCCAGGCGACTACGACTTCGCGCTCGAAGGCTCGCATGTCGAGCGGTGGAAGGCGCTGCAGGCCGGGACGATCGACGCCGCCCTGCAGATGATCCCGTACGACTATCTGGCCGCCGACGCGGGCTTCACGAACCTCGGGCCGGTGACCGAGGAATTCGCCTTGAGTACCGCCTGCGCCGGCCTCCGGACGCGCCGGGAGCTGGTTCGTGACGTCCTGCAGGCGCTCGCCGAAGCGGCGGAATGGTTCCGCGGCAACATCGGGGAGTCGGCGGCCATCGCCGCGGCGCGCACCTCGGTCGAGCCGCGCTACGCGCTGCGCGCCTGCGAGGCGCTGGCTGCCGACGGGGTCATCTCGCGGGACCTGCGATGCGGGCATGCCGCCCTTGCGGCGGTTATCGAGGCGATGCGGTCGAGCGGCCTGATCCCGCCGGACGCGCCGGACCCGATCGGCGCCGCCGTCGACTACTCGTACCTGGGATGAGCACGCCTGCGAGCCCGGCAAGCTCCGGGAGCTACGACGTAGCGGTGGTCGGCGGCGGCCCGGTCGGCATGTGGCTCGCCGCCGAGCTGCACCGCGGCGGGGTGCGCCCGGTAGTCCTGGAACGGCACGCGAAGCGGCCGGCGCACTCGAAGGCGCTGACGATCTACCCGCGCACCGTCGAGCAGTTCGCGATGCGCGGGATCGCCGACCGCTGGCTGGCCGAGGGCACGCCGGTACCGTCCACGCACTTCGCGATCCTGCGGAACCGGCTGGACATGTCGTTCCTTGACACCCGTTACCCCTACACGCTCTTCCTGCCCCAGCGGCGTACCGAGGAACTCCTCGAGGAGCACCTGGCCGAGCTGGGCGTGCCCTACCTGACGGAGCACGCCGTCACCGGCCTGCGCCAGGATGAGACCGGCGTCGACCTCGACGTGGACTCGCCCCGCGGGCCCGCGGGTTTCCGCGCCGCCTACGTCGCGGGCTGTGACGGCGCCAGGAGCGTGATCCGTGCCGCAGCCGGAATCGACTTCGCCGGGACCCCGGATACCTGGCGGACGATCATGGGCGACGTCGAGCTGACCAGCCCCCCGCAGGCCCCGGCGCTTACCCTCAACCAGCCGGGCGGCTCGCTCTACATGGTGGCGCTGGGGGGCGGCCGGTACCGGCTGGCCACGATCGACCACGCGACGATGTACAGCCTGTCCGACGGGCCGGTGATGTTCGGGGACCTGCGGGCGAGTGCGCTGCGCATCGCGGAAACCGACTTCGGCATGCGGGAAACTGCCGACGCGTGGCTGAGCCGGGTGGGCAACGCGACCAGGCAGGCAGCCTGCTACCGGGCGGGGCGCGTGCTGCTGGCCGGGGACGCGGCGCACGTCCACTACCCGGCCGGGGGGCAAGGACTGAACCTTGGGCTGCAGGACGCCACCAACCTGGCCTGGAAGCTGGCCGCCGAGATACGCGGCTGGGCGCCACCCGGCCTGCTGGACACCTACCATGCCGAACGGCATGCCGTCGGCCTCGACGTGATCGACAGCTCGCTCGCGCAGTGCGGACTGTTCGCGAATGCCAGCCGGGAAGGCATCGCGCTGCGGGACCAGTTCAACGCGCTCCTCGGCACGGACCCCGCCCTGTGCCGGGAACTCGCCACCCGGCTCTCCGGCCTGGCTATCCGGTACCCCGCGGCCGATCCGGTCGCTGGCCGGCGAGTCCCCGACCTCGACCTGCGCGGTGCACCCGCCGCCACGGTCTTCGGCCTGCTGCATCCCGCGAAGTTCCTCCTGCTCACACAGGGAACCGCGGTGGAGGCCCCCGCTGGGTACGGGGATCGGCTGGACATCGTGACCGCGGAACTCGCCGCTGACCGCCCGGACTGGGCCAGCGTCCGCTCCATGCTCATCCGGCCCGACGGCTACCTCGCCTGGGCAGCCAGTACCGATGACACGCCGCCGTTGGCCGCATGGCTCGGCAGTGCCTGACCGCTTCAGGAAACGCCGGGAGGCGGCTGGGCGGGCGGCGGGAAATCGCGGGTCTGATTCGCGGCCGACGGGTGGGTGAGGTCGGCGGCCGTGCCGTCAGCGGTGAGGTGACGCCAGCTGGTCTGCCAGTCAGGCAGGGCGGGGCTGGCCTGCTCCCAGTCGACAAACGTGGCCTCGTCGCAATAGTGGTCCAGCCGGGCCCTGATGCCCAGGTGCGGCTCACTGTCCACGTAGGCCTGCATCAGGCGGCGCTCTTGCCAGGCGGAGACGCTCCACCAGGCATTGTCCGCGTCGGCGAGCGCGTCCGCGCCGAGGTTGCCTTCGGACTTCGTGGCTTGCTCGATGGCAGCGACGGCGTCGGTGAAGAACTCATCCAGCAGTGCGGAGTCCCGCAGCCGAAGCCTGGTCACGACGATGATGGGCATTGGTCCGCCTGGCCGGCCTAGCGCCAGGCTGGGTCGAGACCGGCGCCCGGGTCCTCGTCCGGCAACTGCTCGCCGAGCTCGTCTCCGGCTGATGTCGTGTCTTCCTGGACGCCTCGCCTGAGCCCGCGCAGGGCGACGAACGCGGCGACGGCCATGATCACGCACATGCCGTAGAGCACGTCGCGGGTGGCGGTGGCGAAGTCGGCGCGGATGAACTGCGGGATCGCGGTGACGTTCCCGTTGCCCCCCTGCAGCTGGGCGATCTTGGCCGCCTGCGCGGAGGCAGCCGGGCCGGACAGGCCCTGGCCGGTGAGGGAGGCGGTGATCGCGGACCGGAACCGGGTGATCAGCAAGGTGCCCAAGATGGCGAAACCGAGGCTGGCGCCGTAGTTGCGGACGGTCTGGGTGATCCCGGTGGCCTCGCCGTAGGAGTACCGGGACGCCCGGTTGATCGCGTCGGTGTTGGCCTGCCCCAGCATCAGCCCCATCCCGGCCCCGGCTATCACGATCCAGATGACCTGCGAGCCGACGTGCAGGTCGGTCGCGTGGCCGGCCCACAGCCCGAACCCGACCGCGGCCAGCGCGCAGCCCAGCACCACCGGCCGCTTGGCCCCGGCCCGGTCCAGCATCCGGCCGCCGATCTGCGCGCAGACCACGAACCCCAAGAAGAAATACAAGATCAGCAGGCTGGACGTGGTCGCCTTCTCGGCCAGGGCGATCTGCCCGTACAAGGCGGCGAAGAAGAACACCGGGATGAACGCCATCATCGCGATGAGCAGGATGATGTTCTCCACCAGGAACGCCTGATTCCGGAAGATCCGCACGTTGATCAGCGGCGAGTCGGTCCGGGCCTCGACGAAGTAGAACACGATGAGCAGGGCCACTCCGATGGCGATGCTGAACCAGATGGCGGGGTCGCTCCAGCCCCACAGCGCCGACTGCTGGAACCCGAACACGCTCAGCCCCACCCCGCCGATGATCAGGGCCAGCCCGCGGTAATCCATCGGGGCGGGCCGGGATTCATTCGGCGGCTTGGAGATGGCGATCAGGGCCAGAGCGATCAGCGCGACCGGGATGTTGATCCAGAAGATGGATCGCCAGGTCCACTCGATCAGGTACCCGCCGGCGATCGGGCCGATCGCGGTCAGGGCGCCCGCGATGCCAAAGAACAGCGCCAGTGCCCGGCCCCGAGAGCGCAGATCGAAGGTGACGACCACGATGGCGATCGCGGCCGGGAACATGATCGCTCCGCCAGCGCCCTGCAACGCCCGGAACGTCACCAGCCAGGCCTCCGCGGCAGAGCCGCGCGGCGTGGCGCCGCACAGCGCCGACGCGCCGGCGAAGATGATCACCCCCAGCACCACCATCCGCCGGTGCCCGGCGATGTCGGCCAGCCGCCCGCCGAACGCGAACAACGCCGCCAGCGTCAGCAGGTAGGCATTGATCGCCCACTGCGTCCCGCTGGATGACAACCCCAAGGCATGCTGGATCGTAGGCGCGGCGATCGACACGATCGTCTGATCGATGAACGTCATCGCCACCGCGAAGATCATCGCGGTCAAGATCAAGCTCCGGGACCCGCCACCCACGCGGGTGGCACTGCTGGTGCTCATCGCTTTACTCCTGGTCTACTGGTCGGGGACCCAACTGCCGTGGAAGCCGAGCGGGATCCGGCTTGGCAGGTGGACGCGGGCGATTGGTTCGGCGGTGAAGTCCTGGGCGGCGAGGAGGACCAGGTCGGCGGCGCCGCGGTCGGGGTTGTGGACGAAGGCCATGACGTAGCCGTCGTCCTCGGCGGCACCGGGCGCGGCCGGCGCGAAGACCGCCTCGCCCGCGGTGGCGTCCCGGCCGAATTCGTGGGCCTGGACGGTGCCAGCGGCGAGGTCATGCTTGAGCAGCGCGTTGCTGAATGCCGCGTCGGCGAAGTCGCCGCCGGGTGAGATGGTGGCGTGGCCGACGGCGCCGATGACAGCGCTGTACCCGTAGCGGTGCGGCTGGCCGGTCACCCGTTCGTCGGTGCGGGGAAATTCCTGGGGGCGGTCGTCCAGCCGCTGCTGGGCGACTTTCCCGGCGACCGGGTCGATGATCCACCGGTCCAGGGTCAGCGGCCCGGGCCCGGACATCGTTGACACGTCGTAGGCGCCCGCGTACCGGACCAGGTCGACCACGACCCGGCCGCCGTCGTCGTAGGCGTTGAGGGTATGGAAGACCCAGCACGGGTCCACCTCGAACCAGCGGACGCCCGCTGCGGTGCCGCCGCGCGGCAGCAGGCCGATCCTGGCTGGATGAGCGGGGTTCCAGGTATATGGCAGCTTTAGCCCGGCTGATGCCGCATCCAGGCTGAAGGTGACCGGCAGGTCGAGCAGGACCACATAGCCGGGAGTGAGCGCGAAGTCGTGCATCATCGGTCCGTCGGCGACCGGGATGTCGGTGGTGCGGCTGACCGTGCCATCGGCGCCGATGATCACGTGCTGGACGTGGTCCCAGGCCCAGAAGTACGCGATGGCGTGCAGTTCGCCCGTCGCGTGGTCGAGCTTGGTATGGGCCGCGAAGCCGCCGGGCAAGGTGCCGGAAAAGTCGCACGGGCCGAGGGTGTCCAGCTCGCCGGACAGCTCATACGGCAGCGGGCCGGCCTCCACGGTGGCCAGGTACCGCCCGGCGTGGGCGATGATGTGCGTGTTGGCGGCGAAGTCCATGTCGTTGTGGACGGGCCCGGCGGGCCATTTCTCGTCCATCGCCTCGGCCAGCTGCTGGGAGCGGACCCAGCGATTGCGGTACCACTCCGCCTTGCCGTCCCGCACCCGCACCCCGTGCACCATGCCCGGGCCCAGGAACCAGTGCCCTTCGCTGAACCGGTAAGCGGGATCGTCCAGGCCCAGCGGGTTGGGCCCGTTGCGCAGGTAGCGGCCGTTCAGTGCCGCTGGCAGGGCGCCCGTAACCGGCAGGTCGAAAGCGGTAATCTCCTCCTCGACCGGGGCGAACGGGCCCTGCTGAAAGCGATTCGGGTCAGGCATTCGTGCCCCCTAGAGCTGTCCCGCTGTGATCATGACCTGAGATGCGGACCTGCCGGATCTGTCAAATGACTGTGTTTCACCTGGATTCTTCAACCGTGCCGAAGAATGCCTTAGTGAGTTGCTAGTTTTTCGTACCCGGCCAAGGTGTCAACATCGTGGCATGACACATCGGGCCGTGACGCTGATCGGCCGTGACCGCGAGCTCGAGATCCTCGCGAGGTTCCTCGAGCATGCGGCCACGGACGGCGGGGCGTTGGTGCTCGTCGGGGAACCGGGCGCCGGGAAGACGGCCCTGCTGGACGCGGCGGCCGATGCGGCCGAGGAGGCTGGCACCGGGGTGCTGCGCGCGGCCGGGGCGGAGTTCGAGGCTGACCTGGCCTATTCCGGGCTGCATCAGGTGCTGCTTCCCCTACTCGGCCAGTTCGAGCGGCTGGGTGCCACCCACAGGGACGCGCTGAACGTCGCCCTCGGTTACGGGGACGGACCGCCGCCCGATCGGCTGCTGGTGTCCACCGCGACCCTTACGGTACTGCGGCAGGCGGCCGCGGCCCGGCCGGTGCTGATCGTCGCCGATGATCTGCCGTGGCTGGACCGGGCCAGTGCCGGGGTGCTCGGGTTCGTGGCGCGCCGCCTGGCCGGCAGCCGGGTCGGCTTCCTGACCGCGTTGCGGCCTGGCGAGGAGAGCTTCTTCGAACGGGCCGGGCTGCCGCAGCACGAGCTGGAGCCGCTGGACGAGCAGGCGGCGAACGCCCTGGTGAGCTTCCGCTTCCCTGAGCTGGCCCCCAGGGTTCGGCTGCGGGTGGTGGCGGAGGCCCAGGGGAACCCGCTGGCGCTGCTGGAGCTGCCGGCGATGCTCAGCGGCGCGCAACGCGCTGCGGCCGAGACGCTGCCCGTAGTTCTCCCGCTCAGCCGGCGCCTGCAGGCACTGTTCGCATCCCGGGCCGGGGATCTTCCCGCACCGACCCGTCGCCTGCTGCTGCTCGCGGTGCTGGAGGGCAGCGGTGACGTGCGGCTGCTGCACGCAGCGGCCGGGCAGCAGGGCATCGACGATCTCGCTCCCGCGGAGCAGGCCGGGCTGGTGCGGGTGAGCGAGGGCACCGGGCGGCTGGTCTTCCGCCACCCGCTGACCAGGTCCGCGATCGTGGAGCTGTCCACCAGCGGCGAGCGCCGCCGGGCCCACCGGGCGCTGGCCGCCCAGCTGGCGGATCAGCCAGAACGCCGCGCCTGGCATCTGGGTGAAGCGGCCGTCGAGCCTGACGAGCAGATCGCGGGCCTGCTCGAAGAGACGGCGCAATGGACCCTGAGGCGCGCCGATGCGGTCGGTGCCGTGTCCGCGCTGCTGCGCGCGGCCGAGCTGAGCCCGGCAGGCGCTGACCGCAGCCGCCGCCTGGCGAAGGCCGCCGCCGCAGGCGCGGCCTTCAGCTTGGATACCGACACGGTCTCCAAGCTGCTCAGTAACGCGGGCGAAGCCAGCCCGGAGTCCGCCACGTACCTGCTCACCGCGGTCGCGGCCGCCTTCGTGCTCCTCAACGGGGAAGGCGACGTCATCACTGCCCACCGCCTTCTATCCCAGGCCATCGAGGATCAGGCCAGGCCCGACCGGACCAGCGGCACCGGGGTTTGGGAGGCGGTTTCTGGCCTCTTCCTGATGTGCCGCCTTGGCGGACGGCCGGAACTGTGGACGTCCTTTCACGCCGCTATCAACGGGTTCGCGCCGGATGTGCCCAAGGACCTGTATCTGCTGAGTCAGACCTGCGCCGACCCGGTCCGTACCGCGGCCGGCGTTCTCCCCCTGGTAGACGCCGCCATCGCCGGCCTGCGCAACGAGGCGGACCATCTGCGCATCCTGACGATCAGCTCAACCGCCCACTTCACCGACCGGCAGCCAGGTTGCCGGGAAGCGCTGTGGCGAGTGGTTCGCGAAGGTCGCCGGGGCAGCGGTGTCGCTCCGCTGATCACTGCCCTGGATCATCTCGGTCTCGATGCCTGGCTGGCGGGCCAGTGGGACCAGGCGCAGGAACTGGCGGACGAAGGCCTCGAGCTCAGCCTGGCCCACGGCTATCCGCTGCTGACCTGGTCCTTCCGCTACCGCCAGGCGCTGATCGCCGCGGCCTGCGGCGCTTATGACGGGGTGCATACGCTGACGGACGAGATGCTGCGCTGGGCCGCGCCGAGACGAATCGGTCAGGCCGGCCTGGCGGCTCATCATGTGGGGTCGGTAGCGGCGCTGGGGCGGGGTGATTTCGAGGACGCCTACCAGCACGCCACGGCGATTAGCCCAGCGGGCGTCCTGGCCTCCCACGTCCCGCTCGCCCTGTGGGTGCTCATGGACCTGGTCGAGGCCGCCGTCCGCACCGGCCGCCACACCGAGGCTGCCGCCCATGTCACCGCCATGCGCGACGCCGGCATCGCCGCGATCTCGCCCCGGCTGGCCTTGCTGACCGCAGGGTCAGAGGCGATCACCGCCCCAGATGACCTCGCTCCCGGGCTATTCGAGAAAGCGGTCGCCGCTCCCGGCGCCGGCCGCTTCCCGTTCGACCTGGCCCGGGTGCGGCTCTGCTACGGCGAACGGCTGCGGCGCGCCCGGGCCACCACGGGGTCGCGTGCCCAGCTGACCGTGGCGCTGGAGATCTTCGAACGGCTCGGTGCCAGGCCGTGGACCGCGCGGGCCGCCGGCGAGCTGCGCGCGGCCGGGCGGACTCACCCCCGCGCGGATCCGCGGGAACGCGACCCGCTGACGCCGCAGGAACGCGAGATCGCGATGCTGGCCGCGGCCGGCATGAGCAACAAGGAGATCGGACAGCGGCTTTTCCTGTCACACCGCACCGTCGGAGCCCACTTGTACCAGATCTTTCCCAAGCTCGGCATCAGGTCCCGGGCCGCACTGCGCGACGCACTCGCCGAGCTTCCGGAACCTCCCCAACCGGGCAGCCCTGAATAGACAGGCTTACCCCTCGGGCAGCGACCGCGGCAGGATCCCGGGCATGGGCTGGCGAGCACCGTACTCATAGGCCGCGTGGCGGCTGGACAGGGTGAGCTCACGATCGCCCGGACGTTGCATGATCAATTCCACACTGGCCAGCGGGGCGTGGGTGACGGTACGGGTTGCCCCGCGCGGGTCGGCGTACGCCACGGCCACACGATCGTCCTCGGCGAGGGTCACCGACAGGCGCAGGCGCGTTCCCGGGGCGTAAACGTCGGCGGCGAGGTGGTCAGGGCGGGCATCAACCCTGGACCGCCGGCCCAGCCCGCCGAGCGAGATCCGCTCGCCGCTGAGGCTGAGCGCGCCCATCGCGGTCCAGGGGGACCGCGCCGGGCCGACCTTGATCCTGGCGAGCACGAGTTCCAGCCACGCCTCCGGCGCGGCGCCGAAGCCGGCGGCGTGCAGCCAGACCCAGGAATCGGCATGCTCCGATCCCCAGTTGTGCCCGGCGGTCCCCCGCCACCCGGACACGCTGACCGCGCGGCCATCGACCTGGAGCAGACCGGTGACCTGGCCATCAGGGACGACCGCTTCAGGCTTGGTGCGTGGCAGCGGCGCGCGATACAGCACCGGCGGCCGCAGCGGCCGCAACGGCGGCTGCTCTCCGGTGATCGCCAGGTCCCAGCGCGCGCTGTGCTCCCCCATCGCGGCCTGCCCGCGGAACTGGCCAGGCCCCGCGTTAGCCTCCGCGGGGAAGGCACTGAAGACCTGCTTGATCAC
>Ga0335074_10015244_pt1 | contig 10792 bp, 10 predicted proteins | sample Lox_Sample_23_FD_206715 | JGI IMG/M metagenome (GOLD analysis project Ga0335074, IMG submission 206715) | Soil microbial communities from Loxahatchee National Wildlife Refuge, Florida, United States - Lox_Sample_2.3 | ecosystem: Environmental > Terrestrial > Soil > Wetlands | place: USA... | reverse complement strand
GGCTTCGGGGTCCACCACGAGATCGGCCTGCTCCGCGAGGCCGGGCTGTCCCCGTTCGCCAGCCTGCAGGCGGCCAGCATCAGCGCGGCCCGGGCGCTGAACCTGGCCGACCAGATCGGCTCCGTCGAAGCCGGCAAGGCAGCCGACTTCGGCGTCTGGACCGCCGATCCCCTCACCACGCACCTGCGGCCCGCCGATCTCGGCCTGGTGGTGCTCGGCGGAGCCGTGCATAAGCGGTCCGCCCTCGGGCGCGGCGAATGCTAGCCGCTGCGGGCTGGATCACGCTCCCTTCCCGGGGCTGCTTCACCCGCAGGTGAGTGCGTCGGCAGCCAGATGGCCACGGCCGCGCCGCCGGCCGGGCCTGGTGCGGCCGTCACCCGGCCGCCGTGGGCCTCGGCGATGGCGCGCACGATCGAGAGTCCCAGCCCGAAGTTGTGACCGTTGTCCCGCAGCGACGCGACCCGTTCAAAGCGGTCAAACACCGACTCGAGCTGGCCAGCCGGAATGCCCGGGCCGGAGTCGGCGACCGTCAGGGCTGCCTCATTGCCCTGGCTGCGTACCGACACCTCGATCGAGTCGCCGTCGCCGGTGAACCGGACGGCGTTGTCCAGCACCGCATCGAGCGCCACCGCCAGCCGGTCGGGGTCGGCCAGCACGGTCACGTCGTCACGGTCGCCACGCAGCCAGCGCCGCGGGGTCGGCTGCCAGCGGCGCAGCGCGTCGTCGGCCAGCTCGGCCAGCCGGGTGGGCGCCAGCCTGGCCGGGTCGTGCCGTTCGGCCGTGGCCAGCAGCAGCAGCCGGTCGACCAGGCGGCGCAGGCGTCCCAGTTCGTCGATCACGATCGCGGCGTCGCACGCAGCGTCGGGGCCGGTGGCGCCAGCGGCGCCGGCGGCGGCTCCGGGCAGCAGTTCGGCGTGGGCCAGCGCAACGGTGATCGGCGTGCGCAGCTCGTGCGACGCGTTCTGCACGAAAGCGCGCTGCCGTTCCAGAAGGTCGGCGTTGCGGCGGGATACCTCGTCGAGCGTGGCCATGGCCGCCTTGCGGCGGCTGGTGTGCCGGCTGATGGCGAACAGCAGCACCACCATGACCGGCAGCTCGATCAGCTCGTCGTAAGGCGCCAAGGCACGGATCCGGGCATCCACAAACAGCAGTGCCGCGCCGGCCATGACCGGGATGAGCAGCCACCAGATCAGCGCGCGGGTAGCGGCGCGGTAGCCCAGGCCGTAAAGCAGCAGCAGGCTGATCCAGGTGAAGTGATACGGCAGCATGGACCAGGAGGGCACCAGCACCATCCAGGCCAGGTTGCCGATCGCGAAAATCGTCCAGGCGACTTCGGGCCAGCGCGACGCCCACAGCCGGGCCGCCAGCGAGCGCGCCCGGGCCCGGGCCGTCCCATCACTCCGGGCCGACACGGTATCCCTCACCACGCACCGTAGTGATGACATCGGGACCGAGCCGGGCGCGCAGCCGCCGCACGTATACATCCACGACGTTGGAGACGGAGTCCGTGGCACCGCCCCAGACCCGCTCCAGCAGGTCATCCTTGGACACCGCAGCGCCCGGGCGGTGCATCAGCTCCCACAGCAGCTGGGACTCCCGGCTGGTGAGCGGGACCGGGCCGGCCCCGGCGTCCGCCTGGCGGTGCAGCAGGTCGAGCGTCAGCCGCCCGCACGAGAGCACCGGCGGGCCCAGGCGCGCCGCGGCCCGCAGCCGGGCCTGCACCCGCGCGACCAGCTCGCCGACGTGGAACGGCTTGGGCACATAGTCGTCGGCACCCAGGCCGAGGCTGGCCATCTTCGACTCCGGGTCGCTGAGGCACGACAGCACCAGCACGGCCTGGTCTGGCCGGCGCCGCATGATCTCCCGCAGCGCGCTGAAGCCATCCTGGCCCGGCATCAGCAGGTCCAGGATCACCAGGTCATAGGAGCCGGCAACGGTCTTGGCGACGGCGTCGGCGCCGTTCGCCACCGCGTCAGCCGTGATGCCGCGACTGCCCAGGATGCGGACGAGCACGAGCCGGATCCGCTCCTCGTCGTCGGCGACGAGCACCCGGTGAAGTTGGGCCGCCGCGGTGCGTTGCATGCCTGCACCTTGCGCCCGGAGCAATGCCGCGACCAAGCAGTGTGACTTATTCGTTATATGACAGTCTTGTCAGAATTTGCGCTCCCTTTACCAAGTGCGTCATTGACTGAGCCAGGAGACCAACAGCGGCTGGCGAGGCGAAAGCGATTGGGGGAAGGCGCCGGAGCCGCCAGAGCACTGGGTGCTGGCTGAAGTTTGCGAGCACAGGCCCGGTGTGTTGCGACGGAGCTAGGTGGTGGCTGAATGTCGGTGCTAGCCCGGGCGGTGACTTTGCTGGTGGCCTTTATTGCCGTGGTTGGGCTCGCGTTCTTCGTCGTCGTCCACATCCTGCTGGCCGAGCCGCCCACGGTGGATTTCACCGCGAGCCATGTGAACGGCCAGGTGGATATGACGATCATGACGGACCCGGTCAATGATGTGTCTGATCATCCGGACTGGGTGTCGTATTTCGTGCGGAGCCCGCAGACCGGCCAGTGGATCCACTCGACGATCTGGCAGCTGCCTGCCCACACGCGGATCAACGTGACCAACTATGAGTTCGACACCTGCGACCCGTTGCGCAACCAGTTCAACGGGCGGGTGGCCGGCACGATCGGCGATGTCATGACGGTCAGCGGTGAGGCCGACGGTGTCAACGGCAGCGGGATCTCGGTGGTCAACTCGGACACCACCTGCGGCGTGGCCCACACGTTCAGCGTCCCCGAGCTTGGCATCAACGTCCCGTTCGAGGGCGTCCTGTACACGGCCAAGAACCAGTGCACCCAGGGGCCGTGCGGGATGTCGTTCACCCACACGAAGACCACGTTCAGCTTCATCACCCCAGGGCCCGGCGATTACCGCTGGCAGTGCTTCATCCCCTGCGGCCTGGCCAGCGTGGACGGCAACGGGCACGCGATGTCGACGATTGGGTTCATGACCGGGTACCTGGACGTGGTGTCCTGATGGCCGCCGCCGAGCAGGCCTCCACCACTGCGGCAGGCCCGGCCGAGCCGAACCACGGGCTGCGGGTCTTCTCGATCTGGCTGCCCCTGGCTGTGGCCGCCGATCTGGTGATCTGGTTCGTGTGGGGGCCGCATCTGCCCCCCGGTGACATGTCCACCTCAGCCGCCAACCAGCAGTTCGACATCAAGGTCATGGGCGTCATGGCCGCCCCGGTGATGCTGGCCGTCCTGGTGTACGCCGGGTACGCGATGATCACCTGGCGGACCAGGGACGGGGACGAGGAGGACGGCCCGCCCATCGAGGGGAACACCAGGGTCCAGCTGTCCTGGATCACGGTCACCTCGGCGATCGTGCTGGCTCTGTTCGTGTTCGGCACGGTCGAGCTGGTCACCACGAACGGCGCGGGGGCGGGTGAGGGACCCTCGCCGATCTGGAGGCCGGACGGCAGGCCGCTGGTGGTCCAGGTCATCGGCCAGCAATGGCTGTTCACCTACCGCTACCCGCAGTACGGCGGGTTCGAGACGACCGACCTGATGCTGCCGGTCGGGCAGGAGGTCCAGTTCAACGTCACCTCGCTAGACGTGATCCACAGTTTCTGGGCCTACCAGCTGGGCGTGAAGGCCGACGCCAACCCGCAGGTCAACAACGTCGCCTACACCACGGCCACGCGCACCGGCGGTATCACCGTGCGCTGCGCTGAGCTGTGCGGGCTGTGGCACGGCGCGATGTTCGACTACGGGCAGGTGGTATCGGTCGCCGCGTTCCGTTCCTGGGCGAGCGCGACCGAGACGCGGATGGCGAAGATCACCAGAACTCTTCCGCGCTACGCGCTCGTCTACTACCCGAACGAGATCGCCGGGCTGGCCAAGTTCTACTACGAGGCCGGCCTGCCCGGCGCGGGCGGGGGCTTCTACGGCAACCAGTACTACCCCAACGAGCCCTGACCCGTGGCTGCACACATGGGCGGCTCACTTATGCATCCCGAGGGACGAGGTGACTGATGGCCATCGAGACGCGCCCGGACAAGGCCCAGCATCCCGGCGGCGGGGAACCGCCCGGCCCCCGGGCCAGCCGGCCGTGGTGGATGCGCCCGGCGATCCACACGGCGATCATCGGCGCGGTGATCGGGTACCTGTTCGGGCACTGGCTGGGTAACGCCCTCGCCTCCGGCTATCAGCAGGTGCACGAGGGCGACCTGAACGACACGGCGATCGTTCTCGGCTATGCGTTCGGGATCGTGGGGTGGCTGGCCGGGCTGGGCGTGTTCAACGATCTGCTGGTCGCGATGACCGGCCGGGACCTCCCGGCGCGGGAACTGTCCGACGCACAGCCGGGCCTGGCCCGCTACTTCCGGTTCTCCCTTGACCACAAGGTGGTCGGCGTTCAGTACCTGGTCGGCATGATCATCTACTTCTGCACGGCCGGCCTGTTCGCGATGGCGATCCGGGCCGAACTGCTGTCGCCGAGCTACCACCTGTTCAACGCCGAAACCTACATCGAGATCGTCGGCGAGCACGGCACCATGATGATGATGCTGATGACCTCGGTCATCCTCGGGCCGTTCGGCAACTACTTCGTCCCGCTGATGATCGGGTCCAAGCGGGTCGCGTTCCCCCGGATCGAGGCGCTGTCGTTCTGGCTCACCCCGGTGGCGTTCATCATCTTGCTGTCCGGGCTGCTGATGGGCGGGTTCCCGTTCGGCTGGACCGGGTATGCGCCGCTGTCCATCCAGGCCACCGAGGGCGCCGACTCCTACGCGGTCGCGTTCGGCCTGATGGGGATCTCGATCATCCTGGCCGGGTTCAACATCATCGTCACGGTCATCTGCTACCGGGCGCCCGGCATGCGGTGGAGCCGGCTGCCGATGTTCGTATGGTCGATGGTGGCGACCTCGTTCCTGATGGTGCTGGCCGCTCCGGTGCTGGTCGGCGGCATGTACATGATGATCACCGACCGGACCGCGCAGACCGCGTTCTTCATCCCGGACCTGGGCGGCAGCAGCTACCTGTACCAGAACCTGTTCTGGTTCTTCGGCCATCCCGAGGTCTATATCCTCGCGCTGCCCGGGTTCGGGATCGTGTCCGAGATCATCCCAGTGTTTACCCGCAAGCCGCTGTTCGGCTACAAGGTCGCCGCGGCTGGGATGATCGGGGTCACGCTGCTGAGCTTCTTCGTCTGGCAGCATCATCTGTTCGACTCCGGCATCAACCCGGACATGCGGCCGGTGTTCATGCTGACCACCGAGCTGATCTCGATCCCCACCGGGTTCATCTACCTGGTCGCGCTGGGCACCTTCTGGAAGGCCAAGTTCAAGTTCACCGTGCCGATGCTGTTCGCGCTGGGGATGTACTTCAACTTCCTGATCGGCGGGATCTCCGGGGTGTTCCTGTCCGACGTGCCGGCCGACACCACCGAGCACGGCAGCTTCTTCGTGATGGCCCACTTCCATTACACGATCATGGGCGGGCTGATCTTCGCGTTCATGGCCGGCTGCTACTACTGGCTGCCCAAGATGATGGGCATCAAGCTGAACCAGAAGCTGGGCAAGTGGCACTTCTGGACCATGTTCATCTTCTTCAACTCCACGTTCCTGCCGCTGTTCGCGGTCGGCATGGATGGCCAGCCGCGCCGCGTGTTCGAGTACGCGCGGAACCTGGAGACGCTCAATGACTGGGTCTCGATATCCGCGTTCCTGCTGGGCGTGTCGATCCTGATCTTCGTGATCAACTTCGTCTGGTCCACCGTGTTCACCCGGGTGCCCGAGACCGGCAACCCGTGGCGGTCACGCGGCCTGGAATGGCAGGTGCCCTCGCCGCCGCCGCCCGGCAACTTCGCCCACGTCCCCGTGGTGCTGTCCGGGCCGTACCTGTACGGCTTCAAGGGCGCACCACCGGTCGCCGACCTGGACCCGCCCGTCGGGGTCGTCAGCGCCGCGCTCGCGTCGGCCCCGCCCGCGGAAGCGAAGGCGTAGCGATGGCCGAGGCGACCGCCCAGCTGTACGTGGAGTTCACCAGGCCGCACGCTGTCCCCGGTCTCAGGCACCCTCGGCCGCCTGGCTGATCACAGCGGCTACGACAGCCGGGCGCGAGACGTACACGGCGTGGCTGCCGGGGGTCTCGGTGACGGTCGCCTTGGCTCGCTCGGACATGGCGCGCTGGGCGGCGGGAGGGATCATATGGTCGTCCGCGGAGACCAGGTACCAGGACGGCTTGCTGCGCCAGGCGGGCTCGGTGACCGCCCCGTCCAGCGCCTCCGTAGCCGCCGGGAGCTGGGAGTCGGCCATGAACGCGGCCAGTTTCCCGGGCACATCGGCGGCGAAGGCCGCGGCGAACTTGTCCCGGTCCAGGAGCAGGAACCCATTGACCGGCGGCAGGATCGGCGGTAGCGGCGCGCCCGGCGGCGCCCCGGCGATCAGCGAACTGACCGACTCCCCCGTGTCGGGCGCGAACGCCGTGATGTAGACGAGCGCGGCGACATTGGGGTGGTTACCGGCCTCGGTGATGACGGCTCCGCCGTAGGAATGGCCGACCAGCACGACCGGGCCGTCGAGGCTGTCGACAACCTGGCGGGTGGCGCCGACGTCGCCGCCGAAGGAGAGGTTGGGGATCTGTACGACGGCCACCCGGTAACCGTCGGCGGTGAGGTGATCGTAGACGCCCTGCCAGCCCGATCCGTCCACGAAGTTGCCGTGCACGAGCACGACATTCTTGATTGCCATGGTCGCTCCTGATCTTGGCGGGACAGGCCTTGACGCCGGTCCCGGTGCGCTCAAAGTCAACTAGCGGGGAATCGGCGGCACCACGCAGAACAGCACGCAGAAGTAACTGCGCCAGGACTGTGCCGGGGGACGGTTCCGGCCCGGGTCAGGGTGCCGGAGTCACCGCGCCGTGACAGCGGCTACTCGCCTCGGCGTCCCCGATCACCTCGTACACCTCGGCCGCGCGCGCGTAGGTACTCCGGCTCTCTTCGGGGCGGCCTTCCTCGGCCAGCAGGGCAGCCAGCGTCTCCAGTGCCTCGGCTTGCCGGAAGTTTGGCTGAAGCGTCTCCATGAGCCCGATCGCCTCGGTGAGCCTGGAGATCGCTTCGGTCCTGCGGCCCAGGGCTCCCAGGCACTGGGCGATGCGGAAATACGCATAGGGCCGGCTCTGAACCGCGATCGTCGGCGTCATCCCCGACCCCTCGTCCTCGATCAGGGCGAGCGCCGCGGCGAATTGCTCCAGCGCCTCGGCGTAGCGTCCCTCGTCACGACGGCAGAGCCCGATGAGCGAGAGACACTGGACGTAGTCGTCGATGTTGCCGATGGCCTCGAACGTCTTCGCTGCCGAGAACGCCGACGCGGCGGCCTCATCGGGCCGTCCGAGGAGAAGCTGCGCTCGCGCGGTGTACTTTCCAGACCCGGCGATCTGCGCTTGGGCGCCGCTCCTGGTCGCCAGGTCCAGCGCCTCGGCCGCGTACCTCAGCATGGCCTGCGGGTCGCCCGGCGGTATCCAGTGAACCCACGCGAGGTTGTTGAGCTGGGCCGCCCGCCGCGGCAGATCATCAAGAGCGGCGGCGGCCTCCACGCCGAGTGTGAAGACCAGACCCCAGTGCGCGGCGTGCTCCCACCGGTCGGAGAACCAGTGCATTGACTCCGCGCAGTCCGCGACGGCGGAGTGCTGGCCGCGATCCGCCGCGGACCGCAACGCACCCAGCCAGTTATCCACGTTCGCGCGCAGCCAGTTCTCGGCCTCTTCCGCGCTGGGCAAGACGGCAAGGTCCGGGTCGGGCCGGCCGGGACGGCCATAGCCGGGTTCGAACCACCGCCCGGCCATCGTGGCCATCCGCAGCAGCCATGACGTCACCCTCGCCGTCAGTGCCTCACGTTCGGCTGGAGTTTCCTCCTCCTCGAGCCGCGTGCGAGCGAACAGGCGGACCAGGTCGTGGAACCGGTATCGTCCCGCGGCGCCGTCCAGCAGCAGGCCGAGTTCGACGAGCTCGTCCAGAGCATCCCAGGCCACCTCCACCGGCACCTCGCCAGCGACCGCGGCCAGGGTCGCATCGAAGTCGCGGCCCGGTACCACCGCCAGCCGCCGGAATACCCGCCGCGCGTCCTCTGCGAGCTGCTCGTACGACATCCCGAACGCGGTTGCGATCTTCAGATCACCGGCCTTGAACTGATCCAGGCGGTGCTCCTCGTCTGCCAGCCGGGCCGCGAGTTCGGCGGCGTCCCAGGCGGGCCGGCTGACCAGCCGGTTCCCGATGATCCGCAGCGCCAGCGGCATGCCCTCGCACAACTCGGCCAGCTGGTTGAGCGCCGGTTGCTCGTCGCCGACGGCGCGCTGGCCCACAATCCCGGTCAGCAGCCCCGTGGCCTCCGGCAGCGAAAGGGGCCCGAGAGCGAGCCGGCGCACACCCTCCAGGCCGGCCAGCGGCCGCTTGGCCGTGATCAGCGCCCGGCTCGTGCCGTCTCCCGGCAGCAGCGGGCGCACCTGTTCCTCCGACCCGGCATTGTCCAGGACGACCAGCGCCCGCCGGTCCCGCAGCAGCGACCGGTACACCGAAGCACGCCCCGGGACATCCCCCGGGATCTGCTCGTCCGCGACCCCGAGCGCACGAAGCAGCAGCCACAGCGCGTCGGCGGCGGCCGCAGGCCGCGGGGACATGCCGAGCAGGTCAACGAAGAACACCCCGCCGGGGAAGCTCGGCCGCAGGAGGTGAGCCGCGCGGATAGCGAGCGTGGTCTTGCCCATGCCCCCCGAGCCGGTGATGAGCCCCACCACACCGGCACCCGGTGCACTCTCGGCGTATACCAGCTCGCTCATCCAGACCAGTTCCGCGGCCCGGCCGGTGAAGTCGTTAACCAGCCGGGGCAGTTCACACAGGCCGGCCGGGCGCGTCCAGTGATCCCGCAGCCTGCCATCACGCGCCAGATCGACAAGCTCCTTGCGGGCGTCCCCGTCCAGGGCAAGCGCGTCTGCCAGAGCAGTGACAGTCCGGTGCTGAGGCCCCTTGCTTCGGCCGCGCTCCATGTCCGACAAGGTCCTGGCGCTGACCCCCGACAACTCGGCCAACTGCTCCAGCGTCAGCCGCGCCGCGCGCCGATGACCGCGCAGGACGTCTCCGAAACCCACGGCGGTCAGAGCCTGGCTTCGGGCCGGGTCGGCTCGAACAGCTCGACGGGGTTGCCCGACGGGTCCTCGGCGATGATCTGGTTGCCGCCTATTCCGGTGACGATCTCGTTGCGGAACCGGACGCCGCTGCCGCGCAGCCGCTCGACGGTGCCGGCCAGGTCGGCGACCTCGATCGCAAACCGGTTCCAGCCGCCCGGCCGGGGCAGCGTGCCGTCGGGCATCGCCTGGCCGCCTCCGGCCTGGCCGCCCGGTGCGCTGAGCACCAGGCGCAGGTCGCCCCGGGAAAGCATGGCGAAGGCCGGGGCGGGGTGCATCACCTCGGTGAAGTCCAGGTTCTGGCAGTAGAACGCGATCGCGGCATCGACATCATCGACGATGTAGCGGACGCTCACGGTGGCCATGGGTGTACCTCCTGTCGGATACGGCCGGCACCGCTTCGTTAGCCGGGCCTGCCGCCCGCAGCCGGCCCGCTCGCGACCAGGCTAGCCAGGGCTGCGCGCGAGGGAAGGTTCAGCTTCCGGTACACGCGCGAGAGGTGAGTGTCGACGGTCCGCGGGCTCAGCGAGAGCTGGGCTGCGATGTCGCGGCTGGCCCGCCCGGTCGCCGCGAGCTGCGCGATCTGGCGTTCCCGGCCGGTGAGCCCGGCCAGCGGGTCGCCTGCCCGGTCATGGCCATGCTGGTCCGCCCTGATGCGCTGCCTGATGTCCTCGGCCGCGTTGAGTATCGTCAGCGAGTCGGCCGCCTGGGCCAGGGTGCGCGCCGCGTCGGTGGGCCCCGCCTCCAGTGCGCTCGGCGCGCCGAAGGCGAGCGCCCAGGCCTGGCCCACCCGGATCCCGGCCGTGCCCAGTGCGTCGGCCGCGTCCTGGAAGGCGGCCGCGCTCTGGCCCGGCTGGACGACCTGCGGGCCAGGCAGATGATCAGCGATGCCGAGTATGTGGAGCAGCGCCGCCGCATCATCAGCCAGCTCTGAGGCGGTACGACCCCGGGAGGAGGCAGGCTCGCCAACACCGAGCCGCTAGTCCGGCAGCGCGCGGATGATGACCCGCGCGCTGCCTGGTGTCTCCCCCAGCCAGTGCGGTCAGCCCGGCACGGCGTCGGTTCGGGCGGTGCGGACGCCGGCCGGGACCGGGCGGGCGGCCGGGACCGGGCGGGCGGCCGGGACCGGGCGGGCGGCCACGCCCGGGCCGCGCAGCCGGGCCACGGTGGCCCGGAGTTCGTGCACCTGGCGGGTGAGCTCGGCGATGCGGCGCGCGTCGTCGTCCGCAGCGTGCGCCTTGACGATGCGGCGGGCGTCGTCATCCACGGCGTGCGCCTCGGCGATCTCGCGGATCCGGCGCACTTCGCGGTACAGCGGCTCGAGTCCGGCCCTGGCCGGGCCATCCGGCTCGAGTGCGGCGTTCGCACTCGCCACGCTTGGTGCTGAGCCGCAGTATGGGCAGCGGCCTGTCTCGCTCACGGCGACTCCGGCGACGACCTCGCAGTTGCTTGTGGAGGCATGGCGGCACGTCGGGCGCGCGGGCCTCCTTTGCGCGCACGCTACGCGCCGCCCAGCCGGGCGAGCCATGGGCCATTAGCCAAATCAGCGCGCCCTCAATCTGGGGCACGGCACAAATTCCAGGCCGCGGCACCCCCGGCGGCCAGCGCCCGGGCCCCACACC
>Ga0335074_10015243_pt1 | contig 10792 bp, 9 predicted proteins | sample Lox_Sample_23_FD_206715 | JGI IMG/M metagenome (GOLD analysis project Ga0335074, IMG submission 206715) | Soil microbial communities from Loxahatchee National Wildlife Refuge, Florida, United States - Lox_Sample_2.3 | ecosystem: Environmental > Terrestrial > Soil > Wetlands | place: USA: Florida... | reverse complement strand
ACCAGCCGCTCTTCCCAGAACGGCCCCTCGGTCGGCATTGTTCCGCGCAGGCGAAGCAGACGGACGGCAGTGATCTGCATGGCGAGCCTCAGTCCGGATAGGATGTGCGATGCATCTGCGTCACCACTTCGTCGAGACGGCGCCCCGGCTGGTAGGCCGCCATTCCGCCCGCCTCCTGCGATAGTCCCGGCAGCGATCGCGGGCACATCTCCGCCGGTTCGATCACGGTCTTGACCGGGATCAGTGCGGTCCACACCGGCACAGCATAGTCCTCTTCCTCGTCGGCGACGTGCTTGTCGCGGATCTTGCCAGAGGCGTGCTCGATCTCCATGCCGAGCAGCGTGGTGGCCTTGATCTCCTGCTTGTTGGGCGGCCGCAGCGCGGCGGCTCGGCCAGGGAAGAAGCGGCTGATGAAGGCATCCATCGCCCGCAGCTTCTGCTCCGTCCCTTCGATCATGTGCGCCCGGCCGAATGCCATCACCGCGCGGTAGTTGATCGAATGGTGGAATCCGGAGCGCGCCAGCACGATCGCGTCCATGTGCGTGACAGTCAGGCAGACCGGGATGCCCTGCGCTTCGGCGCGGAGCATCCGGCTGGCCGAGGAACCGTGCCAATAGAGATGGTTGCCCTCGCGCCAGAACGCGGTGGGGGTGCAATAGGGCTGGCCGTCGATCACATAAGCGATGTGGCACACCATCGCCGCGTCCAGGATCTTGTGCACCGTCTTCTTGTCGTAACGCCCGCGTTCCGGGGTGCGACGGACGCGGTTGCGTTCGGTCACCTCGAAGGAGTCGGATAGTGCCTGATTGACGTCATTCATTGCGTTTACCTCTCCCGCAAAGTCTTACGGGGATGCGGGCCCGACCGCAACCCGCCCGGCGTGGGCCGCGCAGCGGGAACTCTGAAGCGAGGGGGGCAACAGATCGTCGCAAAATTGGATACAGAGCGCGCCAAGGATGCAGAGGTCACGAAGAGGGGGTTGTCGTCGTTTCGTGTTCCTGTGAGGCCGGTACCCATATTCGCCTGTGCGATGCTAAAATCTCTTAGTGACTTCAGCTATGCTCGGTGTCGAATTGCCCTGCCGCCCGCACGACTGACACGACCGATTATAGTATGGCTTCATAAGTGCCGCCATCGCTCGTCATGCGCGTCCAATGAGACGGCCCCGAGTCGGAAATTTGCTTCCACCGAAGCCTTCCACTCTCCACCGCATGGCGTATAAACCCCCTCATGCCTTTCGACGTGCGGGACTTCTCCGGAGCGCCGCCGGGCGAGCGGGCGGCGAGCAGCCGAAACCGCCGGCTGGTGGCCAGTTGGCTGTTCACGATCTGCGGCATGATCCTGCTCATGGTCGTGCTCGGCGGCGTGACCCGGCTGACCGGGTCGGGTCTGTCGATCATGGAATGGGCGCCGCTCAGCGGCATCCTGCCGCCGCTGAACCATGCCGAATGGGAGAAGCTGTTCGCCCTCTACAAACAGATCCCGCAATATCGCCTGGAACACGCCGGGTTCGGCCTGGGCGGCTTTCAGCGAATCTTCTGGCTCGAATGGCTGCACAGGTTCTGGGGCCGGCTGATCGGCATTGCTTTCTTCGTGCCCCTCGTCTGGTTCTGGGCAACCGGGCGAATCGAGCGACGGCTGCGCCCGCGCCTCGCGCTGATCTTCCTGCTCGGGGGAGCGCAAGGCGCGGTCGGCTGGTTCATGGTCGAGTCGGGCTTCTTCCCCGACAGCATTTCCGTCTCACCCTACCGGCTCGCGGTCCACTTGGCGCTGGCGCTTGTGCTCTATGCTGCCCTGCTCTGGACCGCGCTGGGCCTGGTGCAGCCCAATCGCCAGATGGTGGCCGCAGGCGCCCCGTTGCGGGTGTTCCTGCTGTTCTGTTGTGTGTTGGTTGCGCTGACCATCGTCGCCGGCAGCTTCGTCGCCGGTACCCATGCCGGCCACGAGTACAACACCTTCCCGCTGATGGAGGGCCGCCTGGTTCCCGCCAATTACGCGCGGCTCACCCCCTTCCTGCGAAACCTCACCCAGAATCCCGCGGCAGTGCAGTTCGACCACCGCCTGCTCGCCACGCTCACCGCTGTCATCACCGCATTCACGGCGATATTCGCCGCGGTCACCCGCGTGTCGCCAATGGCCCGCGTCGCGACTGCGGCGCTCGGTGTCCTAGTCGGGCTTCAGTACTCGCTCGGGATCGCAACGCTGCTGCTTGTCGTGCCGGTGCCTCTCGCCGCCGCGCACCAAGCCTGCGGGGTGCTGGTGCTGACCGCGTCGCTGGTCGCCCTGCATACCCTGCGGCCTCTGCCGGCGCGCCACAGAAGCAGGATCCGGCCGGCGCTGGCGGAATGATTCGATCTACGACCAATGCAGAGCTGCCTGCTGCAATCCCCGACGCGAGACGCCATCTGCCTCAAATGGCATCGCGGACATAGGAGCGGATATGAGCGCGCTTTCAACCACCGACCGGTTGTTCTTCGAGCGAGCCGATGCCGCACTCGATCCCGCAGCCGCCGAGCGTGCCGTCGGCCCCGCGCTTGCCCGCACCGACGATGGCGAGTTGTTCCTCGAATATCGCGAAAGCGAGCATATTAGCCTCGATGACGGGCGGATCCGCAGCGCCGGGTTTGACACTTCGCTCGGCTTCGGCCTGCGCGCGGTCGCCGGCGAGGCCACCGGCTATGCCCATGCCGGCGAGCTGTCCGACGCCGCGCTGGAGCGGGCCGCGGCCAGCGTCGCGGCGGTGGCGGCAGGCCATTCGGGGGTGTTCGCCGAGCCACCCCGGGCTACCAACGCGCGCCTCTACATCGAGGACAACCCGCTGGTCGCGGTGGATTTCCCGGCCCGCACCGCGCTGCTGGGTGAGATCGATGCTTACGCGCGCGGAAAGGACGCACGCGTCAAGCAGGTCATGGCCTCGCTCAGCGGCGAGTGGCAGGCCGTCCAGATTTTCCGCCCGGATGGCAGCAGGGTGGCCGATCTCCGTCCCCTCGTCCGCTTCAATGTCTCTGTCGTCGTCGAGCAGGACGGCCGGAGGGAAACCGGCAGTTACGGGATGGGCGGACGGTTTGGCTACCAAGCGGTCACCTCGCCCGATCTGTGGCGCGCCGCGGTGAACGAGGCCCTGCGCCAAGCTCTCGTCAACCTCGACAGCCGCCCGGCTCCCGCCGGCGAGATGGAGGTCGTGCTCGGGCCAGGCTGGCCGGGCATTCTGCTGCACGAGGCCATCGGCCACGGCTTGGAGGGCGATTTTAACCGCAAAAAGACCTCGGCCTTCGCCGGCCTGCTCGGTCAGCGGATCGCGGCGTCTGAGGTCACCGTGGTGGATGACGGGACCATTCCGGATCGCCGCGGCAGCCTGACGGTCGATGACGAGGGCACGCCCACCGGCCGTACCGTTCTCATCGAGGACGGCGTCCTCGTGGGATACATGCAGGATCGGCTGAACGCCCGGCTGATGGCGGCGAACCCAACCGGCAACGGACGTCGCCAGTCATACGCGCACGCGCCGATGCCGCGCATGACGAACACCGTGATGCTGGCCGGCACGGCGACGCCGGAGGAGATGATCCGCTCGGTGCGGCGCGGCCTTTACGCCGTGAACTTCGGTGGCGGCCAGGTCGATATCACCTCCGGCAAGTTCGTCTTCTCGGCGAGCGAGGCCTATCTGATCGAGGACGGAAAGGTGACCGCGCCGGTCAAGGGCGCGACGCTGATCGGCAACGGGCCGGATGCACTAACCAAGGTCACGATGGTGGGCAACGACATGGCGCTCGACCCGGGCATCGGCACCTGCGGCAAGAACGGGCAGGGGGTACCGGTTGGTGTCGGCCAGCCGACCCTCAAACTGGCGGCGCTCACCGTGGGCGGCACTGCGGCCTGACCCTTCTCCGACACCTCTCCTATTCTGCTGGAGAGGTCGCCGCACCCTTGCGCGCCCTCGGCCGGCGTTCCCTTGGCAACCACCAAAGATCGTTCGCCAGCGAAAAAAGCATCGAAGCTGACTTTTCCCCATGGACTCGCGGTGGCGATTGTGGCTTTACCAGGGAGTGCCCCGGCTCACTCACTTTTGTTTTATCACTCGTTGGATAGCCGTCGTCGCCGTCCTGCTCGGCGCGGTGGCCGCCCGGGCCGCGAACTCCTGCCCCGCTGATCCGCCGCTTCCGCCGCTCCATCTGCCGCACCTCCGCGCGGCCCTCGCGGCCGGGCAGGAGGCGATCATCGTCGCCCTCGGCTCCTCCTCGACCGAGGGCGCGAGGGCATCGAACCCGGGCCGCACCTATCCGGCGGAGCTGCAGATCGCGTTGGCTGAGGCCATGCCGAACCGGCAGGTCGCGGTGATCAATCGCGGCATCGGCGGGCAGGACGCCCCAGCTGAATTCGCTCGGCTCGAAGCCGATGTCATTGCCGTTCGCCCGCAGCTCGTGATCTGGCAGGTCGGGGCGAATGCGGCGCTGCGTGAGGCGGACCCCGCAACGTTCCGCCAGCTTGTAGGGGACGGTATCCGGCGTCTGCAGCAGGCGGGGATCGACGTGGTGCTGATGGACAATCAGCGCTCGCCGCGTATCCTCGCCAGCGGTGACGATGTGGCGTTCGACGGGGCTTTGGCCGAGCTGTCGCGTGCCGACGGTGTAGGGCTGTTCTCGCGCGACCGGCTGATGGCCGCCTGGGAGCGGGAAGGGGCCGCGCCTGCGGAATTCATCGCCGTCGACCACCTTCATCACAACGACCGCGGCTATCTCTGCGTCGCCCGGGCCTTGGCCGAGGCAATCCTGGCAGACGTTTCACCACCCGGTCTGTCCGCGAGCAGGTAGATCACCACCAACCACAGGTCTGCGGGTACGTCGGCGCGCGGACCCTCACTCGGTTCGCTGCGCGAACGCACCTCTCCCGCAGCGCGGAAGAGGTGCGGCTGTCCTCTATACCCGTGAAGCGTAAGCGGGGGCGGGGGTTTGTCGGAATGTCGGCTCCGGTGCCGGGGGCCTGCTGGCCTCCGCCGGTGCCGCGGCGTGCGCTCCAAGCGCCCGGGACAGCTTCGCCGCGGCTTCCAATACCTGCGGCAGCAGCGAGCGCGGCCGCGGTGGACGCATCCTCATCGAGGGCCCGCTCACGAACAGCTCCGCCACCACTTGCCCGGCGGCGTCACGTACCGGCACCGACAGGGAAACCGCCCCCGGATGCACCTCATCGGCAGTTACCAGATAGCCACGCGCGCGGATCCGTTGCAGGTCGGCGGCGATCCAGGCGGGGTCCGTGCGAGTTGCAGGCGTGAAGCGTGGCAGCCGCTGCGCCAGCACCTGGGTCTGGACGGCCTCCGGCGCGTAGGCGAGCAGCAACCGGGCAGCACCGGCGTGCAGCGGCCCCCGCGAGCCGGCAGTCGAGTAGAGCCGCAGCGACGGCTCCGCCTGGAACACCGTGACGGTCTCCGCTTCCAGCCCTTCACGCGTGCGCAGGTACACATTCTCCCCGAGCGCATGACCGAGCTCGGCAAGGAAGGGTGCCGCCGTCGCGGCAAGCGCCCCCTGATCGTGGGCGGCGCGGCCAAGCACACCCCAGCGCGCGCCGAGCCGCCACAGCCCCCGCGCCTCGTCCTGGAGGGCGAAGCCGCGCCCCTGCAATGTGCGCAACAGGCGAAACGCTGCGGTGCGGGTGCACCCGGCCGATTCAGCCAGCGGACCAAGCGCGGCAGGTCCCACTTGGGCGAGTGCCAGCAGCAGATCGAGGGCCCGCTCGACTGCTGCGATGCTGTAATCAGGAGCAGCCGCCTTCGACTTTGCCGGCGTCTTTGCGCGCGCCGGCTTGGCCACGCGCTTAGCCGCCGCGGCGCGCGGCTTTCTGTCGGACTTGCTAGCGCTCACCATAATGGTCCTCGGTTTGGCCGCTCGCGGCGGCACGCGTCGCCAACAGACGCGGCCAATGCTCCCGTTGATGGCCAGCGTATATGCAGTGTACTCGTTCGCTCATCGCTCGTAAATAAGGATACCGTGGCATTCGCAACGTCGGCGAGATTGTCACCGCGCTCGCGCGAGGTCAAAGGGGCAACGCGATTTTCCCGCCGCAGGTGCCGACGACACGCGCATTTGTCGGTGCCTTGCCGTCCGCCGGAAGCTGAGCTAAAGCCGCGGCCTCACTCTCGCGTGCCAGGTCCGGCGGCGGGCGTGGTGGAATTGGCAGACACGCCAGATTTAGGTTCTGGTGGCGCAAGCCGTGGGGGTTCAAATCCCTCCGCCCGCACCACGCAACCGTCGGGGATAGCCGAAGAACATGCAGGTCACCGAAACGCTGTCCGAGGGGCTGAAGCGCTCCTACACTGTCGTACTGCCCGCCGCCGATATCGAAAGCCGGCGCAGCGCGCGATTCACCGATCTCGGCAAGACCGTGCGCCTGCCTGGCTTCCGCCCGGGCAAGGTGCCGCTGCCCGTCCTGCGGCAGCGGTACGGTTCCGCGGTCACGGCCGAAGTCGTCGAACAGTCGATCTCCGAGGCCACCCGTCAGGTGTTGAGCGAGCGGGGCCTGCGTGCCGCCGTGCAACCCAAGGTTGACCTCATCAACATCGACCCGGCGACGGATCTGGAATTCAAGGTTGACGTGGAGCTGCTGCCGGAGATCACGCTACCCGACTTCTCCGCGATCGAGCTGACCCGGCTGAAGGCCGAAGCGACGCCGGAGGCGGTAGACAAGGCGCTGGCCGACATCGCCTCCCGCAACCGCGAATGGGTGGAACTCATGCCCGACGAACTCGGCGAGCGTGGGGCTGCGGCCGGCGAGGGGGTCGTCGTAGATTACGTCGGTCGGGTAGATGGCGCGGAGTTTCCGGGCGGGCGTGCCACTGACGTGCGCGTCGAGGTCGGCGGCCCTGGCTTCATCCCCGGATTTACCGAGCAACTAGAGGGGATTCGCCCGGGCGATACCCGGACCCTTTCCGTCACCTTCCCGGACGGCTACGGCGTGGCGGACCTCGCCGGCAAGCCCGCGCAGTTCGAGGTTACCGCCAAGTCCCTCGGCCGTCCCATGGTGCCGGCTGTGGACGACGAATTCGCCCGCAAGCTCGGCTTCGATACGTTGGACGAGATGCGCGACGTGGTGCGCAACCGCATCCAGCGCGAGTACGACCAGCTCTCGCGCTTCCGGCTAAAGCGACAGTTGCTGGACCGGCTGAGCGAGATGGTCGCGTTCGCATCGCCCGAGACCATGGTCTCCGGGGAGTTCGACCAGATCTGGGCCCGCCTCGAAGTGGACCGAAAGCAAGGTCAGCTCGACCCGGAGGACCAAGCGAAGGACGAGGAGACGCTGCGCAGCGAATATCGCGCCATCGCCGAGCGGCGCGTCCGGCTTGGGCTGCTGCTCGCTGAGATCGGCCGCAGCAACGCGATCAGCGTCGGCAGCGACGAACTGGCGCGGGCGATGCGAGCCGAGGCCGCGCGCTATCCCGGCCAGGAGGCGCAGGTGATGGAGTACTTCCGCAACAACCAGGCGGCCGCCGAAGGCCTGCGCGGGCCCATCTTCGAGGACAAGGTGGTGGACTTCGTGCTCGAATTGGCCAAGGTGACTGAGCAAGTGGTCTCCCCGGAAGACCTGGCCAAGGACCCGGAAAGCCCTCTCCCCTCGCGGGAGGGGGTGGCTGGAGGGGGCGGTTCCGAGGACGCGCCATAGGCGTTCACACGGAGCGCCACGAAGGACCCGCCGAAGCCCTCGCCGGCGAAGAACATTGCTTTCCGCTTCCCCCCGCGACCGGTGGTCCCTATTTATGGGCCCTCCGAGCGGTGAAGGTCACAGCTATGAAAGAACGCGATCCCGTCGAGATCTACAACAACACACTTGTCCCGATGGTGGTCGAGCAGACCGCGCGGGGGGAGCGGGCCTTCGACATCTATTCCCGTCTGCTCAAAGAACGGATCGTGTTCCTGACCGGCACGGTCTTCGACCAGGTCAGCGCGCTGATCTGCGCCCAGTTCCTGTTCCTTGAATCGGAGAACCCGGCAAAGGACATCGCCTTCTACATCAACAGCCCAGGCGGCGTGGTGTCATCCGGCTTGGCGGTCTATGACACGATGCAGTACATCCGCAGTCCGGTCAGCACTGTCTGCATAGGCATGGCCGCCTCGATGGGAAGCCTCCTGCTCTGCGCCGGTGCCCACGGCAAGCGCTTTGCCCTCCCCAACGCCCGAATAATGGTGCATCAGCCGTCCGGCGGTGCCCAGGGGCAGGCGACGGACATCGAGATCCAGGCGCGCGAGATCCTGACCCTGCGGAAGCGTCTGAACGAGATTTACGTCCGCCACACCGGTCAGCCGATCGAAGCAATCGAGCACAAGCTGGAGCGCGACACCTATATGTCAGCTGAGGAGGCACGCGATTTCGGCATTGTCGATCAGGTGGTCGAGAACCGCCCGGCGCCGAGCGAGGACTCCGGCCGGGGCTGATCACCGCCGGCCACACTGGTCATGGCCGGCCCCCGCGTCATCACTGCCGCCCTCCGCTCCATCACGGTCGGCCACCCACCCCGTCATGGCCTGCACAAGCCTAGCCATGATGGGGTGGGGGCCGGGCCGGCCATGACGGAACGCGGCCGCGACGAGAGGAACGACACGGCCAAATGCGATCACCTCAGACTCCGGACTGGCTGGTATTCCCCGGAACACGGCATAAGTCTTGCGGCCGACTTCAGGCCGCCGCCGCAATTCGCGGTCGGCGGCCTGTCCGCGGCCGCCCGCCCGTCACTGGCCGACGCAGTGCTTGTCCGGCTCGGCAGGCGGGAGTTAAGCTAGCCCACTACGTCCCATCTCGATCGGGACAGGAGCGCTCATGAGCAAGTCCGGCGATTCCAAGAATACCCTCTACTGCTCGTTCTGCGGCAAATCGCAGCACGAGGTCCGCAAGCTCATCGCCGGGCCGACGGTGTTCATCTGCGACGAGTGCGTCGAGCTCTGCATGGACATCATCCGTGAGGAGCACAAGACCCATCTGGTCAAGTCCCGCGACGGCGTGCCCACCCCGCGGGAAATCTGCAAGGTCCTGGACGACTACGTCATCGGCCAGGACCACGCCAAACGGGTCCTCTCCGTCGCAGTCCACAACCACTACAAGCGCCTGGCCCACGGCCAGAAGAACAACGACGTCGAGATCGCCAAGTCCAACATCCTGCTGGTCGGCCCGACCGGGTCCGGGAAGACGCTGCTGGCCCAGACGCTCGCGCGCATCCTTGACGTGCCGTTCACCATGGCCGACGCGACCACCCTGACCGAGGCCGGCTACGTTGGGGAGGATGTCGAGAACATCATCCTCAAGCTGCTGCAATCGGCCGACTACAACGTGGAGCGTGCGCAGCGAGGGATCGTCTACATCGACGAGGTCGACAAGATCTCGCGCAAGTCGGACAACCCCTCGATCACCCGCGACGTGTCCGGCGAGGGCGTCCAACAGGCCCTGCTGAAGATCATGGAGGGCACCATCGCCTCGGTGCCCCCCCAGGGCGGCCGCAAGCACCCCCAGCAGGAGTTCCTGCAGGTCGACACCACCAATATCCTTTTCATCTGTGGCGGCGCCTTCTCGGGTCTGGAGAAGATCATCGCCTCTCGCGGCAAGGGGTCCGGGGTGGGCTACGGGGCCGAGGTCCGCGCCCCCGACGAAAGGCGGACCGGCGCCATCCTGCGCGAGGTAGAACCAGAGGACCTGCTCAAGTTCGGCCTGATCCCCGAGTTCATCGGCCGGCTACCGGTAGTGGCGACCCTCGAGGACCTCGACGAGAACGCGCTGGTCGAGATCCTGGTGCGCCCCAAGAACGCCCTTATCAAGCAGTACGGCCGCCTGTTCGAGATGGAGGGCGTGAAGCTCTCGTTCACCGACGACGCGCTACGCTCCGTGGCGACACGGGCGATCGCCCGCAAGACCGGCGCACGCGGGCTGCGCTCGATCATGGAGGCAATCCTGCTTGGCACTATGTTCGATCTGCCGGGGTTGGACGGGGTAGAGGAGGTGGTGATCAATCGAGAGGTCGCCGAGTCGCGCACCAATCCGCTCTACCTGTATGGCAAGGAGCGGGCGGAGAGCAGCGCCTGAGACGCGTCCACGTCCCCCGCAGGGGCGGGAGAGGTGGAGCGCGATTTCAAGCCCTTGCGCGCTTTGGTCATGCCGCCGATATCAACCCGCGATGAGACGGGCGAGAGGCCCGACGAAGCGCGGTCTGTGCCGATATCGGGCGGATGGCGCTGCGACTGTCCAGAAGGAGGTCCGACATGACAGAATCCGATCGGCCGGTCCCGGCTCAGCCGGCGCGCCCGCCCGGAGAAGGGGACAAGCCCGCAGGGGCAAAGCCGAACAACGGCGATCTGCTGCCCGTCCTGCCGCTGCGCGATATCGTCGTTTTCCCGCACATGATCGTGCCGCTCTTCGTCGGACGCGAAAAATCCGTCCGCGCGCTGGAAGCGGTGATGAAGGACGACAAGCAGATCCTGCTGGTGGCCCAGAAGAATGCTGCCCAGGACGATCCGGCCGCGGATGACATCTATCGGGTCGGCACGGTTTCGACCATCCTGCAGCTCCTGAAACTGCCCGATGGCACCGTGAAGGTGCTGGTCGAGGGTGGCCGGCGGGCCCGGATCACCGGCTTCAAGGAGACCCAGACCTATTTCGAGGCCTATGTCGAGCCGCTGGCCGAGCAGGCGGGCGACGTCAAGGAGCTGGAGGCCCTCGGCCGCACGGTGGTCTCGCAGTTCGAGCAATACATCAAGCTGAACAAGAAGATCGCGCCCGAGGTGCTGGTCAGCCTCAATCAGATCGACGATCCGAGCAAGCT
>Ga0335074_10015241_pt1 | contig 10793 bp, 15 predicted proteins | sample Lox_Sample_23_FD_206715 | JGI IMG/M metagenome (GOLD analysis project Ga0335074, IMG submission 206715) | Soil microbial communities from Loxahatchee National Wildlife Refuge, Florida, United States - Lox_Sample_2.3 | ecosystem: Environmental > Terrestrial > Soil > Wetlands | place: USA... | reverse complement strand
ACCGATCCGCAGGCGGTCAGCCCCGGCACATCTATGCCCTCCGGATTATTCAAGCAACAGGACAATCAGTGGGTATTCGCGGGACCGACTCCGCCGACGTTTAACGGATTCACCGGCGATCACCGTAAGCTTCTGACCGACTACATCTTCCAGCTGACACCAGAAGAACAAAAACGAGTCGCGGCTTCCATGCCGCATGCGAAGACCGCGGCGATTGTTCCCGCGCATTCGCGGAAACAGGCCGCACTGGAGTTCCGTCATGCAGCAAGCGGAGGATCGCAGTAGAATCGCGAAGAGCAAAAGATTCCTCGGATTGCCGTTCATCCGCTCCGGCTCCTCGGAATGCGAACGAGAACGACGGCAGTGCAATTTAAAGAAAGGGCAACATTATGAGTAAAAAAACTGGTTGGACCATCAGCGTCGCCATGCTTGCACTTTGCGCACTGCTTTTTATGGGTGCGTGCAGCAAGAAGGAAAACACAGAACAATCCAACAACACGGCAGAACAGCCGGCGGCTCAGCCGGCAGCCACTCCCATCGATCCCGCTACCGTAGCGACGATTAACGGTACGGTGAAATTCGATGGCGCGGCTCCCAAGCCGTCGAAGATCGATATGAGCCAGGATCCGGGTTGCAAGGGCCCCAACGAAGCCGAGAATCTCGAAGTCGACAATGGCGATCTCGCCAACGTCTTCGTCTATGTGAAAGACGGACTCGGCAATCGCACCTTCGACGTTCCCACCACTCCGGTCGAACTCGAACAAAAGGGATGCCGCTACCATCCGCACGTGCTCGGAGTCATGGCCGGACAGACCGTCGACATCAAGAACGCCGATCCGACCACGCACAACATTCATCCCACGCCGAAAGACAATCGCGAGTGGAACGAATCGCAGCCGCCTTCTTCGCCGGACATCACCAAGACCTTCGCCCGCGCAGAAATCATGCTGCCCGTGAAGTGCAACCAGCATCCGTGGATGAAGATGTATATCAACGTCGTGAAGAGCCCGTTCTTTGCCATCACCTCAAAAGATGGCAAGTACGAAATCAAGGGTCTGCCTCCCGGCGATTACACGCTTGCTTTCGTGCACGAGAAGCTTGGCGAGCAGGATCAGAAGGTCACCGTCGGTCCGAAAGACACCAAGACTGTCGATCAGACCTTCAAAGCAAGCGGCGAATAGCTGCTTCGGTTTGATAGAATACCGGGTGGGCCAGAGCGAAGGATGCGGGTTTTCGCTCGGCTCATCCGGGTCATGCCTGCGTTCGCTTGGCAACTCTTGACCAAAGAGGCTCTGCCCTGAAAGCCATAGCTACACCGTATAATCGCGGACTTCATCGTTTCGCTATCGTTCTGGCCTGCTGGACTTTTCTTCTGATCATTGCGGGAGCGCTCGTCACCAGCAATGACGCCGGTCTTTCTGTGCCCGACTGGCCAACTTCATTCGGATCAATCTACAAAATTCCAAAACTCGTCGGCGGGGTGAAATTCGAGCACACGCATCGCATGATCGCGCAAGGCGCAGGATTGCTGACCATCATTCTCGCGATCTGGACATGGCGCTCTGAAAAGCGGCGCTGGATGCGGATTTTGGGCTGGGCCGCTCTAGGAACGGTAATTCTCCAGGGAATCCTCGGCGGCATCACCGTCCTTTATTATTTGCCGCCCGCGGTTTCTTCGGCGCACGCTGCCCTTGCTCAGACATTCTTCTGCATTGCTGTAGCAATGGCGATCTTCACTGGACGAAAATGGGTAGAAGAAGAGCCGAAGGCCGAATTCGATTACCGTCGCCCGAGCCTCTTCACCCTTACCTTGCTTTCGATCTTTGTGCTGTACGTGCAACTGATTCTCGGGGCGATGTTCCGCCATCACGGTATGAGTTGGTGGCCGCACGTCGTGCATGCGGTGGTCGTTTCGTTCGTACTCGCATGGACAGCAGTTCGCGCGCTCACGGTCTATCCGCAGATTGAAGCGGTACGAAAGCCTGCGATCCTGATGCTCTCGCTCGTCATCGCGCAGTTGTGCCTCGGCTTCACAGCATTTCTAACCCGCGTAGCATGGGGACGCGATGCCGTTCAGCCCGAATTGCCCATGGTGATCGCGACTGTGACGCATGTTGCGGTGGGCGCACTATTGTTGGCTACAACGGTTATTCTTGCGATTCAGGTGTGGAGAAACGTTCCGGTCGCCTTCGAAGAAAGACTGCCACAAGCTGAGAGGAACGCTTCCGTTGCCTGAGATCCGCAATCGTGCAACTCGATCGGAATCGTTTGAGTCCAACAAATTGTGATCGCCGCATAGTTTTCTGCAAGATGTCTTAAACTGGTTCTTACTTCTGGGGATTCGCATTGGTTTCGAAAGCTGCTGTGCTCGCTGATTCCGCTCCGGAGCTGGACCACAACTCCGCCCAACCCGTCATTTCTCTTCAGAATCTCGTACACCGTTACGAAAACCGCACCGCGCTCAACGGAGTCTCATTCGACGTCCGTCCCGCGGAACTCTTCGGCCTGCTCGGGCCCAACGGCAGCGGAAAGACGACTCTCTTCCGGATTCTCTCGACCCTGATGATTCCGACCGCAGGCCGGGCGCTGGTCATGGGATGTGACGTTGCTCAGGATCCCGCGAATCTACGGCGCCTGATTGGCGTCGTCCACCAGGCGCAGAGTGTCGACCCGAAACTCACGGCCTACGAAAATCTCTGGCATCAGGGACATCTGTACGGCCTGCGCGGCTCGGCATTGAAGCAGCGCATTCATGACATTCTCGCCCGCGTCGGACTTGCCGATCGCGCCAAGGAGCGCGTCGAGACTTTTTCCGGAGGCATGCAGCGCCGCATCGAGTTGGCCAAGGGCCTGCTGCATCATCCGGGCGTGCTGCTTCTGGACGAGCCCACCACAGGCCTGGATCCCGGCGCGCGCCGCGACCTCTGGCAGTATCTCCAGATTCTGCGCGATGAAGAAAAGGTTTCCGTCCTCGTCACCACGCACCTCATGGAAGAAGCCGAACGCTGCGACCGACTTGCGATCATGAACGAAGGAAATCTGGTCGCGCTCGGGACCCCCACAGAATTAAAGAGCGAAATCGGCGGAGACGTCATCCTGCTCGATGCAGCACACAATGCTGAATCGCTGGCCGAGCAAATTCATGAACGCTTCCACGTAGACGCAGCCGTGCTCGGCAATCAGGTCCGCATCGAGCGCGAAGGCGGGCACCGATTTGTCCCCGACCTGGTCGAAGCATTTCCCGGGGAGATCCAGGCCATCTCCGTGAGCAAACCCGCGTTGGAGGATGTGTTCATCCGCCGCACCGGCCACAAGTTCTGGAGTGAAAACAACGAACCGGATTCCAATCAGCACGACAAAAAGGGAAGGAGGAAGTAGCGTGCGCCCCATTATTCTTGCTCTTTCGCTGGTGCTCGGCATTATTCCCCTGTTCGGCATAGTCTGGATCTTTGCCAGCGGCATGATTCGACTCTGGCCGCCGTCCGCGACAGTTGACGGATTGTTTATGACAATCATCCTCCTGACACTTTCAGCGTGCTTGTTGCTGAATGTACTTTTTGAGCTGCGTGATCGTCGGAACAAGAAAGCCGCACCGGCCGCAAAGGCTCCAGTAGCGAAGGCCACTTAGTGATGGCTACTCAAGCAACAACATTGTCGCGGCCCATCGGGCATCCAGCATCCGCCGGAGTCCTGCTGCCCGCATTCACTCTGTGGTGGCGTGAAATTGTGCGCTTCTATCGCCAGACCACGCGTGTGATCGGCGTGCTGGCTTCCCCGCTCGTGTTCTGGCTGGTCATCGGCTCCGGATTCGGCACATCCTTCCGCTCAGGCGGCGGGCCCGGACAGCAGCACTATCTCGATTACTTCTATCCCGGCGCGCTCATCATGATCGTCCTCTTTACTTCGATCTTCACCATGATGTCGGTCATTGAAGATCGTAAAGAGGGATTTCTGCTTTCGGTGCTCGTAGCTCCGGTGCCGCGCACCGCCATTGTGCTCGGAAAAGTTCTCGGCGGAACAACGCTGGCCGCAGTCCAGGGAATGATCTTCCTGATCTTCGCTCCATTTGCAGGCGTCCATCTCCAGCTAGTCCAAGTTCTGCTGGTCTTCGTCGTCGTGTTTCTCGTGTCATTCTCCCTAACCGCGTTGGGATTCGCCATCGCCTGGCCGATGGATTCTTCCCAGGCTTTTCACGGCATCGTAAACCTGTTCCTGATCCCGTTGTGGCTGCTCTCCGGCGCATTGTTTCCGATGGGCGGCGCCTCGGGCTGGATTCGCGTCATCATGCGCTTGAATCCGCTCACCTACGGAGTCGAGGGGCTGAGGGCACTTCTTTATCCCGGCACCGAGTCGATGTTTCCGCTCGAATCCTCGATGGCGACATTGCTGCTATTCTCGCTGGTGATGTTCGGACTGGCATTGCTGATGGCAAATCGGCGTACTACGAGGCCTGCCGCGTGATTGCTGAACAATACGCATTTTTTCCTGCGCTGAATGCGACCCTGAACGGAACCAGCGCCGTGCTGCTGTTAAGCGGCCGCGTTCTGATTGCAAAAAAGAAACTCGCGGCGCACCGCCTGTGCATGATCGCGGCGGTCGTCGCGTCTTCTCTATTTCTCGCCTGCTATCTTTTCTTTCACTACAAAGTGGGAAACATCCTTTTCCTCGGGCAAGGCTGGTCACGTCCGGTTTATTTTTCGATCCTGATTTCGCACGTAACATTGGCAATCGTGATCGTGCCGTTGGTGGTTATCACCTTGACTCGCGGACTCGGCGGCCGCTATGCGAAGCATCGTGCAATCGCCCGCTGGACTTGGCCGCTCTGGATGTATGTTTCCGTCACCGGCGTGCTCGTTTATTTCATGCTCTACCAGTGGTTCCCGCACAGCTAAGCGGAGTGGTGAATTTTGATTGTTGATTGTTGAATAACAGCTGCCACGGTCCGAATGGTTTTCGTTCAACAATCAAAACTCAACAATCCATAGTTGGCTCCGTGACTCGGTGACTCCGTGGTGGGTAGGGTTCTTATGTCGGTCCTAAAGCTCAAAATCGACGTCTCCGGCACGGTGGGCGACGCGGCTTGGAAACAGATCAACCAGTTCGACCAAATCCAGTCCGCCGATTTCGGCCCGCAATTCGGCAGTGGAGGCCGCTGCAATCACGCTCCAGACGCGCCGCATTGCAAAGGCGAATGGATCGGCGCCGAAATCCGGCTGCAGACGCCGCTTTTGGCCCAATACGCGATGTCGCATTATCTCGAGCAGGAGCGCGTTCTCGATGCCGACGTGGAGTAGTCACCTTCTGCTATGTCTGTTATATTCCTGAGGCCGTGACGGAAAAAACAGAAACTATCAACCTTCCCGGATCAGCTGACCAACCCGATTCGATTGGAAAACCATCCGTGTGGTTGACGGCGCGGCACCTCTTCGCCTCGTTGCTTTCCGCATTATGTCCTGGTTCGGGCCACCTGATTCTCAGCCGCTGGGCTCCGGGAATGTTATTGTCCGCGATATTCGTTGGCCTTCTATGTTGCTTTTGGCCCCTTCGACTGTTGCGGTATTACTGGGGACTGATGATCGTCTTTTGTAGCTGGTTCGCTCTGGCCGGCTATGCTTCTGGAAGTGCCCAACTGAGTCCGGATCGGAAAACAGGCACTCGCATTTCAAAATGGTGGCTTGCTCTCACATTGCCTGCCGCTCTATTTATCGCCAGCCTAACTGGCGCAGTTGTAACAAGAGTTTCGGGCTTCAGGTCATTCGAAGTCCCTTCCACATCGATGGAGCCGACCATTCAACGTGGGGATCACATAGTTGTCGACACCCACGCTTTCCGGTCTAGGGCTCCCCATTTTCAAGATGTAATCGTCTGCCAGAGAAATCACACATTCTTTATCAAGCGCGTAATCGGCGTTGGCGGGAGCACGCTCCAAGGAAGGAACGATGGCATTCTTTTGGACGGTCAACTCATCAACGAATCCTACATTCAGCATTCAGAAACGCCGGCGGCAGCGAACTGGCAAGCGTTAGGTGAAGATCCCGCTGGCAATTTTGGCCCCGTCAAAGTACCACCGGGCAAGTATTTCGTGATGGGAGATAATCGCGACGTGAGCCTTGATAGCAGGTCACCTGGTTTTGGACTGGTGGATGGAACTTCGATTCTTGGCACGGTGCTTTACGTCTACCGCACATCTCGGGAAGGAGCACGGATCCGATGACAGAATCCCCTTCTTCATCCGCTGGGCAGCCTCCGACAGTCAAGCGCGGCATGTCGCGCACGCAGAAGATTCTCTTCTTCGTCACCGGATGGCTGATCGTCCTGATGCCCTTTCTCTTCTGGTGGAATACGTGGTTCGGGCGGCATCTCTCCGACCAGCAACTTGCCGCGTACCTGCACGACGACAAGAAGCCGCGCCACATTCAGCACGCGCTCGTTCAACTCGGAGATCGCATGTCCCACAGCGATGCCTCCGCCAAACAGTGGTACCCAGATCTCGTCCGCCTCGCCGCAAATCCGGTGGAGGAAGTCCGCAATACCGACGCCTGGGTTATGGGCCAGGACACCTCCGGCCCCGAGTTCCACGAAACGCTCCTGAAGATGCTGCAGGACTCGAGCCCGATTGTGCGCGGCAATGCCGCCTTATCCCTGGTTCGTTTCGGAGATGCCACCGGACGTCCTCAGATCGTCGCGCTCCTCCATCCTGTTTCCGTCACGGCTCCCGTCAGCGGACGCATCGCCGACTCCGATCGCAACGGTACCGCAATCCATCAAGGTGGACTGCTGGCCAAGCTCACGCCCTCCGGATCAAAGCAAGAGATCGACCTGCGCTCCCCCATCCCTGGCCGAATCCGCACCGTCGCACAACCAGGCGCCAACGTAACTGCCGGCTCGGAAGTGGCCATTGTCGATCCCGGGACGCAGCAAGTATGGGAAGCCCTCCGCGCGCTCTACCTCATCGGCCAACTTGATGATCTCGACGCCGTTCGTCCCTACGAGCGCGATGTCCCTGACGTGTCCGACGACGTTCGAAAACAGGCGACAGAAACAGAGCAGGCGATCCGAGCCCGCGCCGCGCACTAAATCGGAAAAAGGAACCACTGAATGCAGACGATCGGCTACATCTGTCTAGTGGTACGCGATTACGATGAAGCGATCCACTTCTACACGCAGGTTCTCGGCTTCGATCTGATCGAAGACTCTCCCTCCAAAGACCGCGCCGGACAAGACAAGCGCTGGGTTCTAGTCGCGCCTCCGGGATCCCGCGGCACGAAGTTGCTATTGGCAAAAGCGTCGAGCCCCGAAGAACTGAGCCGCGCCGGCAACCAGACGGGAGGCCGCGTCTTCCTCTTCCTCCACACCGACGACTTCCACCGCGACTATCGGCTGTACGTTAATCGTGGAGTCAAATTTGTGAGGGAGCCCAAAGAAGAACCCTACGGAACGGTAGCCGTCTTCGAAGACATCTACGGCAATAAGTGGGATTTGCTGGAACTAAAGAAACAACTAGAGCAACAGCTCTAATACCTGTCATCTCGACCGGAGCGCTGCGTTCCGCGAAGCGGAAGGCAACGCGGAGTGGAGAGACCCTTTGTTTCAGGCTCGAGAGCCCGAGAGCCGAAAAGCGAAAGCCGGAAGCCGATCCCTAAATCGACATCACCCCGACTTCTTTTTCCACTTCAACCGTATCGACCATCGCGATGGCGTCCCACGGGCAGCCATCCAGGAAGCATCCATCCGGGCCCTTGCTCAGACACTTCTTGCAGCCGATGCACAGGATGGGGTCAACTGCAATCCGCCCAAACGGCGGATGGTCTTCGTCCGGCACCCAGAACATGCAGTCCTCGACCGGGCAGTACTCCACGCATGCCGGCGAACCGGCGCACCCCGTGCAGCACTCCGTGATCACTGCGAGTTCTTTCGGTTTCTTCTTGCGCGGAGTTGCGAGCCCCTTGGACTTCGGCTCGAACTTCAATTCGTCGGGCACCATCCCGACAGCTTTGGTGGCTCCGGGGACGACAGGCATGGCGGGCATTATAGCCCAAATCCTCCTCCCCGGCTTCCCTTTCTGGCATAACTCCAACAATTACTTCCTGGTAAACACCAGCCGATCCTTTACCTTAAAGGCCTCCTTGTCGTCGGCGTGCTCTCGCAGAAAGGCTTGGAGTTCCGCGGGCCGCGCAGTAAGAGTCATATCAATGTATTCGCCGTCTCCTCCCACATGCGCCAATGCCAACTTCTTATCGTTGATCGCATGCAACAGCCAATCGCCGTCCAGTGGAGTGAGCACAAGGTTGTTATTTTCCAGCGTGAGCAACGCGAACGTGTGAGCAGACAGGCACAGGTCACAGACCTCTTTTTCGTTCGGTTCCAGATCGAGAAAACGATGCTCGTCGAGTTTCACCAGGTAGGCCTGATACCGCGTCGTTTTCTCATCGCTTTGGCAACCCGCTCCTGGCGCCATCGTCAGGTTGTAATTTCGGCCGCTTATTGCGATCGTCAGTGTCCACTGGCAACCGTCGTTGACGTATCCCCAGGCCCCAACAAGAGTCTGATCCGTCGTCAGGGCCGGGTCAGTAGGCCCGTCAAAGAGCGGCTCCATAGAAAACGTCCAGCATCCCGGCAGAATCAACAATCCCGCCAACACCAGCACGATTCCTGCGATTCTGCAGTGACGCCAAGACGGACGCGGCTTTGACGGCCCCATACCCCCTCCTGCCAACCCAAGTTTTCCGAAGCCCAAAGAATCGGAGCCCCAGAGAACTCGACCCAAAATGATACTCCGCACTTCCTAAAACCTACCTCCCCTACATATCCACCCGCCCCATTCTGCTATATTGAGCCGTGCAAAGGAGCATGACATGGCTGGAAAGAGTTTGAACCGGGTTCAATTAATCGGCAATCTGGGCAAAGATCCCGAAATCAAGTACACGCCTCAGGGGACGCCCGTCGCCAAGCTGACCATCGCCACCAACGAACGCTATAAGGACAAGGGCGGCGAATGGCAGGATCGCACCGAGTGGCACAACGTCGTGCTCTGGCAACGCCTCGCCGAAATCGCGGGTGAATATCTGAAGAAAGGCGGCAAGGTTTTCGTGGAAGGACGCCTGCAAACCCGCTCCTGGGATGATAAGCAAACCGGCCAAAAGAAATACATGACCGAAATCGTCGCCAACGATCTGATCCTGCTGGGCGGCCGCGGCGAAGGCGGTGGCGGAGACTACAGCGGCGGATCGCGCAGTTCATCCGCAGGCGGCAGCAACAACTTCGATCAGCGGACGCCCGAGCCCGAACCAACCCCGTCCGGCCCCATCACCGACGAGGACATCCCGTTCTAAGGACTGACTGATCGTCATCTCGTCCTCCGCGATGCTTTCCGCGAACCGGAAGGCATCGCGGAGGGGAGAGCCTCTCTGTTCCGCGATCATGCAACAACTCTAGTCCCCATCCCCGCTATCCACCGCCACCAATTCCAGATTTTGCAGCAGCGGGCTCGAATCTGACAGAAACTCCACATGGCCGCATCGCGGACACGACAAGATCGCATGTCCCGCGCCCGGCGTCAGGCTGGCGCGCATCAACTGGTAGCGCTGTAGTTTCTGTTCACAACGAAGACAGCAGACGGTTTTACTGAATGGGTCGAGAGAAACGCCTCCCGGCGTCTCGAGGGCTGGTTTCATATTTCCTCAAAAAACACAATTCCGGAGCGGCCGTTCAAACCAGCCGTTCCGGTGCAAGTGAGATGAGTTTATCACGCTGAATCGTACCGATTGACGATCGGTACCTGCGTCGTAAAGGGGTTCCTCAGGCCAGAAACCCGGCCACAAACCGGAGAACTCAGGCTACGTAGCTCTCGCTGTCGCTCAGTCCGACTGGCGGAGCAGGTCTCGTAATGATCTTCTGCGCTGCGCTTTCTTCCAACTCCTTCCCGCAGAGCAGCCGCAGCAACGGCGTCGTCATAAAAGTCGTCACCAGTGCCATGATCACCATCATCGAGAACAGAGCCGGAGAGATGACTCCAATGTCGAGTCCAATGTTTAAAATTACGAGTTCCATCAGCCCGCGCGTATTCATCAGCGTACCGAGCCCAGCCGCCTCTCGCAGGCTCATGCCGCTCAACCACGAAGCTAGCGTCGATCCGCCCAGCTTGCCGACAGCGGCCACCAAAATAATGAGGATGCAGTAAAACCACATCTCGGGACCTTTCACCAGTCCGATATTCGTCCGCAGTCCCGTAAAGGCAAAAAACAGCGGCAGCAATAACGTGACGGTGATTGTCTCAAAGCGGTCCAGAACATACCGGACGAACCGGTGCTCCTTCGGCATGATGGCGCCTATGAGGAACGCGCCGAACAGCAGGTGAATCCCGAGGTATTCGGTACACAACGACGCCGCCAGCACCAGCAGCACCATGAGCGCCAGCATATTCTCACTGAGCGAACCCTTCTTCCGGTAGACCCGCTCAAATCCGCGCAGCAGCCGACGAACTCCATAGATCATCGCGACGCCGAAAATCGCCAGGCCCGCGGTCGTCAACCATATCGAGTTTGTAGAATGCTCCGCCCGGATCAATACAACGATATATGCCAGAGCGCACCAGCCGGTGACGTCGTCCACGGCAGCGCAGGCGATAGCCACGGTTCCCAGTCGACTCTGCAGCATGTTGCGCTCAGCCAGAATTCGCGCAAGCACCGGAAACGCCGTGATGCTCATGGCCGATCCCATGAAGAGCGCGAAGCTGGAGAATGCAACGCTATCGTCTGACAGTCGAGGATACAAATATAAAGCCAGGAAAGACG
>Ga0335074_10015240_pt1 | contig 10793 bp, 7 predicted proteins | sample Lox_Sample_23_FD_206715 | JGI IMG/M metagenome (GOLD analysis project Ga0335074, IMG submission 206715) | Soil microbial communities from Loxahatchee National Wildlife Refuge, Florida, United States - Lox_Sample_2.3 | ecosystem: Environmental > Terrestrial > Soil > Wetlands | place: USA: Florida... | reverse complement strand
CGGTGACGAGATTCTGGTCACCAGGCTCGACCATGACGCGAACGTCGCGCCCTGGCTGGACCTGGCCAGGGACAAGAACCTGGTGGTGCGGCACGTCGACGTGCTGCCCGACAGCCGGCTGGACATCGATGACCTGCGTGGCAAGCTGTCGGACCGGACCAGGGTCGTGGCGTTCCCGTGGGCCGCGAACTCGCTCGGCACGATCACCGACGCCCGGCGGATCGCGGACCTCGCACACCAGGCCGGTGCGATCGCCTGGGCCGACGCGGTGCAGTACGCGGCGCACCTGCCGATGGACCTGCCGGCCACCGGCGTCGACATCGTGCTGTTCTCCGCATACAAGTTCTGCGGGCCGCATCTGGGCATCGGGTACGGACGCCGCGAGGTGCTCCAGTCCTGGACCCCGTACAAAGCACGGCCGGCCGCGGACGCCCCGGCCGGCGCGCGCTTCCAGACCGGCTCGATGCCGAGCGAGACGCTCGGCGGGCTGATAGCGACGTTCCGCTACCTGGACTCGATCGGCGGCATGACCGCGGTCGCGGACTGGGAACGCACGCTGTCCGGACGCTTCCTGTCCGGCCTGCCCGCAGGCACGACGCTGTACGGCCTGCCGGGCCTGGACGGCCGGATCCCGATCTTCCTGATCAACCTGCCCGGCGTGCCCGCCGCGGAGGCGGCGCTGCGGCTCGCCGAGCAGAACATCGGCGTCTGGAGCGGCACGAACTACTACTCGCTCGGCCTGTACGAGCGGATGAACTGGGGTGAGGCGCTGCGCGTCGGCCTATGCCACTACAACACGCTGGAGGAAGTGGACGCGCTGAACGCCGCGCTGGCCGGACTGGTCCGCGGCGCTGCCCGCACGGGCCCGCTGCGGGCCGGCGACCGGTTCCCCGTCGAGTTGCTGCCCGTCGAGTTGACCCGGCCGGCGGTGGTGTACTTCTACCCGAAGGACGGCACGCAGACCTGCACGCTGCAGGCGGTCGAGTTCAGCCGCCAGGCCCCAGCGTTCGAGCGGGCAGGCCTGGACCTGCTCGGGGTCAGCGTGGACTCGGCGGATTCGCACCGCGAGTTCGCCGAGCAGAACGACCTCGCCTTCACTCTGGTCAGCGACGAGGATCAGCGCGTGGCCGACGCGGCCGGGGTGCTCAAGGACTACGGCGAGTACGGCACGCTGGCCGGCCGGGTGACGTTCCTGCTGGACGGTTCGGGACGGGTCAGCCAGGTCTGGGAGGTCGACGACGTGGTGGCCAACGTCGCCGCGGCGCTGGACGCCGGCACTCAGCTCGCGACCGCACAGCCAGGGACCGCACAGCCAGGGCCCGCGAAGCCGCCCGTGGTGCGGACGTCCGTCCCGGCGGAAACGGTCGCGCCGGGTGTCGCGGTGGCCGGCCTGCTGGACGACTCGCACGGCTGCCGCGGGCTGCATCAGCGCCGGGTGGCCCTTGACGTGGGGGCGCACCTGGACGGCGTCGCCGACGGCCAGGGCGAGGCCTGGTACGTGCTAGCCGGCACCGGCCGGCTCGACGTGCCCGGGTCGGGCGGCATCGGTCTTGAGCCAGGCACCGCGGTCTGGCTGAACCGCGAGACGCCCTGGTCGCTGGGCAGCGACGGTCTGGACCTGATCGCCGTCACCGTCCGCCAAGGCGATCCGGCCGGCGGACCGGCCGGCGATCCGGCGCTGCGTGTCGTGACGCTCGCCGAGTGCGAGCCGGAGCGGACCGGTGACCGGGAGTTCCGGGTGCTGCTCAGCGAGGGGCTGACCGTCACCATGTTCGCCGGCCTTATCCCGCCCGGGAGGGCGCCCGAGCACCACCACGCATACGACGAGGTGGTGCACGTGCTGGCCGGCGAAGGCGTGGTGCATCTAGCCGGTGGCGACACCCCGATCGCCCCCGGCACCTCCGTATACCTCCCGCCGTACCAGCCGCACTGCCTGGAGAACACCGGCACCGGACCGCTCCGGGTGCTCGGCGTCTTCTACCCGGCCGGCAGCCCCGCGGCGAAGCAGGAACCGGGAACTCCCCAGCCCGGATGATAGGTTGACCGCCGTGGCCAGTACGAGGAGCGGGGGCGGAGGTTGGCACACATGACCGACGGGGCTGAGGGCCTGTCGTACGCCAGCGCGGGAGTGGACATCGCGGCCGGTGATCGCGCCGTCGATCTCATGCGTAGCCTGGTCGCGTCGACACGTCGGCCCGAGGTGCTCGGCTCCATCGGGGGATTCGCTGGCCTGTTTGACATCTCTTCGCTCAGGCAGTGGCGCCAGCCACTGCTCGCCACGTCGACCGACGGCGTGGGAACCAAGCTGATGATCGCGCAGCGGTGCGGTATCCACGACACGGTGGGGATCGACCTGGTCGCCATGGTGGCCGATGATCTGGTCGTCTGCGGAGCCGAACCGCTCTTCCTCACCGACTACATCGCGTGCGGACAGGTGGTTCCCGAGCGGATCGCGAGCATTGTGGGAGGAATCGCAAAAGGCTGCCGCGCCGCCGGGTGCGCGCTAATCGGCGGTGAGACGGCGGAGCACCCCGGCATTATGGCCCCAGATGACTACGATCTGGCGGGTGCCGCGACCGGGGTGGTGGAAGCCGACCGCGTGCTCGGCGGGGACAAGGTGCGCCAGGGCGACGCGGTCGTCGCGATCGGATCGTCCGGGCTCCACTCCAACGGCTACTCGCTCGTCAGGAAGGTGCTGCTCGAACTGGCGGGCTGGAGCCTGGACCGGCACATCGACGAACTGGGCAGGTCGCTCGCCGAGGAACTCCTCGAGCCAACCATCGTTTACTCACGAGCGTGCCTGCAGCTGATAGCCGACGTGGACATCCATGCCTTCGTCCATATCACCGGCGGCGGCATCCCGGGGAATGTCCCGAGAGTGCTGCCCCCGGGCGTGGACGCCGTCATCGACCGGGCGACCTGGTCCCCGCTCCCCGTTTTCGACGTGGTACGCGAGGTGGGAAAGATCGCCCAGGACGAGATGGAGCGCGCGTTCAACATGGGTATCGGCATGATCGCCATAATGCCGCCCGGCGGGGCCCGCTCGGCTCTGGGCATTCTCCGCTCGCACGGCTTGGCTAGCTGGGTGGCTGGAAGTATTGAGCCCGGGACTGGATCGGTACGGCTCGTGGGGAGCTTCGGCGCGAAGGGCCGCTAGGGCACCGGAGCGGCCGACTTGTCGATCCAGGCGGCTATACGGTCGACGAGGTCGTCGCTGGTGCCGGACTCGGCGTGGCCCATGCCGGGCAGCAGCCACAGCTCCTTGGGGTCGTTGGCCGCCAGGTACAGCTGGCGGGCGTGCTCGGGCGGGAAGTACAGATCCTTGTCACCGTGCACGACCAGCAGCGGGACGGGCGAGATCTTGGCCGCCGCCTCGGCCGGCGGGACCGGCACCGGCTGCCAGCGGTGCGGGCTCACCCTGGTCTTCAGCCATTGCCGGGTGACCAGCCGGCCCAGGCGATGCTCGACCGCGAGGTGGACCCGGCGCATCCGCTCGGTGCCGCGGTAGTACCAGCGGCCAGGGCCGCTCACCGATACCACCGCGTTCACGCCGCCGATCAGGCCAGCGTGCCGCAGCACAACCGAGGCGCCCATGGAGAAACCTATCGCGGCGACCCGCTTGTAGCCCAGCTGGCGGGCCCAGGCCACCGCGACGTCAAGGTCGTAGATCTCCCGGTCGCCCATCGTCGACAGCCCGCCGGAGCGGCCGTGGCCGCGGAAGTCGAACACCACCACGCCCGCGCCGTAGCGGTTGAGCCGGTTAGCGATCCGCCACACGTGGGGGCGCCGCCAGTTGAGCGTGAACCCATGCGCGACGACGATCGCGAGGTCGCCCGCCCCCGGCAGGTGCGCGGCATCGATCGGAACCGCGTCGCCGGTGACCAGGGTCGTCGCGGTCACAACCGGTTTTGTCATCCCTCACCCCGCCAAACAGCGTACCGGCACTGGCGTGGGGAGAACTCTTGCGGAAAGGTAGCCACTATGTCCATCCTGCGCACGCTCAGCGAAGCCATCCGCGACACGTCGGTCGAGGTGATCGACCTCACCGCGCCACTATCGAGCGACACGCCGATCATCCAGCTTCCCCCGCCGTTCAATAACACGGTCAGGTTCTCGCTGTCCGAGATCAGCCATTACGACGAGCGCGGGCCGGCCTGGTACTGGAACGACATCACCACCGGTGAGCACACTGGCACGCACTTCGACGCGCCCATCCACTGGGCGACCGGCCGGGACGGCGAGGACATCTCGCAGGTGCCGGTCAGCCGGATGATCGCGCCGGCCGCCGTACTCGACTTCAGCGCCGAGGCCGCCGCCGACCCGGACTTCCTGCTGGAGATCGACCACGTCAAGGCCTGGGAGGAGGCGAACGGCCCGCTGCCCGACGGCGGCTGGCTGCTGTACCGCACCGGCTGGGACGCCCGCGCCAACGACCAGGCCGGGTTCCTCAACGCGAACGAGACGGGGCCGCACACGCCAGGCCTCAGCGTGGCCTGCGCGAAATGGCTAGCCACCGAGTCCCCGGTGATCGGCCTGGGCACCGAGACCGTCGGCACCGACGCCGGCGCCGCGCACTCGTTCGACCCGCCGTTCCCCTGCCACTCCTCGCTGCTCGGCGCCGGCAAGTACGGGCTGACCCAGCTGCGCAACCTGGACCGGCTCCCGGCGCAGGGCGCGCTGGTCGTCACCACCCCGCTGCCGATCCTGCATGGCTCCGGCTCCCCCTGCCGCGCGCTCGCGCTGGTCGAGCGCCCGGCTCGATGACGGAGCGGTGATGAAGGTCGCGGAGGCGGTGGGCCGGACGCTGGCCGGGTTCGCCAGCGGAGACAGCATCGTATTCGGCGTGGTGGGCAGCGGAAACTTCCACCTGACCAACGGGCTTATCGCGGGCGGGACGCGGTTCATCGCCGCCCGGCACGAGAACGGGGCCGCGGTGATGGCGGACGCGTGGGCACGCACCACCGGACGGGTGGGCTTGCTCACCGTCCACCAGGGTCCGGGCCTGACCAACGCGCTGACCGGCATCACCGAAGCGGCCAAGAGCCACACGCCGCTGCTGGTGCTCGCCCCGGAAACGCCCGAACCCCGGTCCAACTTCTACCTGGACGTGGGTGGCCTGGCCGCCTCGATCGGCGCCGCGCATGCCCGGGTCCGCTCCCCCGCGACCGCGATCGCCGACACGGCCCGCGCTTATCAGACCGCGCTCAGCCGCCGCACGGTGATCCTCTCGGTGCCGCTGGACGTCCAGGCAGCCGCTTGCGACCTCACCGAACCGCCATCGGCGCCGATAACGTTCCCGGTTGCACCGTCCCGCGCGGCAGTGAGCGCGCTGGCCGCCGAACTGCTCTCCGCGCGCCGTCCGGTTTTCATCGCCGGGCGGGGCGCGCGGAGCCTGGGCGGCCGGGACTGGGACCGGCCGGCCCGGCGTGCGCTGGAGAACCTCGCCGACCGGTGCGGCGCGCTGCTGGCCACCTCCGCCGCCGCGAAGGGCCTGTTCGCGGGCAGCAAGTGGAGCCTGGATGTGAGCGGCGGGTTCGCCTCCCCGGTGTCCGCCGAGCTGATCGCCAGCGCGGACCTGATCGTCGCCTGGGGCAGCACGCTGAACATGTGGACCACCCGGCACGGCCGGCTGATCGGCCCGGAAGCGACGCTGGTGCAGGTGGACGAGGATCCGGCCGCGTTCGGGGTTAACCGGCCGGTGAAGCTGGGCGTGCTGGGCAACGTCGCCGAGACCGCCATGCTGGTCAGCGCCGAGCTGGCGAGCGCTGGACGCGAACCACTGTCAGTTATGCGAGAAAAAGAACTTCCGCGCGAGGTGACCTGGCGGTACGTGCCCTACGAGGATGAGGGCGACGGCGAGCGGATCGACCCGCGGACGCTGACGATCGCCCTGGACGACATGCTGCCGGCCGAGCGCACCGTGGCGGTGGACTCGGGGAACTTCATGGGCTACCCGTCGATGTTCCTGTCCGTGCCGGACGAGGCGGGGTTCTGCTTCACCCAGGCGTTCCAGTCGATCGGGCTCGGGCTCGCGTCGGCGATCGGCGCGGCGCTGGCGCGGCCGGACCGGCTGACGGTCGCCGCGCTCGGTGACGGCGGCACGCTGATGGGGATCAGCGAGCTGGAGACGCCGGTCCGGCTCGGCATCCCGATGGTGATCCTGGTCTACGACGACGAGGCGTACGGGGCGGAGGTACATCACTTCGGGCCGGACGGGGATCCGCTGGACACGGTGCGGTTCCCGCCAGCCGACATCGCGGCGATGGGGCGGGGGTTCGGTTGCGATGGCGTGGTGGTGCGGCGTCCCGGGGATCTCGCCGCGGTGCGCACGTGGCTGGACGGACCGAGGGAAAGGCCGCTGGTGGTGGACGCCAAGGTGACCGGCACACATGGTTCCTGGTGGCTGGAGGAAGCGTTCCGCGGCCACTGATCGTGTGCCGGAGGGGGCCGCACTCCTCCGGCACAACGAACTCCTATGACTCGGCCGCGGGCACCTTCTCCTCGACGACGGGAGTCCTGTCCTCGTCGGCGGCCGCGGTCGCGGCGGCGCTGACCAGGTCGTCGGACGGGTACGCCTCCTCGCCATGTACCGCAACGTCACCGATCTCAAGTACCTCGTCGGGCAGCCTCAGCTTCATGAACAGCCCGATGCCCTTGAGCAGGATGAACGTGACGGCAGCGTCCCAGACGATGATGGTCAGCGCGGCTCCCGCCTGGATGGCCAGCTGCTTGGGGTGGCCGTAGAACAGGCCCGCGCCGCTGACCGACGGGCTCTTGCCGACGCCCAGGTACTCGATCATCTTCGGATCGGCGAGCAGGCCGACCAGCAGGCCGCCGAGCAGGCCGGCGATGCCGTGCGTGTAGACCACGCCGAGCGCGTCGTCCACCTTGTTGAACGGCCAGACGTACTTCGGCAGGTAGTACCACGCCACCCAGACGACTGCGGGCGTGACCAGGCCGATCAGGACCGCACCGAAGCCGTTCACGTAGCCGGCCGCCGGCGTGATGCCGACCAGGCCGCAGATCATGCCGTTCACGCCGCCGAGGAACGTGGGCTTCTTCTCCCGGCTGAACGCCATGTCCATGATGATCCAGGTCATCATCGCGACGGCGGTGGCGACGTTGGTGTTCACCACGGCCGCCGAGGCGTCCGCGCCGGCGAAGTACGGGTCACCGCCGTTGAAGCCGTTCCAGCCGAGCCACAAGATGCCCGCGCCGACGGCGACGAACATCAAGTTGTTCGGGATGGCGCGCTCGCGGTCCTTCTTCAGCCGCGGCCCGATCACCGCCGCGGCGGTGAAGCCTGATACGCCGGCCGCCAGGTGGATGACGTAACCGCCGGAAAAGTCCAGCGCGCCCTTGCCCGCCCAGTAACCACCGCCCCACAGCAGGAACGCGTTCACCGCGTAGGCGAACGTGATCCACAGCGGGACGAAGATCAGCCAGACCTTGAAGCTGATCCGGCCGATCACGCTGCCGATGAACAGGATCGGGGTGATCGCCGCGAACACGAACTGGAAGTACATCAGCGACGACTCGGGGAACCTGAAGCTGGGCATCAGGCCGTTCAGCAGCGGTATGTTCGCCTGGCCCTCTTCCGCGGCGTGCCCGAGCACGCTCCGGGGATCGCCAAGGAACGTGCTGATCAGCGGCGTGCCGAAGCCCATCTTGAACGCCCAGAGCACCCACGCTATAAGCGTCAGGCAGAAGGTGACGAACACCATCAGCACGGTGTTCATCGCCCATTTCTTCTGGACCAGGCCGCCGTACAGGACTGCCAGAGCGGGGATGGACATCAGGCCGACCAGCGTCGCCGCCGTCATCTGCCAGGAGTTATCCCCGGCGCTCAGCCAGCTTGCATAGGGATCCAACTACTCCTCCTCATGGGGCACTCGTAAGTGTCGTTTCTTGTGTCCCATGCAGGGGTTTCGCGTGAATTTCCCGTCTGTTACGCGAGTGACAACGCCGTCGAGCTCATGTTACGTATTTGTGTCGTAGTGGATCTATGCCTTACCGGCTGATCGCACCAGGTATGTCCAGCCGCTGGAGGAACCAGGCCCGCGTCGTGAGCTGGAACAGCGCGAAGACCACGCCCACGGCGGCGCAGCAGGTCCAGAGCGTACCAGGGCCCAACTCGTACAGCCACGTGCCGGTGAGCGGCGCCGCGACGAAAGAGGCCCCCATGGCCATCCCGTAGACGCCCATATACCGCCCGCGGGCATCGGCGGAGGCGAGCCGGGAGACCACGGCAGGACCCACGGCGCTCAGGGCGACCTCACCCAGGCTCCAGGCGACAACGACGACGCCGAAGCCCGGGAACGTGGCGGGGATGCCCGTGGCACCCATGCCCACTCCGATAACCGCGTAGGAGACCGCGAGGACACGGATCGGGTCCCTGGCTCCGAGCCATCGCGCGGCCAGCGGCTGGGCTATGGCCACGACGACGCCATTTGCCGCGATGAGCAGGCCGTAGGACGCGGTGCTGAGGCCGCTTGCCCTGGTCGCGAGAGGCAGCGTCACCACCGACTGGAGCAACACGGTGAACCCCGCGAAGAAGGCCACCGTCAGGAACACGAGCTGCGGGTCGGCCAGCGGGGACCTGGGTGGTGCCGCGCGCCGCGCGCCGACGTGCGGCGCGCGGCCTTCCACGTGCGGCACCAGCCGTCCCGGAGTTCGCAGGAAGGCGGCAATGATCAGCGCGAAGAGCATACAGGTGCCCGAGTCGATGAAGAACAAGGGCGCGTAGGAGTGGGCGACCACGACGCCCGCCAGCACCATGGCCATGGGCATTCCCAGGTTCGACGCCCAAGACAGGTACGCGAACGCCCGCACCCGAAGCCGCTGCGGCACCAGGTCCGTCACTAGGGCGTTGACGCTGGGCCGGTACATATCGCCGCTGAACCCGACGAGGAATATCGCCGCGCCGAGGAGCGTGTACTGGTGCGTGACCGGCAGGAGCAGTAGCGCCACGGAGGTCGTGACCAGCCCGATGAGCATCGGCGGCTTGCGGCCCAGCCGGTCGGCGAGCGCACCGCCCACGACCTGGGAGCAGAGAAGGCCCACGCCGTAGACCACGAAGAGCGCCGCCGCCTGGGGCTTCGGCATTCCGCGACCCTGGGTCAGGAACGGCACCAGCATGGGCAGCACGAAGGAGCCCATACGATTGACGAAGGTGCCGGCCCACATCAGCCAGAAGGCGAGGGGGAGCGCGCTGTCAGCCCCTGGCTTCCCTTCCTGGAACGTGCATGCGCTCGCGCCCGGCAGGGTGCTCAACTCGCGGGCTCCGCGCTAGCGTCGTAGGCCTGGACGCCGCGGCGAGCCGCCACCTGCAGGCTGACAGCGGCATCGACCCAGCCCAAGGGAATCGCCCCGAACAACCTGTTGTCCTGGACGTCGCTGCGCAGCGAGGCCCAGTCAAGGTAGCCATGGGCGATGGCAGTCTGCTCTCCGACGAGCCGGCGATGGGAACTGCAGTCCCGGTCGTCGTCGGCGAGTACGGCGAACCGCTTGAGTGCGTGCCAGCGCATGAGCTCGGCATCGAGCTCGTCCAGGAACTCCAGCTCCTCCCACAGGCTTGCGGCGAGTGGCCCTGGCTCGGCAAGCAGCCGGGACAGGCAGAGCGCGAGCCGTTCCCGCAGCGCCTCCGCCCGCCCGGCTCCGCCCGGCGGCAGGTCGAGCAGTTCCTCCTCGCCCGCGACCAGCGACCACACGTGGCGTTGATAGCGCCCGCTGCCGAACATCCAGCGCGTGAGCTCGTGCATCAGGTCACCGCGATCGTGGCCAAGCAGGCGATCATGCCCCGAGTACCGGACCCGCTCCTCGGGAGCCGCCGCTGCCTCGCCTGGTGCTGCGGCTGCGGGCGGGCCGGTGCGGGAATGCTCCCTGGCGACCTGCTTCAGCGCGCGGACGGCGTCCTCGCGCTTGACGTCCACGTGATCGAGAGCATCCTGAAGGTCAGCCGCCACGCCCGCCTTCCGCAGGATCACTGGCCAAGTCCGCTGCAGGAAGTGCAGGTCCTCCGCGGACCGGACGATGGCAGCGGACTCGTCCTTGCCGAGCAACCCCCGGAGGAAGGCCCTGTGCGCGGCGAACCGCACGTTGATGAGCGCGACGGTGATCGCCCGGTAGTTCTCGTCGGGATCCGTCGCGACGGCGACCTCGTCGTCACTGTCGATGATCCCGGCCCGGAACAGCCGGCAGACGACGCCCACGCCCTGCATGCCGACGGGCCAGCACTCTGCCGCCCGCACCGCTCCCATGCTGGAGGCGCCGACGACCGCCGCGCCGCCGCGCAGCACGTCGATGACCTCTCGCGGGGAGACGGCCAGCCCGTGCGAGAAGACACCGTCAATCAGCACGAACAGCCGGTAGCCGGCGCAGTAGAGGTCGAGGAGGTCTCCGCGCCGCACGGGTGGCCGGACTTCGGCCCCGGGCAGGTGCGCCAGGACCGTGCTCCGGTCGACCGACGGCCCGGCGAACACCACCGGCCGGGAGGTCTGGGAGTCGCGGACGGGGCCGGTCATGGCAGAACGCTCCTGAGCAGTCGCAGTCCCGGACGCCGCGATGAGTACCCGTAAGGACCCGCAAGGCCCGGCACCAAGACACGGACCACCGGGATCTCCAGGTCAGTGCGGGTAAGGTCCACTACTACGCAATGGGTCAGCCCGGCGGCCCGCAGCTGTGCCACCACGCGCTCGACATCGCCCAGAATGTCCCCGGTCGACGAGCTGCCGCGGGGAAAGGGAAGGCACCCGGGGAGATTGATGAGGTCCGCGCGCCTGCGCAGCGAGTCC